>Ga0307379_10003653_pt1 | contig 22232 bp, 18 predicted proteins | sample UN2MG_FD_202237 | JGI IMG/M metagenome (GOLD analysis project Ga0307379, IMG submission 202237) | Soil microbial communities from Risofladan, Vaasa, Finland - UN-2 | ecosystem: Environmental > Terrestrial > Soil > Coastal area > Acid sulfate soil | place: Finland: Risofladan, Vaasa | collected... | reverse complement strand
GTAGACACGGCGCCCCAGAAGAGGTGCCACTCGGACATCGGCTGGATGCCGGACAGGATCATCCAGGCACCCAGGCCCAAAGTGAATAAGGCCGCGAAGATGTCGCTGGCCGGAAAGACCACCAGCCGAGCGTCGAAGACGCCCTGCATGCGCAGCGGCCGGGCGTTGTACTGCCCGCCGCATTCCGGGCATCGACCGCTGTAGGGTCGCGTGCGAAGGTTGTAGCCGCACCGACCGCAGTACGTGTTCCCGATGATGACGCGGTCGGCCAGGATGTCCTCGGCCAGTCGTTCGAGTTCGAGACGACTCAGAGCCATGGCACACCGATGGTTGGTTGGTGGTGACTAGTCGGCGAACATCGCCTCCATGAACGAGTGGGGGTCGAAGGGCTCGATGTCCTCCGGCGTCTCGCCCAGCCCGACGAACTTGACCGGCACGTCGAGCTGGTCGCGGATGCCGATCACGATCCCGCCCTTGGCCGACCCGTCCAGCTTGGCCAGGAACAGACCGGTCACCCGAACGTGCTCGCTGAATACCCGGGCCTGGTTGACTGCGTTCTGGCCGATGGTGGCGTCCAGCACCAGCAGCACCTCGTGGGGGGCGCCCTCGATCTTCCGTTGGACCACTTTCTGGATCTTGCCCAGCTCGCGCATGAGATGGTCCTGGGTGTGCAGGCGCCCGGCCGTGTCAATCAGCAGCACGTCCGCCTTGCGGGCCGTCGCCGCTTCGCAGGCGTCGTAGGCCACCGCGCCGGGATCGGCGTCCTGATGGTGCTTGACGATCTGGACGCCGATGCGCTCCGACCAGATGCTCAACTGCTCCACCGCCGCCGCTCGGTAGGTGTCACAGGCGCCCAGGATGACCTTCTTGCCCTGCTGCGTCAGATAGTGGCCCAGCTTGGCCACGCTGGTGGTCTTGCCCGACCCGTTGATGCCGGCGACCAGGATCACCGTCGGTCCGCTCTCGGCGTAGTGAATGGAGCGGTCTGCCTCGGGCCACATGGCGATGATCTGCTGTTTGAGGTGCTCGCGCACGTCGGGGGCTTCGGCGATCCTGCCCTTCTTCCAGGCCGTCTCCACGCCGTCGATCAGCTTGTCCACGGTGGCGGGCCCGGTGTCGGCAAGCAGCAACGTATCTCGAAGGTCGTCGAGCAAGGCCTGGTCGATCTTGCGCCCGACCGGCAGTACCGCGCTGAGCCCCAAGCCGATCCGCTCGCGGGTCCTGGCCAACCCCTTCTTGATCTTGTCAAAGAGTCCCATGTCCGACTATTTCCCACTCCACCTGTCGAGCCGAGGAGCGCACCGGCCGCGCCCTGTGGTGCCCGATGTGCTTCGCGATTCTCGATTCCTGATTCTCACTTGTCACTTCTCACTTCACCACTCTGCTTCCACAGCGCGTCGAGCGTGCCGTTGATGAATCTCGGGGACTCCGCCCCGCCGAATTCGCGCCCGATCTCAACGGCCTCGTTGATGACCACCTTCGGAGGCACCTCTCCGCCCGGCAGTTCGACCATGGCCACGCGCAGCACGTTTCGCTCGACCGGAGAGAGGCGTTCCACGTCCCAGTGTGCGAGTTGGTCGCCCATCCGGGCGTCGAGCTGGCCGCGCTGCTGCCAGCAGGAGCGGGCCAGCCGCTTGGCGTACTCGATGGTGCCCGACGTCGCCCCCGATTCGGCGAACAGTTCGTCCAACTGGTTCAGCGCGTCGTCACCCTGAACGTCGAGTTGACACAGGGCCTGCATGGCCAGTACGCGGGCATGGTGGCGGTCACGTCTCACCGTGATTTCGCGGCCCCGCTCAGACCGGCCGAGATGTCGGCGTAGAGGTTGACCAGTTCGATGGCGGCGTTGGCGGCGTCGGTGCCCTTGTTGCCGGCCTTGGCCCCGGCGCGCTCGACGGCCTGTTCCAGTGAGTCGGCCGTGATGATCCCGAAGGTCACCGGCACCCCGGTTTCTAACCCGACCTGGGCCACGCCCTTGGTGACCTCGGCCGCGATGTACTCGAAGTGCGGCGTCTGTCCGCGGATCAGGCATCCCAGGCAGATCACCGCGTCATACTGTCCGCTCGTGGCCAGTTTCTGCGCCGCCTGGGGGATTTCGAAGGACCCGGGCACCCGGACCTCGGTGATGTTCTCGTCCTTGCAGCCGTGTCGCGAGAGAGCGTCCACGCATCCGGTCATCAGCTTCGACGTGACGAAGTCGTTGAACCGGCTGCGGACCACCGCAAACCGCTCATCCGTTACCGCCAGCTTGCCTTCCAAAACCCTGGGCATATCGTTCTCCCGACGAATCGGCCGGTGCCGTACCGAAGCGGCAGACGGCGATCAATGGGTAGTCTAGCCGACCTCAGCCGGACCGACAACGTTCCCAGGCGGCCCTCGCAGGCCCTCCGTTCCATCTGTCGGCCCGTATCCCGTTCCCGGGTCGGTAGGCGCGCCGGCGCGGTACTCCGCCCGCCCCCAGACCGGTCGCCACGGTGCAACCGGCGCGCAATACGCGCCGCTACGTTGGTAGACCTTTCTCGAGCACCCCCTCGACGGCGTCGCAGAAAATGTCGATCTCGCGCGGCGTCGTGTAGACGTTGGGGCTGATGCGCAGGCCGTTGACCTCCTCGTGCTTGATGGCCACCACGATGATCCGGTGCCGCTTCCACAGGTGGTTCATCAGCTCTCCCGGGTCCAGGCCCTCGAACGAGAGTGTCGCGATGCCGCAGGAGTGGGCCGGATCGAGGTTGGTCAGCGTTTTAACCTTCGGATGTTGGTCCAGACGCCGCGCGAAGCGGTCGCGCAGATAGCGCAAGCGGGCCTCTTTGCGGCGCCCCCCCAGGGCTTCGTAGAAGGTCAGAGCCTCGGAGATGGCCAGGCGGTTGGCGATGGGGTGCGTCCCGATCTCCTCGAACTTGCGGATGTCCTTGCTGTGCGGGTCATTGCCGGCCATCAGAGGCCACGTCTCGGCGATGCGGTCTTTGCGGACGTACAGGAACCCCGTGCCGTGCGGGGCGCAGAGCCATTTGTGCAGGCTCGTGCCGTAGTAGTCGCAGCCGATGTCGCCCCCCTTGAACGCGAAATGGGCGAAGGCGTGGGCGCCGTCGACGATCGTGAGAATGCCCCGCTGACGGGCCATGCGGCAGACGTCGGCCACCGGAAGGATCTGCCCGGTCAGGAAGATGGTGTGGCACAGCAGGATCACGCGGGTCCGCGGCGTGATGTGCTGCTCGAAGAGGTCGACGTACTGTTCGGGGCTCTCGGCCGGTGCGGGCACCGGGAACATCTTCAGCACCACGCCGTCGCGAAGTTCGCGCTGCTTCCAACTGTTCAGCATGCGGGGATAGTCCTGGCTGGTGGTCAGGATCTCGTCGCCGGGCTTCAGGTCGATGCCGAAGATGGCGTTTTCGAGCGCCTCGCTGGTGTTGCGGGTGATGGCCATCTCCTCCGGGTCGCAGCCGAAGTGCCGGGCCAGCCGGCGCCGCACCGACTCGACCTGCGGCTTGAGCACCTCCCACATGTTCTTGGAGGGGGCTTGGTTCGAGAACTCCAGGTGCCGACGCATGGCGTCCTGAACGACGCGAGGCGACGGACTCACCCCGCCGTTGTTCAGATTGATCAGGCTGCGATCGACGGTGTAGGCCTGCTGAACCTCGAACCAGAAGTCCTCGTCACCGGCCAGCCGGTCCGGAGGCGTGTCGCCGGCGGCAGAGACCGCCGCCCGCACCTGATCCACCGAGTCACCGCGAAAGAACGCGTAGCCCGCTGCGGTCGCGCCCACGGCGTATCTCAGGAAAGTCCGGCGCGTATGGGGCATGGGAGGTCTCCTTTGTGTCGTTGATCTGTCGAGGCGTCGCCGGGTTGGCCGCAAGGTTGCTTGCCGCTGCCCACCCGCCGGGCCTGCTTGCGCCGGCTGCGCCCGCCGGCACCTGGCCGGGCATGGTATCCGCTGTCGCCACCCCGCCCAATCCCACGCCAAAGACCCGGGTCCCGTGGCGTCGCCGGCCGCCCGCCCGGCACCGGGACGGTCCACATTGCCGGCATCGTGTGGTAAACTGGCCGTTCGGGCCTCGTTCTGATGCCGCCACGGAAGAATGCGGGCGAGGCGGATCAGACCTACGATCGCTGGCGTTTGGCCTGCCCTCGCCAGGGGCGGGCCGCGGAGCCTTCTGCAACATGATCTCGACCGGACAACTCATGCTGGCCGTTCTCTCCACCGTCGCACTGGGTATCGCCAGCAGCGCCATCGCCCAGCGTATCCGCTACCGTGCCCAGGGACGCGGGAAGGTCCTGCCCTACATGATGGTGGCTATCATCGTGTTGAACCTGATCCTGCTGGGCTGGCGGGTGGCGGACATGGGGCTGCACCATGCGGTGGCCACCCAATTCAACTGCACGGTCCTGCTGGCCACCCTGCTGACCGCCATGGGGCTGCTCTCCCAGGGGCATCGCGGGGTCCTCGGGCTGGACGGGCTGTTGCTGCCCGTGGCCGCCATCCTTCAGATCGGGGCCTTCACCATCATCCTGGACGTGCCGGAGGCTCCGGAAACGGCCGCCTGGTTCGTCGTACATCAACTTGCCATCGTGGCCAGCGCCACGTTCTTCATCACGGCCGGAATGGCCGGCGGCGTGTATCTGGCCCTGGTGCGGATCCTGCGTAAGAAGCAGCCCTCCCCGATCATCGGGCGGTTCGCCCCGTTGGAATCCTGGGAGCGGATCGGCCGCTGGTGTACCTTGATCGGGTTCGGGCTGTTTACCTTTGGCATCCTGACCGGGATCTGCAAGGCCATGCACCTGGCCCCCTCGCATCGCCCGAACTGGCTGACGGACACGGTCATTGTGGCCTGTTTTGCGCTGTGGGCCGCCTACGCCGCTGCCCTCGCCGCCACCTGGCTGGTGCCCAGCTTCCGCGGGCGCAAGGCCGCATTCATGGCGGTGGGCAGCGGTGCCGTGCTGGTCGCGGTGTTCCTGGTCATTGACCTGCTCAGCGTGGTGCACGGATGAGAACCATCGTCATCGGCTGCAACCATCGCACCGCCCCGATCTCGGTGCGCGAGCGGCTGGCCTTTGACGACCAGAGTTGCGTTGCGGCCCTGCAGCGATTCCGCGAGCAGCACGCCGAGGCCGAGGCGCTGATCCTCTCGACCTGTAACCGGACCGAACTGTATCTCGCCCGTCCGGTCTACGCCCAGCCGCGCCTTCAGGAGGCGGTGAAGTTCCTGGCCGACGTGCGGGACATTCCGCCACACGAGTTCACCGAGTGCGTCTACCACTACGAGGACCTGGAGGCCGTCAGGCACCTGTTCCGCGTGGTCTCGTCCCTGGACTCGATGGTGGTGGGGGAGTCCGGCATTCTCGCTCAGGCCAAGCATGCCCTGGAGGTCGCCAGAGAGGCCATGGGCAACAGCGCCGTCCGCCGGCTCGACTCGCTCTTCCAGAGAGCGTTCAACGCCGCCAAGGAGGTACACAGCCGCACCCAGATCGCCGAGGGCCACGTCAGTGTCGGTAGCATCGCCGTCGACTTCGCCCGCCAGATCTTCTCGCACTTCAACGACAAGACCGCCCTGATGATCGGCGCCGGTGAGATGGGCGAGTTGACCCTCAAACACCTGATCGAGTTCAATCCTCGGCGGGTGCTGGTCACCAACCGCACCTTCAGTCGGGCCCAGGAGCTGGCCGAACGCATCGGGGCCGAGGCCCAACCGTTCGACGACCTTATCGGCCTGATCGCCTCCGCCGACATCGTGCTGAGCTGCACCGGGTCGCCCGATCCGATCATCACCAAGGCTACGGCCGCCGACGTGCCCGCCAGGCGTCAGTACAGACCGCTGCTGCTGATCGACTTCGCCGTGCCCCGCGACATCGACCCGGCCGTCGGCGACCTGCAGGGGCTGTTCGTCTACGACATCGACGACCTCCAGCGGGTCACCGACCAGCACGCCGCCGAACGGCAGAGCAAGATCGCCGAGTCCGAGCAGATCATCGACGCCGCCGTCCTCGAGTTCGTCCAATGGCAGGGCAAGCGGGACGTGGGGCCGGTGATCTCCGCGTTCAACGCCTATCTGGCCGAGATCGGCCAGGGCGAGCTGGAGTGGCTGATCCCCAAGCTGACCGACTGCACCGATCACGAGCGCGAGCTGATCGAGCAGATGCTCCACCGGGTGATCAAGAAGGTCATGCACGCTCCGACCAAAACGCTGCACACCAAGGGCAAGGACGGCAAAGCCCACATCTACGCCGCGACCCTGCGCACGCTCTTCGACCTCGTCTCGGACGACTGATACCGGTTCCACGATGAGTCCGCCGTTTCCCGAGCCGCGAGCTTCAGCTCGCGCGGGCTATGTCGTCGCAGAGACGCCCAGTTAGCGGACACCCAATCGGCATAATCAAGCTGTAACCGGTGTGATTCGCGCGATGGCGCGCAAGCCCGTCCGACCGCGCTTAGCCACCGCGTCTGTCGTCAAAGCGGATCTGTCTATTCGCCGTGAAACACGTGACAGGTAGAGCAGGCGTTGGAGACGCCGTCTGCGTTGTGGCACTCGGCGCAGACTTCCTTGCCGGGCAGCATGAGGCGGCCGAGTTCGGCGTCCGTGTCCTCCGCGACCGTGTGGCAGCCGTCGCAGTCCATCTCGGCATGGGTGCCGTGGCTGAACCTCGCCGATGTGTACCATCGGCTGCGGTATCGAACCGGCGCTGCCGCGAGCGTCCGCTTGCCCTCAACCTCTTTCTCCACAAACGAGTGGCAGCGGAAGCACTCTTCCAGGCCGTCGTCGATCAGGGCCTCGCGGACTTCCTCGATGGCGGCCCATTCCGGCCGGTCTTTCAGGGCCGCGCGCTGCTGCTGCCAGCGGGCCTCGGCCAGCAGGACGGCGTCGGCCCCGTCACCTTCCGGCAGCTTCTCCCGTAGTTCGGCCCAGGGCGTTTCGGGCACGGCCTTGTGTTCGTCCAACTCGTGGCAGGTAGCGCATGAGTCAGCGAAAGTGACCGGCTTGAACGCCACCTCGGGCCGACCGCTCGGCTGGTGGCATTCGGAGCATTCCGAGTCCTCGGTATGGACGCTGTGGAAGACCTCCAGCCCGGCCGCGTACTTCGCCTTGCGGGCCGCCTCGGCGTTCTCGATCAGACCGAACTCGGCGTGTTCCTTCTCGAACGGCTGCCGGTCGTGGCACGCCGCGCACCGGTCGGCGGGCACCCGGGTCAGGTCGGCGTCCAGGCCCCGGTGCTCGACGTGGCACCGGCCGCAGGTCACGTCCACCTCTTCGCCCCGATGCAGCCCGGCGTCGTGGCACTCGCGGCATTGCACGCCGGTCACGATCACGCCCGGACCGTGGCAGGCCTGGCAGTCCGTGGCGAAATCGGCATGGTTGGCGGAGATGTCCCTGAACGTGCCGGTTTCCTCCTCCGCGGTCGGGCCGGCGGCCGTCCGGCGGTCTGCAGGCACCGCATCAACGCCGGGTTGTTCGCCTCCCTCGGTGGCGGCATCGCCTTGGGGAACACCGTCGAAGAACGTCACCAGGAATCGTTGCCGCTGCTGCTCTGAACAGGCGACCATCAGCACCGTGCAAACCAGCCCCACGCAGACGCCGCGCCACATCCACTGCTTTGACGTTGACCTGCTCGGCGGTTTCACTGCGGGTTCCTCGCCACGGCGGTCCCGGCCTCCTCTGCCGGAGGCGTCGCTCCACTTCCGAACGCATAGACGTGCACCCGGTACGCCCCCAACTGGTCGGAAACGAAGATCAGGTATTCCGCCTCGAAACCGGGACGAATCCAATCCGTGAAGTACGGCAGGCAGGAACGGTCCAGGCAGATGCCCGCCGGCAGCGACAGATCCGCTCCGGCACGATCCCCATACCCCAGCCCCATCAGGAACTCCCCCTCCCGGTCGAAGAGCTGAACCGCGGGGAACTGGGAATCGACCAGATACACCGTGTCGTACTCGTCAACCGCCACACCCCTGGGCTGGGCGATGTAGCCGGGCTGATCTCCGGCGTCTCCGAAGCCGCCGGCCGGCGAGCCATCGGGCCCCAGCACCACGACGCGGCGGTTCATCCGGTCGCTCACCAACAGGTCGCCGTCCGTCGCCCGAGTCATCGCCGCCGGGTAGTACAGCTTGCCCGATCCGCTTCCCGGGCCGGCCCAACTGCCCACGTGCCGCCCCGCGGGCAGGTCGATCAACTCGACGCGATGCGCCGCGGCGTTGAGCACGGCCGTCGTACCCTCGGGTCCGTCCGCCAGCGCTACCGGCCGAAATGCCTCGGGAAGCGATGCGCCGGGCGACGTCTCCTGCAACGTGTTCAGATCGACCAGCCCCAGGAGTCGGCCGCCCGAGTCGTAGGACACCACCGCTCCGCGCCCCGCGTCGCAGACCTGGACCTGACCGGCGTCCGTGACGCGGACCGCCACCGGCGTGGAAAGGGCATCGTCCGCCGCATCCCAACGGTCGAAGCTGCCCGCGGCGAAGTCGAAAACGAAGATGCCACCCTGGGCGCTGTCGCACACGTACAGCTTCCCGGCGGTGGCGGCCAGCCCGTGTGGCTTGACCAGGTTACCGTGCGATTCGGAAGGGCCGCCGAACAGATGACGCCAGACACTGCCGCCCTCGTACCCAAAGTCGCTGCCCCCCGAAAAGGAGCGCAGGTATTGCACGCGGGCCGTGTGAGGCGGCGGCGGATAGCACGGGCCGAAGGCCTGCCCGCCGCGCCGCATCGGCTCACCGCAGCCGGCAACCGAAAAGGCGATCAGCCCAACGCTCAGGACCACCGCAATGACCGGGCTTCTACGGGGTCGCATCATGTCCCTCGGTAGTCTGTACACGGTACAGGCACGTTACTTGCGGTGACACGCGGTGCAGAGCTGGCTCTCGTCGTTCGGCATGACCAGCAGGTAGGGCTCCTCGTAGCTGTTGTGCGGGTCGTGGCAACTGCTGCACTCGACCTTCTTGACGCTCTCGAACAGCCGCACCCGACCGTTCTGCTCCACCTTCGACAGCGGCTGATACTTCCGATCGCCCATCGGGTAACGGACCCCGATGGGATGATCGTTCCGCAGGTGGCCGCTGTTACCGATCCGGGCCCGGGCCGGCATCTCCAGCCCGGTGGTTTCGTCTCCGAAGATGCTGCGGGCCGCGGTCCCGTCGTGGCAGCTCAGGCACATCCGGCTCGTCTCGCCGGGGCGACCGCGGTCGGCCGGTGGGTCCGAGCGGATGGTCGAGGGCCCGCCCCACCTCGGCGACTTCGGCTTGTCGGCCCGGTGTGGGACGTGGCAGGGTTGGCAGGCGCTGCCGCCGGACCATTCCGTGCTGGTGAAATCGTGCTTCGAGCCCTGTAGCTCTGCGCTGCCCGGCGAAGCGACGATCAACCACGACGAGGAAGCCACTGCAACACCGGCCAGGGCCAGGATCGAGGCCGGACGCCATCTGGGCCGATGCATCGGCCACCGACTACGGGCCATCGCTACGCACCTCCCGTTGAAAGCTCTGCCGCGCCACCTACCGCGCCGAGGCCGGATTGTCACCCCCGGATGCCCTGGTTGCAAGCGCGAACCCCCCTGCGGCCTCGATTACGGCTTGTCACGCAGGCGTGTTCAGTGTCGCTGGAACTCCGGCGCCCCGAACTTGACCGTCCCAACGCATGCACGGTACACTCGTATCACCTTGGTCGAGGTCCTCGTGCAACGACGCATCGGGCCTTGAGCGGGCTCGGCTGGCCCGGCGGGGCTTCCCTGCAGAGTGCAGGCCTGCCCGTTCAGTCGAGCGAAACAGCGCGCCGCAGTGCGGCTTGTCACGGTCTGATCCTGTCGCCGGCGCGCGCTTCAACTTCATTCTGTGCGTTGCATCGGGTCAGCCTGCAAACGGGTGTCCGGATCGCAGCCAACGGCGCAATGAAGGAAGGGACACGTCATGTCGATCAAGAGTGTGCTTTGTGGCGTCTTACTCGTCTTGGCCGTCTCGCTCGTCGCCCGAGCGGACATGCTCATTCTAGAAGACGGCACGGAGCTGTCCGGCACGGTCACCCAAGAGGGGGACGTGTACACCATCGTCACCGATGACGGCCAAACCAAGGAGTTTCACAAGGACCAAGTCAAGCGTTTCATCTACGAATGCTCCCTGGCGCCGCAAGAACTGCTTGAGATGTTCGATGAGTATGAGGGGCTCGTCAGGCCCGCACTGGAAGAGAAGGAGCCGGATCAGCACCAGTGGTTGAGCCATTGGCGCGAGTACGTCAGTACGTACGTTGACGAACACGGAGGGGAGCGCGTGAGCCGCGGGGAGTCGTCCAGTCCGCCTCTCGCCCCCCGCGATCGCCCGGTCGGCAGCGACGAGTTTGTAGATGAGTGGACGAGGTATACGGCGAAGTTCAGAGCTGTGGCCGAGAATTTCAAGTATAAGAAACTGGTGGAAGCTCGTATCGGCTCCAATAGCCTCAAGGATTTCGCCCTCCGCCCGCCGGAAGAGTGCGAAGATGCCGCCATCGCGCTGCGGACGTCGATACGATGCGTCGAGCAATGTCTGACACTATGTGAAACCACGTTGCAACAGGTCACGGGGCTCCCCCGCCAGCAGGTCGCGCATAACCGGAAGATACGCAAGCTTGAGGACGACGCCAAGGAAGCACACGACAAGGCCGATATGTACGATAAACCGCACTGGAGATCGAACGAGCAGAAGGAGAAGAAGAGGTACGAGAAGTACCGCAAACAAGCGGTCAAAGCCGATGACGACCTCCGAAAGCAGATCAGCAAGATGGAGAGCAGCATAGAGCAAACGACAAGAACCGCGGATGACCAGATCAACCGACTTGCCCAGGAGCGAGAGCTGGCCCTGGCACACCTGGCTACCGCCAGAGACCTGCTTGCTGAGATGGCCACCCGCCGGGCCGCGTCTGAATCGGCCTCTGAGGGGCGAAGTCATGCCCCAAGCGGCCCCCCGGGCGTGCTGAGCGACGCCATCCGCGACTTCGAACGCGTCGTGGGCAAGCACCGCTCTCAGGCGCAGGACATGACTAGTCTTCATCGCAATGCGCTGCGCACCCAGACTACCAACGAAATCAACGGTCTCTTCGTGGGCCGAGACTTCACATTGCAACTGTACGTGAAGAACATCGAGGAAGCCCAAAGCGGCGGCTACCTGCTTACGGCCGAGGATGGTGAGAACAACGGGGGAAAGGCCGCACACCGGGTATCGTTCCACTTCGCAGACGACCTTGCGGACGATCTGGTCAACTGCCGGGTCGGGGTCCGTGTGCGCCTGGTGGCACGAGTCGAGCAAGTGGCCTTCAGCCCTGGGCTGCAAAGCCTGGAGCAGAACGATCAACCGGCCAGTCTCACTCTGACCGGCGGCGTGGTCAGCGTGCAGTCCGGCTGCCACTAACAGCGCTCGCGAACGCGACGTCAACCGGTCAACGCCGACTGTTAATCATCGTCGCTGTCACCGCAAGCCGCCTTGGCCGCCGCGACTACGTCGTCGAACTCGTATGAGCTGACGGTCCGCAGATCGAAGATGATCGCGTCGTCGCGGACCCGGGCGATCACCGGCGTAGCGACCGCCCGCATCGCCCCCGTGATCCGGTCAATCCCCGCACAGGCCGGCCGCCACTGGACCACGACCGTCTCCAGCGCGTCGGTCGGCAGCGACCCGCCGCCCGCGTACGAGACGTCGCTGCACACCAGGAACGACTCGCCGGGCAGGGCCGCCGCCAGCTTCTGCTCAAGTGCCTCCGCCCGAGCGGCCAGTTCGTCGGCACCCGCGGCCAGCATCGCCAGCGTCGGCACGCGCTGCACGGCGACGGCCGGATCGGCGTAGTGCCGCAACGTCGCCTCCAAAGCCAGCAGCGTCAGCTTGCCCACCCGGTACGTGCGCATCAGCGGGTGCGACTCGACGCGTTGGATCAGTTCCTTTCGCCCGCAGATGATGCCGCACTGCGGCCCGCCCAGCAGCTTGTCACCGGAGAACCAGACCAGGTCCGCTCCCGCCGACAGCGAGTCTCCCACACACGGCTCCCGCGGCAGGCCCACCTCGCCCAGGTCGAACATCGCACCGCTACCCAGATCATCCACGGCCGGCAGCCCGAATCGGTGGGCTAGTTCGGCCATCGGCCCGATCGGCACCTCCTCGGTAAAGCCCACGATCCGGTAGTTGCTGGTGTGCACGCGCATCAGCACCGCGGTCTCGTCGGTGATGGCCGCTTCGTAATCGCCGATGCGCGTACGGTTCGTCGTGCCCACCTCGCGGAGCCGTGCTCCGCTGGCGGCCATGATCTCCGGCAGCCGAAAGCTCCCCCCGATCTCCACCAACTGACCGCGCGAGACGACAACCTCGCGCCCGGACGCCAACACGCTCAACGCCAGCAGCGTCGCCGCCGCGTTGTTGTTGACCACAGTGGCCGCCTCGGCACCGGTCAACCGGCAGATCAGATCGGCCACGTGCCGCTGACGCCGTCCGCGCTTGGCCGTGTCCAGATCGTACTCCAGGTTGCAGTACGCCCCGGCCGCCCCGGCAATCGCCACCACCGCCTCGCGCGGCAGCGGCGCCCGCCCCAGTCCGGTGTGCAGGACCACCCCGGTCGCGTTGACCACCCGCACAAGTGACGGCGCTTCCCGGGCGCGGAGCAACGATTCGGCCAGGCCGAGAACCGTCTCGGTCCCACAATCCGCGTCCGCCTGCCCCTCCAGAATCCGCCGGCGAACCTGGTCCAGCGCATCCTGCAGCGCAGCGGCCACCGCCGGGCGTGAAGTCTGCTCGATCCACTCGCCCACCCGCGGTTCCTCCAACAGGATTCCGACCGCGGGCAGACCGCGCAAAAGCTGTTGTTGCTCGGGGGTCATGATGACTCACCCTGACACAGAACGCGACGGTCGCCCTCGCGCCGCGTGAACCCGATCCGATCCAGATACTCCAGGAAGGGTACCACGTATTTGCGGCTGCTGCCCAGTTCCTGACGGATGGCCGACACCGATCCGTCCGAGCCGCCTTCGATCATCTCCTGCACGCGCCGACGCAACGCTTCCTCGTGCGCGGCGTGCAGGAAGATCGTGCCGTCGATCTCGACCAGGTGCTGGTTGGCCACCGCGAACTTGACCAGCCGCTCGATCCGCTGCGCATTAGCCCGGACGGCCACTTTGAGCTCGCTCAGGCTCGGCGGCTGAAACCCGCCGGCCTCGAACTCCGCCAGCATCTCCGCCAGGAAACGCTCGTCCTGCACCGACAACGACGGCGCGTAATCGGGATGACAGACGTATCGCCCGCGCACCTTGACCTGCTTGGCCCGCACCATGCGGTCCAGCAACGGCCGCCCCAAACCGCGTTTGCTCTTACGATTCAGGTAGCCGATGAACACGTCCTGCTGCACGCCGGGCTCGTCGGGATTGTTCTGGTGAAACCGCTCCAGCCAGCGGATGGCCCGACCGGCCAGCGAATCCAGGGCCGACACCACGACCTGTTGCCCGCCCTGCTCGATCGGCACCAGCCGCCCGGCCTCAGCCAGTTCCTTCAAGATGGTCGGCACTTCCCCCGGTTCGACGCCGGCATGGGCGGCCACCGTCAGGTCGTCCGGTTGAGTGAAACCGGCGAAACGCAGAACCTCCTCGACCCGCTCGGTGGCGTCACCGCGATCCAGCTTGGTCAGCGCAGCCAGCTCACCCGCCTGCCGGATGCGGCGGCGCTTGTCGCTGCATCGAAGGACCACCCCGCCGCCGATCGTCCGCGTGTTCGTCTCATCGCGCAGGATGAATCGCTGGCCGTACACGGCCGTCACCGGCTCCGACAACCGCAATTGTGCGTAGCCCTGCTGTCCGTGCGTCAGCGGGTCGCCCGATGAAGTCACCACCCGAGCGACCACCTCGCGCGTTCCCAGACACAGCCGGGCACGCGCCTGCGACTTGATCGGCCGCACGGCCGTCGGCAGACATCGCACCCGGACGTCGAGCAGACCGGTGGGCTTGACGTAGCCGGGCGTGGCCAGTTCGCACCCGCGGGTGATCTGATCCCGGTTCACGCCGATGAGGTTCAGCGCCGCCCGCTGGCCTCCCTCGACCATGTCCAGAAACTCGCCGTGTGACGCAAGCCCACGCACACGGCACGTCTCGCCGTTGGGCCACAGCTCGAGCGCCTCACCGGCCGACACCCGCCCGCGAAGAACCGACCCCGTCACCACGGTCCCCCGCCCCTGAATGGTGAACACCCGGTCGATGGCCAGCCGAAACGGCCCGCTGTGACGGCGTTCGACCAAGTCGCTGGCGGCGGCGATCAGCGCCGCCCGAAGCTCGTCCAGCCCCGTGCCCGCGGTTGCAGATACGGGCACCATCGCCGCACCGGCCAGCGACGTGCCCTCCAGCAGCCCCGCCACGTCGTCTTCCACCAGGGCGACCAGTTCCTCGTCGGCCAGGTCACACTTGGTGATGGCCACCACGCAACGATCCACGCCCAGCAGGTCCAGGATTTCCACGTGCTCGATCGTCTGCGGCATGACCGAATCGTCGGCCGCCACTACCAGCAGGGCCAGGTCGATCCCTGTCGCGCCGGCCACCATCGTCCGCACGAACCGCTCGTGCCCCGGCACGTCCACGACGCCGAACTGGTACGGCCCCGCCACCAACTGGGCGAACCCCAGCTCGATGGTCACGCCGCGACGCTTCTCTTCCGGAAGGCGATCCGTGTCGGTCCCGGTGAGTGCCTTGACCAGGGCCGTCTTGCCGTGGTCGATGTGACCGGCCGTCCCGATGATCAGATGCCGCGACCCCCCGCCATCGCCCCCGGCCGCCGCGCTGCGCGCTTCCACCGCAGCCTCGCCGCCCGCGCTCGCCGCGCCCGCGTTGCCCGCCGCGCGATCCGCGTGGCCGCCGCTCTCGCCTGGCCCGCTGCCACCCTTGCCTGGCTCGCTACCACTCCTGCCTGGCCCGTTGCCGCTCACGCGGCCGATTATCGTTCACTCCCCCCCGAACTGGCAAGGCGACCCGCTCGCGCGTCACGCGCAGCCTCGGCCACCCTCACATTGAACCCGGCGGACACACACGCCGCGCGAGGTGCTGCAGGCCCCGTATCGCGAGGTCGTAGGGTGCATCTTGATGCGCCTCGCCGGCTGTCCAGGAATGGCGCCGCGCACGACTACGTGAGGAACTCGCCTTCTGCGTACCCGCTAAATGTTCTTCCCCGCAAAAAACGCCGCCCCCATCCGGTCGGCCATCGGCTGGTTCGAGAAGATCAGCGGGAGCAGGAACTGAATGTCCGTATTCGGCGGCCGCAGATACTCCGCCATGGACATGTACCGCATGCGCTCGCCCGGACCTCATCGTTTCTCTTTCTACGAGCACTACTGCTGCTCTGCCTGGACTCGCTGCAGAGCTTCTGCAATGTTCTTCGGCGGCGGTTCAACTTCGGGCAAATCGTCCGGCCTCAGAACGCCTCTCAGAAGAGCTTCTCGCTTGAGTAGCTGTAGTGAGTGCTTGAGCCCCCGGTGATTCAAAGCCTTCGGAGCATGCTCCAGGATCGCCATTCGAATCTGCTCTGGGGGCACGCCAACTCGCAGAGCCGTCTTTAGCGCCCATACCCGTCGCGTGTAGCTGTCCCATTTGTCCGAACGGATGTAGTCGAGAAGCATCTGCGGGTTTCCCTGAGCATCGATCTTCCAGAGCGGTTCAGATACCCTGCGCGCGGCCTCCTGGGGGTCCTCGTGCGCAGCAATCCATTGCCTGAGCTGACGTGCCGTATCACGATCGCCATACTCCGACAGCAGGCCGAGAGCCAAATAGTTGAAACTCCGTATGCCCGGCTCGCCCGTGAGGAGAAGCGGGCGAAGCCTGTCCGCGAACGCATCGTCCATCAATTCATCGAAGACCCCGGGAGCCACCCACTGTGGGTTCTCCCGGATTGCGCGGTACGCATAATCCTTGCGGACATGCTTGTTCGCCGGATTGTCCGCGATTCGACTTGCCGCCTCACGTCGGATGTCTTCGTACGGAAAAGCTGGGTCCGCCACAATCTCGATGTAAAAGTCCAGAAGTAGGGACTGATCATCCAACCGCTGTGCCAGTTCGACCACCGACGATGCCACGAACTGGCGGACCAGGTGCGGCACGAGGAAAAGCTCTTCTCGTCCCGTATTGGCCATCCTGCCGGTCTGCCGTTCCGCGCTGTACCGGCGGGCTAGGTCGCGCATAGAAACCGCGACATTGGCTGCGCGCTTGGGGGCTACTTTGCGACAGAGCAAATCCAGCGTGGCAATGCGGACTGCGCCGTGGACAGAAGGGTCACTGACGACGGCGCACATACTCTCGACAAACGGCTCCTCGATCACCGCTACGGAACTGTCGACCTCCTCAAGGAGCTCAAGCCCAATGGCGGGATCGTGCGATAGGCCTACCTCTGCGATCCTGCCGATCTGCCTCTCCAGCGATTCTGACGCAGGCGAGGAGGCGGTGACGCTCGCCACGCCGAGCAGACATGCGTACGGCAACATCATGATTCTCATCACGGCAACCTCCAGCCCGTCCCCTCCAATCGTGTCTTTGCCTCCTGCTGTTCCGCGGAAGGAAGCACTAAGGGGAATGGAGAGTAACGTTCCATGATATTATAGGAACCCTCTTCGACGTGTTCGTTTTCGTCGTATGGGGATTGGCCAGTCCTTCGCAGAAGAAAATGACCCATTTCGTGCTCGAGCACGTGATCTGCCAGCACCACTGCATGGCCTGAGGGAGCGAACAGTCCCCGATCATTGATGGCGATGAAAGCCACGTTAGGGTTGGGATTCGGGTCCACGGTCAAAGCATAGGCCGTACCAGGGTCAAGATGCCCCGCGAAATATATATTGAGGTGGTTCGGTGCCCACTTGCCTTCGACGAGGAACAGCCATGCCATCAGGTAGGCGGCATCAACGACTTCGCGTGGTTGGCCTCGCTGACCAGGCAAGAGATCTTCAGTTACATATATCTTCTGGACGTTCCCGGTCCACGTAAAGGGATCGTTCGTCCCGAATAGGGCCGGAGTATTGGTTCTCAACGCCTGGATGTACGAAGTGATCTCCACCTGGGAGAGGCGGCATCCGACATTCTGATCGTCGCCGAGATCGGAATCCCTGTCACTCAGGATTACCCATACCCGGAGCGGGACCACCCCGGGCGACGGTGGCTCAGTCGCCTTCTCTGGGCAGCCGGTGAGGAGTGCCAGTCCCCCAACGGCGGCAAGCGGCATCCACCGTCTCAGGGGGAGTGTGCATCTTCTGGTCACTGTCCTTGGCCCTCCAACAGGATACGAGAAGTACCACCAGCGTCAGCCCGGAGTAGTATGACATCGGGGTACGCCAACGGGTCAACAGCGACATCCACTAATATAAGCGGCGTTGATAGATCACTATGGTATGTGATGTAGTCGGGATCGCCGTCGTCGCCTGAGACCGAGGTGAGTTGGATCTCGCCTCTCCGGTCAAGTTCGGCTCCTGTCTCGTCGTACGTGACTACGTCCACATCGAACGAGGCCGGCCCGTACGCCAAAGTCGAAGGATTCTCATCGACGCGCGCAACGATTGCGAGATGCGCCCAGTAGGCGACCAGGAGCGAACTCTGTTGGGGAACGGGATCAGGAAGGATGGAGAAAAGGATTATGGGCAAGTCTGCCGGCTCCCCATCCAGGACGGGAGGCCCGGACGATACTGAGGAATCCAGGTACGCGATGGACTCAAAGACCGCTGGGGCCGCGGTGGGGGTGAAACCAAATACCTTGCCGACCATCGCTCCGGAGAAGTCAAAGGTCAGCGTCCCAGAGAACGTGCCTGGAAGCAGCACGCTGGTCGGATCCGGTGGATTCGGCGTTGTTCCATCCCCGGCAATCAGAGTCGCCGATCCCACACCGGACTCGTGTACTTGATCGGCACCGTAGGTTGTAGTGAAACCGGGGGAGGGTGGGCCGCTCAACGGATCGAACACGCCAGTCCACTCGGCCGTTGTTGTGGAGTCGAACGCTATGGGACACAGCGCCGGCTGGAGGGCAACGGTGATCTCCGCGCCCATCGGGCCCGACGTCGGGGAAAGGTCGATTATTGCAACGGTGATGGGCTGCGTGGCCTCGGGCTCGAAAACGTCGTCTCCATCGGGATCGACAAGTACGGTGATGACTGCATCGCCTAGGGCGGTGCTGACCGTGAGGCCCTCGACAAACACGGTGATGGCCACCGGCGGCCCTTGCTGGCTGGCGCCGAATACTGTCTGGAAGATGCCGAAATCCCCAAGATCAACGTCAGCGTCGTCGTCCAGGTCGGCCGAGTCGCACTCCGGGCTTGTGGTCGTCGCGCCGCTGAACAAGACCTGAAACCGGGCGAAATCAACGAGGTCTACGTCATTGTCCCCATCCAGGTCTCTCTCCTGGCGCGGGGCCCCTGCAGCAGTGCTGGGGCCGCTCAGGCAGCCCTCCCACGACATGAAGTCGCCCAGGTCCACGTCGCCGTCGCGGTCACAGTCGCCCTGTACGACAACTAGCGGGCCACTGAGACACCCCGAGAACACCGCGAAGTCGTTCAGGCCCACCTTGCCATCGGCGTTCAGGTCGCCGAGAGGCGGTGTAGGCGGACCGGTCAACAGGGACTCGAATCTGCCGTAATCGGAGATGTCAACGTCGCTGTCCGAGTCGAAGTCGAAGGTATCACACCCCGCCCCCAAAGGACCGCCACCCTCGTCGGTGAAACATACCTGGAAAACCCCGAAATCGTATAGGTCGATGTCAACGTCGAGATCGAAGTCTCCGGGGCTGCCCGGTGCGGTAAACTCGACACCAGGCAGAATCAGGTTGTCCTTGGCAACCGTGTCCCACAGCGAGATCCGACCGGCGTCATAGTCAAACTTGTAGGACGAGGCCGCGGGCACGTAAAATTGTACGCCTTCGGGGGGCTCGCCAACAACGACGACAAGGCCCGGATCGTCTCGCTCGGCTGCCGAGGAGCACAGGATCAGCCCGAGGACAGCGAGAGATGCGCTGCGGAGCGTAATCATCGTGTTCCTCAGTGGCAGCGCCTACAGGCGGGTCGGCGAACACGCGCTGCACTCCGTTGCCACCGACCGTGATGACGGGCTGCGCCCGGAAGCTTTAAGGACCGTAAGTCCGATACAGGTGTGCCACCATCCAAGTGTACCACCGTCGTTTCCCAACGGCAAGTGCCAATCTGCACTGACAGGCGACTAAGCCCGGCTTCAACAGGTACGACCGGATCGAATCTCGGCCACCTGGCGTCAAGGGACGCACGTGCAGGCCTGGGCTAGATGTTCCTGCCGCAGAAGAACGCCGCCCCCATCCGGTCGGCCATCGGCTGGTTCGAGAAGATCAGCGGCAGCAAAAACTGAATGTCCGTATTCGGCGGCCGCAGATACTCCGCCATGGACATGCGCCACTTCGAATCGAATTGCATTAAAACGTCCTGGCTGTGCTTGCTGCCCAACGCTTCCAGCACGACCTCGGACGCGAGTTGCGCGGACCACATCGCCGGATAGATGCCCTCGTTGCTGGCCGCCGCCACGAACCCCCCGGCCTCGCCGATGATCAGCGTGTGCTTGGCCACGTGCGTGTCCATCTCCAGCGCGATGCCGGCCGGACTGGGACGCACCTTGGCCTCGGCGGCCTCCGACGACAGATCGACCGGAACCACGCCGCCAGCCGCCAGCCGCTGACACAACTCGGTAAACAGCTTGGTAACCTGCTGCGGACCGCCGCCTGCACCGATCGCAACGGCCAGGCGCTTGGGTGTCACCATCACCAGTCCGAACGCACCGTTACGGTCGAGCCCCAGGACGACCGCCACCGCCGGCTTGGCCTGCCCCGACTTCTTCAACGCCGCCTCCACCTGGGCCGTCCACACCAGCGGTGCCGGTGGCTGCCCGGCGCGGTACAGCGGCCCGGCCAGGTCGTTGCGATAGCCCATCGCGGCCAGCAGGACCCGCCCGCGAGCGGATTCGCCCTCGCCGAACCTCGCCTCCACCTCATGCTCGAACAGCCCGATGTCCACGACCCGTGAGTTCTCGCGAAGCTCCGCGCCGGCCTTGACCGCCGCCTTGACCAGCTCGTGCTCGAAGGCCGATCGATTCACCAGATAGCCCGCCGGTCCGCCCAGAGCGGGTTTGGCCGTCTTGCCCAGATCGGCGCTATAGAACGTCACGTCGTCAAACGGCTGGCCGAGCATGGCCTTGGCATCGAGCCCGGCCGTGTCGAGCAACGCCGCCGCCTCCGCGCTGACCCAGACGGTCTGCGTGCGCTTACGCGGCAGCGCTTGCCGCTCGACCAGCAGGACGCTGCGCTCCTCGCGGGCCAGCAGTGCCGCAATTGTGGCACCAGCCGGCCCCGCTCCGACGATCAGCGCGTCATACACAGCTATGCCTCCCCGGTGTCAGCGAACGTCGAGCTGCTTCCACAGGGCCTCCTCGGCCCGGCCGTAGTCTTCGAATGTCTGTTGCAGACGCTGGCGGATTTCGGCCAGTTGAGCGTCGTCGGCCGGTATCGACCCGTCATGCGATTTCATCAACGCGGCCAGTTGCGTGGCCGAGTCGTCCAGCCGCGCCGCCGCCTCGGAGAACTCCCGCGCGGCGTCGAAGATGTTGAGCTGCTTGGTCTCCTCCAGCGACGGACGGTACAACAGCCGCCACGGATTGCGCCGCAGGTCCTTGCTGGCGCTCTTGAGGTGGGCGGCCGTCTCGCCCAGGTTCGTCATCAACCGGTTGACCCGCTCCTCGTTTAATGTCACCAGCGTGCGGGTGTGATCCGTCACCACTTGAAGGTCGCCCAGACTGGCGTTGATCTTGTCGAACGAGGCGTGCACCTGATTGAGCAGGCTTTTGGCGTTGGCCCGGTCCAGTTCCGAGGCGATCGGCTCGGCGATCTCATGCTCCACCAGGTCGACCGTTCGCTGCACCGACTGCAACGTGTCGTGGATGGGTTGGCGTTCCTCGGCCAGCAGCCCCGTCACCTCCTGGAAACCGGCGTTCGCACTGTCCAGTACGGTGTGCATCTTGGCCAGCAGTGTGCCGTCCGCGTCGGACTGCACCTGGGCCCGCAACTGCGCGGTCGCAGCGTTGACGTTGTCCAGCACCGTGTGGAGCTTGTCGATCAGCACGTCGCGCTCCGCCGGATTGACCTGCCGCGACACGTTCTGTGTGATCGCGTTGAGATCGTCGAGTGAAGCATGGACCTTGGCGATGATGCTGCCGGCGTCGCTCGCATCGAGTTGGCCCTTGACCGCCGCCAGAAGGCCGACCGGATTGTCCGGGTCCAGCTCCGCGTTGAGGTAGTCCATCGCTTGATTGAACGAGCCGGCCGGCGATCCGTCGATCACCGTTCCCTCTTCGAGCACTCGCCCGTCGCGCCCGGGGTCCGCGATGATCAGCTTGCCGCCACCGCCCAGCAACGGCCCGCGAGCCACGATGATGCAGTCGCTGCGCAGTTCCACCACGTCGCTGACGCCCACGTCCAGGTAGACATACAGCGAAGCGGCCGCCCCGTCTTCCTCGACCTGTTGCAGCCTGGCCTTGTGGACTCGCCCGATCATCGCGCCGCCGCAGAAGACCTGGGCCCCCGCCTTGATCTCGTCGGGCAGGGAATACGTGACCGGAAACCGCACCGTATACGACCGATAGGCCTGCCCCCAGCCCCGCTCGCCGATGAAGATGACCACCGCCACGAACAGCACCAGGACCACGATCACCCACAGGCCCAGAGAGAATTCGCTGCGTTGTCTGGCCATCGTGTCCCGATTCTACCGCACGCCGATCAACTTCTCGAACTCGCTCATTCCCTGGGCGTCGGTCAGCGGGCCGCTGCTGTACCCGTTGAGGAACTGCTGCAGCAGCCGCTCATCGTCCGTCGCCAGGCTTTCCAGGGGTGCGTCGCGGATGACCTCGAACTCGCTGCGAGGTCCGATCCGAAGCACGCGTCCCTTGTCCAGCATAACCATCCGGTCCGCGATCCGAAACGCGCTGTCCATCTCGTGCGTCACCACCACCGACGTCACCTGCAGCTTCTTCGACAGGTCCATCATCAGCTCGTCGATGGCGGCGCTCGTCACCGGGTCCAGCCCGGCCGACGGCTCGTCGTAAAACAGAATCTCCGGGTCCAGCGCCGTCGCCCGGGCCAGCGCCGCCCGCTTCTTCTGCCCGCCCGACAACTGGGCCGGCATCTTGTCCCGGTGGGGCAGCATCTTGACCTGCTGCAGCTTCAACGTGACCACCACGTCGATCACCGCGCGGTCAACCTCCGAATGCTCCACCAGCGGTAGGGCGTCGTT
>Ga0307379_10003651_pt1 | contig 22243 bp, 22 predicted proteins | sample UN2MG_FD_202237 | JGI IMG/M metagenome (GOLD analysis project Ga0307379, IMG submission 202237) | Soil microbial communities from Risofladan, Vaasa, Finland - UN-2 | ecosystem: Environmental > Terrestrial > Soil > Coastal area > Acid sulfate soil | place: Finland: Risofladan, Vaasa | collected... | reverse complement strand
TTGTAGCACTGGAGCTTCGTAAAGTCGGTCACGTCGGTCACGTCGGTCTCCGTTGCACCGTCGTAACGGGCAATCCAAGCGTCTGGTACTGACCAACACGACGACGGAACTTTCTGATAGCGAAAGCGACGTTCTCGTAGCAATCAACGACGAGGAGCGGCTTGCGGTCGTGATCCTCAGACTTCTCGCGCAAGCGACCGATGGGTTGAAGCGCGTTCCCCGGCGGCGTGGCAAAGAACATCGTGTCGAGTTTGGGAACGTTCAGCGCGTCACGCGCCATAGCGAAGGTGGTGAAGATCACCTGTGCCTTCAATGCCGCCTCGCGCTCCTTCTTCCTAGCGTCGCCTTTCTTCTTGCTGCTGATCAGCAACGACGTGCTCGGGATGATCCCGCGCGACTCCAACTCGATGTTGGTGAGCTTCCGCAACGTCTTGAGATGAGCAGTCAGCTTGGAGAACACTAGGAGCGCGCGATCTTTCACAGCCGCGTTCACGATCTCAACGGCGAGCATCTCGCTCCGCTCAAGATCCTTGGCAAGCACCTTGTCGTATTTCGTGGGGTGCGGGTCACCAGGCGACCACTCGCCATTGTCATCCTTAACCCAGCTACAGTAAGCCTCGTCGGCGTAGCGCTTGTCCCACTTGATCCCTACAACACTTGGTGGCTTCACGTCCTCATTACGGATGCGCTTTGCTACGTGCCCAACACGCCCGAAGGTCCAGTCAATCAGTGGACCTAATCCGTCCGTCCGCTCGGGGTCAGCGCTGACGCCTAATCGAAACTTTGCCGGAAACTGCGCGATCACCTTGCGCCACTGGGCGGCCCCATAACGATGTACCTCGTCAGAGATAATGAATCCCATCTGCTCGTAGAGTTCATCTGGATAGCGCCTGGCCAGCAAACTCTGAATCATCATGACCGTGAACGGTCTACCAAGATCGCAACGGTCCTCTTGCACGAGCCCGATCTGATCGTCGCTCAGGCCGAGCACGCTCTTCGCATGCTCGACGGCGTTGTCGACCATGTGACCAGCGTAAGCAAACCACCCGATGAAGCGACCGAAATTGGCTCCGATCCGGCAAGCCAGCAGCGTTTTGCCTGTACCTGTTGGAGAAACAAGAACACCACTCTTGTGAACCTTGAGATGCGCAATCATCGCTGGTAGTGATTTGTCCTGACCACGTTCCGGATCCAAAGTTCCAAGCTCCTGGAACTTGAACGGTTCGCCTTCGGTCCACTCCCACGTGTCGACCAAGTTCCAGACGTGCCCCTGCGCGAAGTGCCGGGGCATCCAGATACGCCCCGCGCGCTCCTCAAAACAATGCACCGTCTCTGGATCACCCATGAAGGGCTTCGTTTGAAGCGTAAGCCTGTTACGAAGGAATTGGATCTGCTGCGGATTGATCTCCGACATGAGCAGGCCCACTTCGCCTCGCATGATGGCGACAGAACGATCTGGTGTAGTCACGATGTAGTTCTACCCTGCGGTTGCGTCCGCATTATTCCTCACATCCTTGCAATGGAAGGACTTAAAGCAGACACTCGACACGATAACCCTAGAAGTCACTCCAGCGCGTCACGTGCTGGCACTTCGAGCACAACAGGGGGGTGTCCTTCTCCTTGACGCCGGTGCGCTCCCACACGTCCTCGGGGATCACCTTGCCGCAGATACAGCTGGCAGGTGTCTGGAGCACGAGCAGCAGGATCTCGGCGACCGCATCCTGTATTCCCGGTGCCTTGCTCTCTCGCGACCCGGCCACGTTGAGCACCTTCGGCTGTTTCACATCAAGCCACGCACGAATGGCTCTCGCAACCTTCTGACTGCCCTCCTTGGTTCTATCCTTGGGATCCAGCACCATGTGCATCCCCGGCTTGTGCGCCTTGAGCACGGCTGTGAGCGTGAGCTTGGAGCCACCGGTCGGCTCGTCCTCGTAGGTGAACACAATGGTCGCGTCGCTGCACTCGATGTTGAGCTTGGTGCGTGCAGGGTAGTCGGAGGTGTCTGCTTCGGTCATCGGATAGCAGTCTGGCACCCTGCCGTCCTCTGCCAAACGACCCTTAGGGACCCATCCACCATGCTCGTAGCCCAGGATCGCAGCGGCAATCAACCCCCCTCGATCACCGCCCGTCTGACCCCCCGAAATCACCATCTGCGGGAGCCAACTCATCCTACAAGGCATGTCTGGTCGAAAGCTCACTTGATCTCCCCAAGCCTCGTGATCACATCCGGTGGCCCCTTCCGCTTCGCTTTCTCGCACTGTGAGAAACCCCCGTCCTGTCCATCGCAAAAAACGCCGTGGACGTGTAATCGGTGCCAACCAGGCAATCTGGACGGAGATTCAATCTCCTTGTTGGACTGACAACACGAGCCTTTGCAATTGGAGCAGTCGCAGCATGGATGCTCGACGAAACGCGCGCAGGTGGCCTCGGTGACGAAGTTGATGTACTTTCGGCATGACCGACAGTAGACCTTGTTCACGCGTTGCCGCGAGCTTTAAGTCCAAAGAACCGACGAGCGGGGTGGCGCCACGCGCCAACACTCACCATCACCTCTGTTTCGGATCTACCACACCCGGGCCACCAATCAACGGATCCCTTAGGACCGGTGATGATGCACTTGAAATCGACGAGCTTGGCGCTGTCCGGAACCACCGAGAGGGAGTAGAAGCCGCCGTGCTTAGATGACACACCGACAAACCCCTCGACGGTGAGACCAACCGCGTGCTCCCACTCCCGGCCAGGCGGTTGGGCCTTCGCAGCGGCGACGGCGCGTTGTAACAACGCGAGGGCCTGCCTCACGTCAACACCAAGCCCAGGTGCAACAGTTCCTGCGGCTTGAAGGACACCTTCCATCGCTACGATGCGTTTCTGGTGTCGCCGAAGGATTTGGTCGTAGAGATCAGCCTTGAACGTCCTATGCGTCATCTAAGGGTTCTACCCTCAACAAGCGGGCGCTACCTGCCTCGGAAAGAGATATTCGACACGTCTCGACCCCATATCAGGGGAAGCATCGATACTGATCTCGATGAACCCAGTGTCGAAGTCGACCGTGCCGACGTTCTTCTGCTTCTCGGTAACAAGCTTGCCCTCCTCAGTGGAGAACAAGATGCCGTCGATACGGAGCGATGCAATCTCGATGGGAGCTTCTGGCAGCTGGTAGCGCAAGACACGCGAACCTGCGTCGTTGATAAACTCCGCGCTGTTGATTGTGTTGACCTCAGTGAGGCGCTGACGGGGGTCAATGAATGGACCGAAGGTGTCGAAGTAGTTACCCGGGGGCCAGTCCTGCTGCATCATAACTCGACATCATACGAATAGTGCATGCGCACGAGCATCGACCCGGCGAGCCACTTGTAGCCCACCGATCACGCCCTCTGCTCCACCCGCTTCTCCTGGTCCGCCTTCACCACCCGCGCGCAAGTACGCGGCGGTCGTCCAACTCGTTGTGAAATGACCTCATAATTGAGGCCCTGTCGACGAAGCTCAAGAATACGCTCCTTCTCCTGTTGAGTCACCCTTGGGCTGCCGTGCAATGCCATTCGCCGCTCTCCCTCTCTCTTATTAAATACAGGACTGCCACACAGTCAGTGGTCGACGGTGACACTCCGGCCTGTCGCTCACCAAAGTCCGATAAGTGTTCTTAATGACCCCAGCTTTCGCGAGTCGCCGCATGATTGCGCCCATCGCCCTGGGCTCTGGCGTCGTGAGTCCGCTTCCATCCAACGCTTTCCAAACATCGTCGGTTGTGAGTGTCGATTGGTTCCGAGCAATGCGCTGCGCCACGTCCAGCGCCACTTGTTTCCAAGTCAGGTCTGCCGCCTTGTCGACTCGGGCAATCGCCTCGTCTCGTAACACAGCACCCGGATGCGCGTCACCACTAACAGGGGGAAACTCTGGCTCAGGCTCATGGGGAGCGAACTCGGTCTCACACGATGAGCACTCCAAGGACTTTTTTTCCGCAGCGGCTTCCTCTGCCTTCGCTAAAGGAATCTCCAGATCACACCCTGGGCAGACAGATCGGAGCACAGCCTAGCCTCCTACTTGGCAACGGGACGCGGCTTCTTAGCCTTCTTCCCCGTGGTTGGTTCAAGCTTCTTCGTTTCATGCGCGGTCATCAGCTGACCGTAGTTGAACTTCGTGGATAGCGCGTCGCGAATGGTGATCTGCCCGCCCTCTAGGCCCTCGGGCTTGTTCCTGTAGACAACGACGGTGCTGGGAATCTTGGTGTATCCGGCCGCGAACTGCTTGCCCGCCTCGGTGATTCGCCAGTTGCCGCTCGCCTTCTTGTCACCATTACCATCGGATGGCTTCTGCTCAACCAAGCCCCACCACTTAAGTTTGTGGACCTCGCGACCGACATCGAACTGGCTGTGGTGCCACCACTCCTCATCGGGCCGGTGATAGGTCAGACTCCACAGTCCGAACAGCGACCGGGCCATGCCTGCGTTGAGGGGTCGGTGGTAACGCTTGAGATGCGCGTCGCACGTGGGGCAATGCAACCCAGCGTCGAGCAAGGTAGCTCGGCTGAGCTTCTTGTCGCAGTTGGAACACGCCAGGATGATGTTCTCTTTGAGCAGCCTGATGACCAGGTCGTCCGGGATCTCGCGTCCGCATTCGCATTTGAAACTACGCATCTGAAACTAGCCCATCGAAGTCGTAGCAAGCGTCGAGGAGCTTGCCCGCGACAAGCTCTCGGTCGAGCGTCAGCACACCGGTCCCGTAGTCGATGGTCCCGACACCTGGGTTGTAGACCGCCGCTTGAATCATGCCGGTGGTGTTGTCGTTCAGCATGACGTGCGGCGGGTCTATCTCGTTGTGATCGCGAATCATAAGTGCCAGAGAACCAGGGCGGATGTTTCCGTGCGCCAGCTGAAATCGCAGGGGACCTTCCCCTGCGAGGTGTGACAAACGGTCTACCGCACCATCAACAACCTTCTCCATGAAGGACTTCTCGGTGCGGTAAATCGTTCTTGTCAAAGACGGTCTACCCTGGTCCTCCGACACACCGCTCATTCGCTCAGATACGGCCAGAGTAAGCCCGGTTGGAAGTGTTGAAGTCTTGTTTCCATTCCCAATTGTTCCTCATAAACCTCTCGTATTCGCCCGCGTCGATCTCGATGATCGTCTCGCCCGCCCGCATAGTCATCTCCATGAGGCCGATAGCATTGTCGAAGGCATCCGTGTGGATCGTCGGCACCGTTAGGCCGAGGCTGGTCCTGATGCCCTTACCATCCTTGGCGTCCTTGAGCATCGAGTCAAGCTTCTCGATGGCCATCTTGCGGAAGTTGGCCTGGGCTTCTTCCACGACGCTGACGTGCTCGTCGCGGTTCTTCTTGAGTGTCTCGACCAACTCGTTGATCTTGACCTTGTAGGTCCGTCCGTTTCCTCGTCCGATCATTTCCCACCTCCTAGTGGATGTCGATCTCGTCGACCTCTACCACAATGCACGTCATGTTAGTGGACATCGTCCCAGGTCCGCCCAAAAACGACGTCAGTTTTGAGCGGGACGTGGTATGTAGACCCGTCAGGGCGCGTCCTGGTAAGATCAGCAGCGTTCTCCATTTCGTAGGTCATGATTTCGACAATCTCGTCTTTGAGCTTTCGCGGTCCCTCACACATCACTTCATCGTGGACCTGGATGATCTGGCGGAACTTCTTCCAAAGACGCGACTCGGCTGGACGGGAGTTGACGACCTTCTTGTTCTTCGCCTCCCAGATACGCAGCATGGCGACCTTGAGAATGTCCTGCGCCGAGTTGTGCGTCAGGAGGCCGTTTGCGATGTAGGCATGGTTTTCACCATGAATTTCGATGTCATAGGTGGGCTGTGTTCCCAATGACCTGATCGACTCGATTGCAACCCAACCAAGCTGAAGTGCCTCCTTAGCTCCTGGCACATCAATGTAGTCAAGGATCGTGGCCACCATGTTCTCGCCCGCGTTGCCGCTGCGAGCGTGACCGACGTAGCTCTGCACCTTACGTCGGAGGCTTCGGTCGGTTGTGAACGGTAGAGTTCTACCTTGCCGAGAGACCATGATCGGAGCGGCATCCGCTAGCGCAGCAACAGCTTGGACAAAGGTAGTTGGGAGCTTCCGTCGTGGCGGCTTCTGAGCGATTAGCACCAACGCACCCTCAAGTGTTGCTGCCTTCCTCGGATGACGCAGCGGAACCCATCGCCGGAAGGCTTGCATCCCACGATAAGTAATGTCGAGACGGTAGTGCTTGGTTCGACCGCCCTTCTTGCTTGTACGCTCGACATCGAGAGTGCGGAGAGCGGCGTCAATGCCGAGTGATGAAGCAAGGCGCCAGGCACCCTCGACAAGATGCTTCACCCGTGAGGTGTAGTTGACCGTGAGCGTGGTGCAGTCGCCCTGCTTGTAGCTCAGCACCGATCCATCCGTATCGACGAGTCCGGCCAAACAAGCCCCGCGAACGTCCGGCGGCGCCGTGTAGACCCAGTCTGGAATTCGCTTCTTTTGTTTCGACACGCAGCCCAGGCCGAGAATCATGAGCGAGGATCGAGCACGACTGCTTAGAACAACCAGATCCTTGACCAGCCCGTTGCGAGAGGTCTTGCGAATTCCCCAGCGCATTCGTTCCTTGACCCAAGGGCCAAAGGCGGCTTGAACGGAAGCGTCGAGCGACTCAGGCCAGCCAGGATCCTTTGCAGAGGCAGCCAACGTGAAACCTCGCGAGTCGCCATAGTAGCCATCACCGATGAGGGCGCCCACCAGGTAAGCCTCGTTCGGAGAGACACCGTGGTCGAGATCGCCTTGCGGCGCCAGCACGTCGTGTGTGGCAACTAAGTCACCTTCCTTGAGTTCCTTCACCTTTGGCCAGGACATCTCCAGACCGTCCATACCTGCAAGGCGGTGGTCGCCGGAGCATTTAAGAGTTCGCCCATCGGAGAGCCGCACCTCGAAGACTTCCTTCTCACCTGTCTCGAAGACGCTGTAGTCCGTCGTGAACCCAACACCATCGAAGATGGAGAGGTTCGACTCTGCAAGCCGATTGATGGGCACGTAGCCTGCTTCGGTAAGGATCGGAGTCTCGGGCATCACGCACCCACTGACCTGGAACTGAATGCCCTGCGTGATCGCGCGGTATTCGTTCTTGTAGCGCTCACGCCCAAGTCGCCGAGCACGTCCAGTGATCGTGTAAGCGATCCAGTTCGACTTGTTCTTGAGGTTGAACTCGGTCTGCTCCTGGAAGGGGCGGATCAGCGGATAGGCGTCGTACCAAGCGTCGATGACGGTCTGCGCGTATTCGAGTTGCGGCTCACCCTCCTCGTCGTAAAGGTCTGCGTATTGGCAGAAGCGCGGCGCACCGATGCGGTACAAATTTCCGAAGTTACAGTTTTTGGCAAGCGGGTTTCTGGGACAGTTGACGTCCTCAGCAGTTCGCTGGTGAAGATCAACGTGACGACACTGACCTTGGTGCTCGATCTTGATCCCATTGCAAGACGGACAGACCATCTTCTTACCAGTCGAGTCGAAAACGACTTTGTGCCCGTCCTCTTCGCGGAAGGTCAGGTGCGCGGGGTCCCAGTACTGAGGAACCCAGGTATGCCCGCACTTCTCCAGCTTGTTGTCTTTCTCGACCTTGCTGCCGCACTCCCACCACCGATAGCGTTCGCAGGCGCTGCCGATGATCACACCCCGCGTGCATGGCTTGCCGGTCGAGTAGACCTCGACCATGCCATGATCGCCTGAGAGGAAGGCAGCGACGCGAAGCTCGACCTGGCTATAATCAGCCCCAAATAGAAGCAACTCGGGATTAGGGTCGTCCTCGAAGTGTGCGCAGAACGCCTTGCGGATCAGGTTCTGATCGCGCGGTTGGTTCTGGAGGTTGACCGGGTTCGACGAGTTGTGATTGACGAAGCCGTGCGCGACGTAGCTTTCGTCGTCCGCGACGGTGATGTCCCAAACTGCGCCCAACCCAATGGACTTGATGCTCACGATAGGGTGAGCACGAAGATTCTGGTCGAGCACACTGTCGCCGACGCCTACCTCGCCCAGCTTTCGCCAGCCGCTAATCGTCAGAAACTTGTGGTCCTTCGTACACTCGATGGACTGTCCGCCACGGCGCGTAACCTCGAACAGTTCGTCTTCACCTTTGCAGATCAGGTCTGTAATCGGACGCAGCCGCAGCTTGTGCGTACGGATCTGGTAAATCGCGCCGCTGTTCAAATCCAACTCGCTGATCTTCACCAGACCGACGCTGGTCTCAAGAATGGTCGAGGCTGACACACATGAAAGCCGGAAAATTTTCGTCCCGGTTTGATTGAAATGGCTGTAGATCCGGTTGTCCTCGTCCTTAATCGAGAGCTTGGTGAGCTTGTCGGAGAAGTTGCCGACGATGGTGTCGGCGCTACGCCAGTCAAGGATGTCCTTGACGATGGGCTGCACGCGCGAAAGGTGTGCGATGTCTTTCGAGCCAGTGGAGTATTCGCCACTCTTGCCTTGCTTGATCCCCTTGGTGGGTAGGCCCAGGCCGTTGGGTTTCGCGGCGAAGAGGAGCGCGCTGACTTGGGGCGTGCTGTTCGGGTTGAGCGTCCACCCGACCTGCTTCTCGATCTTGGAGAGGATTTCCTCCTTCTCCTTCTGGAGTCTAGTGGTCACACCCTTCAGGTGACGCCAGTCGATTAGGCACCCGCGCGATTCCATCTCTTCCAGAATGAGGGCGATCTTCATGTCGACGCCCCAGAAGATCCGCTCCAGTTGGCCCATGGTGCGATTCTGGTCGTATGGGCTGATTGACCCCAGGTCGACGTCCGTCATCCCCGTGATGGGTTTCCCGGGTGTGAGCTTGTTGAGTTCCACCATGCGGTTCTCGAAGATTTTCCAGGTCCAATAACAGTCAGCCATTGCGTAGGTGCCAAGCGCGTCGGCCTTGAGTTCATCGGCCATCCAGCCAAAGACTTGCTGATTACGACTCTTCACGACGTCCGTGTAGGTTGTCATGTCGTGGCCGAAGAGATCCTTTGTGCGTTTCTTGAGACCATAGGCGAAGAGGTTCTCGTCACACAGGAAGTCGGCCAACATTGAGTCAGCTAATCGGCAACTGTCGGGGAAGCCCCAGTTCGCGAGCCCGCGCGATGAATCGATCAGCGCTTGCAGGTCGGAGTCGGCCAGGGCCGCGAGACGCGTCACCGCATCCGGGTCCATCCAGAAATCACGTTCGCAACCGCTCGCATGTCTCATGAAAGAGAGATCGAACTTGACGTTCGCTGCCACAGCGATGGTGCCTCGTCCTTGCTCGAACAGCGGCCGGAGCTGGTTCATCGTCTCAGCCTGCGGCATCGCTGGACGAAGATCCTGAACGACTACCTTGCGATCAAAGACGAGCCACGCTGACTTGAGCTTATCGATCTTCGTCTGCTCGGCTCCCTCGTTCAGGGCGCGTTCGTAAGCGATCCGTGCGAACTGTTCTTCGGGGGACTCCTCCGTCTTGACGTGGCATCGCATGGTGCCATTGACGAAGGGGTACCAAGCGCGAAGCGATGGAATGTTCCTGCTGTCGTCTTCGGGGACATAGAAGGCGATGCCCTCGATCCTGTCCCCCTGAATAGGATTGAGCCCAGTGGTCTCTAAGTCCCACGCGAAGATCCCACGCGCATGGCAGTGCTCAATGAGATCAGCTGGTTCAACGTCTCCGATGTCGATTTCGTCTATTGTCTTAGGCACGAGTAATGTCTCCAACGGCTCGGCACGTTGTCAGAGGTGAACGTCACACGGTTCCGAGCTTGTAACTCCCTAATAAAGAGCCAATCCGCCGCGACGTATTTCAAAATGAGTTCAATCGGCCGTCGGTGCTGGCCTGCCTTGTAGCTCGTGAAGGGTCTTTAGGGTCTTTATCTTGCAAGTGCAGGTGTCGCCCTTGAAGGTCCGATTGCCGTTCAAGCGATACTGATCGCCGCCACAACTCTCGCAGACCACGAAATCAACGATGATGCTCATTACGGACCACCACAATACTCTCGCGCAAGATCGCGCAGATTTCGCTCGGAGCACTCGCCGACGTCCTCTGACATGAACTCAGTGATGACCTTCTTGAGAACCGAAAACTTGTCGTCCCATGCTTCGCCGGATAGAAACACGAGACGGTCGATCAACTTTTCGATTTCCTCGATGTGCGCTAGATCGATTGCCTCTGAGTTGATCAAGTCTTCAACCAATTCCCACGTGTCATGCCGATAGCGCACGGTCTTGCCGGATTTCACCCACCGCACGATGAGGTTGTAGGTTTCGACTCGCTCAACACGGCCGATGTTTCCATGAGCACTTGCGCCGGGGTTGTTGTAGCGAACGATGTTGGCGACTCTGAACATCAGACCCCCGTCAGCGCTGACGCGTTCTTCACAGCCGCTGGACAAATGTCGCAGCCGTAGAACTCCAGACCCATAGAACGAGCGACGTAGACGGTCGTGCCGCTTCCAAGGAAAGGCTCCCAAACGGTGTCGCCAACCTTCGCGCCTGCGACCTTCAAGCAACGCGTGACAAGTTGCGCCGGAAACTGGTGACCGTGCGCCTTCTTCGTCGTGGGGCCGGTCGTCCTGTGGGGCACGAACCAAGCGTCTCCGCCGCAATGTAGATCGCCGTTCTTGCCTCGGGTGCCACGCGTCATGTTCGACTTGTCCGTGAAGGGTGTCCCGATGCTCAACCGATCAAGCGGCCGTGGCTTCTTCCTATGGAAAGTGAAGATGAACTCCCAGCAGTAGTTCAGCACCTGATCGCCTTGGAGTGGTTGGTAGTGCCCGCGTTGAGCGTCGTCGATCACCAGACTCTTGACCCAGATGATCGTCTGCCCTTGCTGTAGACCACTCGCCTCGGCGAATGTTCTGGCCGTGTCTAGTGGGCGGGAGAATCCACCCTTCGGTTTCAGCTGACCAAAATTCAGGAACACCCTGCCGTCGTCCGCCAGCACTCGACCGGTGACCTGTCCCAGGTTTCGGATCAGGTCGAACGAGAACCCGTCCTCAGTCTTGTAGGGCGGGCTCGTGACCACGAAGTCCACGGCGCCATCTGGTATCTGGTCACAAGGATCGGTGGTGATGTCGGCTACGAATAGGTTCATAGCCACTTGAGTGCCGCCGCGTTGCAGATGAGGTGCAACGTGTTGTCCGCGATGATGAGGAGCCAGACGGAGAGCCATGGAGGCGTGTCATCTGGGTAGCCCGTCTTCGAGCATTCGGCCCAGGGCTTGTTGTCCCACTCCAGTCCGTATCGGAGATGCTTGCCAGCCAGGGGCGAAATTGTCTCCTTGGCGTAGAGCGACGGAAGCGCAATCCAGTTCTTCAACCAGATCACGTAGCGCGCGAGCCGCCACCGGTCGATCACGAAATGTGATCCGCAGATCACAGCGAGCGCCTCCGGACTTTGTGTCAGGAACAGGAAGGGCAACGTGTAGAAGATTGCGTGCAGAGCCGCAGCAAGGCTCTGCTTGATCTTCTCGGTGGCCATCCAGTGGCTCTGAAGAATGTAGTCTCCGACAAGGTGCGCGACAATTTGGTCAGCGGTGAACATCAACTTCATCGTATCGATGGTCATACGTCATACGTCTTTGGTCTTTCTGAGCGCCGGAGTCACAGCGGTCTCTCTAACCCAGTCCAGGAAACCACGCACGATCTTGGGAAGATCATCGTCTCTAGTTTCCGCGTCTGCGAGCTTTTCCAGAAAGACGTTCGCGATCACGAACTTGTCGCCGCCACAAAACTGCGGTCCAAGAAGGTAGACCTCTTGGTGGGGCACGAAATCGTCGCCCATGCGATTGACAACGTGGATGCTGTAAAACGGGTTACTCATTCGTCCTCCTCTACGACGTCTGCCAACGCGTCGACGGCTCCTATCAAGCCGCGTTCGCGAGCTACCTTGCGCCAGTTCTTAGTAAGGCGGGAAGGCGGGAGCGTCGAAGGAATTCCGACGCTCCGCCTTCTCTCGGCCACCGATAGGTCGTGGTTACCAGCAATCGTTCGTCAGAAGCGAATGCTCTCAGCATCGCCGGACAGAACCTTGACTGCGCCCTTGCCGCTGATCTTCGCGGCCATCTGCTTCGCTTCCTCGTAAGAGGGGAGCTTCAGCAAATCGTCGTAGTCGAACGCTTCGGTGAACGCCTCGACGGTCAGGCCGTAATCATCCGCACGTTCTGCGAACTCGGCCTGCATCTCCTCCTCGGTCATCTTGGAGGCGGGATACCAGGTGGTGCCGATCTTGTAGGACGTCTTCTCGTCAGTCCGAGAGACATCGAACTGACGTCCGCGCCAACCCTCCTTGTCTTTCTCCTCGATGGTCGCCATGTCCTCGTAATGTTGCGCAGTCACGAGAACGAGCCGGCGGAAGTCGGAGTAGGTGGTCCCGGCGTTCTTACCGTCATCCGGCGTCCACGTGCTGCGGTCGATGCCGGTCAAGCACCACACCCAGCTGGGCTTCGACTTGAGGAATTTGTCGCTGGACGTTTCCTTGAAGATTTCCAACGCCTCGCAGAACGGGCACCCCTTGTCGGGATACGCCTTGCTGACGCAACGCACGATGCTCCCGATCTTGCCGTCTGGTCCCTTGAAGTCGTGGATCAGGCAGGCATAGCGTTCGCTATTGTGTCGATCCAACATGAGAATCGGCTTGTCCTTGGTCTTCTTCGCGACAAACCAGGTCTTGATCCGCTTCTTGAATGTCTGGACTTCGCCGTCCTTGTTGGTCTTGGTGATGTTCTCGTAGAGCGAAAACATTGGGTCGTCTGACGACCCACCACCTCCGCCGGAACCACGCTCCGGCGGAGCACCACCGTCACCTCGAAACCCCATATCACGTCTCCTTGTCATTGTCGTGTCGATTGGCATTTCTACTATCAGCCATCGCAGCAGAGTGAACCTCCACCACTGGCGTTATACCCCCGTCAACCCACGCGCCTTGCCTTCCGCAACACGCCACGGAGTATTTCGTAACTGGTGCCAACAAGGTCTTTTACGTCGTTGATCACGAGACTGTGCTTGTAGAATTGTTGAACTGTAGTGGTTTGGATTCCCACACCGATCACGTTGATACCGGCCTTCTCAATCCGCGTGACCGTCTCTTTCAGATGACGGTTCAACATCGCAACCGGCTCGGGCACACTGGCCGGTTCACCGTCGCTGAGGACGATCAGGATAGGGGCCATACCCTTACGGTTTCTGGCCGCGAGGCGCTGTGCGGCCCACATCACACACTCGCCATCGATGTTCTCAGCGCACTGGTCGTAGTGAGCCATCGACGCAAATCTCGCCTTGGACTTACGTGCGGTAACACCAGAAGGCTTGACGATCAGCTGGTGAAGAGGACGAATACGGGTATAGCTGCTATAGCTGCCCCCCGCCGGAGGAACGAAATGGCGCGAGGTGGTGAAGCCAAGCACCTCGTTTGGGACACCGATCAAGTCGAGCACAGACGAGAAGGCGTAAGCGGCTTGTGACGCAACGTAGATACGGGAGGGACCGATCCCAGCCCGACTGCTGGTGCTACACATCATCGACCCAGACATATCGACCAGGAGTGTGACATCGGCTCCGGGAACCATGTGCGGAACATCTGTGGCGAACACTCGCGGATTGCCAACAGCAACTTTGTGGAGGCTTTCACGGTCGATGACGCCAGATCGCTTGTCGAATTCACGCTTGGTGCCTACGCCGCGAAATTCCATCAGGAGTCGTCGCCGGAGTGTTGGGAGGACAGTCCGCACACTGTCGACGAATGTGTTGACCATCTCCTGATCGCGCAGTGACTCCATTGGCTCAATCAGATCGTCATCTTTGCGTGCAAAGTAATGCCGAGCGCTGAATCGAGTCTCGGTGATGATCTTCTTGCGCGCGGCGGAGAGCGTTCCCTCCGCCAGTTCCTTCGCCATGGCACCGCTTCCGACGCCCCGCTTGGGCTCAGAGCAAGCGCTGTTGCTCTCTTTCGAGCCGTCAGAATCCGGTCCACCTCCACTACCGTCGTTGCCATCGGCGGCGCCGCCATCTCCCGTCTCTTCTTCGTCGTCGCCTTCTGCGGAATGATCACGGTCGTCTCCACCCTTGCCGCGCGGACGCTCGGGATCGGTCCACCGCCAGCGACGATCAATCTCACGAGCCAGACGCACGCTCTCTTGCGTCGAGGAACAGGCGTGAAGCTCGGGGATCAGATCCTCGATAACATCAATGTCTTCCTCGACGAGACCGCCGAGACGCTGTTGGATCTCGTCTCGCGTGCAACCAAATGAGAACAGTTGGAGCGCTGTGAGCGCGAGCTTCTTGGAGTGAAGGCGCGTATCCTCAGATTCGATGAGTGCGCGCATCAAAGCTTCATTCGAGTCACGCAAATTCTCGCCGCACCCAAACCACCGATCAGTCACAGCGCGCTCGACGAACCCGTCCTCAATGGCATTGGTGATGAGTCCAAGCATCGGGTCTTTGATCGACCGGAGCGCCGTAGGATCAGAACACAGGAAGTGACCCATCTCGTGATCACAATCAGCGCGCAAGTGCAGCAACGTCTCCGCGTCTACCTTCTCTGGCAGCGGACGAAGGTGCATGACTTTATTCTGTAGGTCTGCGTAGGGTGTCTCTGCGTCGAAGACGACCTTGACACCCTGCCCAAGAAGTCCAGCGGCAACTACCTGTTGAGCGTCTTGTAGGAGCGTCTTGTTGAGCACGAGTTATTATCCCTGCGACTGCGGCTGTTCTACCCCGACGTCAGCCCGACGTCAGCGCTGACGTGGATCACGATTGCCCACAAAGACAAATAGCGCTCCCTCTCGCAGGAACGCTATCTGCTCGACAGTTTCAGGCTCGCACCTTACTTACCGCACTTGGCTGACGAACTCCCGAGGACCGGCCGGTTCCAGAGACGCTCGCCTCGTCAAGCTCCCACGGGAGCGAGACGTTGCGTCCGCTAACGGTGTCGCAAAGCATTGCCCCCAGAGCCGTCACTCAGAGGGCAGATGGTGCCCATCTCCATCGGTGATTGTGGGCGAGAGACTGTCGCGGTTCCTGTTTGTTTCCGCCGAGAGAAAGCTGTAGCGACTTAGATGAAACCACTGGCGGTCAAACCCGTGCCGCCGAAATTGTTGAATGGATCGGTGACTGACGTCGCTCCCGTGACGACCTGCCAGTTCGCCTGCCAGTCCGTCGTCGTCGTCGCCGCGCTCGTGTTGATTGCCCAGTTGTTCTGCCCAACCGCTGCGGTTGTCGATCCCGCGAGACCGAACAACCCCTGCCCACCAGCGAGGCCAAACAACCCCTGCCCAGCGTTGACGAATCTCGATCTCCGCTGGTTACGCTTCTGTGGGACGGCGTCTTGCCAGGACGGAAGCCTGCGGGGGCTCTTGTGGTGCCAGAGCCAGATGGTCAGTAGAGCAGCTTTGATGAACTCCTCTAGGCTCGCGAACGGTTGGTGTGGCTGCCCCTGACGCAGTAGACACCGCTTCCGATACTTGGCCATATACTCCAGCGATAGAGCCTTGGCGCGGGACCCGGTGTGGCCACTGAACAGCTGTAGCTTCGAGTCCTTCGCGGACATCATCAAGACGTTGATGTTCTCAATCCCAGCCGCGCGTCCAATAGCCCGTGGCACTGTACCCATATAGCCACTATCAAAAGCCAGGGCCTTCCTCCAGTCGGGGATATCCCACGACTTCACGATTGGCTTAAAGATGTCTTCGTTACCGTCGATCTCACGTGAGACACGAGGATCGTAAACAGACAAAAGCCCAACGCGCTTGGACATCACCTCGAATGCCCAGACATCGCGACCTGGGTAAATCACCCGAGCGTCCTTGTCTCTAACCTCCTGCTTCAAAGCACGAAGGCTGTTGCAGAGGAAGCTGTGCAACACATCTGCGCCGTCGGCGTCTCTGTAATGCCTGCCTAAATCGCGGACCCGATTCTGGCTATCGAATTCATAAACGAACTCGTTGTCACCTGGCAGCCCAACCTTCTGACAGAGCCCGAGCGCAACCTCGCGCACCGGGTCATTTTTCCGCAGGACACTCGCGCACGCCGCGTAGACGAGCCCTGTCTCGTAGAAGCGACACTTCTGCGAAGGGCGGAGCTTGCCGTCGAAGGTCTTAACGTCGTAGTCGAACGTCTCCAGACCGTCGCGCTTGGCGAGGGTCTTGATCGTCGGGAGGACGAATTGTCGAACATGCTTTTTTAACCAACTCATGAGCCGAGAACCTTCAGTGTTTTCCACCACTGATACTCGACGTAATGCTCCTCATTGGGCGGAGAGCATGGGAATCTACTCACGCAATCTGGGTCGAGCAACACTATCACGGACCCATGCTCCACAACGGGATTGTCCACGTTGTGCCGCGTCACCTCGATCACCGTGCCGCGCAATCCCTTGTGGCACGCGAGGTCTTCGACGTGGTGACCCACTTCGATACTGCGATAGTAGTGCTCGTCTTTCATGCCTTAAAAGCCGAGCTTCTTCCAAACGCGCTCCAGCCAACCTGGACGACCTTCCTTCTCGGCCTTAGGCGGCTCTGGTAGTTGACGCGCTGGCGGAGTCAGTTCGACGGTGTAATCGGGCTCACCATCGTTAGGCGTGACCGCAGGAAGCATCTTCTTCTCCAGCGCCTTCTGCTTGCGCTCGATGAGCTTGCGCTTGCGCGCCGACAGGCGGTCCTTGAGAGGATGTGTGAGCGGATCGCCGTCAACAGTCATCGGCTTGACGCACTTGGTGGGAACCTTGAGCGGTCCGATAGACGACGGGTCGAGTTCCTCTATCACCTCACACTTGAAGACTCGGAATTTGCCACCACTGCGGTGGGGCACAGCGGCCAGGTCTTCGATCTCGAACTCGCAAGCAAAGACACGTTGATCACCGTTGATGTTGTCTTTGATCCAGTCCTTGGAAGCGAGGTTGATTCCATAGGAGCAGTCAGCCGACTTGCTCTTGTCCGCGTTCTTGACGCTGACGATATCCCCAACACGATAGGTGAGAGCCTCATCTCCAGTACGCGTCGGACTCTTGCCTTCCTGGGTGGTGTACTTGAACGCACGCACTCGACCGTTGTGTGAATCGAGCTTCGACAGATCATATTTGCTGTTCATCGTGATCATCGAACCGCGCGGCGGCGTCTCGATAAACACCTCACCTTTCTTACGCCGGACGATCACCTTGGAGCTACCGTACCAGTTGTCGATGTCAGGTAACCGATACTTGAGAGTCCGGTCAGTGACATCTGAGATCCGTGAGATCCTCCGACATTTGCCACGACGATGGAGACGCCATGCGCGCTTGGCGCGTCGTTGAATCTTCTCTTCCAACTCGGGAGTCATTGCGAGTGGCATGAATACCTCCTACTACTTGATAACAGGTCGGCCGCGATTCTTGCGTGGCTGCTTCGAGCGCAACTTGGTGGAGCCATAGATGCGATTAAGAATCTCAGGGATCTTGGCTCGATCCTCGGTCGTCGCACGATTGATCGCCGCGAGCGACCAGGCTGCGAGCGGACCGAGCCCTGCGGCGATGTTCTCCGCAACAGCGAGCGTTCGGCGCATGGTACAAGTAAACATAATCTCATCTGCTAGCTGAGAGTTCCGCAACGCAATAGCCGCATCTACGATCTTCTCCGCGTCGGCACCAGAGATAGCTGTACGCTTGCGCAAGATCAAGGTCTCGTTTTCCTTCGATGGGTAGTCCACACGGATGACCGCATTCCACCGGTCAAGGAAAGCTTCGTCCTGGTAGCTTCGCCCGTGATAGAGCCCTCTGTCGTCGCCTCGACCTTCAGTGTTCTGGGTACCAATGATCCTCACGTTGCTGTCGTAGGGAACCTCACCGTCATATCCCTTTCGCACGATGTGCATTGGCTTGCCATCCAGAAGACGATACATCGAGTACATCGCCTCACTGGGCGCGGCGTCAGCCTCGTCTAGAAGAAGCCCATAGCCCTTCTCACTCGCGATAGCTGGCGAGGCGGGTGTGAATTGAGTGATCTGCTGACCGTTCTCGTAGACCAAGTCAGTCGCGCCTTCTAGATCGTTGGCCGTCGTCCTCGGCGTGCAGCTGACGATCTCCAATCGTTGCTTACGATCCTTGAAGACCTGCTCTACCGCTTGTGTCTTGCCAGAGCCAGCCGGGCCAATGAGGAGCACCGTTGAACCGCGCGCAATCAGCATCGAGAGTGTGTGATACCAATCCGGCTTGAGGAAGAAATCTCGGTCTGCCTCTGCTTTACCACCAGACTGGGGAGCCTCTTCTTCCTCTTCCTCTAATCCAACGCGAATGCGTCTAATGATGGAGGGTAGGTCTAGGACATAGACACAGCCATATAACCGTATCGTGTGCCGCACGAACAGTGGGTGTAGGAGGAGTTCTGACGTAGCTGAGAATCCCGATGGGGGATTGAAGCAGTCAATGGAGGAACGGTCGATCACATCAGACTTGACATCCCCGAGACAAGAAGCGACGCGGTCTAGGTCCGCTTCGGAAACGAACGGCGAGGCCACCAGGGTCGCACACCCGGCAGGAGCAGGCGCTGGATGACTGATCGTAGTAATAGGACTGGGCAAAGACGGCCTAAGTGCCGCGCGCAGAGACGCGGAGAAGTCGTCAATGCGGCCGAGCTTGACGTCAGTGACGTCAGTGACGCCGGTGACGCCACCTACAGAGTTCTCCAGGTCTGCGATGATGTCCGCAGCGGTTCGCTTCTTCTTGGGCACAACACCTCCAGGATTGGGTTCTACCCTGCCTTCCAGTTCACCTGGTCGAGAATGGGGACGGCCATCTGATAGGCATAAGCAATTTGCTCATCGCTCATCCCACCAGGATCCAGCGCCACTGACGTGTAACATCCGCCTCCCTCATCGAGGTGATCGATAATGGGACACTTCATCAGGAGCAACGGAACGGCGCCAGTCAGCTGGTAATGGACTTTCTCGGCCATTCGCTTCCCAGCAGCATCAGCATCGCCGAAAATGTAGACACCGGGGGGCCAAGCAGCCTTGATGATCTTGCGGTGGGCCTCGCTGAAGCCCTGCCCTAGCGTCGCTCCCACATTGGCCTTATGCCCCAGGGCCATCCAAGTACGGATAGCGTCGATGGGGCCCTCACAGATCACCACTGGCCGGTTCTTCTGCCACAGGTGCGCGCCGTAGAGGTAGAGCGTCTTATTGAGCCCCGAGTAATTGTGGTACTTCGTCGGCTCGTAGCCTTCGTTTTTTTTCTGCTCCGAGATAGACGGAAGAATGCGACCGGTCATGCCGACCAGAGCACCGTCGTGCCGACGAACCGGGAACACGATCCTCCCCATTCCCGTGTCGTAACCCAGTTCCCAAACCTTCGCAGCTTCGAGTGTGATTCCACGTTGGACCACGTAGCGCGGCACCATTCCACTGAAGGGCTTCAAGGTGTTCTCGTCTAACACATCACGATCCCGATCTTTCGGCACTGACTGTGGTGTGACGACCTTCCGTCCTTCCCATACAGAGTCGATGCGCACGGCCATTCGAGCACACTGCGCGTCAATCGTGTCCTTCTCGGTCTCCGCGAGATTACGCAGAAGCTCTTTTAGGTCTTCTGGCGGCTGTGGTCGCTTGGTGATCGCCATCTGGATCAGGCGAAAGAAGCTACCTTGGTAATCGCAGTTGAAGCTGTGGCACCTCGCCATTGACGGGCCGTCGTCGTCGATGGTGACCGAACATGACTTGTTGTGGTCAGTATCGTCACCGTGCTTCCATGGTGCCATTGGGCAGGATATCGAGATGTGCATCCCACGCTTCGCCGAGTTGTAGGGCTTACCGTGGTTCAACCCGAGCCGGTCGCAGATATCGACGATCCCTTGGGCGTCCACTAAAAGCCGATTTCTTCGGGTTCAAGAGACACGGACAACTCAGGACGACCAGTCAACACAACAGGAGCGTCGTCGTCGCCTGACCCACGCTTCTTCTTCTTCTTCTTCGCATCAACATCAAACGGCGTGTCATCAGCGTCGCCTTCGCCGGTGATGACATGATCCTCGGCAAAGTTCATGTTCACCAGATCGAAGTTGATCACCAGATCAACGCCTTGAAACTCGCGAGACTCCATCGCCCGAAATACACGCTTGCGGTTCTTCTCGTAGACGTTGTTCATGAACAAGCCTCGCATAGCGTCGGCCCAGTCACCGATGGCCTTGGCATAGGCAGCGTCGTCCGCGTCCGCGTCCAATTCGTTCTTGTTCTTGCCACCACGAAACTGACTCGTGGCGAGACACCCAATCTCCATGCCTGCGCAGAGTTCGAGCTTCAGGTCGGACACGTTATCAACGGTCCGCTCCCACATGCCCTTCTTCGAGTCCCGGCCGAGGATATACATACCGTCGAGACCAACGAGCTTAGAGTCAAGCTCAGCGACCTTGTCGCAGATGTCGCCGACGCTGCGAATGACGTCGGCCCCCGCTACGTGTATGGTCGGCTGGGACTCGTCCCCGTCGCGCATACGCTCGACCCAGTCCTTGAGCCGTCGCTCCTCCTCAACGGTGAGTCGACCAGACCGGAAATCGGCGTAGTCGAGACGCAGATCGATAGCCGCCATGCGCCGGTACATCTGCACGGGCGACATTTCCATCGAGGCGATCAAGATCGACTCCCCCGGCTTCAGGTCATTCCGCAAGATGTGGACGAACCACTTAAGCAGAATCCACGTGTTATGCGTCACCATGTCATCGGCAATGAAACATTCGGTCTCCGGCACCGAAAGGTCGTAGCAGGGATGATCTCCGACCATTTCGATGGTGACGATCTCATCCCACTGGATGTTCTCGTCCAGCACCCACTTGAGCTTGGAATCGTAGACCTCGCAGAAAGCACGGAAAATCCGCTTGTTGATCCTGCCTGATCTAGAATCAAACATGTGCAGTAGGTCTGGTTGCCCGTCCATCTCGGCGCGAATTTGGTCACGCAACTCCTCGCTGCGCAACCAACCGACCCGGCTACGGCCCCGGAATTTGACCTGCTGTAGCTTCTCGAACTTAGGACCGATCATGTTCGCGCCAACGGTTCGCTTGAAATTCTCGATCCGCTCCTTGTGGACCAGAACCTCGTAGTAGTCGCGCTCCTCAGCACCGTCCTCGATCTTACGAGTAATCGTGCGAACACGACTCGTCACGCCGAAGCGCAGCAGCAGGTGTTGCACCTGGTCGGCGAGGTTGCGTGATCCAGTGGAGTAATTGACGTTGCCACGCTTGTCGATGGAGCCGTCGCACGACCAGAGTCGCCCCAAGAACAATGCAAGCTGTTCGTTGGGAAGAGAGAAGATTGCGTCTGGAATGACCTTCTCGATGGACTTCTTGCCCGTGATCCCATGCTCACATAGGAGCGCCGTCATTTCATTGACGTCCATTACTACTGGCTTCCGTGGCTCCGGCATGATCGCCACGGCTGCGCAGTGCTGCCCCTCCTTTAGCTTCCCGGCTTCGACCCATCCACCAGGAGTCATGAAAGGATGCGTTGTCGCCGGAATACTAACCCTGCTAGATTTGAACGTGATCTTGACACACTTCTTTACGCCAGAGTAAAGGTAGTCCGACGGCGTAGCGACATGAATTGGAGAGTTCTCAGCCCACGTCAGGACGTCGGAATTGGCCCCCTTAACGACCTCCTTGATAGTTCTAATCCGTCCGGTGTCGGGGTCCACCAACTTGGTAGAAGCACTGGCGCTTTTGCCCGTTTTGCGCTTCGCCAGGATGACCGTGAGTTCGCTGGGCTGAAGCCCCATGCTATGCCGGTCGACGTTCTTCCACGGACTGGAGTAACCCAGTAGACCGCCTCGGTGAGATTTGGCTCTGTCGTAAGCAGCGAGGATGGTGTCGGCGATGGTCGGATCGGTGTAGCTGTCTACGCTGCCCAAGCTCCAGGCAGTGTCCTTGACCAACTCGGTGATGTGCTTGCGAGCCTCGGTTGGATCGGTGAGCACCTCTCGCGTGATCGGCCCGAGCCCGTCCTTGAGCTTGTTCATCAGGGCGCGTTCTGCGATCCTCGCGCCGAACAGTCCTGGGTCGAACGGCTCTACAGCAACGTCGGGAACAACGATGCTGACGTCAGTAGCGGCCTTGATCTCGATGAGCGTCGGGAGTCGTTGATTCTTGCGAATCATCTCCTCGAACAGCGCGTATACCTTCTGCTCTGAATCTTGGATGTGGTCGGATCGGAGCCCAAGTTCTCGCGAACGGAAGAACGCCTCCTTGCCCTGCTGGAGAATCCCAAGAATGAGGGCGCGATCAAGTGTGACGTCGTCCAACTCAACCTCT
>Ga0307379_10003650_pt1 | contig 22243 bp, 21 predicted proteins | sample UN2MG_FD_202237 | JGI IMG/M metagenome (GOLD analysis project Ga0307379, IMG submission 202237) | Soil microbial communities from Risofladan, Vaasa, Finland - UN-2 | ecosystem: Environmental > Terrestrial > Soil > Coastal area > Acid sulfate soil | place: Finland: Risofladan, Vaasa | collected... | reverse complement strand
ACCCGCCTGGGCCGGGTTCAGCATGAAATCGCGCGCGTGATTGAAGGCGATCCAGTTGTCCTCGGCGTTGCCGAAGAAATACTCCCGCACCTGGCCAATCGCCTCGCCCGGCTGCTTTTCGTCCGTCACCTTGACCACGTCGGCGGGGTCCACCGGCACCCAGCCAGCACCGGGCAGATACACCTCGCCCTTGCAGTGCTGGGCGTTGGTGATGTCGCCGCTCCGACCCAGGGTTGGCCCCAGGCGCGACTCGGCGGCGCGAATTCCGAACACCTCGCGCGCCGGAAGGCCCGCGGCACGCGCCAGCGCGATGAGCAGCGAGGTGATGTCCACACATTTGCCGCAGAGATTGCCGCCCTCGATCATGGTCTTCACGTCACCCAGCCCGCACCAAGCGACCGCGAAATCGCGGTGGGTGTTCTCGATGATCCAGTCGTAAATCGCCCTGCTCTTCTCGAGGAGATTTTTGCTTCTCGCGGTGATCTCCTCGGCCCTACGCTTGACGATCCCATCGGTGGGGATATGCGCCGTAGGGGCGAGGAAATGTCTGACATCGTCTGGCAGCTCGCCCGCCCGCCCGGCCTGGGCCAGTGATAGCCGCCGTTCCCGCGTCTCCACTTCAATGGTCATACTCAGCGCTTTGCTGTTCGCGCCCTCTTCCCACCAGGCGTACAGGGCAGGAGCGTCATAGACCGGGTCGCTGAAGAACTCGGCCCGCGCGTAGTTGCCTTCGTGGCGCTGGCTCAGCACGTTCTGGTAACCAGTGTTCTCCGGCACGGGGATCCAGAGCCGTACCGGATCGTGGAAATCCTGAAGCGCAATTCGATACGTGATTTCGACTCTCATGTCATTCCTCCTTTCATTGAACGGCTAACGAGAATATTATTATATAAACATATAAACCACTATTTATATATCGTCAATAAAAAAGACAAAAGTTTCATTTTTATATTAGTTCCTCAAGTGCAACGAGGTTTTTTATTTTTCTGATATTAAATCAGAGTGATCTGCCCTGTCTATACCTTTTAATTGACTTTGATAGCCCATATTGATTAAAATATAAAAATATTGCAATATATTAGCCTTATGCAGCAAACCATCCGGGATCGAGCTTCGGGTATAATATCGCTTTTTACGAGCTCATCAAATTTATAACAACCCTAAAAAGTTTCATAACAAAAAAGGTGGCAGTCATGTCTTTCAAAGAAAATCTTTTAAAAAAGATAAAGATCGATAAAATGACAAAAATTGTGCTTAATTCTATCGGTCCTCCTGAGAGCGGCCGCAAGCTTGACAAGCAAACAATGCGCAGTCTTCTTAAAATGGGTTCTTATCAATTAATACAGGAGCGTGATCTTGATCTCTATGTTTTGCAGGAAAATGGTGATCTGAAAAGGATTCTGGTTCTTGATAATGGACTTGCCATTTATAAAACCACGGTCGAAGATGTTGTGTTGCGTAAAAGTCCGACTGTCAAGGAAATGGTTAATATAAGAAATATTATCAAGATATTAAATGATAAAGATGTGGTTCTCAGTAAAAGGGAGGGGTCGCTTAAAACTATCCAGAAAGAATGTATTGATATGCTGGATCTTTCCTATAATGAATCTGATATTGAGGAGATTGAGAAGCATGGCGCAGCAGCGCTGGAAACAGGGGATGCTGACGGCGTGGTAGAAGCCCTTACTCTGTTTTCCGAGCTGCTCGGATACAGCTCTCCGCCAAAGGCAATGAAAACAGGCGATCACCATATTATCGGCGCGCTAAGCAAAGGTAAAAACAATGAAGATCTTTTCGGCCCTGTTGTAATGTACAGCTTAACCTATAATTTGCTGAAGCTTATTGACATGCAACTCAGCAGTTTTAACAAGGGAGAAATTGAGCTGATTCACCAGATAGCAATAGGCAAGGAGAAACCTTCAAAAGAAGGGACTGATGTCTTTAGCTATCTAAAAGAGGCGGTTGTTTCGAAGAATTTATAATGGATTTGTAAAAGGTATATTCTGGTCGGGGCGAGAGGATTTGAACCTCCGGCCCCTTGAACCCCATTCAAGTGCGCTACCAGGCTGCGCCACGCCCCGACGATGTTACTCATAATCCTTTGGGTTTTATATGTCAATATATCATATAGTAAAATTCTGGTATTAAGGAATTAAACCTACAACGACACTTGTCGTTTCGACCGAAGGGAGAAATCTTTAACCGTTTGTTTTATAATAAGATTTTTCGTTGCTTCGTTCCTTGAAATGACATCTAAAATGGTAAGGGACGTTGTAGGGTTAAGGAATTAGGGAATTAAGGGATTGGAGGGCGGGGATTTTCTGATGAGTGTGAGGGGAAAGATGCAATTAGTGCCGGACAGACTGTTGCCCGGAGGTACTATCGGAATAGTTGCTCCGGCTGGTCCTTTTGACAGGAAAGAGTTTGACAGGGGTGTTGCGGTTCTGAAAGCTATGGGATTTCACATAGTCATTCCTGATGATATCGATATGAAAAATGGGTATCTTGCCGGACCGGATATTCATAGGGCAAACCTTATAAACACTTTTTTTGCCGACGGGAAAATAAATGCGATTATTTGTGCAAGGGGTGGGTTCGGCTCCATAAGGATACTTTCATTATTAGATTTCGAATCAATTAAGAAAAATCCGAAAATTTTTATTGGATTCAGCGATATATCCGCAATTCTGTCGGTCTTATACACAAAGTGCGGTTTTGTCGTTTTTCACGGACCTATGGTAACAAGTTTGGGAGATGCTTCCAGGAAAACAAGGAAAGCACTGCTTGACGCTGTTTCATCAGACGCCAGGCTTGCAATAATGCCAAAAACAGGGAAAACAATCAGGCATGGCTTAGCTTCAGGGCCGGTTGCAGGAGGCAATCTTACCACTTTGTGTCATCTTATCGGAACACCTTTTGAACCTGTGTTTAAAGGGCATATTTTGTTTCTGGAAGATAAGGGCGAAGCTTGTTACCGGATTGACAGAATGCTAAGCCATATGAAGCTTGCCGGGTGTTTCGATGGCCTGGCAGGACTTGTTCTTGGTTCTTTTAAAGATTGCGGTCCGGTTAGTGAAATTATCGGGGTTGTAGATAACATTTTTAAAGAGCATAACATCCCTGTTCTTGCCGGCTTTGAAGTCGGGCATGGAAAAAATAATGTTACAATTCCGATCGGTCTTAATGCAACTCTTGATACCGGCAGGCAGTTATTGTCATTTCATGAACCGGCAGCCACAAAAAAAGCTTTGTAGCCGTTTACGGCTTGAAATTGGAAATTGGAAAGTAGAAATTAGGGAGAGATGAAACGAGTTTACGAGTTGGATGTCTACAAACAATTTCAACGTTCTGCAAACGGTTAAAAAACTTTTACTACTCTGTGGTGAAAATGGAATGTTACCAAATGACTAATAGTTTCAAGCAAGTTGACAGCCTTATGAGGCATGCAATATCCGAGGATGTTTTTCCCGGAGCAGTGCTTTTAGTTGCAAGGAATGATTCGATAGTTTTTTTTGAAGCTTATGGATATGCCAATATATTCTCAAGACGCAAAATGACCATAGATACCATTTTTGATCTGGCATCCCTTACAAAACCGCTTGCAACAACACCGGCTGTTATGAGTCTGGTCCAACAACGGAAACTTGGTCTTGAGCAAACACTTGAATCAATCTTGCCCTGTTTTAAAAAAACAGACAAGGGGCAGATAAAGATAAAATCTCTTTTATGCCATAATTCCGGTCTTCCTGCTTATCGTGAATATTATTATAAACTAAGCAATGTTCCGCCCGATGAGAGAAAGAATGCATTAAAGAGCCTTCTTGTAAAAGAATCCATGTCGTATCCTGCAGGAAAAAAGGTATTATACAGCGATCTTGGGTTTATGATTCTTGGATTTGTGGTTGAAACTGTGACCGGAAGACGTCTTGATCATTATGTGGGTGATGAGATATACAGACCGCTTGGCATAGATTCAGATAAGGGACTGTTTTTTGCAGGCCTTGATCCAGGGCCGATTATAGAAGGATTTGCAGCTACTGAAATATCTCCCTGGCGAAACATCCTTTTAGAGGGGGTAGTGCATGATGAAAACGCCTATATGATGGGAGGTATTGCAGGGCATGCCGGCCTATTTGGTTCTGCCGGCAGCCTGTATATCCTTTTGTCGTCTCTGTTGTCGGATTTTTACGGCAACCAGCCGATTAACCTGTTTGAAAAAGACCTTCTTCACACTTTTTTTAACGAGCAGGAAGGAACAGATAAGGCGCTTGGATTTGAAACTCCATCATTGGCCAACTCAAGTTGCGGAGACTATTTTTCAAAAAAGAGCATAGGACATCTTGGTTTTACAGGAACCTCCTTCTGGATCGACCTTGAACGAAATATTATTGTTATACTTTTGACCAATCGTGTACACCCATCGCGTGAAAATGATAAAATAAAATTTTTCAGGCCGAAAGTCCACAATGCTGTTATGGATTGCCTTTTAAAACCATGACTTCATAAATACATCATGTTGTATATTCCAACGATATTTTACTTGTAATGGCAGGATCTATTTGATAAATTAATAAAAATCAGCATATAAATAAACTTGGTTGCATACATATTTTATGTGTGCGGAAATGAGGACTTATGGGTTTTTTTAGTAGAATTTTAGGTATATTTTCTAATGATCTTGCCATTGATCTTGGCACGGCGAATACCCTTGTTTATGTCAAAGGCAAAGGAATAGTACTAAGCGAGCCATCGGTAGTTGCGATAAGAACAGACCAGAGGGCTAAAAACCGTGTTTTGGCTGTCGGCCTTGAAGCAAAAAATATGCTTGGGAGAACCCCAGGCCATATAGTGGCAATCCGTCCTATGCGTGATGGAGTTATCGCCGACTTTGAGGTAACTGAAGCAATGTTGCGGCATTTTATTCACAAGGTTCACAACAGGCGGACTTTTGTCAAGCCAAGAATTATTATTGCAGTGCCATCTGGAATTACTCAGGTTGAAAAGCGTGCTGTCAGAGAATCGGCTGAATCAGCAGGAGCCCGTGAGGTATTTCTTATTGAAGAGCCTATGGCGGCTGCAATAGGCGCGGGTCTTCCTATTACTGAACCTACGTGTAATATGGTTGTTGATATTGGCGGCGGCACAACGGAAGTTGCTGTGATTTCTCTTGCAGGAATTGTTTACAGCAGATCGATCAGGGTGGCCGGCGATAAGATGGATGCCGCGATTATTCAGTATGTAAAGAGGAAATATAACCTGTTGATCGGTGAAAGAACGGCGGAGATAATTAAAACCACTATTGGGAATGCATATCCTGACTTGCAGAATCTGGAAACAATAGAGGTTAAAGGCAGAGACCTTGCTTCTGGAATCCCCAAAATTCTGACGATTGATTCAGAAGAGATTCGGATAGCAATCTCCGAGCAGATCGATGCGATTGTGGAGACGATAAAAATTGCTCTTGAGCAGACTCCGCCGGAGTTGGCAGCGGATATTGTTGATCGGGGGATTGTGTTAACAGGCGGTGGAGCCCTATTAAAAAATTTAGACAAACTTCTCAAGGAAGAAACCGGCCTTCCGATAACTATAGCCGATGATCCATTATTAACTGTAGCTCTCGGTACAGGCAAAGCCCTTGACAACATCGAAATCTTAAGACAGGTTATGATTATATAATTTCATGTTCTCAAAAAAGATTGTAATGATCATTGGTGTAATTGTTCTGATCGCTGTTAACTTAATAGCCCTTTCTATTACAGGCCGCCGCTATCATAGCCGTGGACCCGGGCAAATCGCCATTTCCCTTATAACCCCTTTTCAAAAAATTACTACCTCTTCGATTTCTTTTATGAGAAATGTTTGGAACCACTATTTTTGCCTTATCGCAGTAAAACAGGAAAATGATAAGCTTAAGAAAGCTTTAAGTCGCGCTATTGAAAAAAACAATCGGTTTAATGAGACAGAGATTTTCAATCTACGGCTTCGAAACTTATTAAATTTCCAAAAAAACATGGCCGGCCAGACGCTTGTTGCCGAAGTAATCGGCAATGACCCCTCTCCATGGTTTAAAACTATAATTATAGACAAAGGTAAAACAGATGGCGTAGAAAAAGGATTACCGGTATTAGTGCCTGAAGGAATAGCAGGCCAGGTTATTGATGCTTCACCCCATTCTTCCAAGGTGCTTCTTGTTATTGATCAGATTAGCGCGATTGATGCTTTGGTGCAAAGGACCAGAGCACGCGGGATTGTAAAAGGCGGCTCGACTGGTCAATGCTTTTTCACATATGCCCTGCGCAAACATGATATCATGGTCGGAGATACTATTGTTTCGTCCGGGCTGGATACTGTTTTTCCAAAAGGTCTGCGTATCGGTAAGGTTTCGGAAGTTATTAAGCATAATTTTGGTATCTTTCAGGAAGTAATAGTTACACCTTATGTTGATTTTGAAAAACTGGAAGAGGTTTTAGTTGTATTGAATGCCAAGTTAATATCAGATATAAGTGACAAATGATCTATTGCTTTCACATTTTCGCCTGTCTATGCCTGATAATCTTTCAGACAACAGTTTTATCCTGTTTTTCCTTATTCAACACATTTTATGATCTGTCAGCTCTTTATATTGTTTATATGGGTCTTTTTTTCAGTGTTCGTGAAGGCATACCTGTTGCACTTATTATAGGATTAGTAATGGATAGCCTTTCCGGAGGCCCTTTTGGGGTATATTTAACAACATATTTCTGGCTATTTATCGGTGCGAGACAGCTCATAAAATTTTTTCGTGTGAGCAATTATATCCTTTTGCCTTTTGTTGTTACAGCAGCCGTATTAATAGAGGCTGTAATATTATTGGGAACCCTTGCCATGCTGGAGCCGGGCAGGCAATTTTCTTCCTCTATCATAAATACTGTTGCAATACAGGTTGTATGGGCAATATGTACCGGGCCATTTATTATTCAATTTTATAATTTCACTTATAAAAGATGGAATAAATTATTTAATAAGCTGGTTGCCGTTTTTTCACACAAACAATTGCCGGAAATTAACAGGCAATAAAAGGGTGCAACATTGGGCAAGTATTTAAAGACAGCTGACAGTGATTGGTTCAAGCAACGCTTGATCGTGGTTATGTACTGCGTTATAGTTGTCTTTGTTGTGCTTATTTGTCGATTGTTTTATCTGCAGGTAATCGAAGGAGAGGAGTTAAGGCGACTTTCTGAAAATAATTGCATACGGCTCCAGGGTATAGATCCTCCAAGAGGGTTAATATATGACCGCAACGGAATATTGCTGGTGGACAATCGTCCATCCTTTGATTTGAGTATAATTTTAAAGGATGCCAAACCTATAAATAATACAATTGAAAAGTTATCTGAGTATATAAAGACCACTCCGGATGATCTTATGTCCAAGATTAAGGAATGTAAGGGCATCTCTATCTATAAGCCGTTCTTGTTGAAACGTGATATCGGACGAGATGCGCTGGCTGTTATTAATGCACATAAATACGAACTTCCCGGTGTTGAAGTTAATGTAGGACCTAAAAGGAACTACATTAACAAGCGCACTGCATCACATCTTATAGGATATTTAAGCAAAATAAATTCAGATGAGCTTAAAAGCGGCAAATATCCGGAATGCGCTATCGGAGATTTTATTGGGAAGTTCGGCGTTGAAAAGGCCTATGGCGGTTATTTAAGGGGAAAACCGGGTGGTCGACAGGTCGAAGTAAATGCCACAGGACAGATTGTTAGGACTTTAAGGACGGTTGATGCCCGGCCCGGCCATAATATTTATCTTACTATTGATCTTAAGCTACAACAAAAGGCTGAAAAACTTTTGGAAGGCACGGCAGGCGCTGTAGCAGCCATGGATCCAGCCACCGGAGAAATTCTTGCCCTGGCGAGCAGCCCTTCTTTTGATCAGAATAGTTTTGTTAATGGCATGTCACATAAACAATGGAATACATTAGTTTCCAACCGGTTCAGGCCCATGGAAAACAAGGTGGTTCAGGGAGAGTACCCTCCGGCGTCGGTTTATAAAATCGTAACAGCCATTGCCGGTCTTGAGGAAGGGATTATAAATAAAGATACTATATTTTACTGCCAGGGCCATTACAAATTTGGCGATCGTGATTTTCAATGCTGGAAAAAGACAGGGCATGGTAATGTTGATGTTGTAAGGGCATTAGCCGAATCATGCGATATCTTTTTTTATCAGGTTGGCCAAAAGGTGGGCATTGACCGGCTCGCATGGTATGCAAAGGCCTGCGGACTCGGATCTGCTACAGGAATAAATCTTGATTATGAAGCATCTGGATTGGTTCCGACTGCTGCCTGGAAAAAGCGCCGCACCGGCGTTGCATGGCAGCAGGGAGAGACCCTTTCGGTTGCAATAGGGCAGGGGTATAATCTTGTATCTCCCTTGCAGATATTAGTGCTGACCTCAGCGGTGGCTAATGGCGGTATAAGGTATAAGCCATTAATTTTGAAAACAATCGAAACAGCTGAAGGTGAAATTATAAGTGATGATAGTTTCCATACCAAAAAAGAAATCACAGGTAAGTTGCCTGCGAGCAGACAAACTCTGGAGATTGTTAAAAAAGGCCTGTGGCAGGCTGTAAATACTGGAAAAGGAACCGCAACGATCGCGAGTATTGACGGCATTGATATCAGTGGAAAGACAGGCACGGCTCAGGTTGTCGGCAGGAAGCAGGATGAAACATCTGATGAACAGGTTGTGGCATCTCATTTAAAATCACATGCCTGGTTTGTAGCCTTTGCTCCGTCTGAGGATCCAAAAATTGCTGTTTCTGTGATTGTCGAACATGGAATGCACGGCTCAAGCACAGCGGCTCCGATAGCAAGAGAACTTATAAAGACATATTTGTCGAGTAGTCGAGTGGTCGAGTAGGAAAATGGTCAAGTGGTTGACAAATCGACAACTCGACTACTCGACAAAAGGATGATATATGTTTGATCGGCGGCTTATAAAATTTTTTGATTGGGGCCTGTTGGGTTTGACCTTTTTGATTGGGTTCCTGGGGCTTGCGATTCTCTACAGCGCTGTAATGGCAGGAGATCCTGGTCCACAAAAAATACTGTGTATAAAACAGTTGATCTGGTATTCTGCCGGTTTAATTGTAATGGTACTCTCCTTTTTGTTTAATTACAAGCTGCTGGGGAAATGGGCTTACGCGATCTATCTGATATGCATAATACTTTTGATTGCAGTATTGTTTTTCGGGACTTATGCAGGAGGCGCAAGGCGCTGGCTGATATTGGGGCCTGTTTCAGTTCAACCGTCCGAGATAGTCAAAATAGCTGTAATAATTATTCTGGCCCGTTATTATTCAAAACATGCACATACCTCCGGCTTAACATTACGCGAATTAGTAACGCCGTTAATATTTACATTAATCCCTTTTGTTTTGATAGTTAATCAGCCTGATTTAGGGACAGCTATTCTGCTTATATTGATTGCCGGCTCAATGACCGTTTTTGTAAAAATTGAAAAGCGTTCATATATATATATAACAGCTTTTTGTTCTATATTGATTCCAGCTATATGGTTTTTGCTCAAAGAATACCAAAAACAACGAATATTAACATTTTTGAACCCTGACCTCGACCCGCTTGGCGCTGGTTATCATATTATTCAATCCAAAATCGCCGTGGGTTCCGGCATGATTTTTGGAAAGGGGTTTTTGCAGGGAACTCAAAACATGCTTGATTTTTTACCTGAACAGCATACCGATTTTATATTTTCAGTGCTGGCCGAGGAGTGGGGTTTTGTAGGCTCTTTAGTTGTGCTTCTTTTTTTTCTACTGCTTGTTGTTCGGGGCTTGACTATTGCCTATGGGTGCAGAGATACTTTTGGCACCATACTTGCCGGCGGAATTACTATATTTATATTTTGGCAGATTGTTATAAATATCGGTATGGTTATGGGATTAATGCCGGTTGTAGGAGTCCCTCTGCCGTTTATCAGCTATGGTGGTTCATCAATAATAACTGTAATGATCTGCATTGGTATCTTAATGAATATAAGCATGAGGCGGTTTTTGGTAGAATAATTTCAAATTGTGCCGACTTTTTATTATACTTTTAAAACTTAAAAAAACCTTTGACAACATGCTGTTGCAGGTGCTATAGAGCGCCGGAGTCATAAAAACGATTTTTTTAATACAATTCTAATTATAATAATAAGACCTTTGAAAAATGCTCAATTTTGTTCAAGTTCAAGGAAGGCGAAAATTTTAACCGTAGGAATACATTGAGTATTTCGAGGCTTAAAATTTGAGCCTGACGCCGAAATTGGGCAAAAGGGGGTGTTTTGCAAAGGTCTCATAATGTGACGGAGGATTTCTTATGGTTAGCATTGATGGATCACTTATTATACAGATCGTCAATTTCATCTTTTTAATATGGATTTTAAATGTCGTTTTATATAAACCGATTCGGAAGGTTTTGATCCAAAGAAAGGAAAAAATTGCCGGTCTTGAGCAGAAAATCGATACGGCTGGAAATGATATAAAAGAGAAAGATGATGCATTTGGCTTGGGAATTAAGGAGGCAAAGGCTAAGGGATTTAATGAAAAAGGGGTTTTGTTGCAGGAAGCTGCTGATGAAGAAAGAGATATAATTGAAAAAATAAATAAAAAGGCTCAGGCAGACTTGGCGGAGATTCGCATAAAAATTGCCAAGGATGTTGAAGTCACCAGAGAGTCGTTGATGCAAGAACTTGATTCATTTACAAATGCTATTGGTCAAAAAATTCTTGGGAGGGCTTTTTAATGAAGCTGTTTAATAAAAAAGAGCCTGGTGTTAGCCGGAAGCGTAATTTAATTACAGTTATTATGATTGTCGTTGCGGTTTTAATGTTTTCCGGAGTAGCCTGGAGTTCATCCGGAGGCGGGCACGAGCCAAAAGGTTGGGTGGCTACTGATACTTATAAGGTCATGAATTTTACTGTTTTAATGGTAGCCCTGTTTTTCCTTTTACGGAAGCCTGTGGCTCAGGCGCTAAATGCTCGCATTAAAGGGATAAAGGAGCAGATAGATGATCTGGAAGCTAAGAAAAAAGAGGCTGATAAAAAGCTGGCCGAATATAATGAAAAGCTTTCCCTGTTAGACAAGGAGGCTGAAAACATAATTGCAGAATACGTTAAACAGGGGAAAGAGGCCAAGGCAAGAATACTTGAGCAGGCTGAATTAGAAGCCAGGAAACTTGAGGACCAGGCCGGCAGAAATATTGAAAATGAATTAAAAATGGCTAAGTCAAAACTCCAGGAAGAGATATTTGAGAAAGCCCTGATAAAGGCTGAGGAGATTATAAAAAGCAGAATTACCGACGAAGATCAGGATAAACTTATAGATGAATATTTAGAGAAGGTGGTGGCCTAATGAAAAATTTGGCTGTAGCACGGCGTTACGCCAAAGCGCTTCTGCTTATTGGCAAAGAAGACGGACAGGCTGAAAACTATAGAGAGGAACTGGATAGTATTGCAGGGTTGGTTTCAAGAGAGGCAGAGCTTGAGCAGGCGATTTGTAATCCTCTTTACGATGTTTCAAGCCGGAAAAAGGTATTGCAGGCAATCATTGATAAATGGAGTCCTTCTAAAATCATGAGAAGTTATCTTCTGTTGCTTTTTGATAAAGGAAGGATTGGATTCCTGCAGAGTATAAGCGATTTTTATCACAAGCTTGCTGATGAGTTAAAGGGCGTTGTTCGTGCCAGCCTGGTTTCGGCTACCGAGCTTACATCGGAAACCGTTGAAAAAATCAGCAATGCTTTATCAAAAAGGTCGGGTAAGGAAGTTATTCTCGAGGTCAAACAGGATCCTGAACTTATAGGTGGGATTGTTACGAGGATCGGCGATCTTGTTTTAGATGGCAGTGTTAAAACACAATTACTCAACATGAGAGAATCTTTAAAAAGGGGTGAGAGTGTCTAATGGAACTAAAAGCTGAAGAAATAAGTCAAATAATTAGAGATCAGATTGCAGATTACGACAAGAAGGTTGAGTTAAGCGAGACAGGGATCGTATTGTCGGTAGGTGATGGTATTGCCAGGGTATATGGCCTTGAAAAGGTTATGGCTTTGGAGCTTGTTGAATTTCCGGGCAATATTTTAGGGCTTGTATTGAACCTTGAGGAAGACAATGTTGGTATTGCCATTATGGGCGAAGATATCCACATTAAGGAGGGTGATATGGTCAAGCGTACCGGACGTATCGCCCAGGTTCCTGTGGGTGAAGCAGTTCTGGGACGTGTTGTTTCGGCTGTAGGTGAACCCATTGACGGCAAAGGTCCTATTGATACAAAAGAGTTCAGAAGGGTTGAGATGGTTGCACCCGGCGTTATTGCCAGAAAAGGTGTGCATGAACCATGTTACACCGGTTTGAAAGCCATTGATGCCATGACACCTGTTGGCCGTGGCCAGCGGGAACTTATTATCGGTGACCGGCAGATCGGCAAGACAGCTGTTGCGATTGATGCAATCCTGGCGCAAAAGGAAACAGATGTATATTGTATTTATGTTGCCTGTGGCCAGAAGCAGTCAACAGTAGCCCAGGTTCATGCCATTCTTGAGAAACATGGAGCCATGGAATATACAACCATTGTTTCCGCATGCGCAAGTGATCCTGCGACACTGCAGTACGTAGCGCCTTATTCGGGATGTGCGATGGGCGAATATTTCCGCGATAAAGGTCAGCATGCGCTTATTATATATGATGACCTTTCCAAGCAGGCAGTTGCCTACCGTCAGGTTTCTCTGCTTTTGAGACGTCCCCCGGGCCGTGAAGCATATCCCGGCGATATTTTCTACAATCACTCACGTCTTCTTGAGCGTGCGGCTAAAGTCAATGATGAGCTTGGCGCAGGTTCTTTGACAGCGCTGCCGATCATTGAAACCCAGGCCGGTGACGTGTCTGCTTATATTCCGACAAATGTTATTTCCATTACCGACGGGCAGATATATCTTGAGCCGGCTCTGTTTTTTGCTGGTGTCAGGCCGTCTATTAATGTGGGCCTTTCGGTTTCGCGTGTTGGTGGAGCAGCTCAGGTCAAGGCAATGAAACAGGTGGCCGGCAGTCTTCGGCTTGATCTGGCTCAGTATCGGGAGCTTGAGGCATTTGCCGCATTTGGCAGCGATCTGGATAAAGCGACTCAGGCCCAGCTGACCCGAGGCGCAAGGCTGGTTGAAATCTTAAAACAACCGCAATATAAGCCTTTGCCGATGAAGAAACAGGTGTCCATACTTTATGCTGGAACAAAAGGATTTTTAGATAAATATCCTGTTAATGTTTTGGCAAAATATGAGGCAGGTCTTTATGCGTTTATCGAAGCCAAGTATCCACAGATATTTAAAGAGCTTGAAGATAAAAAAGTGATCTCGGATGATCTGGATAAGACAATGTCTGAAGCCTTGAATGCATATGACGACGAGTTTAAGGATACAATAAAATAAGCGCGGTACATAATCTGTCTGAAAGATTATAATTCTAAGGCATGACTGTAACCTGTAATGATATAAGGGCTGAGCTTTATGGCGACATTAAAAGAAGTTAAAACAAAGATAGCTGCGGTAAAGAAGACAAAGCAGATAACAAAGGCCATGAATATGGTGGCCACTTCTAAACTACGTGGTGCCCAACAGAAGATGGATGCGTTTAGGCCGTATGCCATCAAGTTTGCTGAAGTTCTGGGAAGCCTTGCAGAAAAGGCAGGGGGGGAAGCAAGCCCTTTGTTGATGCCACGAGAGGAAGTTAAGAAGATACATGTTATTTTGTGTACTTCCGACAAGGGGTTATGCGCTGGCTTTAATTCACATCTTATTTCAATGGCTGAAAAATTTGCAAAGGAAAAATCTGAGCAAAGCATAGAAGTCGTATTTACCAATTTTGGTAAAAAGGGACGTAACTGGTGCCGTAGAAACGGTTTCCTGATTTTAGGTGAACATCTTGGGATCGTGGGAACCAAATTTGGATTTAATATAGCAACTGTTTCCGGCCAGAAGGCTGTTGATGGGTTTCTTGATGAAGAATATGATGAGGTTTATATCATATATTCGGAATTTATTAGCAGGGCCAGACAGGTTCCTGTGCTTAAGCAGATTCTTCCAATACCGCCCATTGAATTGCCCAGGGAAGAAACGACCGAGGGGAAAAAGCCTTATCTTGCGGAACATATCTGCGAGCCTTCAACAGATGAACTGCTTGGCGATATGCTCCCAAAGAATATTTGTGTTCAGTTGTACAGCGCTCTTTTGGAGACATCAACAAGCGAACATGCAGCGCGTATGACCGCTATGGATAATGCAACAAAAGCCTGTAACGATATGGTTGACAGCCTCACCCTGACTTATAACAAGGCAAGGCAGGCAGCCATTACCGCTGATTTGATGGATATCGTCGGTGGTGCTGAGGCGCTTATTAAAGGGTAACTAAAAACAGTTAATCGTTATTTGCTAATCGTTAATCGAACAACGGGGAACAAATAACAAATTTGGAGGTCTATAGATGGGAGAGAACATAGGTAAAGTTACACAGGTTATGGGACCTGTCGTTGATGTTGAGTTTGAGCAGGGTAAATTGCCTACAATTTATACAGCGCTTCTGATTACCAACAAGACTATTAACGATGAACCGGACAATCTTGTTGTTGAGGTTGCTCAACATCTTGGTGATAATATTGTTCGTACTATTGCTATGGATGTTACAGATGGTCTTGTGCGAGGGATGACTGTTAAAGATACGGGCAAACCGATAATGATGCCGGTTGGTGAGGCCGGGCTTGGTCGTGTTCTCAACGTGGTTGGAAAACCTGTGGATGGTTTAGGCCCGATAAGCCAGGAAAAGATGTTGCCTATACACCGCCAAGCGCCGAAATTTACTGAGCAGGACACTACGGTTCGTGTTCTTGAAACCGGTGTTAAGGTTATTGATTTGCTTGTGCCCTTTCCCCGTGGCGGCAAGATGGGAATGTTTGGAGGCGCCGGAGTCGGGAAAACAGTTGTTATGATGGAGATGGTTCATAACATAGCAATGCAGCATGGCGGTATATCGGTATTTGCCGGTGTTGGCGAGCGAACCCGTGAGGGCAATGACCTTTATCATGAAATGAAGAATTCAGGCGTTCTCCCAAAGGCTGCTCTTATTTACGGACAGATGACCGAACCTCCCGGAGCAAGGGCGCGTGTTGCGCTTTCTGCGCTTACTGCTGCGGAATATTTCCGTGATGAAGAGGGCCAGGACGTTTTGATGTTTATCGATAATATATTCCGTTTTACTCAGGCCGGATCAGAGGTTTCAGCCCTTCTTGGACGGATGCCTTCCGCTGTTGGATATCAGCCGACACTGGCAGTTGATCTTGGCGAGCTTCAGGAGCGGATTACATCAACCAACAAAGGCTCTATTACTGCGGTTCAGTGTGTGTATGTGCCGGCAGACGACTTGACAGACCCGGCGCCTGCGACAACATTTGCCCATCTTGACGGAACTGTTGTTTTATCACGTGCGCTCACCGAACTTGGGATTTACCCTTCTGTGGATCCGCTTGATTCAACCTCGAGGATTCTTGATGCCGCTTACATAGGCGAAGAACATTATCAGGTTTCGCGTACGGTTCAGAATATGCTGCAGAAATATAAGGAGCTTCAGGATATTATCGCAATTCTCGGAATTGACGAACTCTCTGATGAGGATAAAATTACCGTAGCGCGTGCAAGGAGGATCCAGAGATTTCTTTCACAACCATTCCATGTTGCTGAAGTATTTACCGGAAAACCTGGGAAATATGTGAAAATTGAAGATACTATTCGAGGCTTTAAGGAAATCTGCGAAGGGGAACATGATGACCTTCCTGAGCAGGCATTTTATATGGTTGGAGGTATTGAGGATGTTGTTGAAAAAGCCAAAGAGATGGCTGCTGCATAAATTATAATAAAGAGGGTAAATTATGGCTGGAAATATTCGATTAGAAGTAGTTACACCTGAAGCATCTGTTGTTAGTGAAGATGCTCAGATAGTTGTAGCGCCAGGTACACTTGGAGAGTTTGGTATCTTGATAGGCCATACCCCTTTTTTGACAACCCTTAAACCGGGTACGCTTCGTTATAAAGATGCTAATGGGGTTGAAGAATGCGTTTTTATCAGCGGTGGATTTGCAGAGGCGCTTCCTGATAAGGTTACCATATTAGCCGAGTCTGCCGAAAGGAGCCGCGATATAGATATGGAACGTGTTAAAAAAGCCCTAAAACGCGCCCAGGAGCGTTTGGCCTCAAAGAAACCGGATATTAATTATGAAAGAGCCAGAGCTGCTTTGCAAAGGGCTTTGTATCGTATTAGGCTTGCTGAAACAAGAAGGTAGGGTGTATTGATATGAAACCTGTTTTTGCCCTGAAATAACAGGTAAATTATTTTATAAATACTGCGAAAAGGGCGGACCATAATATGGTTTGCCCTTTTTTATTAATTAAGGTTGATGATAAATGCAAAATGTTGAGAGAAATGTTGCTGTTATTATTTTAGCGGCAGGACTGGGTACACGCATGAAGTCTGGCAAGGCCAAGGTGCTGCATAAAATTCTTGGCAAACCCATGGTTATATATGTTGTTGAAACAGCAAAAAGGGTTGCCGGGAACAATGTGATACTGGTTGTAGGTAACCAGGCTGATAAGATGCGTGAAATAGTATCGGAAAATAATGAGTTGATTTATGCTATACAGAAAGATCAGCTTGGAACTGGTCATGCGGTTTTGTGTGCGCTGCCTTGTATCCCTGAACATATAGAAGAGGTGGTTATATTGTGTGGTGATGTGCCGCTGCTTAGTTCAGATACCGTTGTACGACTTATAGATGATCATATTAAGGCAAAACGCGACATATCTATTTTAGCGGTTGAGATCGACAACCCTACAGGTTACGGCAGGGTTATATTGGATAAAGACTTGCACGTTTCTAAAATAGTTGAAGAAGCTGATGCAACAGATGAACAAAAAAAGATAAAGACTATAAATGCGGGCATCTATTGCGTAAAAAAGGAATTTTTATTAAATTCTTTGGTAAAGATAAAATCGGATAATGCTCAAGCTGAACTTTATTTTACAGATATAGTCGAAATAGGATATAGAGAAAAAAAGGTTGTTGGAGTACTGGCGAGTAGAGATTATGAAGAGGTTATAGGTGTTAATACCTGCCAGGATCTAATAACGGTTGAAACTGTCATGCATAAAAGGTTAGGTAAAATATCTTGACTTTAGCTTATAAAAAAGATTAAATATCAATAATGAGGTGTAAAATTGGATAACGAGTTAATTTTGCGACAGTTTGAAGAAATTGAAGAAAAAGTCATAAAATTAGTTGATCTTTGCAAATCACATGAAGCGGCTAATGCAGAGCTTGGAAAAACTATTGAAAGATTGGAACAGGAGCTTCAAAGTAAGGTTGAGGCGGAAGAGAGTTATTCAGAAGAAAGGGATTTGGTGCGGTCAAAGGTTGATGGTTTGTTGGTCAAATTAAATACTATCATAGAATCTTAATGCCAGCAGCCAACAAGATGAGACCTTTGAGAAATGCTTCTGCCAGAGTATTTTGGCGGATTCAAGTTCAAGCCTGCCTGTGCGTTGCACGCAGACAGGGAAGACGATCAGTCTCAGGCGGATTAACCAAAGGAATATATTGAATATTTCGAGGCTTAAAATTTGAGCCTGACGCTGACACACGCAGTGACACGCAGTGAAGTATCAGCGCTAACCATCAGCGCTAACCATCAGCGCTTAATTGGGCAAAAAAGGGGGAGGGCGCAAAGGTCTCAAGATATGGTTATTGGAAAGGAAGAATACTTATTCGTTGGAACAACTAGTTACAATAGAGCTATTCGGGCAGCCTTATACATTTAAATCTGAATCAGAAATAACAGAGGCAAAAGAGGTCGCTGCATTACTGGTAAAAGAGGTGGCCAGAGTTGAAACTCAGCAATCAGGCAAAGCATCCGATATTACGAGGCTGGCGATATTGATTTCAGCCGCTCTAAACATTGCTAATGAAAATTTTGAGTTAAAAAGGAATTATTCGGATTTATTACAGGAGCTTTCTGAACGTTCAGAAAATTTAATACGTACATTAAGTGCTAATATGCAATAATATTAGCGGCTGTCAGGTTGCAACCAAATGAATAAGCGGATCGCTTTAAAGGTATGGCCCCTTCCGTGTTCGTGATTGGAAGATGTTCTTTGACCCAACATTCATATTTAAGGGAGCTTTTACTAGTTTTGGTGAGCAGGTTCTGCTTGTACAGAAAAGCCTAAAGAAACTATAAGGCACCCACTTTGAGCCTTGGCTCAAAGACCTTCTAACACGGCTATTTGGCAGGGGCCTTCCTTATTAAATTACAAATAGGATGTTAATTTTAAATAAAGAGTATATTGTCAATCCAATTCAGCCTTTCGAACATATCATCCCAAATCCACCTTATAACAGATTGTTTGAGATTTTTGCGAAACACCCCCCTTTGCGTAATTGAGCACTGATGGTTAGCACTGATGGTTAGCGCTGATGGTTAGCGCTGATACTTCACTGCGTGTCACTGCGTGTGTCAGCGTCAGGCTCAAATTTTAAGCCTCGAAATATTAATATATTCCTTTGGTTAATCCTCCTGAGGCGGATCGCCTTTCTTGAACTTAAACAAAACTGAACATTTTTTAAAAGTCTATAAAAAGTTTTGAAGATTTCCCACCGCAAGCAGCGGGGAATGCGCTCGCTTTTGCGGTTCAAACGCCATTTTAATAATTTTGCTTTAGTGCAAAATATGTGGTTTTTTATATATATCTATGGAGATTAGCAATGAATGCATATAATATATTATTTGGCATAATCGGTTTTATCTTAGGTTGTGTCATTGTCTGTTGGGTTAAGGGAAGGATTATTTCTCAGAAGCTTAAGTCTGCTGAGTTGGAGGCATCACATCTGGTAGAGGATGCTAAAAGGAGATCGCAAACACTTATAAAAGAGGCTGAGCTCGAAGCAAAAGATAGACTTTTCAACATGAAAAGTGAATTTTATGCTGAAACAAAAGAGACTCAATCTGAATTAAAGAAAAAAGAAAGAAGGTTGATACAAAAAGAGGAGAGTGTTGATAGAAAAATTGAGCAACTTGAGCAGAGAGACAGAGAAATTTTCGGAAAAGAAAAGCAGTTGGCAGAAAAGGTTGAGCATGTTGAGCAAAGTGAAGCAGAATATAATAAATTAATAGAAGAACAAAAAAAACAGCTTGAAAAGATTTCCGGTTTGGCGGCAGGGCAGGCCAAGGAGTTATTGATCAGGGCGATGGAAAACGAGGCGCGACATGAGGCCGCCATACTAATTAAAAGAATAGAGAATGAAACAAAAGAACAGGCAGATAAAAACGCCAAGAAAATTATAGCTACCGCCATCCAGAGATATGCCGGAGATTTTATTGCCGAGCGAACTGTGTCTGTTGTGCAACTTCCCAGCGATGAAATGAAGGGGCGTATAATCGGCAGAGAAGGGCGTAATATACGCGCTATTGAGGCTGCTACAGGTATCGATCTTATTATAGATGATACTCCTGAGGCGGTTATACTGTCGGGTTTTAATCCTGTCAGGCGGGAGGTGGCTCGGCTTTCACTTTTGAAGTTGATATCAGACGGGCGAATACATCCGGCGCGGATAGAAGATGTTGTAAAAAAGGTTGAGCAGGAAATTGATTTGGCAATAAAGGAGGCAGGAGAACAAGCTGCCTTTGATTTAGGACTTAATGGTATTCATAATGAGCTAATTATGCTTGTCGGTAGATTAAAATTTCGAACAAGTTATTCGCAGAATGTTTTGCAGCATTCAGTTGAGGTTGGGTTTTTATGTGGTATTATGGCCTCTGAATTAGGACTTAATCAAAAACTGGCAAGACGTATGGGATTGTTGCATGATATTGGGAAAGCCGTGGATCACGAGGTCGAAGGCCCACACGCTTTGATCGGTTCTAAGCTTGCTAAAAAATTTGGTGAATCCACGAAAATTGTAAATGCTATAGCTGCTCATCATGAAGATATACCACCTAGTTCAGTCTATGATTTATTGGTACAGGCTGCTGACGGGCTTTCCGGGGCAAGGCCTGGAGCGCGAAAAGAATTACTTGAAAATTATATTAAACGGCTGGAAGATCTTGAAAAAATAGCTAATTCATTTAAAGGAGTTTCCAACACTTATGCTATTCAGGCCGGAAGGGAACTTAGAGTAATAGTTGAAAGTGAAATAATTTCAGATGACGAGGCTGTTTTTTTAAGTAAAGATATTGCAAAAAAGATTGAAGAGTCATTAACATTCCCAGGTCAGATCAGGGTTACAGTTATTAGAGAAACCAGAGCAGTGGAATATGCAAACAAATAACTCTACCAAAGGCGTGTGCTGACTTGATACAAACGAGGAATTGAATCATGAATGTAATAGAGACGCTTCGAGAGCGTGGTTTTATTGAAAAAACCACTCATAATGATGAGTTGGTTGAATATTTTGATCAGGGAAATATTACTTGTTATATCGGTTTTGATCCAACAGCACAAAGCCTGCATATTGGAAGTCTTGTGCCTATAATGTCGCTTGCCCATATTCAGAAGCACGGGCACCGGCCTATAGCTCTTGTTGGAGGCGGGACAGGGCTTGTTGGTGACCCGAGCGGCAAGACTGAGACGCGAAAGCTGCTTACGCCTGAAATGGTGGAACATAATGCGCGTGGGATAGAAAAGCAACTGTCTCGCTTTATAGATTTCAGCAAAGGGAAAGCCCTTATATTAAACAATGTCGACTGGTTGACCGAATTAAAATATATACCTTTTCTCAGAGACATCGGAAGGCATTTCAGCGTTAATCGAATGATAAAGGCTGAAAGCTATAAGATGCGCCTTGAAGGAGAAGAGGGGTTGAATTTTATTGAATTCAATTACATGCTTTTACAGGCATATGATTTCCTAAATCTTTTTGATACATATGGTTGCAGGCTTCAGATGGGAGGAAGCGACCAATGGGGGAATATAATTAGCGGTATCGAGCTTATTCGAAAGATGCGCAGAGAGACCGTTTTTGGTATAACCTTCCCATTGATTACTACAAGTAGCGGCGCAAAGATGGGGAAAACAGTTGAGGGAGCTGTTTGGCTTGATTCTGAAAGAACGAGTCCATATGAATATTATCAGTACTGGATCAATACAGACGATAATGATGTTATCCGTTTTTTGGCTCTTTATACTTTTTTGCCTATGGATGAAATTAGAGATGTTGAAAAGCTGGAGGACGATGACTTAAACAGCGCTAAAACGGTACTTGCTTTCGAAGCCACTCAACTTGTTCACGGTCGACAGGAGGCAGTAAAAGCTTATCATGCAGCAGCAAGTATGTTTGGCGCTCGTATTGTATCGGAGAGGATAATGCCTACAAGCACTATTCCACGAGATAAAGCTGATTTTGATGATATTTCAGTGCCGAATTCATTTTTTGATTTAAAACAGATCCAGGCAGGTATTCCTGCATTTAAATTATTTCATTTTGTAGGGCTTACCCGATCAGGAAGTGCGGCAACGAGGCTGATCAAACAAGGGGGGGCATATATAAATAACAATCGAATTGATTCAACTGAATATATGATAAACGAAAATGACCTTAATAATAAGGAGATATTGTTAAGAGCTGGAAAAAAACGTTTTCACAAAATAAAGATTAGATGTTAAATATGACAAACTCGTAAAAAGTTGGTTTTTCACCACAGATAGCGCAGAGAAAATCCTGTAATTTTAAATAGTTGTTTCTATGTCCTTTGTGGTAAATTCGTTTTTCTACAGTACTATAAAATATGATGACTTCTTAAAAATGTTGCTTGACAATTATAAGTTTTATGTAGAAAATATAAATAATCGATATAATCAAAATTTTATGCAGTAAGCTACGGGATTAGCGTTTGTTTTTGCAGTTCAGACAAATTACTTTTATATATTAATAAAAAATAATAAAAAACTTCTTGACACCATGCAAAAGATATCTTAAGAAATATCTTTTTGAAAACAGCGAGCGCATTTTTTAAAGCTTACTGCAGAGAATTTTAATTTTGATCTTTGAAAACTAAATAGTGACAGCTTGTGAGTTAGGTCTCTTGTAAATTTGTTGCAAAAGCAACTTAAAGAAATTTAATTGGAGAGTTTGATCCTGGCTCAGAATGAACGCTAGCGGCGTG
>Ga0307379_10003647_pt1 | contig 22252 bp, 20 predicted proteins | sample UN2MG_FD_202237 | JGI IMG/M metagenome (GOLD analysis project Ga0307379, IMG submission 202237) | Soil microbial communities from Risofladan, Vaasa, Finland - UN-2 | ecosystem: Environmental > Terrestrial > Soil > Coastal area > Acid sulfate soil | place: Finland: Risofladan, Vaasa | collected... | reverse complement strand
AGCGAGGTAGGCGCTATGCGAATCAGCGGCTACAAGAGCAAGGGGAGGATCAACAAGCGGATAGAGCTGACCCTGGAGCCCTGAAGCCACCCTTCGGTTGCCCGACTCTATACGACTCTATACCGGACGGCCGGCCATCGATCAACCAGCAAAGAGTGTACTTTCCGGTGTAAGTTCCTTAAGAAATCTGTCTACGGGAACGACAAGGATTCCTCCACGTTCAAAAATCTGGTCGCCGCGGTACAGTAGAAGCGCGCTCGACTCCGGATAATCCTGCCTGAAGTTCGTCAGACCGCGCAGGTCTTGCGGGTGGATAGAACGGCTATTTTTCACCTCTATAGCATACAGCCCCTCGCTCCCATAGATGATGAAATCCACTTCAGTGCCCGCCTGGGTTCGCCAGTAATACAGCCTCATGTCAGCCTTTCGATAATCGATCCAGGCACGCAAGTGCTGGAAGACGAGCCCCTCTAGCGCGGGACCGATGATCTCCTCACGCGGATCGAGGGGTCCTTTTGGGCGCAGAGCACGGAACACGCCACAATCAAAATAGTAGAACTTCGAGTGGGCAACCGTGGCCCGCTTGGCTCGCCGAGTGAATATGGGTAGCCGAATCCCTAAGAGTAAATCCTCCAAAATCGAGATATACGACTCCACGGTGTTCCGACTAGCCGCACACTCACGGGCAACCGCGGCGACATTTAATAATTGCCCATGCGAGAATGATATAATTTCCAGAAAACGGTTGAAGTCGTCCAGTCTGCGAACCATCCCTTCGGCCTTCACCTCCTGTTGGATGTACAGATCGATATATCCCCGCAGGATGATATCGGGCTCCTGTGCCATTCGAACGAGAGGAACCATTCCCAGCCGGAGACTCTCGTCGAGTTCAAACAGCTTTCCCATTTCAGATGCCATGAATGGATACATAGAAGTAAGGATTGCTCTTCCACCGAGCAGATCAACACCGGATTGCCTGAGCTTCCGCGCACTCGATCCCGTCAGCACAAATCGAAGTGACTTATCCTGTTCGATTAGTCGGTGCACCACCGAAAGAAGCTGCGGCACATGCTGGATTTCATCAATTATAACCGGTGCTCTTCTCTTATTGGCTCGGACAAATTCTTCAAGCCGTTCCGGTCTGGCCAGATATAACCTCTCGGATTCAGGATTTAAAAGATCGATCCAGGCGGCTTCGGCGTACTTCTGTTCCAACCAGGTCGATTTGCCTGTGCCTCTTGGCCCGAAGAGGAAGTAATTGTTTTTTGGAGGATCGAAATATCTCAGTAGAATTGCCATATTTAGTCTAATTATAGCAATTCCGCTGCGTTTTTTCAACAATATACGCCGTGGCTGTCAAGTCAGCTACTTCAGCTTGTCGATGTAGGTGATTTCTTTCTCTCTGATCTTGGCAATCAAGGTACGGGGGTTCTCTTCGATTACCAGGGTGTTTCTGTGGGCCGGCTTCAGAAATCCTTCCGCAACCATGTGGTCAATAAAATCGATCAGTTTGCCGAAATAGTTTTGGATATCGAGCAGACCAATGGGCTTCAGATGGATGCCCAACTGATACCAGGTGTAGACTTCAAAAAACTCTTCTGTCGTACCGATGCCGCCTGGGAGAATGATGAAGGCGTCGCTCAGTTCATACATCTTCGCCTTTCGCTCGTGCATATTCTCCACAACATACAACTTGGTAAGTTGGAGAGATTCGACCATCTCGTGTATCCGTTTTGGAATGACCCCGATCACCTCCACCTGCCGGGCCAGTACGGTTCGGGCGAGTTCTCCCATCAAACCAACGCTGCCGCCTCCATAGACCAGGGTCAACCTGTTTGCAGCGAGAACGGTGCCGAGCTCCCGAACCTTCTTCCTGTATTCGGGATTGGCACCGAGGCTCGAGCCGCAGAAAACACAGATCCGCTTCAACGGGTTGTCCATCCTCATATCAGCTTTCAGTTTAGTACAGAGAGAACGGAGATGTCGAGGCGGCAGCGAAGCCGGGTCTTGTAATGTTGGGGAATGCTGATAGAATAGCGGCAAGGAAGGTGTTGATGGATCGCTACGAAAAGCTCTTCGATGCGGTAGGGTGGCTCGGTTTCGCCCTGTTGACTCCGGCAGCCCTATACGTGTTCAAGGTTCAATCCGCCGTGCAGCTCATGGATACGAAACTCGGGTTCGCCGGCCAGCCTATGTTCTGGGTCCTGCTTACCTTCGGGCTCGTATTGCTGAGGATCTTCTTCGGGGGCGAGCAGATTATCCTGCCTCTGTTCCTCGGCTTCGCCGCAGGCTTTCTTCTCCTGTCTCTGGTGGCGAGAATCAACTTCATGGGCTGGTTCTGGAGATCCGCCACTCAGCTGTTCTTTTTCCAGAACGACAGACTTACCTTCGTGGTCGGCTCGGCCGTGTTGTTCTTTGGGTTGATCTTCAGCTATTTTCACAGGCTGAGCCTGCTTGTTCAGATCCTGGTTCTGATTCTCCTTCCAATGCTCATTCTGCTTGCGGTTAACGCAATCGCTCTGATGTAACTTCAGATTCCCGAGGATATGCGCGTTGCGATCACAGCGGATCTACACCTGAGGGAAACTCATCCCGAACGCCTGGAAAATTTTGAGATCCTCATCGATCAGCTTCTTTCTCAAGAGATCCGCATCCTGATCATCGCCGGAGATCTCTTCGATTGGGCGGACCGCAGCTTCGCTCAGGTAGACAGTCTGGCCGGCCGATTTCCCAACCTTCACCTGCTGATTATCCCCGGCAACCACGACTCAGAACTACAGAGGGATTCTTTTGCTTCTGCAAACATCCAAGTGTTCTCCCGGCCAACCTTAAAACGTATCGATCATCGTCCGATTCTGTTTCTTCCCTACAGAGACGGATCGACGATGGGCCAGGTGATCGCCGCCTCCGAGGTATCCGGGCATCTGAAAGCCCGTCAATGGATCCTGATCTCCCACGGTGATTTTTCCGCCCCCAGGCGGGATGCGAATGGACGGGAGAGGGGGTACTTCCCCCTGACTCGGGGAGACTTGGCGCGTTTCCAGCCGGCCGGAGTGATCCTCGGCCATATCCACGCCCCCTCCGGCTTAGAGGAAGAAGTTGTCAGTCCCGGCTCACCCTATCCGATCACCGCTGACGAATACGGTCAGCGCCGCATCCTGCTTCTCGATACGGACACCGCCGCTCTTCAAGAGTTGTACCTCGAGCATCCGCCCGTCTATCTGCGGTCGGAAATATTGGTGCTCCCCGATGGTCGAGAGGAGGAACAGATTCGAACACAGCTAACAAACCAAATGCTGGACTGGGAAAAAACCTCCAAGGGTCGGGAGTTTTTAAAAAGACTCGTTTTACACGTGGGAGTCAAAGGATACACCTCCTCGCGGCGCAGCGTCCAGAGATCCATAGAAACCTTCCTTTCGGAAAGACAGATTTCCTGCGGCGCTGTCGATTTGGAGAACTTGCAGATCAGCGATAATGAAAACCTTACAACCCTGGCCAACAAGGTTCGGGAGGGGGTCTCTCGGCTGAAACTCAAGGAAGAGCAAGGGGAGAGCCTGAGAGCGGCTGTACTGGAGAAAGCCCTGAAAATCGTGTACGGGACCTGAATATCGGTGAAAACAAAGCCTGAACACATACGCCTGGAAACCGTGGAGATCAACGCCGCCGGTCCCGTTGCCGGCTTCCGTGAGTCCATGGCACCATTGACCCTGATCTACGCCCGCAATGAACGCGGTAAGACCACGATCGTCGAGAATCTGATCGCCTGCCTGTTTCGGGAACGCAAAGACGGGTTGCATCCGTCGTTGCGCCGGGAGTTCATCGGCGCTTCCCGTGTTACGGTACGGGGCATTTCGGGCAAGCCGGAGAGCTTCACCTCTGTTAAGAACAGACAGAAGATAGACGATCTGATCGAAACACTGGGATCCCCGTTTCCCCCTAGCCTGTTTGACCTGTTGGTGGTCAAGGGGGCGGAACTCGAACTCCTCAAACAGCGAGGCGGAATCACCCGCAGCTACTTGAAGTCCCTGATATCCCCTCAGCTCCTCTACGAAACACTCCGGAACAGGCTCCCGAGTGAAGTCGGATATACGAAACTTCAGGACGGAATCCTGGTCCCCAAGCGCCGCACCGGCGGATACAAAACATACGAGGAGGTCAGAAACCGTCTCGAATCCCTGGAGAGGGCGGCGGATCAGTTCTACGGTTCTCTTTCCCGCACGGAGCTGATGAACAGCCTGTCCCGCCAAGCCTCTTTGGAGCATGAAAAAAAACAACAACAGCTGGCCAAAAGACACGAAGGCTTCATCTTGCACCGCTCAATTGAGGAATCGAAAACAGAGCTGAGCCGTCTGGATGAATCCGTGGTTGAGAGCTTCGCCGATATCCTGAAGGACTACCTCAGAACCAAAGAAGAACTTCTGCAGCAAGAAGAGGAAAGCCGTTTGTCCGAAAGAGCGGAGCAGGATCTGAACTGGTTGGAACAGGCCCGCAAACGCTACGAGTACTGCCTCAGGAACAGGGCAAATCTGCCCCAGGCTTTGTCCCTCGTGGCTGCGGGAATTGCTTTAGTCGGATCATTGGCTGTGTATTTCCTTGCACCCGGACTCTTGCCCTTCGCCTTGGCTCTGAGTGTGGGCGTGTTCACCATCGCCCTGCTGTTCACCTTCGTGATCAGAAGGGGTGGCGCTCCCGGATCCGCTCGTGCCGAGATGGAGGAAATCCGGAAGGCCTTCAAAGAACGTTTCGGTACATCCCTCCACTGCCCGGCGGAGTTCGATCTTGCCAAGGGCCGGTTGGACCGGGAATTAGGAAAGGCTCAGGCGGTGGAAGGGAAACGTCGTGCTGCGGCGCTGCGCCAGGAGGAACGGCTTCATCGGATCAGGGAAAACTTGGCTGCCATGGGCTGTTCCCACTTCCAGGATTCTGAGTGGAGCGCCTTGTCTCAAGAGCTCAAGGACAAGACCAGAGATTTGAGAATCGACTGTAACCGCTACGAAGAGCGGCTCCACAACCTGGGAGTGGAGGAAAACGATTATCTCGAACAGCCGCCGGGGGGAGAGTACTCCCGCGACAGAGAGAGGCAGATCGAGCAGGAGCTTCGTGAGGTGGAGAGCAAGATTCACATCGAACAGGAGAAAAATCAAGGGTTTCGGGAACAGTTCATCGAACACCTTGGGCGGGAGGCAGCCCGCTCCCAAAACATCGAAAATCTGGCTAGCGCAATCGAGGACAAAAGGAAGGAGTATAAACAGCAGGTTCGCGACCTCCTGTCGGAAATGATCGCAGGCCATGTTGTATCGGAAATCCTGGAAGGGTATCGCCGTCTGGAGGATGAACATCTGGAATCCACCCTGAACGACTCCCGAATCTCCAGCCTGATCAAGAAATTCACAGCCGGAAGATACGATCGAGTGTCGCTGCAGGGTGAACAGCTGTTCATTGAAAATGAAACCGAAAGTTATAATCTGGCTGAGATGAGCACCGGCGCCCGCGAACAGGTTCTGCTTGCCTTGAGAATGGGTGTCGCTTCGATTCTGTGCGGGAAGCGGAGCCTGTTTCTAATCCTGGATGATGCCTTCCAATATTCGGACTGGCAGCGACGGGAAGCGCTGGTGCTGCAATCTATAGATGTTGTACGATCCGGTTGGCAAGTCATCTATTTCACCATGGACGATGACATTCGCGATCGATTCTGCAAAGCCGCGGGCAAATTGGACACAGGGACTTTCAAGCTGATCGAGTTGTGATCAACGTGGCCGGCGCAACCATGGGATCAGGGTATACAAAAAGAATCGGAACGTAGATCTGTGACAAATCCATGCCCCGGTGCATGGGTGATCATGAGCTCCTGCTTGGATACGATAGCAGCCTGCTGGGGCGTAACTCCGCAGGCCCAGAAAACCGCAGTCTTTCCCTCGGGGATCGCCTGAAGCGGCGGGCCGTAGATCGGCCGCTCCAGATCCGCTCCGATTACTTCTGGATTCCCTACGTGGATCGGGGACCCGTGAGTGAAGATGTAGCGAGTCGTTAACTGGATTGCCGGGATAACCTGCTCGTGGCTCATCAATCTCATGGTCACCACGAGGTTTCCATGAAACTTTCCGGCAGGCACGGTAGGGATCTCCGTGTTGAGCGCCCATACGGTATCACCGGCTTCGACACCGGCCCTGGCCAGAGCATCATCGAAGCTCAAACTTGACCCGAGCAAGAAGGCGATACTGTCCTGAGTCCATAGTTTGAGAATATCCCTGACCTCCCCTTCCTTTGTACCGGATTTATAGATCGCATAGCGGGGAAGATCGGTTCTCAAGTCCGCGCCTGGGGCGCAGATGCGCGGTTCGGGATCCCCCGGATCCGCAACCTCAATGACCGGGCAGGCCTTGGCATTTCTCTGGCAGTAGACCAAAAACTCGTAGGCATCCGCTCGGGGCAGCACGACCAGGTTTGCCTGCACATAACCCTTTACCTGATGCACGGTGGGACCGGTCCATGTACCCTGTCGCATGGCTAAACGGGCTTCTTGCGCTTGTGTCATCGTCTGCTCACCCTTCAAATGAAACCGCCGGAAGTTGACGGTTCATTTCATCGAGACGATATCCGAATCCCGATCCGCTCAGAGAGGCAAGACTGATCGATCCTTCACGCCTCCTGTAGAGACCTGGATGGACGCTCGCCTCGGGTATCGAAGCCTCGGGATAGAACTGAGATCCGTTCGTCTCCACCCCCATAATCGTTCCGGCATAAGCGGCGAGCAAGGCGTGGGGAATCATAGCCAACATCGGGTTGGTCAGGTCCTGAACCATCAGAGTCATCCCGTGGGCTTTGGCCCAGCAGAGACTTAAAATAGCACCGGTTTGGGTCTTGCAGGTCTTCAGCGCTACTCCGGTCCATCCCAAGGATCTTCCCAGGCGCACCAATTGCCAGTCGTGAGCGCTCTCGTCCATGAACAGAGGCTTACGGGCACTGACACTGTGAACATCGATCTGATGTCTCTCCAAATCATATGGGAACGGCTGCTCAACGTAGAGAATCATCTGATACATTCTGGGCTGTTCATCCCGAAGTCTATCGAGAATCTCAGTTACATAGGCGGGATCCTCGACGGTGCAGTTGAAATCCGCCGTCAGCCATACTACTCCCATGTTCAAAGCGATCTCACCGACTTTTATAAGACGCTGGTAATCCCACTCCAAATCGTTGCCACGGAGTTTGACCTTAAGGCAGTTCAAACCGTCTCTTTTTATCCAATCCGGGAGAAGCACCGGGTAGCCGTCGTCGGGCTCTGCTCCGGTCAGCTCTGCTTCACTCAATAGATCCTTTCCCCCCACCAGGTGCCAGGCCGGGATTCGACTCGGAAGTGGTTTCACCAGGAAGTCGTTGGGGAAAAATCCATGAAAGCCAATCTTTGTACCCTCGGCTGCTGTCAGGTAGGTGCTGAGGTCCCGATTCATGTACGGTTCACGGTAAGTGTCGTATACCGGGAGGTTATGAAGATTGCCGTATGCGTCATGCAGGGCAATATCGAAGGCAGAACAGCACACCAGAGCGGCCAACCAAGGCATGGATTCCTGATCCGGTTCTTTTTCCCGTCGCTTTTCATTATACGCTTTGAGCAAAGCGGGCAGGATGTCCCGCTGAAAAGCATGACCGATCTCCAGGGGATGCCCCGAAACGTTGAAATCCTGCCAGGCCCGGGCGAGAGACACGGTAAACTCCTTTACAGATTTCAGACGCTCGGCAAAGGCTATTGAACTTACCCAAAACCACTGAGCCATGAGAGGCGTTTCTCCCCACCCCCAGGCGGTTTTTCCCTCCTCATTCACGACCCGCACAGCCGCACGGGCACAGGTGACCTCGGTGGTGATCTCAGGACCGAACTTGAGAGGTACCCGCATCGTAACGGGGAGAAAATACAGCCTTACACTGTTCACCTTCACATTAAGATTGTTACTCATAAATCATCCTCGTAAATTTTTATTAGCGCTCAAACCATGCATGTATCGCCTCTGCCATGGCCTTTATGTTCCCGCTTGGACTCAGCGGCGAAATCGCACAGCCGGGGCTGATAATGTCAACACCGGCCTCGAGATTTTCAAAGACCTGGGTCTTGATATCCTCTGGAGAACCGGTCAACAGATCGGTTGTGTTGACATTGCCCATGATCTTGAAACTCCCTGCGGATTGCTCCTTCATCAGCTGCGGTGCAATAGCCCAGTCAAAGTTGAAACAATGCAGACCTATCTGCCGAAGCGAATCCAACCGTGGAGTAATATCTCCACAGATATGCATAATCGTCGGGCCTTGGATATCTGCTATCATTTTCCTGTGCACGTCGAGGAGCACCTCGGCATACATCTGGGGAGAGAGCATGTTGGCGCCGGCCCCTCCCTCCCCGATCGCAAGCGCATCGATCCCTTCTTCGAACTGGGCATTAGCGCAGCAGACCAATACTTCCGCGCAGACATCCAGGAATTGACGAACCAACCCGGGATTGTCTATCAATGCCAGCATAACATTTTCCAGGCCGTGCATGACCTGAGCCATGGAGAAGGGTCCCATCACCTTTCCCAGAACCGCTACTTTGTCTCCATAACGCTTCTTGGCAATGCGGATCGCCTCGAGATAGGTGCTGATCGGTCTCCTGTCAAGAAGATCCCCAGGAATTGTCGCCTCTTCGATTCGCCTCCACGGATGGGAGGTATAGACGGGCAACTCCTTCGGCCCTCCCCAATTCATCGAGCAGCCCAGAGCGGCCGGTTCGTTGAAGTAGTTCAGAATGAAGGTTACTCCGTCAAATCCAAACAGCTCGTGGCTGGCGGCGCATAATCTAGCCAGTTTCTCCGGGCTCAGATGGACATCCGGCATGTAGCAACCGGTCGTTCTCTGAAGCTCCTGATTGGTCATGGCGGCTATATAGGCCAACGGAGTTCGATCCGGTCTTTGTCCTCGCAGAACCGCGAGGAATCGCTCTCGAGAGTTCGTTTCTCTACCTCCTAGACAAAATCACGATCCGAAGTCTTTTGAGTCTATACCTTCAAGCCGGTGCCTGTCAGAGCCTGGATCATCCATCTGCGCAGAACTGCGAACAGCAGGAACAGCGGCAGCATACTCAGCGTGGCTGCCGCCATGATCAAGTGATACTCTTTGAAGTGGAAGTTGGTGAAGTAGGATATGCCGAGAGTAACCACCGCCTTGGCTGGGGTGGTTATCACCAGAAGGGGCCAGAAAAATTCATTCCAGGTCCACATGAATTTGATGATGGCCAGAGCAGCCAAGGATGGTTTGATCATGGGCATGACAACATTCCAGAAGATTCTCAACTCTGAACATCCGTCAATTCGTGCAGCATCGATATAATCGTTGGGAATAGACGATATACCTTCGCGCATCAGAAGCACGCCGAAGGCGCTGATCACCAGGGGCAGAAGAAGCCCCAAAAACGTATCCACCAAATTGATCTTTTCCAGGTAGACGAACAGCGGTACCGCGACAGATTGAAAGGGAACCATCAACACCCCGATGACGGCGAAGAAAAAGACTTCCCGGAGGGGAAACTTGAACTTGGCGAATCCATACCCCGCCATAGACGCGACCACCAGGCTTACGCATACCGCTGTGACCCCCAATACAAAAGTATTGAGAAGAAAGCGGCCGAATTTGGCCCTCTCGAAGACCTCGTGATAGTTGCCCATGTACGAAAAGCTGTTGGGCAGGAGAGTCGGGGGAACCGTCATGATCTCCTTCGGGGTCTTGAAGCTCGTGGCTACTGTCCAGAACACCGGAACGACAAAGATGATCGCTCCAAGGGAGAGCAGAACTATGACCACGGCTCGTTGCAGAGTACGGATTTTAAAGCTCATATCGTCTGCCCCTAACGATCCGTCTCTGAAGAATGCTGAACACCAGCAGGGCAAGAAACATCAGGACCGCTATCACTGATGCCCTGTCCTGACGATAAAATCGGAAGGCGTTGTCGTAGAAGTAGAACAGGAGCATATAACTGGAGGTGGCCGGTCCCCCGCTGGTGGTTACATAGACGACATCGAAAACCTTGAAACCGAAGATCACCTCCAGCAGGCTGATCACCCCGATCTGCGGGAGAAGCAGGGGAATCGTTATGGAGAAGTGCAGCCGCAACCCCACGGCACCATCAACTTTTGCCGCTTCGAAATACGAATCAGGTATGCTCTTCAGGCCCGCCGAAAGGATCAGAACGGCGAATCCCGATCGCACCCACAAATTGATCACCGAAAGGCTGGGAATCACTTGAACGGAATCGTTGAGATAACTCAGGCCGGGTATACCGAGGAACGAGAGTACCAGGTTGGCCAATCCGAACTGGGAATGAAAAATCCATTCCCAGATAGGACCTGCCGCGGCAAAGGATACCAGTGTAGGCAAGACATAAAATACCGTGTAGACATCCCGCAAGCCCTGACCGGAAATATTATGTATAGTAATGGAAACAAGGAGCCCTACCAGCACGATCGCCGCTGCCGAAATCAACGTGAAGATGCCCGTATTTCTCACGCTCGTCCAGAACAGGGGATCGGATAGAACCCACCGATAGGTCTGTAAACCGGCGAACCGGGTCTGCTGCTTGGGCATAACCTCCAAGAAGGAGTACTGAAAGGAGGTGACCAGAGGCAGGTAGTACAACAGAGCGAAGTACAGGACCACCGGCAAAACGAAGAGGAATCCCGCCAGCTTTCGTCGGTTGCCGTGGCTCCCCAAAGTGCTCTTCATGACTGCATTATATATGGTTCTTGCGACATTTGGCTAAAAAAAAGGTTCGAGGAAGAAGGCTGAAGGCGCCTTCCTCCTCGATTGTGTTTCTGGGTATATCGGCTTTGCGCTTTGTTAGTAGCGGGCCAGGATTTCATCGATGGCGACGGCCGCCTTGTCAAGGGCGGGCTTCGCCTTATCCTTGGCAAACATCACATCCAGGACTGCCTGGCCGAACACCTGGAGAACCTCTTGTGCCGGGGGTATGTGATAATTGGTGGCCGGTCGGCCCGCAGCCATGGTCATAAACGCCTCGTAGGCTGGATGCGAGGTGAACTCCGGTTCATCCAGCAAGTCAGAGAAGGGCGGAATTATGCTCGCCTTCACGGCCAGCTCCTTCCTCAGATCTCTGTGATCTACGAAGTAGCGCATCACTTCCCAGGCCCACTTGCGGTTCTGTTCCGGGGCGTCCTTGTTCACCTGAAGCGACCAGGGGAAGTTCCCGGCATATCCGGAGGTGACTTTCTGTTTGGGCAGCGGATATACCTTGTACTTGAGGTCGGGATTGTTCTTTTTGATCCAGGCGGCGGCGAAACACTCCCTGAACATGATCCCCCCGATGCCCTGGGCGAAGATATCCATGGGTACGCCGAGCTCAACGCTTGATACCCTTTCCTTGGTGACCAGGTTGCCGTAGAAATCGATGGCTTCAACCGCCTCGGGACTGTTTACGTAGCCGGAAGCCTTCTTCTTGTCCCAATCCAGGACTTTTGCACCCCAGCCGTCGACAAAAGGCAACGCTTTGTCGGCGATCCCGAAGGGATGTCCGGCGTAGCGGATGGCATAACCGCTGCGGGTGATCTTTCCGCTGGCATCGTATTTGGTGAGCTTTTTCGCGTGGGCAAGCATCTCCGTATAAGTCGCCGCACCCCTGTTGGGATCCAGCCCTACTTCCCGGTACATATCCTCGTTGATATACATCATCATGAAGTATCCGCCCTCTACAGGCACACCGTAGCGGACCCCGTCGTAGATGCCGATGATGGAGCCGGGTCCGGCCATGATGCTGTCGATCTTCTTGGCAATGTCACTGGGCATCTTCTCGCTGACCTCGAGCTGCCCTGCGGTAACATGGGTCATGTCGAAGAAGATATCCGGACCCTTGCCGGCATCGAAGGCGCTCTTATACTTCGCCTCGTAGCCCTGGTACGGGATGCAGGTAAGGGTTAAGGTCAGGTCGACCTCGGGACGTTCGGCGTTGAGCCTTTCGGCGATCTCTTCCCAGAAGGGGTCATATTCCGGAAAGTTGCAGACCGACCAATAGGTCAGGTTGACAACCTCTGTCTTTGTCTCCCCTTGGGAGCCGGCAAAGCAAATCGACGCGGCAATCAGGACGAAAAACAAGACGAAGAGGCTGCGGTTAAGAAAACCTTTCATAGGTACCTCCTTAGTTTCCTCGTAGCGAGGAATATGAATGCCCGGTCACTTTATCATAGGACAACACCTTTGTCAAGTTTCCAGAGAAAGATCCCCTTATCGCGCAAATTCTATATGAGAAAACGCCGATCCAGCGCGGAATAACGGAGAAGATGCAGCCCCAAAACCTTATGTTTGTTAACTTCTTTGACAAAGTTTCTTGTTCCCTCTATACTGTAGACAAGAAAAGCAACACCTCGCGATGACCAGGCAAACTACCGGCAAACCGAAGTTCCTAAAAGAAATCAACCGCAAGCTTGCCTTCGATATCCTCAAAAACTCTCGTTCGATGTCCCGTCCTGAATTAGCCCAAAAAACAGGTTTGAGCAGAGCGACGATCTCCATACTCGTGGATGAGCTTCTGGAAACAGGTTTGGTCGCGGAATCCGGATTCGGCGACTCGAGTGGGGGAAGACCGCCCATGATCCTTCGCTTCAATCCCGACGCGGCCTACGCCCTCGGGGCATGCATGCACGAATACGACTGGAATATCGTTGCTGTTAATTTAGACGCCCAGGTCCAGCGTCGTTTCAAGGTACACATACAACGGGAAAGTCCCGAGTCGGCCGTTTTGGCCCTCGCCCAGGGGATCGAAGCGGTCACCGAGGGTATCGCCGACAAACTCCTTCCGGCGATCGGTTTGGGAACTCCGGGACTTGTCGATATCCGAAGCGGTGTGATCAAGCTGGCCGCTGATTTAGGGTGGGTGGATGTACCCTTCCAGAGCATGGTCGAAGAATCTCTTCACTTGGATACCTTCATTGCCAACAGAAGCAAGGTGGGTGCCCTTGCGGAGTTCTGGTACGGGACCAGAAGAGGAGTGAAAGATCTGATCTATGTTTCAATCGGGACCGGAGTGGCCGCCGGAATCATCCACCAGGGCAGCCTGTTCTTGGGAGCAAACTCGAGCGCCGGAGAGCTTGGACACCTGACGATTCTCCCGGACGGCCCGATGTGCCCCTGCGGCAACCGCGGCTGCTTGCAGCAACTGGTCTCCGAAGAGGCGATAGCCAACCTTGCGCGTCAGCGGCTGCGCAGAAGCCCCGGCAGCCTCCTCCACAGCACTGCAGGTCATCATCCGGAATTGATTTCGGCCGGGGACGTGTTTATCGCCGCTGATCAAGGTGATCCCGTAGCCCTGGAGACCCTTGAGGAGGTTGCCTCGTATCTAGGTATCGCGATTGCGGGGTTGATCAACCTTTTCAATCCGGAGGTGATCTTTCTTGGTGGACCGGTTGGAGAGGCAAGCGCCGTGCTCACCGAGAAAATCAAGGAAAAGGTGCAGCATCGGGCCATGTCCTATCCGATGTCTACCGTGCAAATACAGAGAAGCTCGCTGGGTACTGACGCCGGGGCCATCGGCGCCTCGGTCCTTGTACTTCAAAGAGCGAACGATTTGTTTTTTCAAAAAGCTACTCTCGGTCTCCAATAACCGATGGAGGGTGGCCGTTACCTCCGATAATCCGCTTTATTTCGAGCGTCAGTTTGAACCTCTCGATCAGTTTTCCCATGGCAGGAACCGCTTTCATGATTCGCTCCCGCGTCGATGTCATTTCAAGAAACACCTGCTTCTCGTCGAGAGTAAAACCCTGACTTCCGGCCAGAACGAAGGAGATATCCTTGAGCTCCGTTGCAGCCGATCCATCGTAGCCGGTTTCCGTTCCCAGGAGCCGGGACAGCTCGTTATGCAGGATCAATCCCCTAAGGGCCATCTCTCTGTCCCGATCCTCCAACTCCTCTGCCTCGTCATCGAAAAACTCAACCCACCCCTGCAGGTAGGATTTGCTCTCATCCTGCTCAACAATGTAGAACCGCTGTTCCCCAACGGTCATTATATCCAGTCTGCCATCCTCGTAGCGCTTCAGCACCTCGGTGATTCGTGCGGTACAGCCGGAAGACTTGATCTCCGATCCGTTGTATCCAACCAGGCCGAACACATCTTCGGATTCCAGGCACTCTCCAATCATCTGCTTGTACCGCTCTTCGAAGATATGCAGGGGCAGGGGCAAACCGGGAAGGAGCACGACTCCAAGGGGAAACAGGGGAATCAGGTTTTTTTCCGGCACGTCACACTCCTCGGTATCAGTGAAGCATGAGAATTCAATTCATATCACTGCAGCAACGGGTCCACAACACCTTGAAGATCTCCACCATGGCCAGCGAATCCAGGCGACAGTATTGCTTCAGGGCGGAAAGCCGTTGGTCTTTTTCTTCGCAGTTTTCGAGGTACAGCAGCTCGTTCCAGGCGATCTGAGCCGCGGTGCCGTTCTGGACCTCCAATTCCTCGTAGGAAAGATCCGGTACGAGGACCGGGAGAACGTTTTTAATCGAATTGAAACCCCTGAAGGCGGAATCGAAGTAGTACAACCGGAAGATATCGAGCAGGTCCCAGAGACGCTCGGCCATTCCCAGCAAGGCTTCCTGCCCCTCCGGCTGCTGAACAGCGAGGGCTTTCAGCACACCCCGTTCGAAACCGGCGTTATACACCACAATGCTTCCATCCGCACCAATGGATTCAATCAGAGACCGAACCAGAGGTGGTCGAGGATCGCTCTGCTCTTCGTGAAGATACTCGCAGTGGCCGAGGGAGCCGAACTTCTCGAGGTTGTGGCAGCTGTACTGAAAGGGAACCTTTTCGTAGGGATGAGTGCCCGGGTAGCGGGGAACGGCGGGACTGTCCGTCTCAAAATCCAGGAAGTAGAGGGGGTAGCTCAGACCGGTGAGCTGATTTCGAATTCCCCGGGCATCGATCTCCGGCTGACCGGTTCGACAGAGGTGTACGAACTTCTTCTGACTGTCCGAGAGGGGATAGGAGGCCGGCAGATCCTCGATTCTCAAGATTCGCTGAGCGATCAGCTCGGTTTTCTGATCCGCTTTCAGGCGGGGGATGTTGAAAATCGAAACATCGGGAACATGCCGCCAGCAGTACCCTTTAAAGGCACACTCGTAAGGGTCGTCGCAGTGTGGACCGATATCGATCTCCGGCTCTGCCTCTTGGCTCAATACCCCCTCGAATCGCTGAAGCGTTTCGGGTACCAAGGCCCGCTCCTTTGCGCACCGCGAGCTTACCTCCTCCAGAACGAACAGCTCCGAAAGATCCGGGTAGGTACAGGCGGTGTTGATGTGCATCAAATACACACCGCCGACTGTGATACCGCAGCCCTCCAGCACGTACTGCTGGATCGCTACATCGTGGAGGTGTTCCGGCTTCACCGTTGTGGTGGATTTCACTTCGATCAAATCCCAGGTCGCAGAGCTCCCGCCGTTTTGGTCGACGCCAGGGCGAAGGACATCGACCCGGATGAGGACATTGTTGAAGAAAAAGGCCGCCTCGAATACGGCCGCCGGCACAGAGTTCACGACCGTTTGGGTTTCTTCGACCGCCTTTGCGGCCAGGTAGGAAGGAGTTTTGATCGCAACACCGTCGAGAAAACGCTCCTGGGCCAGCAATCCCACCTCGATTCCCACCTTGAAACGATACTCTGTGCCCGGAGAGGGAGGGGCCTGTTTTTCCGGAGCATAGATGGAAAGCCACAAGGCCTTCGGGCAGATAATCCCCTGCACATACTTGGTTTTGGAGAGGCGGTACTTCTTCATCCTATCTCGGGATCCGTAACGCCGAAACGTTCGTTCCGTTCAACATTCCCCTCGGGCTCGACGTGGACCATGATGTCGTAGACGTTTTCGACACGCTGTTTTATCGTCTGTTCAACCTGTACTGCTATATTGTGCGCTTCGGTGACGGTTTTTCCGCCGTCCACTTCGATATCCAGATCGATGATATACATGTTTCCCAATCTGCGCACTCGAGTCCTGTGGGGATTCACAGCGCCGGAGATCTCTTCCACCGCTTTGAAAATCACCGAATAGACCGTCTGATCACCCAATCCATCCATCAGCTCCATGTTCGATTCCATGAAGATGGTGAAGGCCGTCCGCATAATCCAGATACTGATCAACAGAGCGGTTATGGAATCCAAAAGAGGCATCTGAAACGCTTGAGTGAACACGACCCCGGCGAGCACACCGGTAGAGATCAGAATATCGCTCTGCATGTTCTTCCCGTTGGCCCGCAGCATGGAACTGTTTAGTTTCTTCCCCGAACGAGACAGCAGCACGGCCAGGGCAACCTTGCCGACGATCGAGATCGCCGCCGCATACAGGGCTGCGAACTCCGGTACACCTCCGTATTCTCCTGAGATGAACCGCCGCGCCGTAGAGAGGGCCAGCTGGGCGCCGACGAAGAAGATGATGAACGAAAGGACCTTAGTAGCGATCGTCTCGGCCCGAAAATGGCCGTACGGGTGTTCCCGGTCAGGGGGTTTGACGATGATCCGGGCAGCAAAAAGAATAATGCCGGATGCTACGATATCGGTGGTACTGTCGATTCCGTCCCCCAGTACAGCAAGACTTCCCGCTCTAATCCCCGTGATTATCTTCAACAGGGCCAGCAGCAGATTCCCGACGATTGCTATCCAGGAGATCAGCTCGATGCGAGCTGCCCGCTCTCTATCCAAGTCTAAGCTCCCCTTTTACAACTCTCTCCGACTCAATGTAATTGGTAAATCTACCCTGCGCAACCGAATTCTTGTATCTGTGGATCGATAATCAACTGAGGAGATCGTTCAGGATTTCCAGCACTTCATCCACGGGCATACCGTCCCGCGCTGAGAAACGAACCATCTTAGTCTTCGCCGGGAGCAGAGTGAAGAATCGGTACTGTGATGTTCGCAATCCTTTCACCGTCTTCCCACTGAGCGAGGGTCCATTCACCCACGAGATCGATTTTCCGCGTGTATGATCACTCCTTCCGGATCTAGAACGGGCCGTTGGTCTACAGTACTGCGGCCGCTTTGCCCACATCAAGATATTTCGGTGTTGGTTTTAAAATCAACCAACACGGTATTACATATCCAAGAAATTCCGTCTATTTCCCAATTTTTTATGAATTTTCTGTTTTTTTCAGAGATTTCTATTGACATATGCTCCACCACATGGTACAAATGGTTAGTTGGTTTATAATCCAACCAACGCAAGTATATCTACTATGCTTAAGCGCAATAGGCTACTCAACACTTCGAGAGTGATGCGGGAGATCTGGATTAACAAACAGATAAGCCGCATCCAGATCGCCAAAAACCTGGGACTGGATAAATCCACGATAAGCAGCATCGTCGCCAATCTTCTCAACGACGGCATCATCAAGGAACACGCCGAGGGCGAAGCCGGTCCTCAGGGCGGGCGCAAACCCGTATATTTGACTCTGAATCGTTCCTACGCTTGTGTTCTGGGAATCGAGTTCAGGCCGGAGTCCTACACCGCCGTTGCCGTCGATTTGCAGGGGGAGATTCTCTATTCCAAATTCGAGCTGATCCGTCTCTCTGGAGCAAACTTCAAAGAAGTTTTCTTCGATGTAACCTCACGGATGCGGGCTGAGCTGGCCAGAATCGAGGTACCCCTTCTCGGTATCGGGGTCGGAGTCTCCGGGGTCGTGGATCCACAGAAGGGTATCATCCGTTATTCGATTCCCCTGCAGATGGAGGGAGAGTTCGATTTTCGCACGGCAATCGCCGCGGACTACGACCTGCCCCTGTTTCTCGAAAATGACGCCAACGCCTGCGCCTGGGGTGAGCTGGCCTTTCACCGGGTGAAGAACCTCCAGGACTTTCTCTTCCTGCTCGTGGAGTTTCGAGACATCAAGGACCGGGAGCGCTTCCATCAAAAGACCGCTGTCGGGATCGGTATCGTTCTCAACGGCCGGGTCCACTATGGACACCGCTACTCCGCCGGGGAGTTCCGCAGCACCTTCTGCACAACCCAGAGCAAGGGGCAGTTCTCCATTACCGAAGAGGAGGCCCATCTCATCGAGGAAGATCCCGAAGTTCTGCATCGTTTCATCCGGGAGCTGGCCAAGAATGCCGCGATGATGGTCAACACATTCAATTTCAGCCACGTTTTCCTGGGAGGCGACATCGAGCGCTATAAGAAGGAAGTCCAGGAAGTACTTACTGAGGAGATCGAGAGAAACTGGCCCTACCCGGATGAGGTTCGCTGCAAGATTCGTTTTTCTTCTCTCGGAGACAAGTCCGTGGCCTACGGTGCCGCAGGGATGATGCTGCACCGCCTGTTTGCAGACATAGGTATCAGCGAGAGCGTGGAGCGAATCCATCCCGGCGGGCCGACGGGTGTTGAACTGATAAATCAGACGTCCCTCGTTGGGGGATAAAAATCTTTCGCTCCCCTGTGAGGGGAGCAGCCCCTTTTGGGGCAAAACAATAGAAGGAGGCTTTTTATGAAAAAAGCTACCGCAATTCTGGCAGTGCTGCTCCTGCTGTCGGCGACCGTCGTGTTCGCCGGCGGCCAGAAAGGAGCAGCGGGAGCCCCGGTCGTTGTCAAGACAATGGCCTACGGGGACCAGTCAAATCCTGAAGGTGTCAACTGGCTGCGCATCGTGGATGCTTTTGAAAAGGCGAACCCAAGCATCGACATCGATTTCGAGCTGCTCTACGACGAGGCCTATCACCAGAAGGTCGTGGCCCGGCTGGCCGCCGGTGACATCCCCCATCTGGCGTACATGGGCGCGGACGCCCGCTGGGGACTTCCGTGGCAGGAAGCGGGTCAGCAGTTCGATCACAGGCCCTTCCTGGACTCGAACTACTACGACCTCAAGCTGATCCCGGACATGGGGCCGAACGGGGAGATTTACGAGATCCCCCTCGGGACCTCCAATATCACCACGGTTCTATACATGAATGAAAAGTTGACGAAGTCCTTCGGTTTCTCCGCTCCCAAGACCTATCAGGACATCCTGGCCATGGTTCCTAAGGCGAAAGCTCAGGGTCTGGATGTTGTATCGATCGACGGCGCAGACGGCTGGGCCTGGGGCTCCTGCCTGATGTCCGGGGTGATTGCCCGTATCTCCGGGGATGCGCACTGGGTATCCAAGGCTGTTGCGGGACAGCGAAAGTTCACTGACAAAGAATTCGTGGACTCCCTGGCTCTCCTCGAAGGCATGGTCAAGGATGGAGTAATCAATTCAAAGTCCGTCCTCGTGGACTACGGCGCCAACCTCTCCAACTACAGCAATCAAAAGGCCCTGTTCATGGTCCAGGGCCAATGGATCGCCGGCAGCATCGAGAATCCGGAGGTCGCCAACAACACGCTGATGATGGCCTTTCCCAAGCTGCCCGGAGAAAAGGCCGCCACCGCCGGTTCCGTGGCTGCCGCCATTCAGGTTGGCTATGGACTTACCAAAACCGGTGGGTCCGATCCTGCTGTCCGCGACGCGGCCTTGAAGTATATCCAGGTGTTCTACAGCCACGAGGAGACCACCCAGCGCCTCAGAGACGGCGCCATCGTAGCTCCGATCCTGAAAAACTTCAAAGTTCCTGACGACCTGCCTCGCCTTGTCAAGCAAAAAGTCGGGCTGGCCCAGTCTGCCATGAACACCGATGTGATCGATGCCTTCCTCAGCGGCGCCCCCAATGATGCGCTCAATGCCGGTATGCAGAAGATCGTCTCCGGCCAGGCCAGCGCAAGAGAGATCGCGGCGGAGGTGGAATCTCTGCTTCGCAAATGATACTGTTTGATGCTGTGTAGATGAGGAGGGAGGGGTTCTGCCTCCCTCCTCGCCTCTCCGAGGGATGATATGATCAGACGTGACACAAAAGCCCTATTAACGTACCTTGGATTTGTCTTCCCCGGCCTGGCAGTCTACCTGTTTATCGTTGCCTACCCGGTCTTCTATTCCGCCTGGCTCAGCATTACGGATTTCAACCCCAACCGCGGCGGGGCGTGGAATTTCGTCGGCTTCCTGCAATATCGAACCATGTTCGATGACCCCTATTTCTGGCACGCCCTGAAGAACAACATGATCGTCGTGGCCGTTTCGGTGTTCGGACAGATACCGATCGGTTTTGTTTTGGCCTACATCCTGTTTCGCAGGCTCGTACGGGCGGGTAGTTTTTACCAGGCCATGGTGTTCTTTCCCCATTTTCTCTCCACCATCGTGATCGGTACCATGTGGAAGCGGCTGTTTCAAGCCGACGGCCCCGTGGCCCGCCTGATTCAGATCCTGTCCGGCGATCCGAGCGCCCAGTTCGATCTGATGCTCAGGGAAAATACGGTCATGTATCCGGTAGGGTTTGCCCTCATCTGGATGTATACCGGTCTGTACATGATTATCTTTCTGGCCAACCTGCAAAAGATCGACACGAATATGATCGAAGCGGCCAAGATCGACGGCGCAGGGGAAGCACAGATTTTTTTACGGGTCATAGTCCCTCTCCTATCCGGTACGATCCTGGTCTCCACGACCCTGGCCATCGCCGGATCGCTGCGGGGTTTCGATCTGATCTTCTCCATGACGACCCAGGGGCTTCCGAGGATGAATGCGGAGGTCTTGCCCATCTTCATGTACCGCACCGCTTTCCAGGACTACAGAAACGAAATGCGCTTCGCCTATGGAGCAGCGATCTCGAATATCATCGTGGTCATCAGTGTCACCCTGATTCTCCTGAGCAACTACATCGGCAGGAAACTGAAGGCCGGCGAGGAGTATTGAGATGACCCCTAATGTTACGAGACGAAGCGATCGGTCCAGCAAGGGGCTGGTGGGGAAAACCATCTCATATATCGTCTTTACTACCTGGGGATTGATTACCGTGTTGCCTCTGATATGGATGTTCTACTCGTCCTTCAAGTCGAACGATGAGCTGATCATGAACATCTATGCCCTTCCCCACGATTTGTTCGACAACCGAGATGATGATTACACGGTTATTCCCCCCGCCCTGAACGTGATCCTCCCCTACGACCCCGACGTGGACAAACGGGAGCGCCTGATCATCGAGTCCGCCGACATCTCCCCCGGCAGGAGATTGATGCTGCATTTCCTCCTCAAAGAAGAGCTTCCCCCGGAACTCGCCAGTCTGCAGCCCGGCGATACTCTGAGTGTGTCACAACTTCCACCCCGCCTGCGCCTCAAGGTCAGCTGGTCGACGATCTGGTTCAACTACTCCTCCGCGTTCATCAGGGGCGGTCTGGGCATAAAGTTCATCAACAGCGTCATCTACACGGGGGTTTCCACGTTTCTCATCGCCTTTCTATCCCTCATGATCGCCTTCGCCCTGAGCAAAATGCCCTTCAAGAAACTCTCGGTCGTTATTCTGGCTCTGATCGGAATGGGCTATCTGCTCAGCATCCAATCGGTGATCATCCCCCTGTTCCTGATGCTCAGCTCAGTCAAACTAACCGACACGCACTTCGGCATCATCATGGTCTACACGGCATTTGGACTGCCCTTGGCGGTCCTGCTGATGACACAATTCATGCGGGGGCTCCCCGACAGCTTGATCGAGTCGGCCTACATGGATGGAGCTTCGACGTTCAGGACCTTCGCCAGCATCATGGTTCCGATGTCCACGCCGGTGATTATCACCGTCAGCATCATCAGCGCTCTGGGGATCTGGAACGAGTTTCTGCTTGTATTGGTGCTTGCAAGTTCCGAGTCCACGAAATCGCTTCCCGTAGGGGTGTTCTCCTTCACCAGCCTCATGGGCACCCAGCTCGGCTGGCAGCTGGCCGCACTGGTCATCGCCACCGTACCCGCTATAGCGGTGTATCTTTCATTCAACAAGCAGATAACAAAGGGTGTGGTAGCCGGAGCGCTGAAGGGGTGAGGGAACCATGAATATACGAGTCTACTGCAAGGCCATACCCAAAATCCCCTGGGAAGAAATGGGTGAAGAGGAAAGGCCGGTCTGGCGTTACAGCGGTAACCCGGTGATACCCCGAAATATCGTCCCCAAAGCCAACAGCGTGTTCAACAGTGCGGTTGTGCCCTTCAAAGACGGGTTTGCCGGTGTATTCCGCTGCGACGATATCTGCAGGAGAATGAACATACACCGCGGGTTCAGTGCGGACGGGATCAACTGGACGCTGGACAACGAGCCCGTTGATTTCAAGGATGCCGATCCCGGCCTGCCGGGATCGGACTATAAATACGACCCCAGAGTCATCGAGATCGATGGACGGTTTTACATCATCTGGT
>Ga0307379_10003646_pt1 | contig 22254 bp, 18 predicted proteins | sample UN2MG_FD_202237 | JGI IMG/M metagenome (GOLD analysis project Ga0307379, IMG submission 202237) | Soil microbial communities from Risofladan, Vaasa, Finland - UN-2 | ecosystem: Environmental > Terrestrial > Soil > Coastal area > Acid sulfate soil | place: Finland: Risofladan, Vaasa | collected... | reverse complement strand
CGACGAGCGGCTGGGAACCGCTCGATAATGCCACCGTTCACGTTGGAACGGTAAATTATATGACCGGCAGTGATGGAAACGCAGCACTATCGTTATCACGTGCGGGGAGCTATACGGTGTACGCCGAGAAAGAAGGATTTGTGAGGTCACTAAAGAGGAATGTGAACGTTTCCCTTCCATGCATCACTGTCCGTATTGAAGGCAAGAACGAAACGGTCTGGTATGGAGAAGTAATCGTCGGCACCTCCACGATCGTTGATACTGCCAATGTCTCACACTACTCTGATAAACCAACCGCATTGGGAGCTCTTGATGCGGCATCGAAGCTCGGCAACTTCTCGTATAAAGTTGTGGATATGGGGTGGGGCCTCATGGTGACCTCGATAGGTGGAGAGGTCTATAATCCCGTAACATGGGATCCGTCATGGCTGTACCGTGTCGATTATTACTCGCCAATGGTCGGTGCTGCTGATTTCATAATAAACGTAAAAGAACCCCCCTCCCCACCGCATGAGGAAGTTTTATGGTATTTAGGCTCATTCACGGCCGCGCCGCTTACAATAACGCTGGATAAGACGATTGTAACTGCAGGCGAACCGTTTAACGCAACAGTAACGTATTACAATGACACGACGAGCGGCTGGGAACCGCTCGATAATGCCACGGTTTACGTTGGAGCGTTAAATTATACAACCGGCAGTGATGGAAATGCAACACTATCGTTATCAAGTGCGGGAAGCTATACGGTGTACGCAGAGAAAGAAGGATTTGTGAGGTCACTGAAGAGGAATGTGTGCGTTTCCCTTCCCTGCATCACTGTCCGTATTGAAGGCAAGAACGAAACGGTCTGGTACGGAGACGTAACCGTCAGCAACTCCACAATCGTGGACACTGCCAATGTCTCACACTACTTTGATAAACCAACCGCATTGGGAGCTCTTGATGCGGCATCGAAGCTCGGCAACTTCTCGTACGAAGTTGAGGATATGGGGTGGGGCCTCTTGGTGACCTCGATAGGTGGAGAGGGCTATAATCCCGTAACCTGGGATCCGTCATGGCTGTACCGTGTCGATTATTACTCGCCAATGGTCGGTGCTGCTGATTTCATAATAAACGTAAAAGAACCCCCCTCCCCACCGCATGAGGAAGTTTTATGGTATTTAGGCTCATTCACGGCCGCACCGCTTACAATAACGCTTGATAAGACGAGCGTAACTGCAGGCGAACCGTTTAATGCCACCGTAACGTATTACAATGATACAACGAGCGGCTGGAAACCGCGCGATAATGCGACGGTTCACGTTGGCCCCCTTAATTTCACTACCTCTAACAACGGAAATACCACAATTTCGGTATCAAGTGTGGGAACCTATCTGGTTTATGCAGAAAAGGAAGGCTGTGTCCGCTCAGAAACGAAGTCGATTACAGTAACCCCGGAAGGAGGTGGCGGTGATGGTGGCGATGGCATATCCTGGTGGTTAGACGTTAGCGTTAGCTTACCCGAAGGACTGTTCAATAAAACAGCATTTAATACCAACAAAATCTTCACCATAGAGTATCAGACTGCCTTAGGTGCACTTCAGACAGCATCGGAAATCAAAGGCTTTGAGTATAAACTAGAGGAATGGGATTTTGGACCCTTTGTCTATTCTATCGGGGATAAGCAGAAATACGACGAAGGTGCAACGTCTGGCTGGATGTACCGGGTAAACGGTGAGGACCCCCCCAATGTGGGTGCGCACGACTATTCCGTCGATGTCGGTGATGAACTAATCTGGTACTTCTCAAAGAACATGGACACCACCCCGTCTACAGCGTCAAGGGCATTGCGGATAAAAATTGTACAGCCTAGCGAAGGCTCTGGTGGTAAGGAGAGCATAAGCTCACCAACGCCAGCCCCCGCACTAACTCAAGTAATAGAAGAGACCCAAAAGATCGCCCTCATCGAAGCAGGGTCGAATGCTTCAGTTACGTTTGACAGGACGAATGTCACACGGATCATTATAACCGCTAACAATACCATTCGAAATGCCGAGGTTATGATTCAACCACTCGGAGACGCAGTATTTGCATTAAACGTCTCTGGAGTGCCGTATTGCTACTTTAACGTAACCACCACCAATCTAACGGATAATGACATGGCAAATGCAACCATCGAGTTCAAAGTAAACAGGACCTGGATAAACGCGAGTAACGTAGATGAAGCAACAATCACCTTGAGTAGATACCACGATAATCACTGGGATGCCTTGCCGCCAACCGTTAAAATAGGGGAAGATAACACGTTGCTGCATTTCAGAGCAGTAACACCGGGCTTTTCAGTATTCGTAATTACCGGTGAGCGAAAAACACTCCCCGCGTTGGTTTCAAGCCCCTCTCCTACAGTCACACTTCCTGCGCCTGAGGCAACGACGGAAAAAACATCCGCAGCTGCGATGACACAAATGCCAGCATCAGCATCAATGCCACAGATAATGATTCCAAGGCAAAAAGAGATTGTAGTAGCCATAGTGAGCATCACGGTACTGCTAATTGTGCTCGTCGCGTATTATGCACGGAGGAGGGGAAGCGAATGAGATCGAGTAAGAAGATGAGGAGGAGAGTAAACTGTTTTACTCTGCTTCTGTGTTTACTGTTGAGTTTTAGCTTGTCCTTTTCGACAGCTTTAGCCACTCAAGACCTGCAGCAGTACCCGTTGTCTCAAAATGACGCCAGAATACAACAGGCGTTGGACTATCTACGTACGTTGCAAAACAACGACGGGGGATTCAGCAACCCGGGTGAGGAAAGTTCGCTGAGTAATACCCAATGGGTCATCATGGCACTCGTCGCTGCGGGCGAAGATCCCCACGAATGGATGAAGAACGGACTATCCCCGATAGACTACGTGAGCACGAATGCAAAGGATCTCACAGGTTCCACGGATTACGAACGGATGATTCTCGCGTTGGTTGCCGCAGGAGAGGATCCGAGAGCTTTTGCAGGGCGTGATTTTGTGATGGAACTCAAGAAGACCTATCTGGAGGAAAATGGCCAGTTCAGCGATTTTACCTATACTACCATCTGGGGTATTCTAGCGCTCTCATCAGCAGAAGAAGACGTGTCCAAATCGGCAGAGTGGTTAAAGAGGCAGCAGAACGCTGATGGTGGATTTGCATGGGTGCCAGGAGAAAAGAGCGATTTTGATGATACCGCAGCCGTAATAGAAGCGTTAATTGCCGCTGGTGAACGACCGGGTTCAACCGCTATAAGAGATGCCCTTGAATATCTGCATGCTGGTCAGAATACCGACGGCGGCTTCAGATATTTTGGCAGTTCCCCTTCTAACGCTGCTTCTGATGCCTGGGTTATCCAAGCCCTTGTAGCGTGCGGGCAAGACCCACGGGGTGATGCCTGGACGGTAAACGGAACTAATCCGGTAGACCATCTCCTAAGCCTTCAGCAGTCAGATGGCTCCTTCTATTACACTTCGTACATAAAATCAAATCCCGGCTATATGACGGTCTGTACACTCATGGCGTTGCTCGGGCAGCCGCATCCAATAAAACCCCTGCCGCAAGTGCAAACACCAGAGCCAACGGAAACAGCACCGTCCACTGCTACAACACCGGTAACAAGCACAAGCGTTCCCACTCTTACTCCTACCCCTACAATGCCCTCGCAACAACCAGCAGCACCTACAGCAACGATGTCATCCGCATTAACTCCGGAACCGCCTTCCGAATTCACTGATGCCGCCACGGTCGCGGGCTTTGAATTTCTATTCTGCTGTAGCGGACTCCTCCTCGTAGCATTTATCGTTTTACTGCGGCGCAACGCTTAGCATAGAGACCACGATGAAAACGAAAAAGATCATACTAATACTGGCGTTATTGCTCCTGCTGACGATCCCCCTCTATCTGCTCTTTTGTGGTCACCTGCCGGTCGATACCAGCCAGTCATCACAAAGCGTAGCAGCGGTATCACCGCCACGTGAGGTTACAAACGTTTGCGTTGCCACAAAAATAAGTGCTACGTTCTCATATGCCGTCAATCGACCCGCTATAGAAGCGGCATTTGCCATCGAGCCGTCTGTGCCCGGTAGGTTCTATTGGAGTGGTAACACAATGACGTTCGTGCCCAGCACATCCCTGGAGTATAGCACCACCTACACGATAATGATAAACGACGATGCCTGGCGATTCAAAACCGCAGGAGAAGGATTTCCTGTGACCATCATTGATGATCTCGGCTATACGATTGCACTAACAGAGAAGCCTGAGCGAATCATTTCGTTAGCACCCTCCAATACCGAGATCCTATTTGCTCTGGGGTTAGAAGACGACGTTATCGGCGTGACCGAGTATTGTAATTATCCGTCAGAAACCGAGGATAAGGAGAAGATCGGCAGTTACACCACGCCTAATATCGAGAAGATCGTCAACCTCAACCCGGACCTTGTCTTAGCGGCCTATGGTAATCCGACAGGAACTGTTGAAGCGTTAAAAAGGTTTAATATTACCGTTGTGGGCTTAAACGCGAGGAATTTAGATGAGATTCTTTATGATCTGAGACTGGTGGGGGAACTGACCGGAACATCGGCAAATGCCTCGGTCTTAGTCGCGGATATGGTGCAACGGATCAAAGTAACTGATGAGCGGATGAGCACGTTGAAGGATGAAGAAAGGCCTACGGTCCTCCATATAATCTGGCATGACCCAATCTGGGTGGCGGGCAAGGGAACATTTGAGGATGAGCTGATAAAACGTAGTGGCGGTGTGAATATCGCCCCGGTTGAAGGATACAGGGCTCTCTCTTTGGAGAAGCTGATAGAACTGAATCCAGACGTTATCATTACGCCGTCAGGGAGTGGCATGGGCTGTACGCTGACAAACTTTTGCTACGAGTATATAATGGATGAGCCACGATTATGTGGTATTGAAGCGATTAGAACGAAGCGGGTCTACGTGATAAATGCGGATATCGTTTGCCGTGCAGGTCCACGGATCGTGGACGCGTTAGAAGAGATGGCTGAGATGTTGCATCCCGCTCTTTTTGAACGGCAAGTGCTCTTATAAGGTGTGTATCCGCGAAACGAAACAAGCCTTTATTTACGTGGAGTTGAGATGAGAGAGTGTGAAAAAAGAAGAAAGGAGCGGAAAAAAGAAAGTGTTTTCTTCATGGAGTGGTGGAAAGGATTGCACGCTTGCCTGCTATAGGGCACTAAATGAAGGCCTTGAGGTATCGTTTCTCCTGAATATGTTAGCTGAGGATGGGCAACGAGAAAGAGCGCACGGAACGCGCCCGTTTCTGTTACGATTGCAGGCAGAGGCCGTAGGAATACCAATAGTTCAGGTCAACGCCTCCTGGGAAGGCTATGAGGGCAAATTCAAAGATGCTGTTGGAGATTTAAAGGTAAACGGAGTGGAAGGCGGTATTTTTGGCGATATTGACCTTGTAGAACACCGCGTATGGGTAGAGCGGATTTGCAGCGACCTCAAAATAGACCCGATTCTCCCACTTTGGGGCTCCGCTGCCGAAGATCTTCTGCTCGAGTTCATAAATGCGGGATTTGAAGCGCTCGTCGTGGCAACGAGGGTGAATGAGGAGTGGCTCGGGCGTACAATTGATCGCTCATTTATCAATGAGCTAAAGGAGCTTGATTTCCATTTATCCGGCGAGTCGGGCGAATATCATACGTTCGTCGTTGACGGCCCGATCTTCAAGCGGAGGATAAAGGTGCGCGAGGCAGAGCGGGTGCATATCGGGGAGAACTGGTTCCTCGATATAACGAAGGGTGAATTAGAATGAAGCGATGGACAATTGTTGCGATAATTGCTGCGATAATCGTGGTGTTTATTATACTAGCATGGTCGTTGGTACAGCTGCAAATACCGGAGCGAACTTTAGAACCAGAAAAATACGGCTTCACCGTAATTGATGATTGGGGGAGGCCGGTAACACTGGAGAAGAAACCAGAAAGAATAGTTTCGTTAGCTCCGGTTAACACTGAAATACTCTTCGCACTTGGTTTGGGAGAGAACGTGGTAGGAGTGACGGAGTTTTGCACTTATCCACCAGAAGCGGTGATAAAAGAGAAAGTGGGCGGAATGACAACGGTAAGCGTGGAAAAGGTGATTGCGTTAAATCCTGACCTCGTTTTAGCTTTAAATCTAAATGGGGAGGAAACCGTGGATATGCTTGATGACTATTTTCCGGTGTTTGTAATCGATCCGCAGAAGGCAGAGAGGATAGAAGACATTTTCACACGGATAGAGTTGGTGGGTAAGATAACCGAGGAAGAAGAAAGAGCAACGGCGTTGGTAGCTGCGATGCGAAAACGGGTAGAGGGAATAACGAACAAAACGGCGGGGGAAGAGGAAGTGAACGTAGCTTATATCGTTTGGCACGACCCGATTTGGGTAACGGGCGGTGGAAATCCCCAGAACGATCTGCTTGAGAAAGCGGGCGGTGAAAATATCTTCGCTGATATAGAAGATTGGGGTACGGTGAGCATAGAGACGTTGATAGAAAGAAACCCGGATGTCATCATTGTCGCGGGAGGCCATGGCGCAGCAGAGATGAAACCGTATGATTTCATAATGACGGATGCACGGTTGGCGGTACTCAATGCGCGAAAAGAGGGCAGGGTCTGCTCAATAGACGCGGACATTATAGCACGACCAGGTCCGAGAATAGTAGAAGCACTGGAGGAGACAGCTCACTGCTTGCATCCTGATTTGTTTTAGGAGGAAACGAAACATCAGTCGGTCAGTCAGTCAACCTGAGAAAACCCATCGTGCTTTTATCCGCAAAAATTAGAGGAGTTAGATGTGATTTGATTGAAGATGAAATCAGCACCATATTTCGATAAGATCGTCCAATGGAAGCTGGTCATGATCTATTTAATTGCGCTTCTAGGCGTGACCATCGTGCTGACAACGGCCATAGGCCCCGTTTACGTGCCGCCGATGGAGATTGTCGCGTTGTTAGGCAGTAAACTTGGGCTCTGCGAGGTGTCCTCGGCCCCGCATGAAGTGATTATTTTTCAGATACGACTGCCGCGGATATTCCTTGGGCTACTGGTAGGGCTCTCGCTGGCAACCGCAGGTACGGCGCTGCAAGGCCTCTTCAAAAATCCGATGGCCGACCCATACATAATAGGGATCGCATCTGGAGCTGCAGTTGGCGCCGCGCTCTCGATAATGGTGCTCCCTCCGATTCTATCCGTCTACACAACGCCGGTAATGGCATTTTTAGGTGCTCTGTGCACCATTTTTTTGGTTTACAACATTGCGAAAGTCGGCGGCCGGATACCGGTAGACACGTTATTGCTCACGGGGATAGCGGTTTCGTTATTTTTAGGCGCTGTTCTGTCATTCATGATGTCGGTGGCGGGTGAGTCGTTGCATAACATCTTCTTCTGGATAATGGGTGGATTCTGGCTCGCGAACTGGACACAGGTGAAGATAATCGTCTTGCCGGTATTCGTCAGCTTCGGCTTGATTTACCTTTTCGCAAAGGACCTCAATGCGATGCTGCTGGGCGAAGAATCCGCGCAGACACTAGGAATAAACGTAGAGCATGCGAAACGGATCCTCCTGGTGCTCTCAGCGTTCATTACCGCTGCCGCAGTCACCTTTACCGGAACCATCGGATTCGTCGGCTTGATCATCCCGCACATTACGAGAATCCTCGTCGGGCCGGATCATCGAATTCTTATTCCGGCGTCCGCACTGATGGGCGGGATCTTTCTCGTCTGGACGGACGCACTGGCCCGGCTCTTGGGCGAGATGCCCGTGGGGATACTAACCGCTTTCTTCGGTGCGCCGTTCTTTATTTACCTACTGAAGAAGCGTAAAAGCGGGTATTACGCAGCGTAAAGGCGAGGTTAGCACTGGAGGAGTGAGAATAATATCGCGCGGCTTTTAAAGGTAGTACTCTTGACCACGCCTTATAGCGAATGATTTGCGCTTTTGGTAGATTGACGATTGGCTGATTCCATCTGGATGTATTTCCAGTGGAAGGTGAACCAAAAGGCTTATATATCACTTTTTACCTTGTCTGATAATGGGGGGATGTAGATGAAAAAAGGCGTAAAGGTGTGGGGGTTGATTGTGGTTTTGAAAGCGTGTAGCCAGATCGACCGTTGTAAATGAGATGTCAACAAAACAGAAATCAATGCATAAGTGGACGAAAAGAGGTGCTATTGTTGGTGGACTTGTCGGAGTGTTAGGTACGCTTGTAACATATGTGACTGGAGATATTAGTTTCATCTCAATTCCCGTAGTGCTTTTGTTCTCTCTATTTGGTATGGGATTGCTATTCTTATCCCCATATTTCGAGTTTTTCAGTTTAGTGATAATGTATGGATTGATCGGTGCAATAATTAGTTATTTAATGAGTGGTGGGAAGTGATGACAAGAGTTTTAGTGTGTTGCCTAGTCTTATTGGTTTTATTTGGGATGACATTTTCAGTAGAAGCTGAAGATGCTGGAAGTGTTACCTTGGATTTTACCCAGTTTAGTGACCAAATGAAGATGGTAAATCAATCAGAAAGACCTTCGTATGGTATTGAGGCTACGACAACAGTAAAATCATCTGAGTTTACATCTATGAATATAAAAGTCGTTAGACTCGAAGACGGTGTTGAATTGATTTGCTGGGAATCAAATATAACAACATTAGAAAATATCACGATAGATTTAGTCCCTGGAACTTACAAAGTTTACACGCAATTGGAAGGAGACAATACAGTTTTAGAATATAACAATGACAGTGACGGTTATGTAATCACCCCACAAAGTCATGTTGTTATACCGATGGCGTACCCTCCTTATACAGAAGGCTATATATTGGACGTCCCTTGGCGGATCGAAAATTCGGAGATGAGTATTCCAATTTTGGCAGTGGATACCGGGGTTGACTGGGCAGATATATATAACATCAATGTTTACGACTACAATAACGGTGATAGTCTGGTGGCATCAACAAATTGGGAATCTCTACAACCAATAGACAGTAGCAACACGCCTTTTTTCTATCTATTTCAGATTGATAAGAATTTATTTGTGCAAGTTGACGGTACGGTATCAATAAGAATTAAATTTGAGCTACATTTGAGCCCTGATAATTGGGAAGGGCCAATAAATGTACAAATATCCCAATATGATATTCCTAAGATAACAGATTGGTACTACGGAGATACGCATCAGCACACTAATTATACGTATAATGCCGTGGAATTCGGAGCCCCAATTTATGCAACACGGGCTGCTAATAATGCAATGGGTTTAGATTGGATGATTGTTACGGATCATTCATTTGATTTGAATCCCGATAAGTGGAACGTTTCGTCTGCTGACTGTGATGCTCATTCTGACAACCTTTTTAGAGTAATCCCGGGGGAGGAAGTATCTTGTTACTTACCAGGAACTACTCAATACAATCACCTTCTAGTTTACGATTGCAATTTTATTCCCGGTGGAGAATGGGAAGATGGAACTAGTTCAGATTATACACCTGCAGAAGCGATTGCTATTGCGAATAGTCAAGGGGGAATTACCTATCCCGCACATCCATTTCATGGCGATGCATTTCGTGATCCATGGCAGAATTATTCCTTAAATTTTAATGGTCTCCAGATCTGGAACTATGGATCGTGGCACAAAGATTATCCTGATAATTTACATAATTTACCAGATGGTCTGGCAAAGTGGAGTGAACGCCTATTGGACGGCAGGCACGTTTATGTAGAAGGCGGTACGGACGCCCATGGTGACTTCAATACATGTGCAGGAAAGGTTAAAACTTACGTTCATGTACCGGGATATTCTCAGAATAGTTTACCACCGCGAAGCGGAATCCTCAACGCCCTCCGTAACGGTCATTCAGTAATGACTGATGGCCCTTTAGTTGTTTTCAATATTACCCAACGAGCACGGCGAAACGGCAATTATTGGCGATGATATCGAAGGAAACGACCTTACATTGAACATACAGTGGGTATCAACCTCTGAATTCGGAAATGTAAATCATATCTATGTCCACCGAGGCATTATTGGTGAAAACGAAGAAGAGATAAGCGAGTATCATCTCACTCCAAATAACCTTTCTGGAACACAAGTATACTCGGATTTAGCCACTAAGATTCCAGAAGCGAAGACTGCGTGTATTAGGTTAAATGCTACAACTGATGAGGGTTACCGGGTGTATACGAATCCAATCTGGATTAATGTTATATCAGGTGAGATAAATATAACATCTCCGACTCAATCCGCACCCGCATTTGCCGGCTCGTATAACGATACAAATCATATAACCGTTAACGTCAAAGTAAAAACGACTGACGGGACACCCGTCCCCGGCTGTTCAAAAGATGATTTCAACGTTGAGATTGGAGGGAAATCAGCAGGGTTTACGCTTGCTGAAGGTATGCCGGGCCAGTATATATTGGACGTGTCACCACCAGCACAGCCGTCTGAAGGGCTTTACAACCTCACCGTTACTCTCTTCGGTACACTCTCCGATAACGAATCAAATGCAGTCCGTTACGGTGGTTTCGGTAGGAATATCGATGCCGTATTAATAATTGATCGTTCTGGAAGCATGGACTACAGTCATGATTACCCCCCCTATTCTAACAGAATGGAAGCAGCTAAGGCCGCAGCTAACGACTTCTTGGACCTGATGATTCTGGGAGATCGTGCTTCTTTGGTCTCATTTGCATCGAGCGCACGACTGGATGTAGGCTTCTCGGAGGGTTTTGATTATGCGATGGAGGATGTTAGCTATCAATGGGAGTCTGATTATGGTACCGGTCTAAGCCAGGGAGATGATGATTCTGATTTAGTGGGCATCGGATTTAACTTTAATTTCTATGGTACCGATTATACAACGATAAATGTCAAATCGAATGGTTGGATGAGCTTCACAACCACTTCAACCACATATAGCAACCCATCATTTCCAACGACCAGTTATAGCAATGTCATCGCACCATTATGGGATGATTTGAATCCCACTGCTAACGGTGACGTTTATTATAACACATTGGGAACTGCTCCAAATAGGAGATTCGTGGTCACTTGGTACGAAGTCCCGCACTACAACAATGTAGGCTCTAATACTTTTCAAGCAATTCTTTATGAATCATCTAGAGAGATTCAGTTCAACTATAATTCACTCACTGTCACCTCGATTGATAGCCAGACCGTTGGATTAAATAAAGGCGATGGTACCCGTTTCAATAGCTACGCAATCACGCCACCTGCCAACGGTACTTCCATCCGATTTTATCCTTATGAAGCTTCGAGCACCCGTGATCAAGTGCGAAATGCAATAGATCTGCTATACGGCAGTGGCACCACCGCTATCGGTGAAGGACTATATACCGGTATTGAAGAACTGGATGATCATGGGGATACTGGCCATGGTTGGGGAATGATACTGCTTACGGATGGTGCATGGAATACCGGCAGAGATCCAAGACAGGCCGCTTCATATGCATCGAGTAAAGGTATCCCAATATATACGATAGGAATAGGAGACAAAATATCAAGCGAATTTGATGAGAACCTGCTGATCGATATCGCAGGAACAACAAATGGCGAATATCAGTATGCGAAAGAAGCGCTTAATCTTCAAACGATCTACTCCGCACTGAGCGGAACGATAAGGGGAGAGATGCAGATTATGAGTGAAACTGGAAGTGTAAATCAAAGCGAAACAGTTGTGCATGATCTCTTGGTAGATAACTCAATAAGCGAGCTGACTATTACTGTGAACTGGGCGGGGAGCGATGTAGATACATTTTTGTACTATCCAAATGGTACACTTGCTAATTCAACGATTAATCCTAATATCGAGTATTCTGGGAACACAACGAAACCTGAATGGTACAGGATTGAAAATCCCCAAGTTGGTGCGTGGAGTGTTGGAATATACGGAAAAAATGTCCCGTCAGTTGGAGAAGGTTACTCACTTACAGCAACTGCTCAAACAGTACTAACACTGCATGCAAATACAGACAAAACGCAAGTGGACGTAGGTGAACCAGTCAAAATCGTGGCAAGCATTATGAGCGGTTCAGATCCGATAACAGGAGCAAATGTAATTGCAAATATCACCAAACCGGATGGAATGGCTGATACACTCATTCTTCAAGACAAGAACAATGGAATTTATGAAGCCTACTACTATAGCACTGCAGAGGAGGGCGGATACAGCGTAAGGGTTAGCGCCCTGAGAACCGGAGAATTTGCCAGAGAAACGGTCACACAATTTAGAGTACAGGAGATTATCTCCTCGATCGGTGTATCGCCAAGCAACTGGACGTCATCTCTTCTACCGGGAAATCAAGCAAATAGGATTTTTAACTTATCCGTAAATTCAAGCGTGCAAAGCTCAATAACGAATGAATTCCAATCGTTACTCCAAGAAACAATTGGAAAAGAGAAAACTTGGGCCGTATTATCACGAAGCAATGATTCTCATGATGTGGTGGCGATTATTCAAGGCACAATATTGACCGATCGCTTCGGAAATACAATCTCGACAGATGCCTGGAGTTTTAGCCAAAATCTACTCACGATTTCTCCTGGTAGTTCAGAGACATTTGAAGCCTATTTGAACATTCCTGCAGATGCAGAGGAAGGTATTTATGATGGATCTATAGTTATAGCTACGAATGCTGGAAATGCAAAGGTTGATGTAAGCGTAAACATACTAAGACTAGCGATATTTGACACGGAAACACCAGAAAATCCATATCCAAGCATTGCTGGCACGCACAACGGAACAACCACGCCTTCATACAACCTCAATGTGAGCAAACTTTACACCTATCCGTGCGTGGGAACAGGCGGGCATACTGAATACGCTGCGATCTCCTATTTAAATGGATCTTTATTAGCTGAAGCTTATTGGAATGGTTATACTGGAGATTGGCACAACATTACGTTCAATAATTCATTCACGCTCTACGCAAACGAAACGTATAACTATACGATACGCACGGCTTCCTATACGCAGATCCATCATAATAGAACCCTATTCACCGAAAACGGTTGGATAAACTGCACTGAGTTCACGGATGCTAACGGTGTCATTCATTACGATTGGATCCCGGCGATAAGGTTGGAATAAGTTCTTTGATTAAACTTTCTTCCTAAGAAAGTTTGATGGATCAACGGCACTGAGTTCAAGGATGTCAACGGTCGCACGTACACCGATTGGATCCCTGCGATCAGGCTTTGGTCTGACTGAACAGGTTCTTTAATCAACGTTTCTTACCAAGAAAAGTTGTTTTCAAACGTTAGAACACGGACGGAATAAATAGACGCTTCATTCAAAACTCTTTTCAGACTGCGACTGTTTGTTGTTACTAGTGATAGCAAAATGCGCCTCTACGCTTACGACGTCGGACAGTGCGACCCGAAGAAATGCACGGCACGGAAATTAACGCGATTGGGCTTGATCACCTCGGTCAACGTACTGCGGAAAATACCGTACAAAACGATCGTGCTGGTTCCGATAGCGGAAAAGGCGCTCTCGCCGGCAGATCGAGCATTCACGAACAGCATAACCGTTTTTGATTGCTCCTGGAAGCAGATAGCGCCTTTTGAGGATTTATTACGGCGCATGAAGCGTAAGAAGCGAGCCTTGCCGTATCTGATAGCGGCGAATCCCGTTAACTACGGTAAACCGTTCATTCTGAGTTCTGCAGAAGCTTTCGCCGCTGCGTTAATCATCCTCGGCGAGCACGAGCAGGCACACTCTATACTCGACAAATTCAACTGGGGCGACGCATTTCTGCGATTGAACGAGGAGCTGCTGCTCGCGTACTCTACGGCAACGGACAGTACAGAAGTGGTAGCAATGCAGAAAGGGTTCATGGAAGAGAGAAAGCGAAAATCCTAAGACTTTTGTCTTAATAGGTTAGTTTAAGGTATATCCATAATCGGAAAGATAGATAGATAAATGGCTTCCTGTGACAGAGACGGAGCGCGCTTCGGCAGAAAATATCGTGTCGTACCATTGAGCAAAGCGGACGCGAAGGACATCTCAGCTCTTTACAAGGCGGTATGGCTGAAAGCGTGCGATTATCCGGAGGAATGGCGCGAGAAACGTGCGATGAGCGAGGATGTGATAACAGACGAGATGGATGCCAGCTATTTATTCTTCGGCGTGCATGAAACGGGTACATTGGTCGGAGTTTACAAAATATCACTAACCGAACGCGGGTGTTACGGCGAGCAGCAGGCCGTTCTACGGGAATATCAAAATCGGGGCGTGGCATACGCGATGTACGAGCAGTTCCTGGAGTTCGCAAAAACGAATAAGTGCAGGGTGAACTACGTGAATATCCTGATCGGTAACGAGCCCTGTGAGCGCGCAATGAAGAAGTATAACTTTTACAAGACGGGCGAGCCCTGGGAACAGAGTAAAGAGATGTGGGTTCAGACGTACGAGCGAATGGTTGAGGAAAATTGCTGACGGGAGCACGAAGAAGTAATACTAACAGTAAGAGTAATAGTAAAGAAAAATTATGTCTGAGAATCGGTTAGCAAAAGTATGTGTGCTCTTCGCGTTATTACTGCTCTTGAACGGTACTATTATTGTGAGTGCACGCACACCGAATCAACATGAGCATTTTAGTATCATTATTGTATCGGATACTCAGCATTATTCCGAAGACTACCCGTGGATTTTTACGAATCAGACCAAATGGATCGTTGAGAATAAAGACGAGCTGAACATAACGTTTGTAATACACGCGGGCGACATAGTTGACGATGCAAATGTTGATACGCAGTGGAGTAACGCTAATAAGAGCATGAGTGTTTTGGATGGCAAAGTCCCTTACGGGATAGTACCGGGCAACCACGATCAGAACATTACTGAATACGAGAACTATTTCCCGGCAAAACGGTATGAGAACTACACGTATTGGGGTGGAAGTTACGATCACAATACGTGTAATTATCAATTGTTTTCCGGTCTCGGAATGGACTTTATCGTGGTGAACCTTGGCTGGAAGCCGGATAGTGACGATATAGCATGGGCAAATAGCGTTTTAAGCAAGTATTCCGAAAGGAAAGCGATAGTAGTTACGCATGGTTATATGGACAAACGTGCGGTCAGATCGCTCTATTCTTTTGACACCGCATATATTTGGGACAAACTCATAGCTCCTAATAGCAATGTATTCCTGGTTTTGTGTGCGCATGCACATAGTGAAGCGAGAAGGGCAGATATGATAGATGGAAGAGTTGTTCATCAGTTACTTGCTGATTATCAAGATCGCCCCAACGGCGGAAACGGCTGGCTACGGATAATAGAATTCCGTGAGAACGAGACAAAAGCCTCTACTGTAAACATGACCGTTAAGACGTATTCGCCATTTCTTGGACGGTATGAGCGAGACGACGATTCGCAGTTTGAATTATACGAAAAGCCCTTGTATCCCGGCTTGCCGGATCTTTTGTTATCGAAAATCGAAAGAGCCTTAGGGAGACTAAGGAGTATTATTATAAGAAAAACATGACCACGAGAAAAACCAAAAAGCCCGTAGCCACATGGGTAGACGACGATTTCTTCGCAGAAGAGCAAAGAGCGATAAGAGCCGTAACGGTCATAGTACGAACCGCAGGCTGTCAGTGGCGGCACTGCACAATGTGCAGCTTCTGGCAGGAATCCGCAGACGTTACGCAGGCGGATATTCTGGCTCAACTGGAGCACTCGCTAAGAACCAGCCCGAACGAAGAGTTCATTCTTAAGATCTTCACCTCCGGCAGCTTCCTTGACGAACGCGAAATAGCGCGTGAAACGCGGCAGGAAATAGCAGCGATGGTGCGAGATCGCGGTGAGATAAAGAAGCTCATCATAGAGACGAGGCCGGATTTTGTAAGCGCTGCGAAGCTCGCGGATTTTGAAGGTGTCGAAAATCTTGAACTTGCTATCGGATTAGAAACCGCAGACGATTTCATACGGTCGAACTACATCAAAAAGGGCTTCTCGTTTGACGATTACAAGAAAGCGGCGGCGATCGTGCGGGACTGCGGTGCAACGGTGAAAACGTATCTTCTGCTCAAACCGCCGTTTGTATCAGAGAAGAAGGCTTTGGAAGACGCGATCAAATCTGCCGAATTCGCCTCTGAGTTTTCGTCCACCATCTCGCTGAACCTCTGCAATATACAAAAGTACACGCCGTTAGAGAAATTATGGATGCGCGGGTATTACAGACCGCCGTGGCTCTGGAGCGCGGTTGAGGCGATAAAAGCGATAAAGAGCCGCAATGTCGTGGTACTGTCCGATCCCGTAGGCGCAGGGCATAAACGAGGCCCGCATAATTGCGGTACGTGTGACCGTGAGATAACCGAAGCGATCAGGCACTTCAACGTAACCCAAGACCTGCGCGTGCTGGAGCGCCTCGACGAGATCGAGTGCGACTGCAAGAACGTCTGGCGCGATTTGATACAATACGACGCCTTCTTCTTCAACGCGAACCCGGTCCTGGAAGGAAAAAGGTTATCAAAAGAAAAGGCTAAAATGTAGGTGGTGAACGTCTGTGGAGTCACTCGATAAGGTAAAAGGGATGGTGGACTACAAGAAATACCTGAAAACGCTCGCTCTAGCTGTTGCAATCGCATTCCTCACCATTTTCATCGCGTTTGGCTTGATGTTCTTTACACTGGAGGGCAATACGGTCCCCGAATGGTTCATACTGCTGGTCTTTGCCACCTTCTTCATTATCTTCACCGTGTTTTACGAATCGAAGAGTAAAAGCACGAGCAAGGGTAAGAGCAAGGACAAAAAGAAAGGCGCGGAAAAGGAGAGCTTGAAACCGCTTATCAAAGGCTTATTCCTCGGCATCTGCGCAACCTTCGCGTTCGTTATGGTTATCGGCGGTGTGAAACTCATGATAGAGCATGTATTTGATTTGATCGGCGGAGCAGGATCGTTCTTCTCCGCGTTAGCGATTTGTATGGTCGTAAGCACGGTCTTCCTCAGCCTGTTGCGACCGTGACATGACATGACCTGACATGACGCACGTGAGTAACACTTAAAGGGTGATGTTCAGAACACGCTCTATTTTCACCCGCACCTCGTCGGTGGGCAGTATCTCCTCGTGCTCTATCTTCCGCAGCAACGATTGTTTCTCGTTTATCTTCTGTGCGAGCTCTGCCTGCTTCAGCCCGGCTCGCTCCCTCGCTTCTCTTATCTTTCGCCCGTAATCCTCATCTATTTCCAGCCCTTCTTCTATCTCACGATCCATCTGCTCATATAATTTCCGCCTTGCCTGTGCTGCGAGCTGCGCGTGTCCGATACCCGGAGGAGTTCTCGCTTGAGTTTGAGCGTGCGCCTGCGCCGGTGCTCGTGCATCTTCCACCACTACAGACCCATATCGTGCGCACGTTTTACAGACGCGCAGTTTTGAGCTACCGATTTGGACGTATTGCGCCTTTCCTACTATTCCCGCACCACATACCTCACACTCAGTCATTTTAGTTCGTTTCTAAATCCTTGCGCGTTTTTTTATATATGTTAGTATGGAGAAATAAATAGTAGGGTAAAATGAAAGCGAGCAGTAGTGGTGCAACATCAAGTGATGAGTACTCGCGATACCTGCAGGACCGGATAAAGCAGTTAGAGGAGACGAATACCCATCTGAAAGAGAGATTGGAGAGTACAGAGCGAGAAGGGCGGTATTACGAGGATATGCGCACTCGTTACGAGAGCGAGATAAGGAAGTTGCGGTCAGAACTGGAGAAGTTGCGAGCACCACCGCTGATAATCGGCACGGTCGTCGAGATAATAGATGAAAAACAGATGGTAGTGCGGAGCAGCACGGGCCCTCGGTTCGTGGTCAATTACTCGCATTTCATCGATTCCCAGGAAGTCTTCCCCGGCGCACAGGTTGGCTTGAATCAGCAATCGCTGGCCGTGGTAAGTGTCCTCTCGTCCGCGAAAGATCCTTCGGTGTACGGTATGGAAGTGATAGAATCGCCGGATGCCGAGTACGAGATGATCGGCGGGTTGGCTGAGCAGATAGAGGAGATAACGGAGATCGTTGAACTCCCGTTGACCGAACCGGAGCGGTTTGCGCGTATCGGTGTGGTGCCGCCAAAAGGCGTTCTGCTGGTCGGCGAACCGGGTACGGGAAAAACGATGCTTGCAAAAGCCGTTGCCAACCGCACATCCGCTACGTTCATACGCGTCGTCGGCTCCGAATTGGTGCAGAAGTACATCGGCGAGGGTGCGCGAATGGTGCGGGAACTGTTTGAATTAGCGAAGGAGAAATCCCCATCTATTCTGTTTATTGACGAGATCGATGCGATAGCAGCGCGAAGAATAGAGGATGGCACCTCGGGCGAGCGGGAAGTGCAGCGAACGATGATGCAACTGTTAGCGGAAGTAGACGGGTTTGACCAACGGGGAGATGTACGGATAATAGGAGCCACGAATAGACCGGATATTCTCGATCCTGCTTTGCTCCGACCCGGACGATTTGACCGCATCATAGAAGTGCCGGTACCCGATGAGCGCGGCCGGAAGGATATATTAAAGATTCACACAGCTGCGATGAAGTTGAAGGAAGACGTCAATTTGGATATCCTGGCGAAACTTATTGAGAGAGCTACGGGCGCAGATATAAAGGCGATCTCCATCGAGGCTGGGATGTTCGCCGCGCGAAATAATAAGAATGCGATAGGCATGGAAGAATTCGAGCGCGCGATAAAGAAGGTAAAGAAAAGCAAGCAGTGGGATTACCTCACGGAGAAAGAGTCGGGCGTGATGTTCGCATAAAACTTTTTCTTAGAGAAGAAACATTTGCTAAAAGAACTATCGCCTTTTCTTAGTACTGGATCTTCCTTCAGAAGGGAAGCGTAAGGAAAACCTGTGCTAAAAGCGAAAGCATATTTTTGCCGTAAATACTTTTGGACCGAGTTTAAAAGGAACACTAAGATTGAAGTGCGGTTATCCGGGCAATAAATATAGTTTTAAAATGTCAATCACAAAATCGAGCGTTTTGATAGAAGAAGCGAAACGAAAAACGGTGCATATCTGCGGTGTTGCGATTCCGCTCCTTTATCTTGTCTTACAGAAGGAGTTACTCATTCTCGGCTTTCTTCTTGCCTTTGTTCTTATTGCCGGCATTGAATGGTTACGATTTCGTGGTATCGTTTCATTGCCGTTCCTCAGGAAGAAGGAGGAGCGAGGAATCGGTGCGTATGTCTTCTTTTTCATCGGCGCATTTCTCAGCATTTTGCTCTTCGAGAAAAGCATCGCTATCGCAGCAATCCTCATGCTGGCGATAGGAGACGCCGCTTCCGCTCTGGCAGGAGCGGTGGTGAACGTGGATAACCCAGACTGGCACGAAAAGCGAATGAAGCGCCCGGAAGTGATGCTGGTGATGTTTATTACGTCCTTTACAATAGGCTGGCTTGTGCTCCACTCGTTACCCGTGGCCGTTTTCGGCGCGTTGGGCGCCACGATCGCAGATGGCGTACCGTTGCGGGCTTATAACGTGCAACTAGACGATAATCTTACGATACCTCTGTTTTCCGGCGTGCTCATGAGTTGTTTTGTTTCGATTTGGTAGTTTTTGGATTGGTTTATCAAACGAAGAGCATCATCTCTTAAGAAGTGTGAAACCTTTAACGATTTCGATGTATCGTTCTCTCGTTTCTCCACGTGACGTCAACGTCATCAGGCCGATAATTCGAGCGAACCTGTGATTGATCGAGTGGCGTGGTGTTATCGCTGTTGAGCATGAGCAGCCCGAGGTACGCAATCATCGTGCCATTGTCACCCAGGAATTTCTTTGCCGGCACGTAAAACCGTCCTCCACGGTCTTCGCACATCGTCAGGAGCATCTGCTGCAAGCGATTGTTTGCGCCGACACCGCCCGCTAACAGCACTTCGTCCTTACCGAGATGACCCATCGCGCGCTCGGTCACTTCAGTGAGCATGGCAAACGCCGTCTCCTGGAAGGAATGACAGACATCCGCCTTGGCGTCGGGGTGCGCATCGACCGCGTCCTTAGCGGCTGTGGCCAGTCCGGAGAAGGAGAAATCCATGCCCTTTACGATATACGGCATATCGATATAGTTGGAAGCCTTGGACGCCAGTTCCTCTATCTTCGGACCGCCGGGATGGCTGAGTCCAAGATGTCGTGCGAATTTGTCCAAAGCGTTCCCTATGCCGATGTCCAGCGTTTCGCCCAACACACGGTATCGCCCGGCACGGTACGATAAAACCTGCGAGTTCGCACCACTGACGTACAGCACTACGGGATCTTTCGCGCCACACTGCCATCGTCCGACCTCTATATGCGCGATGCAGTGATTAACGCCGATTAGCGGTATTTTTAGCGAGAGAGAGAGCGCTCGTGCTGCGGTAGCGACCGTTCTGAGGCATGGGCCCATGCCAGGGCCTTGCGAGAATGCGACCGCGTCGATTTGGTCTAATGAGAACTGTTCATTATTTTCCTTTGCGCCTCGTAGCATTCGAGAGACAACGTCTTTTATTTCAGCGGCGTGATGCTGTGCCGCTTCGCGTGGATGGATACCGCCGTAGTTGGGCCTGTAAGTCGATTCAGCCTCTGATAGTACGTGATCTTCGCTAACCAGCGCAGCGCTGAGGTTCCATGCGGTTCCTTCCAGACCCAAGATGAGCGTCATTTTTTTGTTTCGGTTCTTACTTACGTATACCGCCCTGTTCTTAGAGTAGCTATATAAATTTAAGTAGGTTCATGCTCTCCATACCTTTAGCTACGTAGCCTAAAAACAAATGAATAAGGAGAAATATGACGTTGTCGTGGTAGGCGCGGGCCCTGCGGGCAGCGTAACGGCGCGAACCGCGGCGGAGAAGGGCCTGGACGTGCTGCTCATCGAGCGGAACGCTGAGATCGGCGTGCCCGTGAAATGCGGGGAGGGCGTGAGCAAAGAGCTCGAGCAGCTCGTTGATATCGACCCGCGTTGGATCAGCACCACGTTGCAAGGCATTGTCACCTACGGCCCCGGTGGCACACGGGTGGCAGTATCGGGAGCAGGAGAAGAAGTAGCGGGCTACGTGCTTGAACGGCGGTTATTCGATAAGCATTTGGCACAGCAAGCGGCGCACGCGGGTGCGGAAGTGCGCGTGAAGACGCAGGCGTACGGTCTCATCAAGGAAGACGGGTATGTAAAGGGCGTGTACGCGAACGCTGCGGGTGAAGAGGTTCGCATTCGTGCGGATGTCGTCGTTGGCGCGGACGGCGTGGAATCGCGGGTTGGCAGATGGGCCGGTATTGACACGCGACTGCCCTTAGCAGACGTTGCGACCTGTGCGCAGTTCCTTATGTGCGATATCGATGTGAACAAGGGCTTTTTTGAGATTGTCTTTGACGCCGAGATCGCCCCGAAGGGATATGCCTGGATATTTCCAAAGGGCGATGATTGCGCGAATGTCGGGCTGGGGATCGGCGGTGATGCGTTTGGTGATGGTCGATGCGCACGCGAGTATCTGCAGGCGTTTGTAAATGAGCGTTTTCCGAACGGTAAGGTATTAACGGAGATGTACGGCGCGGTGCCCCTGAGCGGCCCGGTGTACGAAACGGTAGCAAACGGGCTGGTTCTGGTCGGCGATGCGGCACGGCATGTCAATCCCATCACGGGCGGCGGTATTTTACAAGCGCTGCAAGGCGGCGCGATCGCCGGTGACGTGATTGCAAAGGCGGTACGGGAGCATAACGTCTCGAAGAAACGGTTGAGGGAATACGAGAAGCGGTGGAAGCACGAATTCGGTAAAGTGCTGGAAGTGGGCTTGAAGGTCAAGAACATCGTGCTGAACCTGAGCAACGAGGAACTCACAAAGTTCTTCCAGCCGTTATCCGGCGACCTGAGAATGGCGGAGTGCACGGAACGCGCGTTATTGAAAGAGATGATAAAGAAGAATCCGCGGATTCTCTTCAGTCTCGTGAGAGTGATATTTTGAGCTATGAAGATTTTTAAATGGACGAAATGACTATCTATTCAACAATTCAATTTATAGAGTTCTTTGATCTACTTCCCTTTCTATTCCATCCTCTCTATATCTTTGGGTGATTCTTCGGTGTTTTCAGGGTTTTTCAAAATCCTCTCTGCTTCTTTCTCCCAAAAATCCGGTAATGTCCCACAAACCGTGACTTTTATAAACACCCGATCTAATAACTTATTCCATGGCCGGAGCAAATTCAAAAGGGCAGATATGTTTGAATCTGGATTGTCTGGACTACCGAAAGAGGAACAC
>Ga0307379_10003645_pt1 | contig 22256 bp, 40 predicted proteins | sample UN2MG_FD_202237 | JGI IMG/M metagenome (GOLD analysis project Ga0307379, IMG submission 202237) | Soil microbial communities from Risofladan, Vaasa, Finland - UN-2 | ecosystem: Environmental > Terrestrial > Soil > Coastal area > Acid sulfate soil | place: Finland: Risofladan, Vaasa | collected... | reverse complement strand
GAAGAAAACTTAAAACTTATTGACGAATTTGCCAACAAATTCTCAAATGAATGTAAAAAATGTGAAATAAGTGAGTGCTGTGACCACATTTGTTTACAACAAGAGTTTCTTAATCAGGGTGTAATTAAAAATGTTTGCGAGATATACAAATTAGTAACCAACAAAGTTATCAGAATAAATCATAAACTGAAAGAGAATGATATTTGGACCTCGTATGTAAAAAATAAATATAGGGGAATAATGAATGGATAAAAATTTTGATATATACTGTGCTTGTCTACTGATGTTCAGTGCATCAGAACATCTGTACAAACACGAGCAAGAATTTTCAAATTTTCTATTGGAAAAAACCAGAGAACTAATGGGCAAAATTGAAATAAATGAAAAAATAATCTCAGAGGTTGAAGAATATGCAAAACAGATCAAAGAATCAATCACAACTGGAGGTATTCAGCACAGACCTGACTCAGATACTAAGAAGTCCACAGAATAAGAAAACATTTTCATTTGAAGTAACTTTAACTGAGGGATGCAATTGGAATTGTGAATACTGTTTTGAAGGCAAGGATAAAATAACTGGAAAGAAGCATTTATTAAATAAAAATCCAGAAGTTTTAATAGATTCAATAAAAAATGTCTTGGACAACCAGTGGTTCAATGAAACTTTTGATGGAGCAAATATTGATTTTTGGGGCGGCGAACCAACTCTAAACTTGGATCTTATGAAAAAAATATTTGATTCCTTTATTGACGATGATCGAGTGAGATTCTTTATTTACACAAACGGATCCAGAGTTAATAAATTACTTCCAATCATTTGGGATTTGAAAGAAAGGACTTCTAGAAATAGTTCAAAGATATTAATTCAAGTATCATATGATGGCAATCCTATACATGATATACGAAGGATAGATTCAAAAGGCAGCGGGACTTCTAAAGTTGCAATTGAAGCAATGGATTTATTATTTACTCATGGATTTCAATTTCAAATAAAGTCAACTATAATGCCAAAGGATTTCATGTATTTGCCTTATGCTTGGGATGACATTTTATTTCTTCAAAAGAGATATGGGAACATGATAGGATATGCTCCAACAATTGACTATTATAACGTAAAGTTTAAAGATGAGTATTTGAATGAACTTGAAAAAGGTTTATTGGAAATATCCAAGCGAGAGTATGAATATTTTAAAGAGCATGATAGTTTTTTGCTTAATTGGTTTCAAAAATCTGGAAAAAAACAATGTGGTATTGGAAAATCAATGTGTGCTATTGACATTGATGGATATGTATATTTATGCCACGGATGTATCTATAGTGGAGTAAATGACGATTTAACATTTTCTAATATCTTTAATGATAATAAATTGTTAGAAGGAATTAAAAAGAATTACTCAACTCTAAAATCATTTTACTATGATGAAGAATGCGAAAGTTGTGTAGCTACTACATGTATCAGATGTAACTATGCAAAATATTTAAATAGCGATAAGTCTAGTTTTTTAGATAAATTTTATGACTATAAAAGTCAACCAGAGTTGTGTAAATATTATAAATTGATCGGTAAAATTAATCGAGCTTTACAGATTTTAATTATGGAGGAAAAGTAAATGTCTTGTTCTTGTAACGGATATTGTAATAACCAAGATTGTAGCGGTCACATTGCAACGTGCGCAAATAGTTATAGTTTTACTGCAGTTGCCATCGGAACTATAATAGATGATGTTCATATGGATGACCTATATACTGCTGTAAATGGTGCATACACAAGAAGGGGGTTGGCTCTTCCTTCGTGGCCAACCTTTCCAGTTAGTGGTGGAGATATTGTAACTGCCGCAAGGTATAACACCACAAAAACTAATATAAATGCTTTACATGCTGGATTGGTTACATCTGTTTTTAGTGTAGCAGCCATAGTATATGCAGCTGAAACAATAGAATTACAGACCGATGCTAATACAGTAAGAAATGAGTGTATATGTAACTATAACTGCACTTGTAACATTAACTGTTCTTGTAACGTTAATTGTTCTTGTAATTATCCATAATAGGAGGAGTTTAAAAAAATGGCACAACCCTTATTTTTCACTGAAGTTAAAATAGTTGACGATGGTAGTATATATCAAGTAGTTGACGTTCAAAATGTGGATTCCAAGTTTTCTAAACCTGTTGATTTATATCTAAGCGTTGGAGATGATGTTGCGTTTGAATTAAAAAGACACTTAAATGCTGGCAATATTATTAAAATCTCTATTGCTGATGCTAAAAAGGGAACTCACGGACAAGGTAAAAGTTTGAAAATTGATGATTTCACAATTGTTGAAGTTTTAGCATTAGATCAATATAAAAATCAAAAGAAAGGTGGGGTGAATAATATTTTCACTTATGCGTTAGCAACAACAGGTGGGCTTGTATATTTCGCAGCTATGCAGTCGTTTGCTGTGCTTGCATCTTATGGATATTTTATCACCAATGAGAACAGAGAAGAAAAATATTTAGAAATCATCAACACAGGGGATGAAGATTTGATTGCAGCATTAGAAGAATATCTTGATGCTTATGATAGCATTACTCCCCTTTCATCTCTATACAAAAGTATGAAACAAGCTATGGTTGATATTGATGCTGCTGCTAACGAGGGAGAAGTTGATGCGGCGGTGCATATGTTTGAGACTGCAGTATAAGAAAGGCTTATGAATGAAATTTTTGTTTACCGGAAGAGAATTTGCATTGTTGAAACGTGGAAGTTTCACAATAACCAAAAGATTCTGTGAGTGGTTTAGTTATAGGGCAGATTTTATAGAGGGTCTGAAGATAACCACCGATGATTTTAAAGATTATCAAAAGGTTATCTTTCGGACCCAAGTTCCATCAGCATATAATATTCATGTGAATGGGATTGCATTGAGGAATGTTAATCATCTTGTTTACATAAGAAATGAGCATTTAACACCATTGCTAAATTCTTGTACTAATGGATTCTATTACTATAAACGTAACAATAAAATCAAACATTATATCCCAATGATTACCCCGTTTTCAGTAACAAAAACGGACAGACCAATTCCGTGCTTAGGATTCTATGAGAGAAATTGTATTACACGAGATTCTTTTGATTGGTTCATGGATATTATAAAAAATCTAAAGGTTGATGTTGATATTTATTTTATGGGGAATCCTCCCAAGATAAATTTCTCTTCCCTTTCCAATCACGTTAAAAGTACAACACACACGTTCGATAATGAAGAGTTCTACTCAAACATAACACACTACATTTATCCCCGCTCAAAAATGTGGGATGATCCATTTCCACACAGTATGGTCGAAGCGATTCAAACAGGATGTCAGATAATTTCTCCATTGATTAAAGGGAGGGATCATTTAGATGGAGTGAATGATGTGCTCGATTGCATTAAGTTTCATGAGTCATTCAATCCTGATGTGTATTTCGACAACTCAAAGTCTATTTTACTTAGTAATTTTAGACCATTTTATGAACGAGTGTTTGAAAATGATTTTGAATACTCATTTAACAGAAGCGAATATAAAACATTTGACAAGTTTATTGAAAAGGAAATGATATGAATGCTATAATTTATTACGACTATGGTCCTAATTATATAGACGGAGCGTTGATAAATTCTCTTGAATACTTTTTAGCAACATATGAACACAACAAAAATGTTGTGTTACTTCTGTTAAATTCATCAAATGAAAACAAGATTGCATATATTAAAATGATATATGAAAGGTATGATCTTGAAGGATTAGAAGGATTTGAATCTAACATTATTCCGTTCGATAGATCAAAATTGGTTAGTAGTACCTATGACGTTGTTGCTATATGTACTAGTGCTCATACTATAAAATATACAAAGGGAATCCTTAGAGCAAATAAAATCCTTGTCATAAGCGATCTTTTTCTTGACAACCCTGACTTTTTTCTTGGTAAAGATAAATATAATGTAACCTATTATGGTGAAATGCCATTTCAATACAAAGACTATCAATATAATCTAAAAATGTTATTTGATAGATACAAACCCCTCCCTTTTGTAAAAGAGGGATTATACGTCCACAGTCCCAAAAATAAGGACAGATCATTCTTATCAGAAATTCAACTTCCCGATATGCCAATCATATTTAGAGACACCACACACGTTGAAAACTTCTTTTGTTATTACACTAGATTTTTCTATTACCATGCACATAAGTGGTTCGATCCAACTCCAAGACTAATGCACGAATCACACTTCTATGGAAAAAGTATTCACTATCATAACAAATGGGGGTTGAGAGATGGAAGTTTTTATAGATATTGTGACCTCTTGGCTAATGGTTTGAAGAATAGAATCCTTAACAAATCTGATGAAATAGTGAGGCAGCTAATATGAATTATTATTTGGAGTTGTTCTTAACAAGGTATTGTAATCAGGATTGTTATTACTGCAGCATATTCAAAACAGGGAAACAAACTGAATGTGATATATCAAAAATTAAGTATGTATTGGATCATGTGCCAAACAATACAGTGATTACAATGTCAGGTGGAGAGATAGGTTTAATAACTAACATTGATGAAGCATTTAAAACAATTCATAATCACAAGAATGTTAAGGGGGTTATAGCTTTATCAAATGGACTCATTAGAAAGCGTGGCGTTGATTGGTTGGATAAAGTTGAATATGTGGAACATCCAATAAAGGATATTGTTGGGCGTGATATTATAAAGTTTTATCCTGACCTCCCATATGTATATAACAATGTCAATGTAATTGTAGCAACAGAGAAGACCGTTAAATCTCTATTAGACCATTGGGATTATTTCAAAGATACAGAGTTTGTAACTGATAAATTTTATATAAAGATAATGGCATTTAAAACTCATAGTATCATAAGCTACCTGAATGATATTGAAAGGTTATTTACATTATTAAAAACACCTCAACTGAGAATGGTTGAATCAGCCAGGCATTTAGATTCAAATCAATCACAGAAAATCTTATGTATGTTAAATCCACCATACCCATTCATTGATTTGGATAATGATCTCATTGGTCATTGTGCATCCTCACATGGACGGTGTAAAAGAGTTCCATTAACAGTTGAAAACTTAAACCTATTACCACAGGGATTGTTGTTTAATGATTGTGATTACTGCCAATCATGTTACACATATGATGATGGTATAAGCAAAAGTAAAGCAAAATTGCTTCTTAAATCAAGACACGGTGAATTTCAAAATAGGAGTTATAGATGAAATACACACTCGCCATAGCTGGTAAATCAAGGACAGGATCTACAACGCTATGGAATGCCTTAAAACAACACCCTGAGATTTGTACATCCAAATATAAAGAGAATCTGTTTGCTCTATTAGGAGAGTTTTCAGAGGGGCGAAGATATGACTCATTCGACAAGTTTCCATATTTCAAATATTATCAACCTGAAAAGTTCATGGATATGTTTCAAACAAATGAGAATACAAAGATATTATTCGATGGAAGTAAACTTGCATTAGTATTACAGGACAAAAAATATAGAGAATTGTATTTGGATATGCTGGATAAAAACAAACAGTATATATCTAGTGTAAAATGTATATATGCTTTGAGAGATCCTTGGGAATGTGTTACCTCTCTATACAAAATGTTCGCAAGGGTCAGGGCTGTTGATCCAATAACACCAGGATATTTTTATGATGCAAACGGAAAAATATCCAAAGAGTTTGCACTGAATTTTATTGAAAGACATATTCAAGAATACGATTTCATTAATGACATTATTGAATTTTGTGGGAGAGAGAATGTCTTGTTCATACACACTTCAACACTATATAAATGTGTACCAGACATTTTGTCCTTTTTGGATATAGCACATATGAATTTAAAAGTCGGGCATTACAATAAGAATTTTATTCATCGGGTCAACGGGAAACAACTACGTCAATATTTTGATGCTTTAGATGTATATAAAAAAGTTGTTGATGAAAACAAAGACAGACTTCAGAATGTGATAAACAAAAACACAGACAAATTGAAAGAGATGGGAATAACATATGATACCAATTAATACAGTCAAGCATAAAGATTCAGTTGAAAGATTGGAAGCTATGATTTGTAAATATACGGGTGCCAGATATGCTCTTGCGATAACGAGTGCAACAGCAGGACTGTTTATGGCTTTACTTCCAATGACTCATGGTGAGATATTTGTTCCATCATATGGATTTCCTGCAGTATGGAAAATATGTGAGTTACTTGATCTACGCCCCATTGCTGTTGAGATGGATGATACTTCAATGTCAATGGACCTTGATGATTTAAGAAAGAAACTAACCATTGATACAGTCGCAATGGTCAATGTAGAAACCAATGGAGTTCTTGGTAATCTACATGAGATGAAATCCTTCGCTAATGAGCATGAATTATTTTTCATTGAGGATTCGGCATCAGCCCTGGTTCAAAACTATAATGGAACAAACGCTGGAAGATTTGGAAACATTGGAGTTTACTCATTTGCAAATACTAAAGTTTTAGACTCGGGTGAGGGTGGGGTCATTGTTACCGACCACCAGGCCATATACAAAAGAGTTAAGTCTCTGAGATATAGTAAGGACTATTCGAGTGTGTATCCCTTATCAATGAATTTTAACATGAGTCCATATTTGGCTGATAGGATACTAACTCAATTCTCATCAATACATTCACTTTCTGCGGATAGGGAAAGAGTTCATAACTTATACAAAGAGAACGGATTAAACATTTTTGAGTTTGAATCAGTTACAAACCGATACCAATATATAATGTATCGGTCACAAGTTGCACAGAAGATAAGCGACAAGTTAAAAAAATTAAAGATTGGCCACAGGTATAAGCATTACACTGTTGTTGGTGATTACCCAATTGCAAACAAGATCAAATCCGAGGTAATCGACCTTCCGACCTTTTATGGAATAAGCGATTTACAGATTCAAACTATATGCAATGTGATAAAGGGGGTTGAGCGTGATAACCTTTAGTTTCATTCTCACAGAGAAATGCAATTGGGATTGTGAATACTGTGCTTTTCCATTGCTCGATAATCCATGTCAGATTACATCTGATCAAATTGTCATGCACATGATTTACATTAAGAATATAATTGACAGAGTTGGGATTGTATCTAATAGACTTCCTATGATTGAAATACAGGGTGGTGAATTGGGTTTGATTCCTGCCGGTATTTTATTGTGGTTTTTGAAAGCACTAGATCATAAGGTAAGTGTTTCGACTAATGGTTTATTTCTGGAGAAGGAGTATCATTTGATGCCACAAATAAGACCATATATACAAAATATTTTATGGCATGTATATGATAAACCAGGAGCATATTCAGTTCCTGATTTTAGGGATAAGGATATGGATATAATACGAGGAATTGTCCATAACAATGTTACAGACATGATTAATTTCATTCGTTATAATGATCACATCACCTTTGATTATATAGAGATGGAATATGATATACAAAAATACCGAACGTGCAGTACAGACGATTACAGAGAGTTGTGGAGGGGAATAGAACATCTTCAAAATGTTACAGATGTTGCAAAGAAACGAATTAGAGATCGCTTTGACGAAATGCCAAATGTGAGGGAAAGGTGTAAGGATTATCATTCATGTGTCTCAATCAATTTGGCGAATGAGACTATTTGTCTATGCCAAAGAGCACCAGAGATTAATATACCATTAACAGAAAAGAATTTAGACATGGTGGTTAAGGGATTTCCAAAAGATATATTCAAAGGAATCAGTAGAGGATGTAACTCATGCACCAGGTTATATGTTGAAAAGCATAAGAGAGGTATTGAGAAGAAAGTTTTACTCAGGAGAAAATTGAAATGAAGAATATGATATATAGATATCTTCGATATGGATGCTCAATAGACTTTCCAAAAATTAAGCAAATCGAAATAACAAATGCATCATTTGAAGATGTAAAGGATGAGTTATATCGTAGAGTTGAAGAGTCAGTTCTAACATTGGATCGCCCCGATACATCTATATTTCAATTAAGCGGCGGGTTTGACTCATCAGTCATTGTCAGTTACTTCAATAACATTAAAACATTTTGTACTGGTAGACCCGGATCAATTGATAAGGGATATGCAGAGAGGGTTTCTGATCATTTTAAAACTGATCATACATGGAGAGGATACGGAGATTTATTGTCCGGTGTTGATTTCAAAAAAGCTGTCATTGAAATGAACAGGATAAATAGATGGCCAAGATGTTTCAGAAATGACTTTGGTCTATATTCATTTTTAAGATACGCTAAAGATCATGCAGATTGTATTGTCAGTGGAAAGGGAATTGAATTTCAATTCATAGGATACTATACAATTTTCAACAATATCCTTGAGAAGGCATATTCCAACGGAGATTATAATGTATTAAAAGCGAAACAATATTTGGACCTGATGACTCATAAATGCCCGAGTGATGTTGCCTCATTGAAGGTTAAACGGATATTAGAACTGAAGACTAAGGATGTTCCATATTCTCTTGATATGGTTAAGTGGTGGCCAAGCACATTCACCAAAAAAGAAACGATTAACCTTATGGGGTATGAAGCTGAGGAACCAAAATTCAATAACGTATATGAGATAACGAATTTTATAACTGATTGGTTTGGAATGGAGTATGTGAACAATAGAATATACGATTATTTTAACCACTTTGACATGAAGAGTCATACACCATATATTAATTCATCAGTTATAGATTTCACAAAAACAATTCCGGTTGAAATGAAGAAATGTTTATCACATCACAAATACATTTTCTATCAAGCGATGGCACATAGAGTTCCTGACTTTATAGTCACAAGACCAAAGGAAGGGCTAAATACACCACCCCAATATTACTTAGAGAATAAGGCGAATATATTGCTTCTTGTGGGAGTGTATCTGAGACTAAAGAATCTGAAGATATTTGATTACTTAGATTTTGATGTTGTGCAGAAACACTTATTGAACTTAAATGAAGACTTTGAAAATAAGTTCAGAGTGGCATGGACATTAATCAATTTAAGTGTGTGGTTGGAGGAGCATAATGATTCAGATAGTTAAGACCCCTATATCGGAGAAGTATGAAATGTTGCCAATCATGTTATGTAATGAGATAGGCAACTCATATGAATTTATTGATATAGACAAAGCCAAAACATCGGATCAATATATATGGCATTACAATTCAACTATAGCTCCCAAATTCTTTCTTAGACCAGGTCATGACCCAGCAATGAAATGGGACAGTAAGATATATCAATATGAAACTCTATTTGATTTAGTCAATGTTCCTGATTATGAAGTGTGGCAAACATCATTGGGGTTGATTAAGAATATCAGGAATACAAAACAAAAGTATAAGGAGTTTCTTATTACAACAGAGTTTGGCGAGGGTGGTAAGTCTTTTATGTATTGTAATGAAGATACACATCCAGAAGAAATATTCAAACGGTTTAAAACTAATAAGATTAGAGTATCTGATTATATTCCAAATGCAGAGTGTTTCAGTTTACACTGTATCATTGCAAATGAAACATCATTCTATGTATCACCAATTGTGAAACAACATATCACAGACAAGGTAATATATTCAGGTGGAAGATACCCATGTGAGATACCTCATGACCCAAGTGAAATGTGTGAGACAATATGCAAAGCGATGTATGCTGATGGATACATTGGAATGTTTCATCTTGATTTTATGATCGCTAATGAAGAGTTATATTTTTGTGAGATAAATCCAAGGATGGCAGCAAGTACACCATTCATGGCATGTACATTGGAAATAGAGAGAGATATTATTCTTTCTTATATAGAATACAGAGCAATTCTAACAGGCGGCATACCTCCAGAAAACATAACAAGGAAATCTTTACAATGGGACTTTAAAATATTTGATGGGAACATTCCTGATAAGACAATAGAAATATCACATAGAGAAATAAGAGATCAGTTTAAAATCCCAGGTAATGGTCCACACTATGTTGATCTTTTTGATGGTCGTTATATGGAGGTTCGAGTTGATGATAACTGAAATCAGTTTTGAAAGAATATCACATTACTGGAAGCTGCATCTTTGGGGAGATAGATATTCAATGGATGATAAAGTCCCAAAAGTCAACCTTGAATCTAAAGATGGATATTTGTATCATATAATTGATCATATAGATCCAAGGGATATAGAGTTATTAATCAAACCAATTTACATAGCGTTTTATGAAGGACATTCAATAGCTGGTGTTCAAAGTGGGTATAATTCAAATATAGACTACTTTAGAATAAGAGGATTGTGGGTTGATAATAGGTTCAGACGCAAAGGGATTGCAACTAAAATGTTGAACTATTTCGAGTCTAATACAAACAAAAAATATATATGGTCCATACCAAGGGAATCAGCATTGCCTTTCTATTTGAGTAACGGATTCAAAGTAACAGGTGAATGTTGTCCAACCTTATATGGGCAAACGTATTTTGTAAGGAAACAACTATGCAAATAGAATACTTTGATCAAAATCCATTTCTGAATAAGTTTCCTATGAGTAATAGGATTATAACTGAAACTCTAACAAGGGAAGATAGGTTTGATGTTAAATTCAATCCTACAAATATATCAAACAAACTTCGTACAGACACATATATCAAAGAGCATAAATCCGAGTATATGAAGTTGATGCAAGGTAATATGAAATACGAGTTTGATAACTGGATTAACTTTCTTGGTATATCCCTCAGATCATTCAAATTCATTGATGAAACCGTTGACTCATTGACTCAGGATTATGTGTTATATACGTCTCGCTTTGGTAGTGTGTTTGATTTCTATCCTATTAAAAAGATTCTTGAAAAGGGATTTCGTGTTATACTTGGTGGGCAAATAACAACAATCAGAACAGCCAAAGAGATACGAAAGTATATGAAGCAAATAGGATGCAAAAGAAAACACCTAAAGAACCTTGCTATCATATCCGGATATATAGACTTAACAACAGACCTATATAAGATCATAACAGACTTCAAGGATATGAAGATTACAGACAATGATTTCACTACATTCTGGCAATGTGAAAATGACTATATGCAAAAGTATCTTGGCGTGTTACAAAGAATGCCATCAGCCAATGTTAAATTGAATACAAGAGAATGGGGTGATACTCAGGTCTTTACAATTTTCGATAATAGATGTTGGTGGGGAAAATGCAGATTTTGTTTTATGCCATCGTTGGACAAACACAACTTTATATCTGGTGTTGATGCAGAGACAATTGCCAATAACTTAATCAGGACATGTGAGAAGTATCAAACAAATAATCTATATATAACAAATGACTATTTTAGATTTACAACCGAAAATGAAAAGGTCTTGGATATCCTTATAGAGAATGGTATAAAAATAGGTGTTTATGGTGGAGTGCTGTTGTTAAAGGATAAGGCGTATATAGAGAAGCTAAATAAGTATGTGAGTTATTTGATGATAGGGCTTGAGAGCTGTGACGATTTTGCATTAAAGTACATTGATAAAGGGTACACATACGGAGACATATATGAAGCATTTGATAATGTGATAAAACATTGTAAACGAAGCTTGTATATATCTCCATGTATTATCAACGACTTACCATATCAATCTGAGACTGATGTTATAGAGAGCTATACAAGGATTGGAGATTTACAGAATAGGATGACTGAAGCTGGTTTTATATTCCATATTAAAACAAGGTTGTTGAATATTGGTTGGCCAAACACAGAACAAATGATTGACAACAAACACCTCAAAATAGCAAAACCAAAATCAAGTAATATGTCTGGGAATCATTTGATGTGGAAATATTTTGAGGAGTTGGGGATTTTCGATCATAGCTTATATAAGTTTATATCCAGTCCTCTTGAGAGATATGACTCAAACGGAAAGGTTATGAAATCAGATATGTTTATAGTTCCAAAAGACATATATAAGAACATCTTTATGTAAAGGGAGAAACACATGGATCAATATATAGAGGAATATATACAAATTAGAGATAGGTTAATGCAGCAATTGCAATCAATGATGGAAGTATATATGACGGGTCTATGGGACCCTTGTATGAGGTTCATTATTGTCAAGGAATTACAAGCCCTTATAGTGAGGGAGTTATCAAGGGAGTTCCCAGATTTCCCTGTTTCTTATTTACCTCATATTAAAATAAAGGTAGACGAGTCAATACACTTCATTGAAGCTGGGGTACAGACTTATTTGAATACAACTAAGGATGTGATATTCCTTGGAAATGTTGATCATGATGGTTGTACATACGACCTTTATTGTAGGGAATCATGGGACCCCAATTTCTCTCATGTATTCTATGCAAGATATGGGCATGAGGATGATCTGTTTTTTAAAGGATCAAAACAGCCTGCTGCAGAATATATGATGGGCATGATGACCCCTCTATCAATAGCGTATAGTTTCGCAATTGACGAAGGTTATATTTCTTAGAACTATATATATAAATTATTGAAATAGGAATCTTTAACTTAACTTTTGAAAGGAGAAATGAATGCCAGTATTAATTTTGTGTATCTGTATTGTCGGATCAGCTGTTCTTTTGGTCTACATTAGTATTTTGTTGTATAACAAGTGGCGTGAGCATAAATATGGTCCGCTAAAAAAAGACATCGGATTTGAGGGTAAGCGTTTTCAAATCCTGAGATATCTATCAGAGAAAGGGACAACAGTTAATCGCTTAAATGTAATCGAAGATTTGGAAATTGAGATTGGTCTTTTTAAAAGGCTGATCAATTCTTTAGAGCGTGATAAGTTAGTCAGCACAGGTCCGCAGTCAGTGAAGATAACTTCATTTGGTCAAAATTATCATGATGTATTTTTAAACTGAAAGGATTATGATGGGAGCAAGATTAAAAATTGAGAATGAAATAACTTTTGCTCATGGACGTGACCAGAAAAAAAAGCTTATTGAGTTAGACAATTGGCGAGCCATATGTGAAGGAAAGCATTCTGGCGTTGATGGATTATATGTGATCCTATCATCATGCCGAATGTATTTCATATTTGAGTTCACAGCGGCAATGTTTCATGAAGCCAATTATTGTAACAAACGGCTGGACAACCTATATGAGTATATCAAAAATGTTCTGTCTTGCAACAAGTGTTTTGGCAATGGAAAAGTAGATTGGATTGAAGCTGCCAGAGGACCCAAACCAAAACATGTCAAAGCACTCAATTTAAAATTTATTCGAGCAAAGACTAAACCAATCTACATAATGAGACTCTATCAAGACCAACCATCCTACCAAGTAAGTATATCATATACAAAACAAGGGGAAGAAATTTGTAAAAAATGTTGTGGGAGTGGTTTACATCTTGCAGAAACATCCCTTATTGAAAAAACAATAACCATTGAAAACTATAGGAAAACATAATGGCTATAATAAAATGGTTAGGTACCCATGTAAAAACTTTGTCTTTCGACTCAATGGAATGGCCTTACTTTGATATCCATGACTGGAGGATAATGAAATATGGGAAAATCTATAGTAAAAAACATGGACGTGATGAACTTTGCGTTTTAATATCAGCAAAAGAAAATATTCGAGTAATACCGCATACCACAATTTTAGAACTTATGGATTACAATGCTCGTGGTAAACAGTTTGAAGTAACTAAGTATCATTTTGCATATAAGGGATCAGAGGAAGGTATGGCATATTGTTGGAGATGTAAAGGTGCTGGAAAGTTTGATTGGATACAGAAGACATCTCCAGAAAGAATGCTTAGATGGGGAGATGCTCCAAAGTCTTTTGTGAGGGATGAAAGTTGTCATTACATTTACCCAAACTTCGATAATTATATATTCGCCAGAGTAGCAATTCAACCGGGGGAAACTAGATGTGAAAAATGTGAAGGATTTGGGATACTACTTGATGGTAGATTCGGGGCACTAAAAGGGATGAAAGATATAAAGAAAAAGTTAATCAAAATCGAAACCATTTAACGAAAGGAAATTATCATGGTATACTTAAATTTCGCAATACATTTTTGGGCGTTCGGATCAGTTATCTTCTTTATCAGTCTGGCAATGAGAGGTCTGTTTGTCTATGCGGAAAGCTATACGTTCACAATGAGAGTAATCACTGTCATTCTATCTTTCGGAGGCGAACTGGTTATGACATATTATCCAGACATGTTTATGATTAGTTGGTTCAACATTATTTTCAATGTCACCGGTTCAGTTGTAGGTCTACTTGCAGCAGAGGCATGGGCAATCCATCATAAACAGATGGTGAGGTGTGCTTATCTACCAAACTCGATATTTGAGCGATATAATACAAACCATTCAGATGAGTCAATTGCTAAAATTGTATCTGAATAATAATAAACTGGGGTCGCTTATACAGGACCCCAACGAAAGGATTTTTTATGGCACCCAGATCAAATACTGGCGGAATAGATTTTGATAAGCTAATAGAACGTATGGATGAACACCTAAAAAACATGGATAAGCGCTTTCTTGATGAAGAAGAAAGTTTTAATAGCATATTTGATAGAGGGCAAGCCGAGTTTAACCAAAAGGTAGAAAAATTTGAAACCCATGAGGTGGAGCATTTAAAAAGTAAACTGCGGTTTTCTGCGAAAACACTTTTGTTTCTAATTTTGGTGGGACTTATAATAACCTTTTCCTTGTCCATCGAGGCAATATTCTTTTATACATCCAAAAAAGTATCATCCGATATTAATGTTTATTCAAGATCAGCTGTCGAAGAAACAGTACAACCTAATTCACTAAAAAAATTATAAAAGGAGTCGTTATGAAACGAGTAATATTTATTTTATCGTTTTTATTTCTTATTCTATCGTCATGCTCAACTGCAGAAAAAATGATCAAACCAGATGAAAAACTAGAAGATGTTAACTTGTTCTGTATGCAAAATGCATTGGTTGACAATGAGTTCTTCCAGGAATCATTCAAGTTTAATAAGAATGGACCCGAACTTACTATATATGCTAGAGGGTTATATTCTAAACTTTCATATGAGGACAAAGAGGCTGTGTTAGAGGAAGTTGGTCGACAATGGCAGGAGTGTTATCCAGATGATTTTCGTACTATGATCCTCTGGCTTAAAGATGTCAACGATACGATCATCACAGTTATCTTTGTGACCAAAGAATGACGTGCCCATGTCATAATTGTTTAGTATACATCCGTTGTCAGCATCGAATTAAGAAGTATATATTTAATAATGCGGTTGTATACTATACGTTTGATGATTTAATTCATGAGTGTGGTGAACTAAGAAAGTTTTTTGGGCTAAACACTTTACAACATAGGGTTAAAATCAAAGCACTTTCAAGAAATTATACTTTAAGTACACTCACGAGTTATATAGAGGACTTACCACATGGTAAGAAGCTCATGGAAGAATTTCTAAGAGTAATGCACATGAAGGAATTGCCAAATAGCTTAAACCCAAAAATAAGAGTAAAAAAATAGAGAGGATTGACGTGAAACTTAAAAAGTGTAAAACAAAAATCTCATATTGTGTTGAGATAGAACCCGAACAAATGCTGCAAATATCAAACAAAGAAAAAGCCTCTGGAGAAAGTGAACTTTATGATCAGCTTCTAGAAGTCACCGGACTAACCTACTGTCACTACCACCCCAATTTTGGTTCTTACATTCATTTTAACCTGGAGCCCCAATATGACACAAAAGCAACCTGGAAAGAAATCGAAAGAATTATTAACAAAGCAATTGCCGTGTGAGGATTGTATTACATTTTCTATATGCAACGGCATAGTAAGTCCAATATTAGACATCACACAGCAGAAAGGCATTATATTTAAACTTTATGATAGGTGTAGTTTAATGCGTGATTATATAAGTAAAAGCGAGGCAAAAAAAGTTATTGATGTATTTGGACTTGAACATGAAGAATTGGATATAAACAGTAACAGATTAAAAATTGCACACACTTATTTTGAAGAATTTAAAAGGAGAGACCAATGATCAAAAGGGTAATAATTACATTAGCCATTTTCATGATGGTAATATCGGCTGCATATGCTCAAAATTCAAATATAAATAAACACAGAGAACTTCCTCTTAATCCTTATGAGATAGGTGTCGATAAAGTCGTTAATGTTCCTGAGTTAATGGATATTAAATACAAAAATGTTTTTGTATCAAAAGGTAAAGCGAAGTTGGTAGGTGAGGTTATCGTTCCTTTAAAATACAAAATAGTCACTCTGAATATAGAGTATTATATCATAGACAGAAATCAGGAATACGCAAATATTGTTCAGTTAGATCTTATTAAAGGGGTAGCCCCCAATACTTTTAACTTCGAGGTAATCTATCCACTGGACCTATCCAAATCTGAATTTGAGCTTTTTGTTGTAGAGTTTTGGGATGAAACCAAGAAAACACAATCATTATGAAAGACGGATTCCCATGCAAAGACTGTATGATTTTAGGTATATGTAGACATGTGGGTACACAGATAGGAGGAGTTACTGCCCTTGCCCGAAAATGTTCCCTTATGGAAGTTTGGTTATCTATGAATAATAAGGAGGAATGGCGTATTGAAAACATATATGATGCCTTTGATTTCTTTAAAAGGAGATGGATGTTATGAGTTGTCCGTGTAAAGACTGTATAGTATTCGCATTATGTAACTCAAGGGTACATCAATTAAATGGAGTATATAAAACTCGTTATATAATTCAGCAATTAGAAAACAGATGTACCCTACTACGTTCATGGGTTCATATCGGGGCAAAAAATATGTTTGAAATCACAGATTCAAGAAAAAAACTATTTTGTAAAACATTTAAAATTAAATTAAATGACACTCCTGACTATAACCTATTAAGACATATTGATTCAAAACGTGGACATGAGATCAAATATGATACCTTGTAAAGACTGCTTAATATTTCCTATGTGTTTAGCATTTATGGGGAGCGACAAACTTGCTTTCAGAGATTCTATTTTATATATAGCACACACCAAATGTAGCATATTAAGAACCTATTTGTATCATGTTCATCCCGATCACCCCGAAGGATTGGACTTGGAAAAACACCGTGATATTTCAGACTATTTTTACGATTTCTTTAAAAAAGCATGATGTTATGAATTGTCTATGTGTGAACTGTACGGTAATTGTTCGTGGGTAGATTTATGGCTGCTTGCATCCCACGTAAATCAATGTTGCTAAAATACCAGCGAGAACCCTGTTGTTGACATTAGCAACGGGTTTTTGACAAGGAGAAAACTAAAATGACCTCAAACTTAAACCTTATATCACTGAATGTAGATCATTATAATGCTGATGACCCAAATCCTTTTCCATATGTAATAGAAAGACTGGCGGCCACTGCCTATCTGAGACGAGAAGTGTTCTTTCTTGAGAAAAGAGATGGAGAATGTTTTTTCAATATAACGGCAGATTCTGATGAACACAACTTTTACATTGATGAGTCGGATGTGCATGTAGAAGGGAAAATAACAGATGTTGCCCGAAAGAAACTTATCAACGCTGTTAGCAATGTATGCCAAACATCCAATCGCAGGATGTGCGCGGTGTTCTCTAAGGACGATGCAGTCTATTGCGAGCCTGATGGGTCAAAAAATGAGTTAACAAGTATTCCCAGTGGAGGTGCTTTGTTTGTTGTAAGTTAAAAATGAATGTCGGTGAGCGATTTGATTAAATATTACATAATAAGCAGATTAAAGGGCTGAATAATAACACAAAATAACAAACTTACTACCCAATAAATTGAAAGGAAAAACAACATGGGATGTTTCAGTTTTATGTGTAAAAAATGTGGGCAACCAATTAACTCAAGTAGCTTTAGAGGTGAAAGAGCAAGCTTGTTTCTATTAAAAGATGGAATTATAATTGAACGCATGGAAGGAGAATATGATTCCTATGGACGTGTATTTGATCAGGAAGGCACTTCAATTGAGTGGAGTAAAGAATGGTCAGATGTGTGTGACTTGATGTTTAACAAAGATAAAGGGAATGGAATAGCCGCATTTCATACAGGTTGTTTTGATGATGTCGAGCCAACTGAAAGATCTGAAGATGATCCGGATCAAGGATGGGGAAGTTTCATTGAACCAGAAATCCCATTTAAGAAAGGTTAAACCAATGGCAAAAAGAAAACAAATAACAATTACGTTTCAAGCAACTGATAAAGACTTCAACAATCAAATGGAGAATATAAAAACCATATTCAAAACCCACGAACTTATGACTTTTGAATATGGAAACCTCGATATTGACTCGGTAAAAATAAAGATAGAGAGAGTATCAGGAGGGTTTATGTGATGGATCTTCCATGTGAGACATGCCTTGTGTTAGCACGATGTAAACAACGCGTATGTCCTAACCCACCAAGATTCATTCCATCAATGAAAATAATTGACGCCCTTTTAACAACCGACTTAGAATCGTCCGTTAAATGTCCTGCGTTAAGGGAATATTGCAAATTTAAGTCAGATGGTGAAAATGCCTGGCGTAATATATACACCGTAACCAAGTTCTTCGGAACTCCCTATGGAGAACCTTACTTATGACAACTATTCCGTGTAATGACTGTATAACATTTGCCTTATGTAAAGCAAGGTTACATGATTACTCATTTGTGTTTTATAGACCAACAGCTGTAAGGAAGCTAGCTATCGCATGTTCTTTGCTGCGTGATTTTATTACAGTAATAAAAGTGAGAAAGAGGAGACATAAAGAAAGCCTACCATTTGAATCAATCAGTTATATAAAAATCGAAGAGGTGATAGATTACTATGACAACTATTCCGTGTAATGACTGTATAGTAATGGCTATGTGCAATGCTAAAATGCACCAACCCGAAGATCGACGTGGATTAAATGCACTGCATATATATCGAAGTTGTAAATTGGTAAAGGAATATATAGACAAGCGTTATGTAATGCGAACAAACGTAAATGAATGGAAGACATCATTAATGGCAATACAGAGATTCTTTATAGAAGACTATCGCACAAATCCGTATGTAATTAGTGATAACATACCTTTTGAATAAGGGAAAGAGAAATGAGATTCAGAAACCCATGTAAAAAATGTTTAGTCAGACCAGCCTGTACAAATATTTGTCATGCGCGGTATAAGTATAGACAAACAATTGAAGTATTATTCGAATCTATTCCATCGGTAGTAATTATAGCAATGGCTGCTTTATGCATGTCTTTATTATAGAGGAGACAACAGATGAGATTCAGAAACCCATGTAAAAAATGTTTAGTCAAACCAGTATGCACAATAGTTTGTGATATGCTAAGTGATCATGTAAAAACAATGGAAACACTACGTTTTATTATTATACCAACAGCAGCCATGATAACCATATCCATGATGTTAATTTTTATTGTATAGGGGGAGAAGAGATGAGATTTATAAACCCATGTAAAAAATGTTTAGTCAGACCAGCATGTACAGTCATTTGTGAGGCGCGACATAGGAATATACGAACAGTTGAATCATTCTTTGAAGTTGGTCCAGCAATAATAATTGTGATAATGGCTACTGTGTCTCTGAGTTGGGTTTGGGTTTAAAACTATGAACGGAATTACAAGAGAGAAGAATATGAAGAATAAAGAAGAAGGATTTATATTCAGGTCTAACACAGCTCCTTATTGTGAAGAGTGTATATCATTTGCTATATGCAACGCTGTATTAACGGATCATATTTACCCCAAATCGGGAGTGAGAGAAATAGCTGAAAAGAGATGCTCAGTTATGTTGGACTTTTTAACATACTTATACTATGATATAAACTTGGGAGCGCTATCAGGTATAAGCTATAAACGAATAACAGAAGTACTTGAGAAGTTTTAAAGGGAGGAGGGATGAATAAGTGAGGATATTCTCGAAGAATCACGATTACTATGATGGAGTCAGAGCATGGGGTGTCGATCCCATGACAACATATAAGAGGGATGTGAATTATTTTGATGCCTCATCTCAGGAGTATAAAGACATTTTTGAGATCAGACCCATCAAGGATAGGTTAAGTAGACTACCACACGTTGATTTTCATAATTATGGAATTGGAGTTAAGAGATCATTAGTGATTGTGTTCTGTGGAAAGATTTATCCTCTTGTTGTTTGTCGGTATGGGGAGGGTATTACACATGGTAAAGAAAAAGTCAAATATTGCTATACTCTTAATTCTCTTACTAGCTTTATACTTAGATATGAAACTAAGGAATTTATTAAAAGCTATAACAAAGGATCAAGTCGTAGGTGGATGGGGCGAGTAACTAAAAATAATCTTAAGCAGTTGTTTGCGGATTCAGGAAAGATGTATGAGGAGCTAATGGAATATCATCATATATCGGGAGTTCCTGTATTCTTTGTGGAACCGCAGGCAGATTATAAGCAACACTTAGCTTACAATCCAGTGTTGAAAGACCTTAAGTTTTATAAGATTTTTGATTCTTATCAGACCTTTCAGGAACTTTCAATGTTCATTAGTGGTGTGATGGGAGGGCAAGCTCCGCCTATGGTTCAGATCAGCGATGAGATAAGGCTGGAGAAACATGGGTTTGATAAAAAGCTCAGCTTCAGAAAGGAAAAAGAATAGTGAAGATGCCATGCAAACTATGCTTAATATTTCCAATATGTAGTAGTCGTATTAGATTACGAATAGAAGAATTAAAAGGTCTGTACCCATCAACAGTTCTATTGATGCTACCAGGCGAATGTCATTATATAAGAAAATACTTGGGTATTGATGACTCGGATAGAGTTATAAAATATACCCGAACATCAATGAACAAGCTTCTTAAAGTAATGGGAGTGTGGAAACTTGAACAAGAAAGAAGAAAAATGGAATTTAAGATAACCGTGCATCAAAAAAAGGAGAATAAAAATGACCCCGGAAAAACTCGCAATAGACAGGTTGGAAAGATACCTGGATTATAGAAATGCCGGACAATTTGCTATTGCTTATTCGATACTTGCATTGTCTAAAAGCATAAACAAACTTTCTGGTCCCGTTTCCGGCATTCCTGAAAAAGATATTAAAGCAATTGCTGCGGAAATACTCAAGCTTCCAGGACTTTAAACGGATTGAAAAAAGGAAGGTGATTAATGAATAAACTACTTAGGAATTTACTTTGGATAATTTTAATTGTACCGTTCATTTATGTACATAATTCTTTAGCAACGACACAAGTTACGTTGGAATGGACTGCCAATACAGAAACCGACTTGGCTGGGTATAGAATCTTCTTTCGTGAAGATGGTCAGCCATTATACGATTATGCGAACCCAGCTTGGGAATCCATAGAAACAACCTGCACCATTTACGATTTGGATGAAACTACAACATATCACTTTGTGGCAAGAGCATTCGACACTGAAGGATATGAAAGTGGAGATTCCGAAGAGGTAACTTATGTGCCACCACCAATAATTACAGTTGACACTGTGGATATTACATCCGTGTCATATGATGCAAAAAAGGATACGCTGTTGGTTAAAGCAACATCAGACGCACCAGCAAATTCTGTAACGCTGACATTATGGGCAGACTTTGGATTCGGAAGTGTTGAGTTAGCAAACTTGAAATACTCAGACAAGAATGACAATTATTCTTATACTTTAAGAAAGGTCAGTACAGAACCTAATTCAATAACTGTTACAAGTACTGGTGGCGGATATGCTGAAATGGAATTATAATCAATAACAGGAGGAGACCATGTCAGAAGGAATAAAATTATTTAAAACGGTTGCATTTCCAATTGAAGTCCCAAACACTGATTTCTGCTTCGGCGGACAAACAAAAACAGGACGGCATGTAACATGTGGTAGTTTCGAGAACGATGGTGGACACGCAACTTGCCGAATGAATTTGTCTTACGATCTTAAATATGATAAAGAAGGGAGGGTTCCACGCCCTATGAGATGTAAAAATCTAGAATCTATATAGAAAATAGGATCAAAACTAAAATGAAAGAAGAAAACAATTCCCAATCAAAAGATTACTTATCAACTAATAAACCATCATTCCCCTGTAACGAGTGTATAGTTTATGCTATGTGCAATACTCATTTCTTCAACAAAATAGATCATGTAAAAAAGAATAGACAAATGACATTGATATTAGAGTTAATGAATAAATGCTCTATATTCAAAGAAGCTCTTATTGAAACGCTT
>Ga0307379_10003643_pt1 | contig 22266 bp, 15 predicted proteins | sample UN2MG_FD_202237 | JGI IMG/M metagenome (GOLD analysis project Ga0307379, IMG submission 202237) | Soil microbial communities from Risofladan, Vaasa, Finland - UN-2 | ecosystem: Environmental > Terrestrial > Soil > Coastal area > Acid sulfate soil | place: Finland: Risofladan, Vaasa | collected... | reverse complement strand
CCACGAATGATTTCCAGAATCGCCGCAATGATGAGAACGAGAGACGCCATTTCACCCTCCTTTGATGGTCTTTTCATATGTTAAGGGCCTCAAGGCCCGGTTGGGCAATGAGAGAGTACCTGCTATCTCTTTTCTTAAGCTGAGCTAAAGGCTATCAAGGAATGGAAACAAAGTCAACCGAAAAAAATCTCGGCCATTTATAAGCTAAGAGTGGACTGAAATGCGCTGAAAAGTAAAATTTAGGGCTGAAAGACAGCAAAGGGAAAAATGCTAAGAATTCAGGGGAAAATGGAAGAATAAAGCTGGCTGGGAAGCCTGGATTCGAACCAAGATTCCATGATCCAGAGTCATGTGTCCTGCCATTGGACGACTTCCCAGCAGGCCCCTGAATAATACTCGATTCGGGCGCTTTTTTCAACTTGTTTCCCCCTCTCCTTCATCCTCTCCCGCCAGGGGAGAGGATGAATTTGGTGACACGATAAAAATTCATGAATTCCCCCCATTTGACAATACCTCTGGTTCTTGCCCAAGGGCGAGGGCTTGGATGAGGAAGTCCATCGACGACTGAGCGGAAGGCTCGGGGTAGTGGCATCGAAACCACGCCCGTTTTCTCCCAGCGCGGAAAACGGGCTCGATTCGTCGTTCGCTCTTCTCTCCCTCCGGTCGAGAAACCGTGCCCGCTCTCTCCTCATACGGGTTTCTCATGCCACTACCCCGAGCCTTGGGAAAAAAGAAGAAATGGGAGTGAGGTTGCTGGTTTGCGGAGCAAAGCAGCGGGGGTTCCAAGGGGGATGGCCCCCTTGGTCGCAGGACGGAGTCCGAGAAGGGGAGGCAGGGAGCGAAGCGACCGTTGGAAGGGGGAAAGCGAAGCTTTCTCCCTCCAAGAAGCCGATGTGGGAACCGAACGGGCTGACGAATCCCAAGCCCGAGCCCAAATTGACAGGGGAGGGGGGGGGTGATAACATGAAGGGCTAAAAATGAGAAAGAACTGGGTCCGGTTCGGCCTCGTCGCTGTCCTCACGCTCGTTTTCCTCTTCTTTTTCTTCCGGAGCGTGGATTGGGCGGAGGTCGCCCGCTATCTTCAGGGAGTCAACATCCCTCTCTTCATCCTGAGCATTGTGCTGGTCCCTTTTCACCTCGTCACTCGCTCCCTGAGGTGGGATTACCTGATCAGGCACGAGAAGCCCGGCGTTCCCTTCGCCAGTTTTTTTGCTGCCAACGCCGTCGGGTTCACCGTCAATTACATCTTTCCGGGCCGTCTGGGTGAGCTGGTCCGTCCGCTCTATCTCGCCCAGAAGGAAAAGATCAGGAAAGGTTTCTGTTTCGGGACGATCGTCGTCGAGCGCACCTTCGACACCTTCACCATGTGCTTCTTCCTGGGTGTCTTCCTGCTCGCCCGGCCGCTCTTTTCCTCCCGGTTCCAGGCGGGAGCCGAGGGCACCGCCAGCCTCAGGCTCTGGGGGATCGTCGGTCTCGTCCTGGCCGTCCTTCTCCTGGCCATTATCCTATCCCTCTATTTCTTCCGGGAAAAGACCCTGTCTTTCATCACCCGTCTGCTCAAGCCTTTCCCCGAGAAGATCTCTCACAAGATCCTGGCCATCTCGGAAGAGTTCATCTGCGGCCTCAAGTTCTTCCACTCCCTGAAGAGCCTCCTGTTGTACGCCTTTTTCTCCGGCGTGGTCTGGCTGGGCATCATCTTCTACTACTGGATATTCTTCCTGGCCTTCGGGATCAAGCTTTCGTATTTTCTCCTTGTCCCCTATGTCTTTTTGACCATGGTCGGGGCCTCGATCCCCACTCCCGGCATGGTCGGAGGCTTCCACTATTTCTCCAAGCTGGGGATGACCTCTCTCTATGGCATCGATCCCAACCTGGCCGTCGGCGTCACCATCCTCGTCCATGCCGTCCAGCTGGTGGTGACATGCCTGATCGGATATGTTATATTGTGGAAAGAGGGTATGTCCCTCTTCCAGCTCAAGAGGTTAGGAGAAAAGGCCGAGATATGAAGTGTCCTTTCTGTAACCATCCGGAAAGCAAGGTCATCGATTCCCGTGAAAGCAAAAAAGGCCTGTCCATCCGCCGCCGGCGGGAATGCATCTCCTGCCGGAGGCGGTTCACGACCTACGAGAAGATCGAGGAGATCCCCTACATGGTCGTCAAGAAGGACGGCAGCCGCCAGCCCTTCGACGGCCAAAAGCTCCTCCGGGGCCTGCTCAAGGCCTGTGAGAAGCGGCCGATTCCGGTCCGCAAGCTCGAGGAGATCGTCGAGGACATCGAGAACAGGGTTCAGGAAAGACCGGACAAGGAGATCAAGGTCGCGGAGATCGGCCGGTATGTGATGGACAAGCTCAAAGCCCTGGACAAGGTCGCCTATGTCCGGTTCGCCTCGGTTTACCGGGAGTTCAAGGACGTCATGGAGTTCAAGCAGGAGCTGGAGACTCTTCTCAAGGAACGATAGTTCGCGCCTCCGATGGTTCGTAAGATCAAGCCCGTCTCCCGCATCATCCGGATCGAGACCGAGATCGACCGGATCCAGTGGGCCTCCGCCCCCCGGCGTGACCGATTCCTGGACTGGGACGAGAACTGGATCCCCCGGGTGGACGTTTACGAGAAGCCGGGGGAGATCGTCGTCGAGGTCGAGGTCCCCGGGGTCGGTCAATCCGACCTCGACATCACCGTGCAGAGCAGCCGGGTGGAGATCAAGGGGATGAAGAAGGAGCGCAGCTCTTCGGAAAGGATCCGGTACCTGCGTCTGGAGAGGGAGTTCGGGAGCTTCCGCCGGCTGGTGGCGCTTCCTGCCGCGGTTGTGCCCGACAGGGCCAAGGCATTTCTGCATAACGGCGTCCTGACCCTTCAGCTAAAAAAGTACCTGCCCGAAGAGGACAAGAAGATCGTCGTCGCTATCCACAAGGATGAGGAGTGATCGCGGAGGACAATCATGGTCGAGAAGAACATCAAGAACGGCGAAACGTTCGATGAGTTGGTCGAGGAGCGCGACCAAAAGCTCCAGATTCCCTCCATCCTGCCCGTCCTGCTGTTGCGTGATATCATCGTCTTCCCCTACATGATCGCCCCGCTGTTCGTCGGGCGGGAAAAATCCAAGAACGCCATCGACCACTCTCTCTCCACTCACCGCATGATCCTGCTCCTGACCCAGAAGGACATGGAGATCGAGGATCCGAAGAGGGGAGACGTCTACGACGTCGGCACCGTCGCCCTGATCATGCGGATGCTCAAGCTGCCCGACGGGCGGGTCCGCATCCTGGCCCAGGGCCTGATCCGGGCCAAGGTCGAGTCGTTCGAGGAAGACCAGCCGTTTATCCAGGCCCAGGTTTCGGTCATCCACGAGCCCGATCTCAAGGACACGACTATCGAAAGCGAGGCCCTCATCCGCAACGTCCGGAACGGCCTAGAGAAAGCGACCTCCCTGGGCAAGAGCGTTCCTCCCGAGGTCTTGATTATCGCCGCCAATGTCGAGGAGATGGGCCGCCTGGCCGACCTCACCGCCGCCAACCTCGACCTCAAGGTGGACGAGGCCCAGAAGATCCTGGAGATCGTCGACCCCGCCCAACGTTTGAAAAGGGTCTACGAGCTCCTGACCAAGGAGCTCGAGCTCCTGGACATGCAGTCCAAGATCAGCACCGAAGCGAAAGGCGAGATGGACAAACTGCAGCGGCAGTACTTTCTGAGGCAGCAGATGAAGGCCATTCAGAAGGAGCTGGGGGAGGGGACCGAGCTCCAGGAGGAGATCAAATCCTACCAGGACAGGCTCGCCAAGCTCAAGGTCGCCCAGGAAGTTAAAGAAGAGCTCGAGAAACAGATCATCCGGCTGGCCCAGATGCATCCCGAGTCGGCCGAAACGGCCGTCGTCCGCACTTACCTCGACTGGATGTTCTCGATCCCCTGGGACAAGACAACGGTGGACAACCTCGATTTGCGGAAGGCCAAGACGATCCTGGACGAGGACCATTACGGCCTGGTGAAGATCAAAGACCGGATCCTCGAGTACCTGGCCGTCCGCTCGCTCTCCAAGAAGATCAAGGGTCCTATTCTCTGCTTCGTCGGACCTCCCGGGGTGGGCAAGACGTCGCTCGGCCGGAGCATCGCCCGAGCCCTGGGTCGGAAGTTCATCCGCATCTCCCTGGGCGGCGTCCGGGACGAGGCGGAGATCCGCGGTCACCGGCGCACCTATGTCGGCGCCATGCCGGGACGGATCATCCAGGGGATCCGGCGCGCCGGGTTCCACAACCCCGTCTTCATGATGGACGAGGTGGATAAGATCGGCGCCGACTTCCGGGGCGACCCCTCGTCGGCCCTGCTCGAAGTGCTCGACCCCGAACAGAACAACTCTTTCCGCGACCACTACCTGGGCGTTCCGTTCGACTTGTCCAAGGTCATGTTTATCACTACGGCCAACCTCCTCGATCCCATCCAGCCCGCCTTCCGCGACCGGATGGAGATCCTCAACCTGCCCGGCTACACCGAGGAGGAGAAGCTCCAGATCGCGCTCCAGCACCTGGTGCCCAAACAGGTCAAGGAACATGCCCTGACCGAGAAATGGATCGTTTTTACTCAAGGCGCCATCAAGAAGATCATTTCCCTCTACACCCGCGAGGCCGGGGTGCGCAACCTGGAGAGGGAGATCGCCTCGGTCTGCCGCAAGGTTGCCCGTAAGGTGGCCGAGGGGAAGAAGAAACTCTTCCGCATCACCTCCCAGAACGTGGAAGGGTATCTCGGGCCGCCGCGCATCTTCAAGGACCAGGTCCTGACAAAGGACCAGGTGGGTGTCGCCACCGGGGTTGCCTGGGCGGCGACGGGCGGCGAGATTCTCTTCGTCGAAGTCACCAAAATGAAGGGCAAAGGGAACCTCTCCTTGACCGGTTCTCTCGGAGAAGTGATGAAGGAATCGGCCCAGGCTGCCCTGAGCTATGCGCGGGCCCACGCCGAGGAGTTCGGGGTGAGCGTGAACTTCTTCTCGGAGAACGATTTCCACGTCCATATTCCCGAAGGTGCCATCCCCAAGGACGGCCCTTCGGCCGGGATCACGATCGCCACCGCTCTGATCTCGGTCTGCACGGAATTGAAAGTGAGGCGGGACCTAGCCATGACCGGGGAGATCACCCTCCGCGGCAATGTCCTTCCTGTCGGCGGAGTCAAAGAGAAGGTCCTGGCGGCCCAGCGGGCCGGCGTGCGCAAGATGATCCTTCCCCTTTTCAACAAGAAAGACCTGATCGACATCCCCAAAAAAGTGAAAAAAGAGATGGAATTCTTCTTTGTCGAGGAGATCAATGACGTCTTCGAACAGGCGCTGATCAAAGAGCCGGCGAAGAAGGCCCAGGGATGAGGCTCCGGTCACTGCGCGAGCGGGATCTTGTTGCGGCCATCCGGCGGGAGTTCCCGGCGAAGGAAGGAGGCCTTGTCCTGGGGATCGGCGACGACGCCGCCGTCGTCCGTAGTGCGGGAAACTTGCACTTGGTGACGACCGATCTCCTGGTCGAGGACGTTCATTTCACCGCCTCGCTCCACCCCCCCTATTATCTCGGACGGAAATCTCTCAACGTTAATTTGAGTGATATCGCCGCCATGGGGGGGCAGCCCCGGTTTGCCCTTCTCGGGCTGGCCCTGAGGAAAGGGCTGAAGACGCGCTGGGTGGAGGAGTTTTTCCGGGGACTGGGAGCGGCTGCGGAGGAGGCTGGCGTCGGGCTCATCGGTGGGGATATCTCGACAGCCGGGAAAATCACCGTTTCCATAACCGTCTGGGGAGAAGGAAAGACTTTTATCCCCCGGAGCGGTGCCCGGCCGGGCGATCTCATTTTCGTCTCCGGCCGGCCGGGCGATGCCGCGGCCGGACTGCGGCTACTCCGGAGGGGCTTCCGCTTGGGGCAGGACAAGGAGGCGGATTCGCTCCTTCTTGCTTTCCTAGACCCGGTGCCTCAAGTCGCCCTTGGCCGGGCCCTTTCCCGCCTCCAAGCGGCCACGGCCATGATCGATACAAGCGACGGCCTGTCTGTTGACCTCCTCCATCTCTGCGAGGAAAGCCGGACGGCGGCCGAGGTCGATCTAGAAAAAATCCCTCTTTCTCCGGCGCTCCGGTCTTTTGAGAAAAAGCCGGACAGACTGGCCCTTCACGGCGGCGAGGACTATGGGCTTCTTTTTGCCGCGAGTCCCCGAAAGTCCGCACTCATGGCCAGGGTCCAGAAGCGTTTCGGATTCCACCGGATCGGCCGGATGATGCGCGGCCGGGGGGTTTTTGTCGTGGACCGGAAAGGCCGGAAGCGGCCCCTCGAGATCAGGGGATTCGAGCACTTACTATAGCAGGGTGCCGTCGAATACGATCTCGGCCGGTCCCGATTGGTGGATCTTATCTCCTTCCCACTCGACGACCACCTTTCCAAGAAAGGTCTTGACCGTGACCTTCCGGTCCGTCAGGCCTTTGAGGATGGAGGCCACCGCGGCCGCCGAGGAACAGCTCCCCGAAGACAGCGTCTCTCCGACCCCCCTCTCCCAGAAGAGGACCTCGATCTCCTGGCGGCTGAGCACCCGGATGAACTCGACGTTGATGCGGTTGGGAAAGAAGGGGTGGTATTCGATCTCCCTGCCGATCTCGTGCCATTCGATCCGCGCCGGGAATCGGTCAAAGAAGACGGCGCAGTGGGGATTGCCGATCGAAACGACCGTGACGGGATAGATCTTGCCGTGGATGGAAAGAGGGTAATCGATGATCCTCTCGTGGAAGGTTCCGTCGTCGAAGGGAATGTCCTGCGAGGTCAGCCGGGGAGTGCCCATCTCGATCCGGATCTGGGAGCGGCTGTTCTGGACTTCGAGGAGGTTGCAGAGGTGGATGCCGGTGCTGGCCAGGAAGGTGACATCGGGGGGGGCGATCTTTTTCTGGTGGAAGAGATAGGCGGCCGCGCAGCGCAGCCCGTTCCCCGAGATCTCAGGCTCCGACCCGTCGGCATTAAAGATCCGGAAACGAACGAGGCCCTGCTCCCGGTCCTTGATGGAGATGAGGATGAGCCCGTCCGCCCCCACGCCCATGTGGCGGTCGCAGACGCGCTTGGTGAAACCGGGGAGGTCAACGATCCGGCCGCCCTCCTCCGGGTCGATGACGACGAAGTCATTGCCCAGGGAATGGACCTTGGTGAATCTCAATTAGGGCACCCGCAGGGTGACGATCCGGTCTAAGGATTCGCCGCCCTGCTCGCGCCGGAGGAGAAGGATGATGGCCTCTCCGGGCTGGACCTTGTCCATGATCTTCTCGAGATCGTCCACCGTGGTCACCTTCCTCCGGTCGACCTCGATGATGATGTCGCCCACATTCAGGCCCTTGCGGTCCGCTTCGCTGAAGCGTTTGACCTGGGTGATGATGAGTCCCTCCCGGGTCTCGAGGCCGTAGCGGCGCGCCAGGTTGGGGGTCAGCTCCTGCACGGTGAAACCGAGGTCCTTGTCAGTGGCCTTGGGCTCTTCTTTCTTTTCCTGGGGGTCGAGTTCCTCGACCGTCACGGTGACCTGTTCTTCCTTCCCTTCCCGGATGATCCCAATGTTGACTTTCTTTCCGGGCTGGACATCGGCCACCCTGAACTTCAGTTCGTTGGGGCTTTCGACCTTCTCACCGTCGACTTCGACGATAACATCATATTGCTTGATCCCTGCTTTATCGGCCGGACCGCCTTCCTCGACAGAGTTGACGAGCGCTCCCTTCTTATCCTTCAGTTTGAAGGCGTCCTTGTCGTCTTCGGTGATCGGCGTGATGACGACGCCGATCTTGCCGCGGATGACCCGGCCTTTTTCCTTGAGCTGGGTGATAACCTTCTTGGCCAGGTTGGCGGGGATGGCGAACCCAAGCCCGATGTTCCCCCCCGAGGGAGAAAAGATATTGCTGGTGATCCCGATCACTTCACCTTTCATATTGACCAGAGGACCGCCGCTGTTGCCGCGGTTGATGGCCGCATCTGTCTGGATGAAATCCTGGTACTCGGGGACATTGCCGCCCAGGCCGAGCTGCCGGCCTTTGGCGCTGACGATACCCGACGTAACCGTGTGTTCCAAACCGTAGGGATTGCCGATGGCCAGAACCCATTCACCGACCTTGAGCTGCTCCGAATCGCCGAACTGGATGAAAGGGAGTCCTTTGGCCTCGATCTTGAGCAGGGCCAGGTCGGACCGTGGGTCGGTGCCGATGACCTTGGCCTTGTAATCTTGGCTTTGGAGGGCCGTTATCTTCACCTCCACGGCGTTCTCGACGATGTGATAGTTGGTCAGAAGATAGCCGTCCTCGCTGAGGAAGAAGCCGGTCCCCTGAGCTTGGGAGGGGACTTCCTTTTCCTGCTTCTGGCGGGGTTGCCCGAAAAACCTCTCCCAGAAATCGTTGAACGGCATCTCATCCTCGAACCCGAACCCTCTGACCTTCTCCATCCTCTCGGTTACAATCTTGACGACCGCGGGACCGACCTTCTCGGCGATGCTGACGAAGTCGAGGTCGTCCCGGAGCTCAGGGGAAAGGCGTGCCGGGGTCGCGTTGAGCGACGAGGTCAAGGGAGGTGTCTCCGCATCAAATGCGGATGTCCGAGCGGCTTGTTTTTCGGGAAGATAAACGAAAACGTAGCCCGAAACGATGATTCCAAGGATGAAACTGACTATTCCGATCCAGATGAGTTTCTTCATTTTTCCAAACCTCCGAAAACTAGACTCTAAATTAGCATAATCGCCCGAAAATTTCAAACGGGCAAACGATAGACACGACAAGAATAAAACGGCCTCTCCAGGCTAAAAGTTGCCAATTATCCCGCTCTCAGGGTATGATTCAGGGAAATGCGTCTGCGCAAAGGCATCCTGGTCGTCTTCGAGGGGATCGACGGCTCCGGCAAATCCACCCAGGCCCGGCGGCTTCTGAGAAGGCTGCGGGCGCTCGGCCATGAGGCCGTCTCGTTTCGCGAGCCGACCAGGGGAAAGTGGGGCCGGAGGATCAAGAGGATGGCCAAGGAGGCCGGGAGCCTGACTCCGGAAGAGGAGCTCGACCTCTTCGTCAAGGACCGGAAGGAGAACGTCCGTAAAAACCTGAGACCGGCTTTGGCTGGGAAGAAGGTCATCATCTTGGACCGCTATTATTTTTCGACCATCGCCTACCAGGGGGCCAAGGGGATCCCTCCGGCCCGGATCAGGCGCCTGAACGAAAGGTTTGCGGTCAAGCCTGACTTGGTCTTCATCCTGGATATCGAAGCCGGCCGCGGACTGGGCCGCATCCATCACCGTAAGAGGAAAGATCTCCTTTTCGAACGCGAACGGTACCTGGCCCGGGTCCGCCGGATCTTCCGCGGATTCAGGGGGAGGATGTTCGTCCATCTGGACGCCGGCCTCCCCAAGGATGAGCTGAGCGAGCTGATCGCCTCCCGGGTCCTCCGGCTCCTCCAAGAGTGGGGACGTTCCCCAAAGGGACACCTTACTTTATTCTGAGAGCCCTATCAATAATATGATCATATGGCCCTTCTTTCAAGACAAAATCTCGAAACATCCGCTGACGGTCGCTCGGGTTGCTGGCCAAATCGGAAAAACAAGGGTTAGGCTTCTCGATAAGTCTGCTTTCTTTGCCTTCGGCATAGAATAAATAACTGCTCCATGAATAGTCTTTTGGGTCATCACAGATTTTTGCTAGCACCGGATTCCTCTCGATATACCGGGCACATTCCAATAGGTAGCTCTCTTTTTCGATATGGATGCTTTTATATCTATTTTGAAACAGGAAACCCACGGAATCGTATCGTCTATGGAAATAGTTGGCATAGACCTGGAGAATCCCCTGCATGAATTTGGGAAGGTCAACGGACCTTAGGGCATGAAGGAGAAAGTAAAGGTGATTAGGCATGAGACAATAATGGAGGATCTGCACTTGGTATTTATCAATATACAGCTTAATAATATCTAATATCCGAAAATAATCATCATCACATTGGAATACCTTTCTTCGGTTGTTTCCCCTCGTTGTTATGTGGTAATAACCATTGTCTATGATATGTCTTGCTTTTCTTGGCATGGTCTTTGTCTCCAACATAAAAGACGGTTGGGCCCGGCAAAAATTCGCATTTCATATTACATCATATTCTTGAGGTGCAATCTCAGAAGCTCGGCAATAGCCTTAAGGGTGTCCCCTTGGGGAGCGTCCCCATGTCTGGGGACGTCCCCGTATCTTCATTTGGTTTTTTGGGGGGCTTTTGCTATAGTGAAAATTCACCGTGATGGTTCGAAATAATACCGGGGAGAAAAAGAAGAAACCTTTCCTTCGGATCCGGATCAACAGACCCGACTATAAGAAGCTCCTCCGGACCCTCGCCCTGCTCGAGCTATTCGGAGCTGCGGCCGTGCTTGGGGCCGGATTCGGCGCCTACCGGGCGGTCAAACAGAACCTCCCCTTCGTCTCGGAGCTCGAGACCTTCGAGTCCAACATCATCACCTCGGTCTTTTCGGACGAGGGCCAGGTCATCAAGGACTTCGCCACCGAGAGGCGGGTCGAGGTGACCTACGACATGATCCCGGACGTCCTGAAGAAGGCCATCATCGCCACCGAGGACCCCCGTTTCTATAACCATCGCGGAGTCGACCTCCGGGGCATACTCAGGGCGCTTAAGGAGAACATCCGGTCCGGCCGCCTCCTGAGGAGGCCCCAAGGAGGGAGCACTATCACCCAGCAGCTGGCCCGTCTTCTTTTTCTCTATCCCCAGCAGACCATAAGCCGGAAGCTCAAGGAGATGTACCTCTCCCTCCAGATCGAGAAGCAATATTCCAAAGAAAGGATCCTGGAATTGTACTGCAACCAGTTCTACCTCAACCACGGCGTCTACGGGGTGGAAACGGCCTCGAACTTTTACTTCGGGAAGAGCGTTACCGACCTGACTCTCGAGGAAGCGGCGCTCATCGCCGGGATCTTTCGCGGCCCCTCATATTATTCCCCTTATACCAACGTCGCCACAACGCTTCGGCGCCGCAACCACGTCATCAACCGGATGGTCGAGGAAGGATATATCACCAGAGCCCAGGGTGAAGAGGCCAAAGCCAAACCCATGGACGTGCTCCCCTGGCGGAGGGGCTCCTCCGACTTCGCCGCCTATTTTTTCGAGGAGGTCCGTAAATACATCGAAAAAAAGTATGGCAGCGAGGTGCTCTACAGGGGAGGCCTGAAGGTCTATACGACCCTCAATCCGACGCTCCAAAGATACGCGGAGGAGGAACTCCTCGGGCGGCTTCGGAAGATGGACAAACAGAAAGGGTGGCGCAAGGACAAAAGGAATTTGCTCCAGGAAGGGAAGGTCGACCTTGAGGACGAATGGCTCGATAGCTGGCTGACGTCCTACGTCGAGGAGAACGAGGTCGCCGATGCCATCGTTTTGTCCGTGTCCCGGAGGGAAGCTACGGTCAAGGTGAAACGTTTGACCGGGAAGGTCCTGAACAGGGATATCGGCTGGACAAAGACCGATAACCTGGAGATGCTCATCCAGGTCGGGGACGTTATCCAGGTCAAAGTCAAGAAGATCGACCCCGAGGCCAAGCAACTCGAGGCTTCCCTGGACCAGCATCCGCTCATCGAAGGGGCCTTCCTGGCCATCGACCCGCGCTCCGGGCAGATCAAGGCCATGGTCGGCGGGTATTCGTTCCAGCGCAGCGAATGGAACCGGGCGACCCAGGCCCAAAGACAGGCCGGCTCGGCCATCAAGCCGATCCTCTATGCTGCGGCTCTGGACAACCGCTTCACGCCGGCCACGATCATCGTGGACGAGCCGGTCGAGTTCCCGGACAAATGGCTGGGAGAGAACTGGGCGCCGAGGAACTACGACCGGAAATACAAGGGCGCCGTGACCGTGCGTATCGGTCTGGAGGAATCCCGCAACGTCGTGACCGCCAAGATCCTCGATTATATCTCGCCACAGACGGGTGTCGACTACTGCCGGAAATTTGGATTGACCTCGACCATCTACCCCTACCTCTCTCTTTCTCTAGGGACCTTCGAGGTCAGCCTCCTGGAGCTCGTTTCGGCTTACACCGTCTTTCCCAATAAGGGCGTGCGGATCAGGCCCACCTTCATCACCCGGATCGAAGACCGCGAGGGCACCGTCCTGGAAGAGGCCCGCGTGGAAATCGAGGAGGTCATCTCTCCCCAGACGGCCTATCTCGTCACTTCGATGATGGAAGGGGTCATCCAGAGGGGGACGGCGGCTGCGGCGGGCGACCTGGGTATTCCTCTCGCCGGCAAAACGGGGACGACGAGCGATTACTCGGATGCCTGGTTCATCGGGTTTTCGCCGTCTCTCTGCGCCGGCGTCTGGATCGGCAATGATACCAGGATCACCCTGGGGGCCAGGCAGTCCGGCGCCGTCGCCGCCCTCCCAGCCTGGGAGGGATTCTTCAAGAGGCTTATAGACGACGAGACGAAAAGGGCGAAGGCCGAGGAACGCGAGCCCTTTTTCGAGGATTTTGAAGTGCCTCTGAACATCAATTTCGTGGAGATCGACCGAAAAACTGGGTTGCTGGCCACTCCGATCTGCATGTGGACGATCAGGGAAGCCTTTCTGGCAGGGACGGAGCCTCCCCGCTACTGTTCACCTCAGGACCATCTTTTGATCCTCGATTACTACGGGACCGAGAAGGCGACCGAAGAGCACGACTGACTATTTTTTTCTGACGCTGCCAGACGACTTGGAGCCGGAAGAGCGGGAGCCGGACGAAGATCCCCTCGAGCCCGAAGAAACCGAACCCCTGGACCCTTTGGACCCCGATGAGCTCGAACCGCGGGAAACCGTCCTGCCCTTGGAAGAGTCCTTCGACGAGGAACCGCTCTTCTGGAGGGATCTGTAGAATTGACTTCGGATCGAGGTCGAGGTGCGGTTGCTGCCGGAATATTTCTTGATGCTGATGTCGGGTGACGGCGGATAGCCGAATGAATTTTTCCGTGCCTCGCTTCCGCCCTTGGTTTCCGAAGGGCGGCCGGATTCCGGCGCCTTGGAGGAACCCTGGGGTCGGATACGTCGTTCTCCAGAGGTTGTCCCTGATGCCTGACCTGCTCTGTCCGCGGTCCGCGCCGTGGGTGGGGCGGCCGGTTGAGGACCCTTCGCGGCCGGAGCCTTGATGGTCCGGTCAGAAGTCGCGGCCGGTACTCCTCCGCTCTTCTTGGTAATGGACTTACCGGCGTCCAGGCCTCCCGAAGAAACGGTGCCGACCGCCGGTTTCAACGCCGGCCCTCGGACGGTCATGCTGATCTTGTCCAAGCCCTTGAGAGAATCGCCCTGGAGCGCGGCCCTGGAGATGTCCTTGGCCCTGAGCTGGTCTTTATGGACAACCGTCAGGGCGCGGGAGTTGTAGGGATAATAGGGGCGATTCCAGTTGGGATAATACCAGTTGTCGACGATGACCAACGGGTAGTTCCAATAGCCCAAAGGCGCCCAGGCATAGTAATCAGGCCCCCCCCACCAGCCGACCCAGGCCGGGCCCCAGATCGTGCCGGGAATCCAATACCATCCCAGCCCCATATGCCATCCCCAGCGCCCGTAATGGAAGGTCACCCATCCCCAGGGATCATAGGGCAGCCATGTCCAGCCGCCCAGGGACAGCCAGGTCCATGATCCGTTGTAGTAGGGCCGCCAATCGGGGCCGACGCCTCCCGGTATCCAAACCCGGCCGTAGGGATTGATCCAGGTCCAGTCGCCGTTTTCTTCAAGCTCGGACTCGAAATCCTCGAGCTCCGCCGGAAGGCGCTTGGCCGCCACTTGGACCGCCAGGCTGGATTCTCGAGATTCGCTCCAGCGGTCGAAGGCGTCCTCGGCCACGGCCAGAAAGCGCACCGGACGCCCGGAGAAACGGCCTGCGGCGATCGAGAGGTTCAGTTCGCTCTTGATGAGCAAAGAACCTTCCTCGCCGGCTGCTTCGACGATTCCGTAAAAAACAAAGATATCGGTCTTCCTGTTCTCGTGCACGTCGACTCGGTAGAGGCCTTCGGCGAGCACATAGAACGACGCGTCCGGGGTGTGAACCTCGATGGTCTTCTCCTCGTCCAGCCGGTTGACGCTGAGATAGACGTTGCCCCTGAGGACGCGCAGCCGGGTCAGGTCGGAATCTTTCTTGGGAAGGCTCATGACCTCGACCTTGGTATCGTTGTCCAGCCGGAGATAGGTTCTTTTCCCGAGATAGAGTTCGGCCCGGCCGTCGGTCGTGCCCAGCCGGTTGCCTTCTTCGATCGGCATGTTGATGACCCCGTCCTCGTAGCCCTCCTCGGATCCTCTCTGGAGGTAGACGCTGCCGCTGATAAAACTTAGCCGGGCGAAGGATTCGTTGGTGTACTGTGGGTCCTCCTCACCGGACTGAGCCCGGGCGAAGGCAAAGGCCAGCAAGAATAACGTCGCAATGACGGCGTATCTTTTCATCGGATTTCTCCTCTTTCGCCAATAAACTGAGCAAGAACCATGCCAATATTATCCCCTTATAGGAAGATGTCCCCCGGATATTCTTGTCCTGAAAAGGGGACGCATGGCCTCTTGGAGGACAGGTCAGGCGCCGACCGGCCAGAAAACCTTCGTGACCTTGAAAACGGGTGCCAGCTCGCCTTCGAGAGCCGAAGAGGGGCTGAGCTTGGCCGCAGATTTTTGCCCCCGGCCGTTCAAGGCCAGGAGAACACTCTTCACCCCGTCTCTCAGGCCGGAAAGGTTATATCCCCCCTCGAGCGTAAAAAGGATTCTGTCCTGCGCCGTCTGATGGGCGAGGCCCATCAATTCAGCGGTCAGGGCGCCGAACCCCCCGACGCTGACTTCCATACCCCCCAGCGGGTCGCCGGCAAAGACATCGAACCCGGCTGAGACGAGGATAAACTCGGGCTTGAAGGCCCCGGCGATGGGGCGGAGGAGCTCCCGGTAGATGAACAGGAAATCATCATCCGCTTTTCCCGGCGTCAATGGAACATTCACGGTGAAACCTTCCCCTTTTCCCTTTCCCACTTCGCTCCAATGGCCGGTGCCCGGATAATGGGGGAACTGGTGAGTGGAGAAGTAGAGGACGTCGTTACGCGAATAGAAAGAATTCTGGGTTCCGTTGCCGTGATGAATATCCCAGTCCACGATGAGGACGCGCCGGAGCCTCCATTTCTCGATCAGGTACTGGGCGGCGATGGCGATGTTATTGAAAATACAGAAGCCCCTGGCCTGCGAGGCTTCGGCGTGATGACCGGGCGGCCGGACCAGCGCGAACCCGTTCTGAACTCGTCCCTCCATGATTCGGTCGGCCGCTTCCAAGAGCCCCCCGGCGGCCAGCAGGGCGACCTCGCAGGAGCGGGGTGAGGTCGAGGTATCGGGATCGAGACAGACCCTTTCGCGTCCGGCCGTTTTCTTGATCTGTTCGACATATTCCTGGGCGTGGATGAGAGCGATCTCTTCGTGCTTCGCCGGCCGGGGCTCGATGATAGACAAGGACGAAAAAATCTTCTCCTCCTCCAGCATTTCGTAGATCGCCTGGATCCTCCGGGGGCTCTCGGGATGATAATCCCCCATATTATGCTCAACATACCGCCAGTCCTTAACAATCCCCGTCTTTACTTCCATGACTTCCCCCTCAGGGAAAAACTTCTTCCCTATAAATGAATATTTGAGATGGACGGTGATGCGGCGTGACGGGACCCATCTTTCATACTTTTTTTCCAGGGAAGAATTTTTCCAGCTCCTCCGCCTTCGGCTTCTTGGTCAGAAGGCTGACGACGATAAGCGCGCCCAGCGAAGCGACGAGGGCCGGGTAGATCAGCGGGATGCCCCAGGGATCGCCGTCCGGGACCTTCTCGGCCGGCAGCACCTTGGTCATGATGAAAAAGAAGAGGCAGACGACCGTGCCGGTGATGATCGAGGCCAGCCCGCCCGCCTTGGTCGCCCGCTTCCAGGTCAGGGCCGCTAAAAGGGCCGGAGTAATGGAGGCACCGTAGATCGTATAGGCGAAGAAGCTCATCTCGAGAACGCTCTTCAGCTGCGTCGCCAAAAGGAAGGCCAGGACGCCGATGACCACCACCAACACTTTCTGGAGGGCGACCAGGCTCTTCTGATCGGCGTCCTTCTTCAGGAATCTCTGGTAGATATCGCGCATGACGGTCGTGGAGGGCGAGAGGAGGTAGTTCATGCCCGTTGAAATGACCACGGCGCAGGCGGCGCCCAGAAGAAGGACTCCGACCGGCGCCGGCATCAGGCTCCTCGCCGCCATCAGGACGACCTTCCCTCCCGACTTGGGAACGCTCAGGTCGATCTGGCCCTGGAGCTTGCTGAAGGCGAAGACCGCGATGATGACCACGACGGTCTCGACGAAGATCGTCCCCAGCGTCCACCAGAACACGGCCTTCTTGGCGTCCCGGGCCGACTTGGCGCTGTAAAACTTCTGGTACATGCTCTGCACGCCCATGAGCAGGAACATCGTCGAAAGGAAATAGCCGATGGCCTTCAGCCAGGGATGGGCCCCGAACTGGCTGTTGACCACGGCGAAGTAGCCGGGGTCGAGGGCCTGCTGGGCGGTCTGCAGCCCGCCCGCCGCGACATAGACGAACGGCACGGCCAGCAGGCAGGCCAAGACGATGATGATGCCGTTCGGCAGGTCCGTGTAGGCGATGGCCACCATGCCGCCCAGGGCGGTGAACAGGATGACGAACACGGCCGCTATGACAGTGCCCAGGGACTCCGAGATCTTTCCATCGGTGACGACGTTGAGAATGAAGCCGCCGGCGACGAACTGGTAGGAGACAATGGAGATAAAAGACAGGATCAGGGCGATCGCGCCGAAGAGGCGGGCCGCGGGGCCGTAGCGGACCTCGAGCACGTCCCCGACGGTGTACTGGCCGAAGGTGTGGATCTTCCCGGCCAGGAAATAGATGATGATAATCCCCACCCAGGCGCCGGCGGCGAGCCAGAGGGCCGAGAACCCGGCCTTGGAGGCGAATTCCGCGCCGCTGATGAACGTGCCCGACCCGATCCAGGTGCAGATCAGCGTGAAGACCATGACCTGCCACTTGAGGGAGCGGCCGGCGACCATGAAATCCTCCTGGCTCTTGACCCGGCGGGCCCGGACGAAGTTCAACACCGTCAAGACCAGAAGATAGGCCGGAATGATGTAGAGATAGACCGACATTTCACCCTCCTTTTTTGAAGAGTGTCCTCATTTTGAGCTTTGCATAGATGAAGGCCATGATGGTGTATCGCTTGAGATCGCCCCAGGACCGGATGTTGGTCAGGACGCGCGGGATCTTGCGGGCGACGGAAATGCGGCCTCCGGAGAAGGACCAGCGGAACAGGAGCTCGCTGACCTGGGCCCAGGTGAGCTTGTCCAGGAAAAGGGGAACGTCGCCCTGGGCCGTGGGCAGGGTGATGATCTTGGAGGAATGTCTTTTTGTCCAGGTGAAATCAGCCGGCAGGAGGCCGATCTCCCGGGCCGTCCTCTCCAGCGGCGTGCCCGGGTAGACATGGAGGATGGCCACGCTGGCTTCGACAACGTCCCTATATTGCTCGATGAGACGGATGGTCTCCTGAGCCTCATCCCAGGTCTCGGTGGGATGGCTGAAGATGAAGAAGGCGTTCGGGATGATCTCCAGCTCCCGGCACCAGGAGACGATGTTCTGGAAATCCTTGAGCTTGACCTTCTTGTTGACGATGGAGTTGCGCACCCGTTCGGAGCCGGCCTCGACGCCGAAGGACACATAGAAGAGCCCGGCCTCTTTCATCTTGGCCAGCAGGGGTTTGGTCATCAGGTCGATCCGGATCTCGCACTGCCAGAAGATCGGGAGCTGCCGATCCAGGATGAGGTTCGACATCTCTTCCATCCGCCTGTGGCTCAGGTTGAAGGTGTCGTCGTAGAAGTGAACGACCCGGACGCCGTAGCGTTCGATGTGCGACTCGATCTCCCGGACGACGTTCTGGGGGCTCCGCGTCCGCACCGCCCGGCCCCAGTTGATCGGTGTCGCGCAGAAGTTGCAGTTGAAAGGGCAGCCGCGGCTGGTCATGATGTTGACGGCGGGCAGAGGCCCCCGGCCCGGGACTTCGACCAGGAAGTTGTATTTCTCGAAGGGGATGAGATGGAAGGCCGGGAAGGGGAGTCCGTCGAGGTTGAAGATGGGTGAGCGGGGAGGGTTGGTGACGACCCGGCCGCTCGACCGGTAGGAGATCCCGGAAACGTGGCTGATGCCGTTGACCCCTTGCTTCCTTTCCAGCGCCCGGCAGAGGTCGAGGGTCGTCTCTTCGCCCTCGCCGCGGACGACGACGTCGAGTTCGGGAATATGGACGAGCGCATCCTCGGCCGCCATCGAGGCGTGCGGCCCGCCCATAACCGTCAGAGCCTGAGGGTGGGCTTTCTTGGCCCGCCTCACCAGGTCGAAGCTCTGGAAACGGTTCTCGGTGGTCGAGGTCACGCCGACGATGTCGGGCCGTCCGTCACGGATCTTCCTTTCGATCTCGCGCCAGCCCAACTTCAGGATGTCGGCCGGGACGATCTCGACCCCGATGCGCTCTCTCTCCAGGACGGCTCCGATGGAGAGAACGCCCAGCGGAGGCATGGACGAGCCTTTGGACCAGCGCTCGGCGAAATAGCCTCCCGGAGGAACGAAAAGCTGGACTTTCATCCGTCTATTGGATTAGTACCCGTTGCTTCTCCAGTTTGACCGAATAGAGCTTGGTGATGTTGGGCTCGGCCATCGTCGTCCCGTAGATGTAATCGGCCACCTCCATGGTCTTGTAGTTATGGGTGATGATGATGAACTGGGTGTCCTTCTTGATCTCCTTCATCAGGTCGAGGAAGCGGGCCAGGTTGACGTCGTCCAGGGCGGCGTCCACTTCGTCCAGGATGCAGAACGGTGTCGGCCGGTAGCGGAACAGGGCGAACAAGAAGGCCAGGCTGGTCAGGCTCTTCTCCCCGCCCGAAAGCAAAGCGACGTTCTGGACCTTCTTTCCCGGAGGCTGGGCGATGATCTCGACGCCGCTCTCCCGGGGGTTGCTCTCATCCTGGAGCCTGACCTCGGCTGTCCCGCCCTTGAAAAGCACCGTGAAGACTTCCTCAAAGTTCTTATTGACCTCCTCGAGGGCGGCGAGGAAACGCGTCTCGCTCTCCTCGTCGATCTTGCGGATCGCCTCCTGGGTGGTGTCGATGGACTGGCGGAGGTCGTCCCTCTGCTGGACCAGGAAGTCGTAGCGCTCCTTGTGACCGATGTATTCCTCCTCGGCCATCAGGTTGACGGTCTTGATCCTCTGCAGGTTCTCTTCGGCCTCGGCCAGCTGCTCTTCGATCTCGGCGTCGGTCAGCTCGATCTCCGGCTTCTCGTCCTTGACCTCATGGAGGGTTTTTTTGAGCTCCTGCCAGCAGGTCTCCTCCAGGTTGACCATGTCCCGGTCGATCTCGGCCTTGGCGATCTCCCACCTGACCCGCTCCTCTTTTTTCCGCTCCAGCTCCTCCCGCAATTCGGCGAGCCTCTTGTCCAGCGCCTCGGCTTCGGTCTGTTTCTGGAGGAGGTCTGCTTCCTTCCGGGTCAGCTCGGTTCTCTTGGTCGTCTTCTCCTCGTCGAGGTCCCGGTTCCGGGTCTCGAGGGAGGTGGCCGCCTTCAGGGCTGCGGCTTCCTCTTCGCGGGATTGCCCGGCTTCCTCGCGGAACGACAGGATCTTCTTCCTTGTGGACTCTTCCCGTTCGGTGAGTTCCTTCATCTGGGCGGCGATGTGGCCGAGTCTTTCCTCGAGCAGAGCCGTATCGGCGCGGAGCCCGATGGATCGCTTTTCCTCCTCGACATTCCTGCCCCGGCTGGCTGCAAAGTCTCTCTCTTCGGCTTCGATCCGGGCTTCGAGCGACAGCTCTTCTTCCGTCAGGCGGCCGATTTCCTGGAGAAGCGACTCCCGCTTCAGGCCCAGGTTCTGCTTGTCCCGACGCAGGAGGTCCAGTTCTTTTTCCAGGAGCGCCACGGTGTCGGCGATCCTTTCCCGTTCCGCGTCATTGGTGATTTTTTTCTTCTCCAGCTCGTGGGTTTTCTTCCCCAGCTCCTCCAGGAGGACGGTCGCGGCGGCGATATCCTTTTGGAGTTGCCCGATCTCCTGCCCGTTTTTCTCGAACCCGGCGGCTAAGGGCATGAGCTCGTCGTCTCGACGGGAAAGGCGGTCTTCGAGCTTCCGGACCTCCTGTTCTAGGGCAAAGATGCCCTCCTCCCGGCGGCCGACCCGGAGGAGTCCGGAAGAAAGAAGCAGATCTCCTTGGGGCGTAACGAAATTCAACGCGGGGTGTCGCAGCCAAAGCTCGATGCCCGACCGGATATCTCTGACGATGACTGCTTCCCTGAGCTGTCCCAGGAGGCCCTGGGCCTTCGGGCTGGGGCGGAGCCGGGACTTGAGATAGCCCAGCACACTGGGATCGTCGGGCGCCGGTGGGGGGGATGTCCACTCCTTTTGGGGAGAGACGAGGAGAAAATGCCCCTGGAGCGTTCTCTCCGCGGCCCGCCGCAGATAATCCAGGGCGGGGACGACGGAGAGGCCGGCTTCTTCCTTCCACAGGGCGTCGATGAGCGCTGCGTCGGCGACGTCGGCTTCGATGAGATCGGCCAGCCGGCCGAGGGTTTCCGGGATGGGCTCTTCGGATGCCGGCCCGCTCAGATTTTCCTCCATTTTTTTCAGGGCCTGGAGCCGGTAGCGGTCTTCATCCCGGGCCTTCCCGGCTTCTTCGAGCCGGTCCTCCAGGCGCTCGTGGGCTGTTCTCTTCTCTTCCAGGGAATTCCTTAGCTCCCCGGTCAGCCTCTCTCTTTCCGAGGCATCCCTCCGGGCCATCTCCAGGTCGTTTTCGGTGAGCCCGAGGGATTCTTCCCTGGCCTGGAGGGGGGCTTTTTCCTCGACCAGCTGGTCGCTCCATTTCGTTTCCTGACGGGCCAGGAGCTCAATTTCCTTCTCCGCCTTGAGGTTCTCGTTCCGGAATTCGGTCAGCTCGAGGAGTCGCTGGAGCTGCTGGGATTTCAGGCTCTCGATGCTTTTCTCCAGGAGGGAGAAGCTCTCCCGGACCGACCGGCCGTCGTCGGCTGCCCGGGTCATCTCCGCTTGCTTCTGTTGCAGTGTCTGCTCAAGCTCAAGGCGGGCATTCTCTCGCTGGGCGATCTCGGACTCGAGAAAGGAGAGTTCCTGATCCAGCTCTTGAGCCGCCTGGGCGGCTTTCTTTTCTTTTTCCTGGAGAAGCTCGATCCTCCTGGCCTCCCTTTCCTTTTCCGCCTCGGTCCGGTTCGATTGGGACTCGAGATGGTAGAGGGCTTCCTGACCCTCCTTGATGGCCTTTTCGAGCTCCCAGACCTCCCGGCGCCGGTCAGCCAGGTCTTTCTCCGCGCTCTTGATCCGGAAGGCCAGGTCTTTCTCCTGAGCCAGGGTGTCGCCGTGCAGGCGGAACGCTTCCCGGTGCCGCTGTTCGAGCTGGACGAGCTTGCGCCGGTAGTTGAGTCCGGTCAGCTCCCTGACCTTCTCCCGGAGCTTCCGGTAGCGGACAGCGGCTTGCGCCTGCCGTTGCAGGGAGTTCTTCGACCGGCCGACCTCGCTGATGATATCCTCCAGCCGGATGAGGTTCTGCTCGCTCGAGGCCAGCTTGCTCTGGGCCTCCTTTTTCTTGTCCTTGTAGAACGCCGTCCCGGCCGCCTCCTCGAGGAGAGACCTTTTTTCGGCCGGCTTCGTCGTCAGGATCGTCCCGACGCTTCCCTGTTCGATGACAAAATATTCCTTCTCCGCAACGGCCTGCTTCCAGAGTGCGTCCTGGATGTCCTTGAGGCGCGCGGCCTTGCCGTTGAGGCGGTACTCGCTTTCGCCGGAGCGGAAGGCGCGGTGGTTGATGGCGATCTCCTCTTCCAGGTGCTCGAGCGCCATGGTGACGTCGGCCATGCCGAGCGGGGGCTTTTTGGCGTTGCCGTTGAAGATGATATCTTCAGTCTTTTCCCCCCGCAATCCCTTCTGGCGCTGGCCGCCCAGGACCCAGAGGATGGCGTCGACGATGTTGCTTTTGCCCGTGCCGTTCGGTCCGACGATGGCCGTGATCCCGGTGTGAAAGACGATCTTGGTCCGGTCGGGGAAGGACTTGAATCCTTGCAGTTCCAACTTTTTGATAATCATCTGATTGATACCGGGCTTGAACCAGTGGCCTATTGTATTCGATTTGGCCTGATTTTTAAAGTGGAGGCTCGGGGCAGTGGCATCGAAACCGCGCCCGTTTTCTCCCAGCGCGGAAATTGTCATTGATTATATGAAAGCGCTGCAGTCCCTCCAAGAAAAGAGA
>Ga0307379_10003642_pt1 | contig 22268 bp, 29 predicted proteins | sample UN2MG_FD_202237 | JGI IMG/M metagenome (GOLD analysis project Ga0307379, IMG submission 202237) | Soil microbial communities from Risofladan, Vaasa, Finland - UN-2 | ecosystem: Environmental > Terrestrial > Soil > Coastal area > Acid sulfate soil | place: Finland: Risofladan, Vaasa | collected... | reverse complement strand
CTCCGCGGCGACGACGGTCTGGAATCTCATCCCGTTGGAGAACCCCCCGACCGCGGGCTTCTACAACGACCTCCAGTTCTACCTGGATGCTGCTAACAACCTGTGCAACCCCGACGGGTTGGCTACGTTCGCCAACGACCTCCGGGGAAACACCACGGCTCAGACGCTCACGAACCTCACGGCCTCAAGCAGCCGGTACTTGTTCAACGGGTCTACGTCGAGCCTCATCTACGTCAAGAGCGACGACGCGGCGACCCAGCCGCTTGACGATCTGTTTGACGGAGCCAACGGCGGAACCTTTTTGTGCTGGGTGCGGGTGGACAACCACACGGCACTCCAAAAGATCGTTTCGACGGAAGACTCGGGTGCGACTCAGGGCTGGAACCTCGCTATCAATTCCTCGGGGGTCATAACGACCCAGTACAGGTTCGCCACGCCCGGCAACTGGAACGCGGGGCCGAGTGGCTCAGACCTGAACTACGTCAACCAGTGGCAGATGCTCGTAATGACCTACGACGGTCTCGTAGGATCGGACCCGAAAATCTACGTGGACGGGTTCCTTCGCAACACGCAGGAGGTCGCCCCGCCTTCGGGAGCCTACGGCTCCGACGAGGGGAACGACCTCTACTTTGGCGATGACGCGGCTGGCGGCTCCCCCTTGGGGGGCAACATCCAGATGGCGATGATGTGGGACCGGCAACTGGACGCCAACGAGATCAAAGCGATCTACGACGCGACCAAGGGACAGTTCAACCCGGAGAACCTCTCCATCCCTGCCGGTATCCCCCGAGACGACCTGACGTTCGCCATCGACGCTGGGAACCAACAGTCGTTTCCGAACGGCGCCGCTTCGGGCATCCGGGAGCTTATGGGGAACGCCGCCCCTGGTCTTCTCGATGGGGTGACGATCACCGACTCCCACATGAATTTCGACGGGGCGGACGACAACATCACGTTCTCCCGAAACGCTGTCCTTGACGACCTTTTCAACTCGACTGGCCCCGGAGCCACGGTGATGGTGTGGTGTCGTCCCGAGACATTCACCACCGGCACCCTCCTGAGCACGCGAGGTGCGGCAACCAACGACGGTTGGGCCGTTATCAGGCAATCCTCTGGGAACGTTGCGTTCGTCCACGACTACACCACGGTCAACTACAGTGTGAACTCCAACCTCAACGAGATCGTCAATGATCGATGGTCTTCCGTCACCCTCCGAGGCGTGAGCAACTCCGCAGGGTTCCTCATCGACGGAAAGCCCACAGGCGGGGTGGCGTTCGGAGGAACTGGAACCGCCGCAGACGACACCGGCAACACGCTCTACATGGGCGAAGAAGAAGCGGGGACGCAGCCGTTCGATGGTGACTTCGATGTGGTGCTCATCTGGAATCGCCAGTTGTCCAACGCCGAGGTCAAGCAGGCCCACGATGTCATGCGCCAACGGTTCATCCAGCAGGGGATGGTCCTGATCGATACGCTCACGGCAACCTCGGGGGTCACGACGCTGACCTTCAACGGCCTCAACGGTAACGCCGACGGCACCTACTATTTGACGGGTCGAGTCAGCTTTCCCGGGGCTTGTTCCGTCGAGGCTCGACCGAACGGTTTGACCACGAACATGTTTAGCCGGTCAGAGGTCGGGGGAGCCCTCCAGTTCAGTTCCACGACCGGGTTGCTTCTCGGCGGGTGGATCATTCCTGAAGGATCCGCTGAAGGCACGATTCTTGTCGAGGCTTGGATCTACCCTGAAGAAAACAAGGGAGGGTCGTCGGGCAATCGTTCAGGGCGAAGGATGTACCGAGGGCTCAACACGACGGTGAACACGGCCACCCCCGGCGTGGCCGATATCGGGCTCACCGAACTGGGTGGGATCTGGGATGAGTCCACCTCCAACATGACGAGCTTGGACATCGTTTCCACTGTGAATACGATGGAGACCGGAACGAGCTTCTCGCTCTACTTCATTGAGGATGCAGGATAATGGCGATGACCAAGAACCGTGACTGGGTGGTGGGGACGGATGGAGATCCGCCCGTCGAATCAAGACGACACAACGGCAAGGCGATGGTCCTGCTCGACGGAGACGACGGGACCTACTTCGGATGGGAGGACGAAGCCGGAAACCTGTTCAGTGGGACCCGCGTCACGTTCGATACCGGGGCTCAAACGGCTCGGGACGCTGCTGCCACAGCGTCTTCTGACATGGCGGCGGTCGAGACAGCGCATGTATCCGCCTTCGCCACGCTCAAGGCGAAACGTGAGGCAGGCACAGACCTCGATCTGGCCGACCTCAACATGCTGGCCGACCTGTTCTTCAAGCTGGATCTCAGCTAGTGGACCTGTTCCACCGCTCGATCATGTCTGAACCCATCGGCACCCACCTGCTACCGATGGCGTACTGGCACGACAACGAGCCCGCGGCCTCCTTCATCTACTTCGCCGAGGAGCGGGCGCGGGCGATGAAGTGGTCGTCCAACCGCATGTGCGGCTACGTCCTGTACCGCATCGACTCCGCTAACGTGGCGGGCCTGGAGCAGCACCACACACTCGGGTTCTGGAAGACCGCGACCCCAGTCCCGTTCGCGGACCTGGAGGTGCTGGAACGGCGGGACAACCCTGCTACCCTGCCCAACCTCCCTGAGATGCTCCGTGCGCGCGCCGAGGAGCACGGAACGCTATGATCTCCGAGATCCACCTGTTCGATTTCGACGGCACCCTGTTCCGCACGCCGCTGCCCCCCGAAGGGTGGCCCGACGGAGACTGGTGGCCGAACCCGGCCTCCATGAAGCCGCCCTACGTCCCTGACAAGCCCGGGTCGGCATGGTGGATCCCTGAGCCGGTCACGGCGCTCAAAGCCGCCATCGCCAATCCTCGCGCCTACACGGCCGTGTGTACGGCCCGTATGTACCCGCTGCGGTCGAGGCTCAACGAGCTTCTGAATGGACGAGGGCTCAGGCCCGACGATCTCATCTTGAACGACTCCGACTTCGGGGCAGCCCGATACAAGATGCAGGAGATGAAGTACCTGACTCGGCAGTTTCCGACAGCGAATGCGATCCACTTTTGGGAGGACAACGGAGATCACCTCCGCCAGTTCCATCGCTACGCCGAGCAGAAGCTCCACAAGGCTTTCGTCCCCCACCTCGTCCGATCCAAACGGGTGCCGGCGACTCCTGTGAGTGCGGGCCGGGTCGCTTCCCGCTACCTCGACCGTTGAATTCGTTGCGAATTCGATCCGATCCAGAGATCGTGCCCACGGCTGGAGCCAAGCACCTGCGCATGGCTATCGGGTCACGATAGAACAGTAAGCTCGGCTTCACTCGGCCGAAAACAAGAGGCAATGAGGACGGTACGGTACGTCCTGTGCTGGCGTAAGTACGCTGGCAACAGGAAAGTACCATGCGCTGCCTCACGATCCACCCCCAGAAACGGCCGAGGCCCGGTAATTCGCTTCTAGTCTTTCCTCCACTAAACCGACAAGACCATGCGTGATCGTCATGCCCTAGCCATCGTGCTTGTGTGCGTGGTCGTCCTCGTTCTTGCCCAGGCCCTCTCTCATTGTTGAGTGGGCACGGCGACACCCCCCTAGCAGGGAGCCACCGTATGAAACATCCCAAGTACCTCAACCTGTTCTCACAGAAGGCGTTCGCCTTCACCATGCTGTTTGCACTCATGTTCATCGCAGGCGCCTCCGAGAGCGCGCCCCCGATGGACGCAGGCGTAGCCACCCGCGTGGAAGGCCCTGAGCTTCCTGAGTCGGTCGAGCCCCTCCCTCTGCATCCACGCAGCATGGACGAGCCCGCTCCTGTGGACGAGCCTGTGGCCAATCCCTGGAAGGACTACCCGAACCAGTGTGACCGGCCTCGTATCGTGATCCCGAAGGGGAACAAGCGCGAGCACTACCGCAAGATCCGATACCACGGGAAGATCACGAAGAACCAACAGAAGCGGCACCGTGCGATTGCCATGACGGTCGCAGAGGAGATGGGGGCCAACCCCACCCTGATCGACATTTGGATGACGCGCGAGTCCTCTCGCAACCCGCACGCCATCCACATCCTCAACCCCGATCTTGAAGCCAATTCTGGAGCACACCGTCGCTTCTCGTGGTCCGAGCACCACCAAGAACGACTAGAGCGCATCCTCGCCTCTGCCTCACAACGAGGCGAGGGATCGAAGGCGTACTACGCAGCGAAGGCCGAGCTTGGCCGTCGCAGCATCTACCGGAACAACCCCTTCTGGCGAACACGCCTGGAGCTTCCGGTCTACATCGAGGCCACGGACAAGACCATCCCTGACGCCATGAGCGTGTGGGCGTTTGGCTATGGCCTGTACGGGATGAACGCGGTCCTGTTCACGGACAACTGGGATCGCCAGGCGCCCCCTTGGATCCTTTGCGGAGACGAGGGCATCATCGCAACCGTCGTGCAGGTTTGGGCCTCTCGCAAGGCTCAGGTGCAGTGTGAAGCGCTGGGGATCGGCGGCACCTACGAGGATGTGAACCGACGCATGGCATCGGGCCACTGCAAGGAGCGCACGACCAAGAAGGGTCTGTTTCTCAAGCGTGCTGACCAACACGGCCTCGACGTGTACGAGTACGTGATCAAGGCGGGTACGAAATCCTGGGCCGAGCGCGACAGCAACGGCAAAAGGATCTTCAAGCTCGATGCGGAGGGGAATCGAATCCCTCGCCGCGCTCAATTGGGATCCAAATGGAAGCGTGACGACCACACCCGCGTCGAAGTGCTGGAGCACATGCGTCAGGTGATCGTGGACGAGTGTTTGACCGAGGAGACGTGGATGACGGTGGAGTGCCGGAACCCGAAGGCCAAGGGCTACTCCAAGAAGGCCCATAAGGCCAACAACGCGATACCCTCTGTCGCCATGCTTTCCGCCCCCTGACTCAGTTTTCCTCGCGGAAGGGTATAGAGGGGTGTAGGCTGTGAGCCTGCACCCCTCTGTTTATGTGGAAGGTTGAAATCACGGAAGGCTGGTATCTGACCCCCAATCCAGAGGGGACGGGTCTGCTGCTGTGCGTCGAGCGGAGCTTGAAGGCCCACACTCAGGTGGTCTCTGCCTACGTGTCACGGACGCCGCAACAGATCGACGTGGAGAACCACCTGCTCTCGTGCCCACCGGGCCGTCCTGAAACCTACGGTGCTTTGTACGCTTCGGTCATCGGCAAGCTGGAAGCCCTTGCAACTGAACTGTTTGACCTTGGGTGGTTCCACCACACCGAGCAAATTGGGCTGACCACGCACTACACGATCCTGAGAGCCATCTCCCGGGAGTCGGAGAAGCTGCACCACGCCCGGACGGGGAACTGACGATGTACAAAGCACGCAACGGCAAAGAGTGTTATCTGATCGCAATCGAAGGGCCCGACCGGCTCGGCAAGGCGACGCAGGCGAAGCGGCTGGAGTCCAGCCTTCCTGTGCTCGGCTACAAGCCGATCTCCGAGGAGGTCCCGTGGCAGGACGGGGTGACGCGCGATCTGATCTACGAGATGCTGTTCGATGGTCGCGCGACCCAACACCCGGTCGTGTTCCAGACGATCCAGGCGATGAACCGCCGCATCTTCCAAGCGCAGTATCTCCCCAACCTCGCCGCTCACTTTGACGCGATCATCCTCGACCGTTGGACCGGATCGACCCTTGTGTACGGGCGAGCAACGGGTGTGTCGGACGAGCAGACGGAGGCGATGCTGTCGGGCGTGCTCAAGCCTGACCTCGTGTTCGTGTTTGATGGCACCCCCTTCCCCTCGACGGAGCGCCAAGCCCTGGACGAGTACGAGAAGGACGATGAATTCCAGCACCGGGTTCGCCTCGGGTTCCAGCGGTACGCCCAAGAGACACCCGAGGCGATTCTGGTGGATGCCCACCGCGATCCGAACGTGATCACGAACGAGCTTATCGAGGGCTGCCGTGCGCGGCTGCCAGCGCGCTCCAAGGGCTCGTGAGGGCGTTCCGTTGTCGGCGATGACCCTCGGACACCGTGGAGCATTCGCCGCTCTCAGAGCCTCTCAGAGCCTCTCCTGGCTCGCGCGAAACACGCGGTAGTTTCGGGGCGATCTCGGTTGTCGTACTTGGACCGTGAGATCTGCATCCACCCCCGGAGACCAAACAAATGACCGAAGATACAGAACTATTCGTAGTCCGCATGTGGGACGCGGACGCAAAACGATGGACGACGCTTACAGAACCCTTGCCAGACGCAGAGGCCACCGAACGGTGGAATGAATTCACGGCGAACGGCACGACGCTGACCGGCGAGAACGACGAGGCGTATTACTACGAGGTGTTCCCTGCGAAGGAGAAGGCGACCGTTGAACCCGAGGCGTAAAGCAGCGGATTCAGGTGTAATGCGCGGCACGCCCGCGCCTATCTGCCCCCGTTTTGTGGAGCATGTACGACCTCGATCTACCCGACGGAGACGGCTGGAAGCCTGTAGTCATCGGGATCCGTTTCACCGACGACGAGAAGATTCTCATTCACTTTCGCATCTTCTGGTGGGGCTGCCATTATCGCGTCGTGTTGGAGAAGCTGACCCGCGAGGACGGCGAGGTCGTGGAGCTTACCGAGATCGAAGCCGGCCACATCGAGGCGGCACGTTCGGCGGTCTACGATCACATAAGCGATCAGATCGCGGAAATGGTCATGGAAGAGGATGACTACGAACCCGAATTCTGGAACTGAAACATGCTCGGACTACTGATCGCAGCGCTCTCCTTTGGCGGCCTCACCGAATGCACCGTGTCGAGCGGGCGCGTGTTCACGTGCTCACCAACCAGCTACAACGGAACAGCCGTCGTGCAACACGAGGGTCTCTACCGCTCGTGCAAGATTGCGAACGGCCGTGTCCAGCGCTGTGGCGGCTCGTACCAAGGCACCGCTCCGGCGAAGAAGGACGGTTACTGGAAGCAGTGCCGCATTGCCAATGGGCGCGTGTTCTCGTGCGGTGCCCACTTCTCGGGTAAGGTCGTGACGCGATGAAGGGGTTCGATGATCTCACGCCCGCGGAGCGGAAGAAGCTCTCGGACACCTTGTTTGCGAAGTACGAGCGGGGCGAGGCTACGGAAGCCGAGCAGCTTGACTGCGCAGTGCTTCGACAGATGATGGTGCGGGGCTCCACCGAGGCACAGACCCGGATCCATTTGGTCGGGACGTTGCGCGATCGGATCCAAGCACGTCGAGATTTCCTCGACAGCGACGGGTAGAGTCTCCGCGTGAGACCCCCAGCCTTCCGTATCGGAAACGCGGAGGTCCCTCTTGTGGGGCCTGCCTCAGAGTGGCGTGCTGCAATCCAGCACGAGGCGAACCAACAGGGAAAGCCCTGTTTCGTAGCCCTTGATCACCGGGCTGATGACACCTTCTTGATCGTGACCATCGGGGGAGAGCGTCACGAATTGATGTGGGCAAACTTCACTCCGTTGGAGTAGGTCGGGCTCCCACTTATCATTCAATCGGTAGAGTCGGGTGGAGACTCCCCATGCTCAAATTCATTCTCGACCTGCTCGCGCGCTTGTTCAGCCGAGGGGGCAAAAAAGCGCTCCCCACAGCGAAGAAGGAGACCCAGCCCCCCAAACTGGCGGACTCTGAGGCCAAGAAGGTCCAGAAGAAGCTGATTCACCTCAACGCCGAATTCGATGGCGGCGCTGACGGTGACATTGGCCCGAAAACGATGGCGGCGGTCGAGGACTTCAAACTCGACAACGAGATCGAGGAAGACGGCCTTGGGCCCGAGACTCTTGCTGCGCTCGATGCCGCCCATGCCGCCCTCGGTCTGCCCGAAGGTCTCCCGCTGGAGGTTGGCGATCAAGGCTCGGAGGTAGCGGACCTCCAGAAGAAACTCATGGCGCTCGGCCATGACATGCCTCGATTCGGGGCCGATGGCTCCCTTGGAGACGAGACGCTGGTAGCGGTCAAGACCTTCCAGCGAGAAGAGGGCATCGAGGACGAGGACGCGTTCAAGGACCAAGGTGTCGGACCCAAGACACTCAAGGCGATCACGGCTGCCGAGGTCAAGGACAAGCCTGTGTTTGTCCCGCCTCCCCCGGCCACGGGCAAGATTCCTTTCGATCCTCCCGAGGGGATGATCGTGACCAAGCACCTCCACGATCTAAAGAAGGGCGACCCGAAGCGACCGCTCAAGCTGTCGCAGATCCGTGGCGTCACTATCCACCAGACCGCGTGCCAGATCGGAGACAAGGAACGGCGCTACGACAACGTGGCGTGTCACGTCGCTATCACGCAGTCCGGCAAGATCATTTGGGTCAATGATTTTGAGCGGTACGTCTGGCACGGACACGGGTTCAACAAGTACACCCTGGGCATCGAGCTTGACGGCCACTTCGCCGGCCTGGAGTCGCTCAACGAGGAAACCGGGGAATGGGAGCCGGACCTCGACACGTACTGGCGTCCGAAATCCCGCCCTGATCGGATGCCGCTTTCGATCACCCCCGCGCAGGCCGAAGCCTGCAAGCAAGTGATCCGATGGATGAAGCGGTACATCGACGGGAACGGCGGAAACTTCGATCACATCGTCGCGCATCGCCAGTCGTCGGGCTCACGTATCTCTGATCCAGGCGAGAAGACCTGGAAGCTGGTCGCACTTCCCCTGTTTGACGAGCTTGGCATGACCGAGGGTGGGCCGGACTATTTTCTTGCCGACCGCAAGGGACGTGCTGCACGCCCGCTGCCGAAGGAGTGGGGCCCTGACCGCTACACGGCGTCGTACCGCCGTACCCCGAAGGTCAAGAAGGGTCATCCCACAGGCGGACCCAAATAGCGTCGCACTGGCGTAGAGTCCTACGTGAAACGCGTAGTCATCGAGTCCCCCTTCAAGACCGTGACGTTCGATCTGAACGGTCAGTCCTTCACTCTGTTTGAAGAAGGCAACCTCGCGTATGCGCGCGCCGCTGCCCACGACTGCCTCGTGAACCACGGGGAAGCTCCGTGGGCGTCGCATCTTTTGTACCCCCAGCCCGGCATCCTCCGTGACGACGTGGCGGAGGAACGGGTCCACGGCATCACAGCGGGTCTGGTCTGGTCGGAGTGCGCCGAGAAGTGTGTCGTCTATATCGACCGGGGGATCACCGAAGGGATGCGCAAGTACGGTATCCCCGGTGCAGAGAAGAAGGGCCAGCCCATCGAGTACCGGCGTATCGGGGTACTCGCCATCCCCGAGTTCGCCGATCTCACGCCTGAGCAACTCATCGCGCTCCCCATCATTTGACGACCCTAGTCGTCAAACATGGGCCAGTCCTCAACGATTAGCTCCGCCTCAAGCTCGGCAATTTCGTCGCCGATGGCCTTGGATTTTGCCGGGTCCGACTCTTTCACCTGTTCGGCACGGAGACGCTCGATCTCGGCACGGTAAGCGTCGCGGATGGCAGGGGGGAGGCCCACGATCAGATCGTAGCCGGGTTTCGACCCGAATGCTTGGGACGTACTCAAAGTATGAAGTGGTGGCTTCAACCCATTCCCGTGCTGACGGCGTTCAGTTTCTTCGGCATTCTTTTCCTGCTTGGCCTGAGCGCGGCAATGGGCAGCATCTACGCGTTCGGGAACGTGCTGTTCCTCGGAGTCGGGTTTGTCTGGGTGCTGGGGACGACCCCAGGGTTTCGGGACGGCATCTAGCGGCGTACAAGGGGTATGCCGGCAATTGACCTCGACAGGCTCGTGGACATGCAGACAGATCCCCGTGTGATCGCGGAGATGGACGAAAGCGAGCTTCCACCACGGAGGGCTCCTGGCCATCCGGCTCAAAAGCCGGCTGTCAACGTGCCTCACGTCATGCTGGCGGACCGCTACGATCTGATCGGGGGCGACCCGACGGGCTGGTACGCCTCCGAGAAGATGGATGGCGTGCGTGCGTTCTGGGACGGTCGCTCGCTGTGGTCGCGGCAGGGCAACAAATTCAACGCGCCGGATTGGTACACGAGCCGGCTCCCTCGCATCCCTCTCGACGGCGAGCTTTGGGGCGGGCGCGGCACCTTCTACAAGGTCAACGGCTGGACGAAGCGCGCCAACGACCCTGACGTGTGGAAGAACATTCACTACGTGTGCTTCGATGCGCCACGGGTCGAGGCTCCCTTTGAGCAACGCCTCGTGCGGCTGTACACGGAAGTCCAGATGGCCGGCGTGCCTTGGCTTGCGGTCTCCGAGCAAACACCCGTCGCGTCGATGAACGATCTGTTCGTGAAGCTCAAGGCCATCGAAGCGGTCAAGGGTGAAGGGTTGATCATCCGCCGGCCGGGCAATGCCTACTACTGGTCTCAGGCGGCACACGACCGCTCGGTGGACTGCCTCAAGGTCACGACAGTTCACACTGCCGAGGCCACGCTCGTCGGCTACACGAAAGGCAAGGGCGACCGAGACGGGGTGTTCGGAGCGATGCTTTGCGAGCTTGCCGATGGAACACGGTTCAAGATCGGCACGGGGTTCGACTCCGCGTGCCTCTGCAACCCGCCTCCCGTGGGTTGCACCGTCACGTTCGGTTTCAAGGCGCTCAACAAGAGCGGGGTTCCCCGTGAGCCTCGCTACTACCGGGTCCGCGAGTAGGCCCACCTTCTTCGCCCACCCCGCTTGACTCCGCCATTCTGCGGATCTACAGTGGGCATGTCGAGGTCGCACGGAGCGGCCGACAACCACAACGAGGAGATCGTTTTATGAGATACAGCCATGCTGTATTTATCGCCCGCTTGCAACCACCGCACCGGGCTCACATTCAGGTTATCGAGAGGGCACTAGACAAGGCCGACTCGGTTGTCATCGTCTTAGGATCTTCCCGCTCTGCACCCGGTCTACGGAACCCGTGGACAGCCAAGCAGCGCGAGGAGATGGTGAGACGGTGTTTCGATTACGAGACGGGGCAGCGGCTTCGATTCCTCGCGGTACGGGACCAACCGTACAACGACACGAATTGGATGGCGGAGGTCCACATGAAGGTCAACGAGGCTACGGCTCACTCTGAGAACGTGGCCCTTGTTGGGCACATGAAGGACAACACCAGCTTCTACCTTGAGTTCTTCCCGCAGTGGAAATTCGTGGACCTGGGGCTCATGCACGAAGGGATGAGTGCGACCTCGGTGCGCGAGCAGTATTTTGAGGAAGGGCGCGACGGAGGCAAGGAGTGGCGGGACCGCCACTGGCACGATGCCGTCCACGCAGGCGTGCTCGACTGGCTGAAGGAGTGGAAGCAAGGACCCGAGTACGAAGCGCTCCACAAGGAGTGGAAGTTCATCGCTTCGTACAAGGAGCGGTGGGCGAGTGCTCCTTACCCGCCCACGTTCGTCACGACCGATGCAGTGGTCATCAAAAGCGGACACGTCCTTCTCGTCCGCCGCGGGGCGAACCCCGGCAAGGGGCTTCTGGCGCTGCCTGGGGGGTTCATCGACACGGACAAGACCTTGCTCGGATGCGCCTTGCGGGAGTTGAAAGAGGAGACACGGATCAACGTCGATCAGCGTGTCCTCCGAGAGCACGTCCGCGACAAGGAGGTGTTCGCCCACCCTGAGAGGTCCACGCGCGGTCGGACGATCTCGCACGCCTTCTACATCAAGCTGGCCGACGGGGGCACGCTCCCAAGGGTCAAGGGAGGTGACGATGCAGCCGGAGCGTTCTGGCTCCCCATCGGAGACCTGCACCTACGAGAGACCGAGTTCTTTGAAGATCACTTGGACATTATCGAGCATTTCATCCACACGTCCCGTTGAGGGGCTTCACCCAGACAGCGAAAGGATCGCTACCTCATGTTTCAACGCAACGAAGATTTCAACATCCTCCTGGCCACCGACGGCTACAAGATCACGCACTGGAAGCAGTACCCACCTGGAACACAGACCGTCTCCAGCTACTTGGAGAGCCGCGGCGGCAAGTTCGACTCGACCATCTTCTTCGGCCTCCAGTATTACCTGAAGCGCTACTTGGCCGGCGTGGTCGTCACCCAGGAAAAGATCGATGAGGCCGAGGCGGTCCTCAAGCCCTACATCGGCGACCACTTCAACCGCGAGGGTTGGGAGCACATTCTCCGCGAACACGGGGGCCGGCTGCCCGTGAAGATCAAGGCCGTGGCCGAGGGGACGGACGTGCCAACGGGGAACGTCCTTATGACCATCGAGAACACGGACCCGGCGTGCTTCTGGCTGCCGAACTACCTGGAGACGATGCTGGTCGAGGTCTGGCACACGATCACGGTCGCCACGTACTCCAACCGCTTTCGCCGTCTCCTCCTTCGCTACCTGCGAAAGACAGGCGACGCCGCGGGAATTGACTACATGCTCCATGACTTCGGCTACCGGGGCGTGAGCAGCCAGGAGACCGCCGCGCTCGGCGGCGCGGCTCACCTCGTCAATTTCCTGGGCACCGATACCATCGCGGGGGTCGAGCTTCTGCGCGAATACTACGAAGGAGGCGACTGCGCTGCTTCCATCCCTGCGTCTGAGCACAGCACGATCACGTCATGGGGCCAGGAACACGAGGTCGATGCGTTCGCCAACATGCTCACGTCCTACCCGACCGGCGCGGTCGCTTGTGTGTCTGACTCCTACAATATCTGGAACGCCTGCGAGAAACTGTGGGGCGAAAAGCTCCGCATGAAGGTGCTGGGCCGTGACGGCTTGCTCGTTGTGCGACCTGACTCTGGGCCGCCTGCGGCCACTGACGCGAAGTGCTTGCGCATCCTCGGGGAGCGTTTCGGTGCCAACGAGAACGCCAAGGGCTACAAGGTGCTCAACCCCAAGGTGCGGTTGATCCAAGGTGACGGTATCGACCTGGAGATGGGTGAGGAGATCCTCGATGCTCTGCTCCACGACGGTTGGGCTGCGGAGAACATGGCCTTCGGGTCGGGAGGGGGCCTGCTGCAAAAGCATGACCGCGACACGCAGAAGTTCGCCTTCAAATGCTCGGCCATCGAAATCGACGGCGAGTGGAAAGACGTGTGGAAGGACCCGATCACGGACTCAGGCAAGCGAAGCAAGCGGGGCCGGCTCGCGCTGGACCTGGGGTCGAACGGCTTGCTCACGACCGTGGCCGAGGGTGCGACGGACGATGACCAGCTTGTCGAGGTGTTCCGCAACGGCGAGGTCTTGGTGGAGTACACGCTCGCTGAGATCCGGTCGCGTGCGAAGGCTGCGGCGGACAAGGAGTAGGACCATGATTGCGCCAGCAATTCTGAGGCAATACGAGGTCGCTCGGAAACGAGGCTGGGATCGGATGTACTGGGCCGTAGACCTTCACGGCACTCTGATCCTGCCCAACTACCGGGACGACGAGCTTCCGACCACCTACTACGCGCACGGGCAAGAGACGATGGGGCTCTTGTCCGCGCGTTCGGACGTGGTGCTGATCATGTACACCTGCTCGTGGCCGAAAGAGATCAAGCAGTACCTCGATGTGTTCCGGGCCGACGGGATCGAATTCGATTACGTCAACAAGAACCCCGAGGTGGACAGCGAGGGCTACGGCTTCTACAACGACAAGCCCTATTTCAACGTCCTGCTGGATGACAAGGCCGGGTTCGACCCCGAACAGCACTGGAAGGAGATCGGCAGTATCCTGCCCGATCTCCCCTTGCTGACGGTCTAGTGTTCAAATTCGGCCCCGTTTGGGGTAAGTTTCGATCCAAGCCCTGCCAGCGTACCGGAAGGGAGGACGAAACATGCTACTCGCACACGGAACCGGAATCTGCCCCTTGGAAATCGTTGCCGTCGTCCCCGCGCTTGCCGCGGCCTGGGCCTGCCGGGGGCTGCTCGTGACGCGTTTTCGCGCCTTCCTGGGCCTCTAATCGTCTAGGTCGGCGAGGGCGAGGCAACTCATGTGGGAGTCCACCCCGTCGTCGTCGTCGTCGTCCGCTAGCCGCGAAAACGTGTCGTAGTCTTTGTCTGGCTCCCACTCGTTCACGTCGAGGTCGGGGTCAAATATCGGGCACGTCGGGTTCTGCAAATTTGTCGTTTGAACGCCGCGGGGGCGCCCCGTCAGAACCTTCTTGAAATTGCCGAGGTCGCCAAGCTGTCGCGTGTACCAGACGGCCGAGTCACCCACGGGCTCGACCTCGCGGTCGATAATGTCGTCTGCCCAAGCGTTGCAGATGACTGGAGTTCTAGCACCCAGGGCGATTTTCGCGGGGACCCCTGAAAGCTCGGCGTAGTACCCAGGCGTTTTGTACATGTGCCGAAGACGGTATTTGGCCTCGGCTTTGCCTTCGGGGGACCCGTTATGCCCGGACAGGGCGCCCTTCAAGCCGAATCGGGTCTTCTTGAATACGGTGAAGAACACCGCCACCCCTTCTTGATTCGTGCAGATGAGCCACACCGGGTACTTGGACAACATGACCCCACGCGCGACGTGCAACCCAATTTTGGCGTAGGTGTGCGAATACATTTCCCAGACAGCCGCTTCGTGCTGGCTCCGCTGAGACCCGGAAAACAGGTCGCACTGGAGCCCCGCCAAGTGCATGGCCGCGACTCGGGCAGGGGAGGGTCTCATCATCGTAGCAACCTGATAGACACTCTAGCGCCCCTATAGGATGGGCCTCGTAGAATGGGCGTCGTCAAGGTCACTGCCGCAGAGTGCCCCCAGTGCGAGGATTGGATCTATAGCCGAGCCCCGCACGACTGCCACTCGTGTTCGTGCGGCGCGATCACCGTAGATGGGGGGTTCGACTACCTCCGGGTGCTCTGGAAACAAGACGTGTGCGGGAACAGTGCCCCTCCGACGCGATTCGTGGAGGTAGATGCGACCCGCCAGCAGCTTTTCCACGACTGGTCGCTGGGCTCCCGGTCGTACGGCTGGATCCACCCAGCGGAGGCTGTTGAGGGCGATATTCGGCCTATGCTTGGCCAGGAGTAGGATGGATCGGCTCGCCAACTACGCACCCCGCAAGCGCAAGCGCCAGAGGAAGCAGCGCGGACGGAAACGGCAAACTAGCCGTAAGCGCTATTTGGCGAACCCGGGCCTCCAACGGTACAAGTCGAAGCAGCGGTACAAGCACAACAGGATCAACCCTCGGTTCAAGCGCAAGCGTCGGTTCTACCGAAAGCATCGCCAAATGCACCGTCGGATCGGATCCGAACGGCCGGACCCCTGCATCTATTTCCTGATGCCCGAGGGCGAAGATTTCGTCGGCGGTTGTGTGACTGCCATTTGGGGCGACTCATGGGTGGTCGAGTTCCAGATGATCGACGGCCCTGCCGGCGAGATGGATGTCGATGAATTCCTGGCGACCGCGATCATGGAGGACGAGGAGGACGTGAACCAGTTTCACGATGTTCTGGAGCAGGCCGCGAGTGCCGCCCCCGAAGAGGACGAGGAGATCGGCTGGACCCTGGACGCGCCTGGAGAGGCTATTGCCGAGGACGCGAGCTTTGAGCGTCCCGACCCGGTTCGGCTCGCCAAGCGGCACCTTGCGTTCAACAAAGAGGTGCCCACGGAGCTTCTGAGTCAGCTTGTGAAGGTGCTGTCCAAGGCGGAGGCCGATGCCGAGGGCGATGGCCGAGAACGCCTCTCGGGCGCCCTCACGGACTTGAAGGGCATGACGCGCCGGGTCACGGAGGCATGGGCGCGCCGGAAAGAGGAGTAGCGTGTTGTGTCGAGTCCTGAGCAGAAGGTCAGGGTTGCCCGCTCACGCGCTCTGACAGGGCGGCGTACTCGGATCAACCGCATCCTGACCTACACGGGTCGGGCCCAAGCGGGCGCCTATTTTGGCGAGCCCCACACCTTCTACGATGGTAATGCTCCCCCCGAGGAAGTGGCGCATGGTGTCAAACCCGGTCCGCCAGTGTTCCCGAACCTGTGCGTGCTCCCGATCATCCGAGAGGTGAGCCCCGACCTGTTTATCACGGACCTTCTGACCGAGATCACTTTCGCCGTCACCTACGACCAACCCGATCCCACCGACACTGTGGGGATGCACGTCGATGGGACTCCGGCGTCGGGACTCACAGAGCTTTCCCGTGCTCCCATCGTGGTGGGAGGCGTGACCATCGGGTACACGTTCACGTTCGACCTGACCGGCGCAACCATTCCCGCCTACTACACGCTAACCATCGGCCGCGCCCTCATCCCTGAATGCAGATCTGTGGTCGCGCGAGCGATCAGATTGATCGACGGTACTCTGACCCGCGACGGCGGAGGGGGTTGATGTGGAGGAACCAACCATGCTCGCAGTAACTCTCGATCTTGACCTCAAGACCATCCTCTCTGCCTTTACCTTCATCATGGGCATCGGTGGGACTCTGGCCGTGCTCAAGTTTCGCGCGAGCAGAACCGAGTCCGATGTGAAATCAGTGAAGGGGAAGCTGAAGGACGATCGTGCCGAGCTACGCGAGGACGACAAGGAGCTTGCTGCGAAGCTCGACAAGATCGCCGGGATGGTGACGGACCAGACCGACATTCTGAAATCCCGCATCCACGACTCCGAAAAGACTCAAGGTGCGAAGCTCGACATGTTCAAGACGCAGACCTTCGCCAAGTTGGACGATCTCAAGGACGCCCACGCGAAGCACGAGACCCGCCTCTCCGTTGCCGAGACGGAGCGCGGCCACATGAAAAACGAGATTTCCCGCCACGGCAAGAAGCTCACCATCCTGCCTTCCAGGGACCCTAATGGATGACCAACGCTCAGTCGCTCGTGTAGCGGGCCGGCACCTTGCCCGCTCCACGCAGCAGCGTGACAGCCTCCACACGCTTCTGAAGTCGTTTGAGGAGTCGTTTGGGAACGCGGGTTCTTGGTATCGCCGTCGTCGTATCAAGACCGACAAGGATCAGCTTGCCCGCAAGATCTCGGCCAAGGCTTTGGCCGTGGTTCGGTTCATGGTCCTGCGCTTTGAGGACGCTGCATTCGGGAAGCGGATCAAGAAGCGGCTGCGTCGGTGGGAGAATTTCAAGAAGATGCTGACCAAGATCAGCACGGGCACGGATTGGGATTCGTTGCTCGCGGTCCTTGAGAAGATCGATACGAAATCGAAGGACGCCTGGGAGAAGTATTGGGAGTACAAGAAATTCGCTCTCATGGTCCTTGACGCTCTTGATACCGAATTTGAGGGCGGCATCGAAGTCCAAGGACACCACGTCGAATTGTTCACGACACCGATGGGGGAGTGGGACAGCGAGCAGATCGGGAAGGTGAAAGCGGTGATCCGCTCTGCCGATTCGCTCCTCTCCAGCAAGGGGCTGGGGAAGGCGTTTGGTGGCCGCATCCAGGCGTGGCCGAGTCGCGTCGTACCTCCGAGCGGCAAGGGCAGCCACAATACGTTGGCCTCGTACAACCCTCACCACGACCTCCTGCGTTTGGCGGCGGGCGGGAAATTTCGTGCGACGGTGCGGACGGCGATCCATGAGCTTGGGCATCGCTGGTATTTCCGCGTCATGGGAAGCCAGGGCCGGGCCGCCTGGACCGAATTCTTTGGGGATAACGTTGCCCCACCAGACCTGTCCGAGATCATGGCGGAATGGGAGAGGTTTGCGAAGGTGCATGAATACGGGGCGTGGCTGGGGTATTTCATCCACCACGTCAAGCAGAAGATGCCCGACCAGCGAATGTGGCTGATCCTCGCGGCGGACCAGGCCGGCATACACGAGGATTTTCATCCGATGACGGGTCAGCCGAGCCGGAAGAAATCGAACCGTCCGGGGCTCGACCAGATGAAGGAAAAGCTCGCAGAGATCAAGGTCTTCATGCACCCGGTCACGGCCTATTCAGGCACGAGTCCCGAGGAGCTATTCGCCGAGACCTTCGCCTACATTGTAACGGACGGCCCTCGTCGTATCCCCCCGATTGTGCGTGACGCTTTCAGTCGGGCAGTCCCCCAAGCCCGGGTGGCGGCATCTGTACCGCGTGTCGCGGCACGTCACCGCGCAGGGCTGATTCAAGCACCCCCCAAACTCTACGCCTCGATCAAGGAATGGGCGCTTGCCGTGGTGGCCCACGGCAGGGTCTATGGCACAAAAGATACCGTGCCGGCTTCGGAAGCAGAGGCGGCCAAGTGGAAGCCATACCTGCGATCTGGGGTAAAGCCCACAAATTCGCGGGGCGGGTCGAAGAAGGAATTCGACGTTGACCTTGAGGGGTGGCTTCAGCTTACGGACAAGGTACGCCGACATGCGGAGGAGAAGGCCGCACTCGACCCGAGCGAGGTGACGCGCCCCCTATTCAAACTCTACGACACGATCACCGTGGACCTCACGCACATGGACTCCCTCTGGTGGGGGAACGCCGCCGCGGCATGGAGCGAGTCGAAGGGGCTGTTGGTTGTCGATCTCCCGTGGTTCGATAACGACGACGACATTTCGCGGTCCTTCGATCGCAAATCGGGCAGGGACATTAAGCACGAGCTAATCCACATGGGGCAGAGCATCCTTTCCGATGCTTTCCGCATGACCGATGAAACTGTCGAGGTCCATGGAGAGGCATTCGTCGTGAAGCGTCGGCCCCGACCAGGGATGCCGAGCCGGCGGATTATGACCCCCGAGCACATCCAGAAGACGCCGCACTTGCGCCCCGAGGAGCGTCGGAAGATCGAGCGCACCTTGGGCCGTTCCCTTCCGTTCGGGTCGGAGGTGGAGCAACACCACCTGGACGACATTGAGTATTACACCATCCTTGCCGACGCAGTGGAGGAGTTCCGTACCCTTGACCTGACCGGCCTCAACCGGGCCGAGAAGAATTTGGCGCTCGCCCTCTTCACTTCGGCCAAGGCATTCCCTGGGGATCCCAGCTTCTACTCCGAGCGGAAAAAATGGATCGCCCTCGACCCGCGCAAGAAGGTGTATCCGTTGACACTCCTTCGGCGCAATGGTCTCAAGCCCAACCGCGCGTTTGAGGTGTGGAAGAAGCGCGCAAGGGGCAAGTGGCGCAAGGGGCTCAAGGAGCTTACGAAGGCGGTGCTATGAGCCTTCCCAAGTACGTCGGCATCTTCCTGACGCCCGCGTCCAAGCGAGCGTTGCTCAAGGAGTTCCCCGCGATCCACCCCAACGTGTCCGCGGATCATGTGACACTGGCGTACAACCCGGGGCGCAAGCTGTTGGCACGACTGGTGCCGGGCACCCTTGTGAAATTCAGGGTCCGCGGGTACGTCGAGGATGACAAGGGGCAGGCCATCACCGTCGAGCTTCCAGCCCCCTACGACGATCTTGCTGAGCGCGACCCGCATGTCACGATCTCGACGGCGGACGGTGTGAAGGGGGTCTACTCCAACTCGATCCTCGGTCGCGCACAGCCGACGACGGCGCACACATACACGGGCATTGTCGATTGGGACAAACGACGTGCTCCTGTCCGTACGCGACGGTTCCCGATGGGGGCCCTCAAGACCGCGGCACAGTGGGACAAGCTGCGACCGAACGACCGGGTGAAGGTCTACCACGGCACGCGCTTTTCCGAGATTCACGATCTGATCAACGGCTTCGATGCGACCAAGGTGCAGCCTCGCCATTATGGGGGGCCCCGGCATCGAGGTGTTTTCGTGTCCCCCGAGTTCAAGCTCGCCAAGCGTTTCGGGAATGAAATCGTGTTGGAGCTTGAAGTTCGGGCCAAGTTCCTCCACGGCACGGATTACTCGGGCAACATCGGACGGGGGACCGGACCCCACGGCCCCGTGTCGGTTCACGCTCTTGAGCGGGCCGAGGAGAAATACCCGGACTCGTTTCGGCCCTACCTGTCCGAGACCTTGTTGCAGAATGTGGAGCCGCAGGCGTTGTTGATCGGCCTCGTGGCCCCTCGACAAATCAAGCGCGTCTACTACACGCCTTACGGCAAGACCACGGGTAAGTGGTACACCCGCAAGCAGTTCCTTGACCTGGGCCTGGAGGTCTCGCCCGGCGGATACCGCCGGAAGGAGAAGGTGCGGGATCTGGGGGTGGACCTGTCCTATCCGGGTCTGTCCTACGACCGCTTCCTCGACGCCATCGTCAAGGTTCTGGACATACGCCGTTCCGAGGTCGAGAAGACCTTGAAATGGCGCGCCGAGGTTTCGGTGAAGCCGGGACGATCGGACGTGTTGGAGGAGATGATCGAGCAGATCGGGTTTGAGCCCGTTGCTGCCAGGGTGTACGCCGATCTGGTCCGCGAGCGTCTTTCGGTGAAGCAGGTGGCTGCAAGGTACATCGAGGCATCGGACTCGCGCAGCGCCGACCTGTCTCCTCCGTTGGGCTACCCCGGAGGCACGTGCCACGTCGTTGACCGGATCGATGACGCAGACCCTCCGGGCGAGGACAATCTGATCGACATGGTGGAGGACGGACACGACCTCACCAACCCTGAAGCGGCCCGCGTGTACGACCGGCATGTGGAGCGTGGAGCATGGAAGTACAACATGCTCCTTGGTCCTCACGCGCAGTACAGGATGGACCTGCGAGGGATCACGGTTCCAGAGGTTCGGCTCGCACTCAAGCGGTTCTTCCGGGCTTGGAACGACGCACGCTCAGAGGGAGACACGTACTGGGACGAAGAGATGGCGAGGCAGAGGCCGATCGATTGGATCGACAAGCGTCAGCACCTTCACGTGAGCTTCAAAATGTTCGGGCGCGACGCGATCAAGGTGATCACTGTCTTCCGCCCAGGCGACCAGGATCCCCCGGCTACGGACTGCTAGTCTCGGCCTTCGTGGCTCGGATGGCATTCTCGCACGCAGCGGCGATGCCTTCCCATTGCTCGATGTTCGTCTCAAGCTGGGAGATGCGTTCTTTGTTCGCCGTGGCTTCACTCTGAGTCTGCCGGCAGACATTCATGGCGTCGATGGCCGTGTTCGTGGAGTCCAGGCGGTAGTCCAACGCGGATCCTTGGGCCTCTACCTTCGTGTACATCCACCCCACGGGGAGTGCAGCCACGACAAAAGCCGCCAAGAGCAGGAAGAAGGCGTGTTTGAGCGTGAGAGGCTTGTCCACAGCCCACTCTACCGATCCCTACGGGAAATCGTAGCCGCTCAGCGGATCTGCGGTCGCACCCGGCCAAAAATACGGGCTAGCAAATCCGACAATGAGTAGGATGGCTGCGGAGAGGATCAGCATGTTCCGAGCGCTCGACCACGCTTTCACGATCTTCTCGTCGCTAGTCGAGTGGACGACCGCATTGCACAGGACGGCCATGACGGTGATGAAGGCGGCTAGCAGCGGGAACAGGATCACTTGAGGTCTCCAGGCTTGAGGTCTTTGAGCCGCACGCCAGAGAATTCACTCGCGTCACGGCCGTGGGCGTAGTGGTCTTTCCAGTTCGTCGCCCCAACCTCGTGGCCCTGATGGCCGACGGTGAGCCGGGCCATGTGGGCGGGATTGAGATCCTCGATGGATTCGATGGGCTTGGTCAGGCCAGCGACGATGAACACGTCGCGGTCGGGCTGCGTTTCGTTGACCATGACCTTGATCCCACGCTGTCGGATCCACTCGTCCTTCTCGACCTCGTTGGCGAGCGTGCGGAGGCCCGGTCCGGTGATCACGATCACCTGTCCCCGGGCTGCGGGAAGCACGGCCTCGATCTTGTCGGCCAGGGATGCGTCGTACCGCTCGTAGGATTTGGAGTAGCCGTCGTCCCCGGTGACATGGGATTCGACAAGGGACTGCCCGTCCGGTGAAACGAGGCCGGCGAAGATCGCATTTTCGCGTGGGATGCGCGAACGGAAGGGCCAGGTGCCCACGAAAGGCATGACGCTCTCCGCGATCCGATCCGAATCTGCGGCCAGAGCGATAGAGGGCCCAAGCGTGCCAACAGCGGCTCCAATGGCTCCGAGGAGCTTTCCAAACGACCTTCGCGTAAGTGCCATCGAGCCATTGTACCGCACCCGAGGTTTCGATGCCCTGGGGGTTGGCGTAAGTAGGGGCATGGGCGTTTCCATCCTGTCAGGCACCGTCGAGGGCCGTGAGGCCGCCGTTTTCGTCTCTCGTACCACCGGGACCACGTTCGGGCCGGTCATGGAGGACGAGGCGACAGCGCACGCTTTCAGCGAGTATCTGGGCGAGGACCCCCGCAAAATCCCCGAGAACAAGCTGATCGAGGCGTACCACGCCTTCTTCCAACGGCTGCAACGGACTTCAACGAAGGCTTGGCTCGGACACTGCCACCGTTGCGGCACCGCAACGAACGGTTACACCATGTCCCGGTTCGACACGGATCTGATCTGTGACGACTGCGAGGGCATCGAGAAGGCGCACATCGACTACCAGCGAGCCGTCGATGTGGAGCTTGCTGCCGTCAAGGCGGGCGACATGAATTTCCCTGGCATTGGAAAGCCGAGCGACCTATGACACCGGCCGAGAAGAACCTGATCATCTCCTCCCTCC
>Ga0307379_10003640_pt1 | contig 22274 bp, 22 predicted proteins | sample UN2MG_FD_202237 | JGI IMG/M metagenome (GOLD analysis project Ga0307379, IMG submission 202237) | Soil microbial communities from Risofladan, Vaasa, Finland - UN-2 | ecosystem: Environmental > Terrestrial > Soil > Coastal area > Acid sulfate soil | place: Finland: Risofladan, Vaasa | collected... | reverse complement strand
CTCGTGGGTCAAACGTTTCTCTAAAAAATCAACTGAGACGTCCGGCAAAAAATCCTCCCCCCTTGGTAGATTCCAGGTCATGATATGAGATTAATTATAAGTTCAAAAATAAAAATCACCTACTATACGTCAGGTCCCTACTCAGTCCTTCTCAGTAGCATAATAGCGGTCAGAGATATGCAATTGCTAGATAGAGTGCTATTGCAAATATTAGTAACCCTAATCCCCCCATTATTCTCAATCCGGTCTCACTCATTGTATGGTAGTTTCCTTGTCTTCACCATATTTAAACCTTTCAGTTTTTGACAAACGACGAATTCTGGTTTGATGTATGAACCGAGTATACCGATTTTTACTAACCGTGAGCACAGACGATTTGAGAACGGAGACTGCGTCTCTTAAAATACTAACGTGTCATAATCCAATCCGAACGTAACAGTGCCGGATTCCGACCACTTACTTCTTATTCTTCTTCGTTCACTTATACATGCCCCGGAACTGAATACCCCTCATGATATCGGTTCTGGAGACAATACCCCGCACCTGCCCGTCCGCCATGACGATCAGTCGACCCAAATTTCTCATGGACATGAGCTTGAGCGCATCAAAGGCATCAGCATCCGGATGGATTGTGATCACCGCTCGCGTCATAACGTCCCCAACCCGCGTCGTACTCTGCTCCGAAGCAGGTACCTTCTGTACGTCCGCGAAGGTAATCACGCCGAGCACGGGCGAATCCTGGCTTTCCTGTACCGGGTACCCCATGTGTTTTGTCTCGAACATCACACCAATTAACCGATCGAGCGTCCAATCAGGCGACACGTAGATGACCGCGGGAGTACTTGTCATAAGGTCTCTGACCTTGACCCCTTCCAAAGTAACCGAAACGACCGTTGCTTTCTCCTCTTCCGTACCGCCGAAGTAAATGAAGAAGGCGATGAGAAGCAAGAAGAATTGAAAGGTGAAGAGTCCAAGGATACCCATGGCAAATGCGAAGCTCTTGCCCACTGCGACGGCTCTTTTGGTTGCATCGATGTACGGCATGCGCAGAGCGAATGCGGCGCGGAGTATACGTCCGCCATCCATAGGGAATGCCGGAATGAGATTAAAGAAACCAAGTAGGATGTTGTAAAATGCGAGTATCCCGATTACGATGAGTGCAGCATTCGTGATGGTGGCTTCGATCACCGTCACATCCCCTACCGTCGTTCTGCCCACTGGCCCGACGAGGTAGTAAACGGCATAGGACACAATACCAATGCCCAGGCTCAGACCGGGACCCGCAGCCGAGATCTTCGCTTCCATTCGCGGCTCTCGGGGTATCTCCTCCATCTGAGACACGCCGCCGATGACGAACAAGGTTATACCATGGATCTTCGCGCCATAATTCTGCGCGACAAAAGAGTGACTGAGCTCGTGAAAGAGGAGCGTTGCGAAAAAGAGTACCGCTGCAATGGCCCCTAGCAGGTACTTGAACAGCACTGAAGTGTTCATAGCGTCGAACCCGATAGTGATGCTCAATATGGCGAAATCGTTCGCCGCGAATAGCCAGATAACAAACAGGAGTATTATCAGGAAGGTCAAGTGCAGCTTTATCGGTATTCCACGGATACTACCTATTTGAAACGACCATTTCATGGTACCTTCTCCTTGCTATTTGTTTTTAAAGCTCGTGAATATTTAAATGTTGCGGTCATACACATACGCTACGCTATTCCTTGATTCTTGGGAACGGTTGGCACGCCGGCAGCTGCCCGAGGTAGACGTACTCTTCTATCCTGTTTGTCCACACGAGGTAACTCAGTTGTATGAACGCCTCTCTGTTCGGGGACACCGTAAGGATGCTCACTCGACTTCGGAATACAGTCTTCTTCGCTGATAATACGCGAATTCGTCAGGGAACGGGTATGCGACATCCTCTTCCTTTTCGGTTTTTACTGGTCTCTTCTTCGCCAGAAATTTCTTGATGCCCTCGGGGCACAGATAGTAATAATATTCCACATGTCCTGCGATCTCTTCACGTATATCGGTGACAATCGCTCTGTTTCTGAGTTCATAGAGGATCTTCCGCACCTCTTGCAGCTTCACACCCGTAGCTCTGGCAATATCCAGATCGCTGACGCCCGTATCCAACCGCAAGTTGGAGATAATGCTCACCCCGGTTTCACCCGGGTCTTTCTTAATCTTCCTGATAAGCGCAGCCCTCTCAGTTTTAGCGAGGAAATCAATGCCTTTTTCGATCTTAGAGGCTTCGACGTTTTCTTTTAACTCACGTAGATTCGCCTTCACCTTTTTAGGCAAATAAGACCGGTAATGCGGGCGGTCTTTCCTTTTCTGTATCGTTATACTCCCCACGCCTAAATCCTCGAGTACGCTCGCTATATCGTCAAGAAAGGGCTTCGATCGCGAAATAATCTCGTACGAATTCCTTGCCGGAGATCGATTTAAGTCATAGAGCATCTCCAGAATCAGGATCTGAGCGAGCGTCTTTTCGTGTTCTGGAAGCTTTTTCCAGCGCTCTTTCATTCTTTCGGGGATTCTGAATGACCGCTTGCTACACGGTGAGGTGATTTGATAATACTGCATTATTATCGCTCGTATACTGAGTGGTATCCGCGTGCTTTGGAACGAGCCAAACGTGAGGTGTAATTGTTTTAATAGCGCCTTTTTATATCTGGTGGGATGTACGACGCCGTCATTGGAACTCTTCAGGAGTATTTGAAGCGCAAGGGCATCAAAATCGGGAGAGAGTTCGATTGGGATTTTATACCGCCCGTTGTACTGCGGGGTTATTTTAATGCCGGGCGGGAGAGAGTAGCTAGCTACAGCTCTGCGCTCCTCACTATCCAAGTCTAGGCCAATACGATCAGCTATCGCGACCAGAGCCCATTGCGGAATATTGATCGTTCCTTTTTCCCATTCTTTTACCGCTCGTGCGAGTGCAAAGTGATTTTGATACCATCGCCCATAAGACCCAAGTTGAACTGATATTTCCTCTTGCTCAGAAGCGCGCTCATATTTCGGCCAGAGATACGTTGCCATTTCCAGATCGTTCATAGAGACCGCATTCTTTCTTCTCAGCCCCGGATGTCGCAGATCAGTTATCTTCGCAAGATCCGCGATGGTCACCTGCGTGAAATAATCGTTGTTACTTGCCCACAGCCGCTCGTTCTTGTGTATGAGCCCGTGATCCTTTAGCCAGGTTAACGTGTGATAAAGGGTATACTGCGGGATGTCAGGATTGCACTCCAGCACCTCCTTCGTTTTTGATGGACGTTCTGCGAGCGTTTTTAAGATCTTCCCACGCGCATGCCCGAAGATTAACTCGTATCGTGAACGTGCGGACTCGGCTTCTACAGAGTGCCAGAACTCGTCCGGAAAGACGGGTACCGCAGTCGAACCCACACTTTGTACGAACCGGGAGAAGATCTTCCGCCGGAAGCTTTCGTCAAGCTCGAGCCTGATGAACGGCGGGAAATCCGTGAGGTGAATAGCTTCGTGCGTCATCCGCCTTTTTTACAGTTAATTCACTTTTTACATTTAAAACTATAAAAAATTTAAAATGGTAGAAAATAGAAAAACTTATATACCCCTTCACACCTTCTTCTTGATTATGCAAGAAAATGCACCACGATCAGATATTCTTAACCTCTTAAAACGAAATGATTCTCCTGTTGACAAATTGAGTTCGCAATTAGGTATTTCTGCGACGGCAACGCGGCAGCATCTGTCTATTTTGGAACGAGACGGACTGGTAAAAAGGACAGCAGTCAAGGAAAAGATAGGGAGACCAAAGATCTTCTATTCGCTCACCGAGAAAGCAGAGGGCCACTTTTCAAAGGCCTATTATGGCATCCTTAAGGAGGTTCTCGAGGACCTCATCGAGCGATACGGTCCGGAAGAGGTACGGTCGATGATGGGACGATTAGGCATGAAACACGCGGCCATAATAAAGCAGCGTCTGGGCGACGATTGGACTGAAGAGTCCTTACTGAAATTACTGAACGAAATGGGATGCTACGCAGACATAGTGAAGGAGGAGGATCATGTACTCATAAAGCACTTCAATTGTGTTCTCTATGATATTGCTCGGTATTTTGGTGATATGGTGTGTGAATTTAACCTTCAGCTTTTTAAGACCTTGTTCACTGTACCTGTGGAGTTAACGACTACAATCGCAAATGGAGATCGATACTGCTCGTTTGTCGTTTATGGGACCTCTGTATTCGAACACGCAGAGGAAGAATAATTAATGATACTCGATGCTCGTGTGCGGCCTCCGTACAAGAGTTTGCAACAGGTGCTCGCATCGGCACCTGGATCGCGGCCAGCGGTGAAACGCAGCCCGCTTATAAGCGGATACGAACGTCCACCGTCAATGGCGCAGAAATCGCTCGAATTATTCATCGATGAGATGGACGATGCGGGTGTTGATAAGGGTATATTAGTGGGCAGGCAGGCGGGGCATCGTATTGTCTCGAACGATGACATCGCAGAACTTCGTGACAGGTACCCCGCTAGATTTCCCGTTGCGCTTGCCGGCATTAACGGAAGCGATGTGGAAGCTGCAGTACAGGAGATGGAACGTACCGTTACGGATAGGGGCTTCAACGGGATTGCGGTAGATCCCGGGTGGTGGGTTCCACCACGCTACGTGGATGACGAGCGTATTTATCCTATCTATGAGCACTGTGCCGAACTCGGCGGTGTGCTGTATTTAACCTGCAGCCTGATGCAGGGGCATGATATTTCGTACGCGGAGCCGTACCGCATTCAACGTGTCGCCAACGACTTCTCGACACTGAAGATCGTCGTGGTGCACGGGGCGTTTCCCTTTACGAACGAGATGCTTGGTGTTATGATCGCGAACGCGCGGTTAGGCAATTTATGGGTGCTGCCTGACTTCTTCCAGTTCATTCCGGGTTTTCCGGGTGCTCAGGACTGGGTTGATGCCGCTAACCATTACTTAGGCGATCGGATGCTCTATGCCTCGTCGTATCCCGTGAGGCCGTTGAAGCAGAGCCTTGATGAGTTCAAGAGGTTTTCGTATAAGCCTGAGGTGCTGGAGAATCTGCTATGGAAGAATGCGGTGGAGTTGTTTGGGATAAGGATTTAGGATAGAAAACTTTTTATACATAAAAGCCACCTATGTTTAAAAAGGGATTATGCGACTTATAGTTAATTGTGGAGGGCGTGCGTAAATCATGGAAAATACCAAATTAGAGGAATACAAACTATTACGTGAAGATAAGAATCATCTCGACAGCCTATCTTGGCAGATTCTTTATTTTTATTTTGCAATAGCTCCTCTTTTCCTGCTTGTTGGAGCAGAACTTGGAAATAGGTCCTATCAGGGGGCATTATTGGCTTCTATTATTTTCGATGTAGGACTAGGCCTTACAACTGCATATGCTCTTTTAGCACAAAGGAGAAGTTGGATTGATGTCATAACGCAAGCAAAAGAGATAGAGAAAAAACAAAAATTGGGAATAAAGCATTTTTCAGAATATGAGTCGCGTATAGAGAAATCTGGTTTAGGTTTAGAAAAGATAAAAGAAAATAAACAAAGATATAATTTCAAAATAATAGAATCTAGGTTTATTGTGAAATTAATTTTTATATTGTTATTTCTAGCAGCATTACTGAGTATTGGGACATACCTATACCTCCCAAATGAAGTTACAATAACCAAAATAATTATTGCTTTCTTAGTTTTTATTTTTGTATTTATTGTTTTGTTAATTTTATGTTTTTATAAGGAATATCAAAGGATTAAAGCGTTAAAGACTAAATGACCCAAATGAGCGCGGAGCTAAAAGCTGAACTGGTCGCAGTAGGGAGCGTAGCTATTGACGAGTCGCTGCTCGCAAAGATTTCCGTTTCGGCTGCCGGTCCCGGTACCGGGCTCAAATCAATCTTCTTTAAATCCGGTGGTCATCGTGTACGCCTGGAGATTAATAAGGACTCACCACTCAAGATGAGCAAGGCAAACGGTGATTTTGTCATTTTGAAGGACGGCAAAGAGCTGGTAAGGGGGGAGATCGAGCCGATCCTTGCACATTGCCCCGAGCAGGCGTACATCACACTGAGTGAACGATGCGTTTACGACTGCAAGTTTTGTTCAGTCCCAAAGCGGCAAGGTAAAATCAAGTCACTGGAAGAAGTTGTAGCCATGGTTGAGCATGCGCAGAAAACAGGCAAGTTAAAGGCGATCGCACTGACATCAGGCATAACGCGATCGCCCGAAGAGGAGATCGACCGTGTGATTGACGGGGTACAAGCGCTGAAAAAATTCGACGTGCCCATTGGCGTCTCGGTCCATCCGACAAAAGACTCTTCTCAGCGACTCAAGGATGCGGGTGTTGTTGAGGTGAAATACAATGTAGAAACGATGGATCGCGCGATATTCGAACGTAATTGTAAAGGTCGTAAAGGGCTCTCGCTTGACTTCATCCTGAACTCGTTGCGGGATGCCGTGCGGGTATTCGGCAGGGATAGAGTATCGACGAATTTTATTATCGGACTCGGTGAGACCGATGAGTGTGTGCGTGACGGTGTGGAGTATTTGGCGAAGCTGGGTGTCATACCGATTCTCCGTCCCATAACGATACCACCGCTTCGAAAAGACGAGTTAGAAGCAACGAGACCGAGTGCGGAACGGTTGCTCAAACTCGCACGGATGACACGCGAAATCCTCGATGAGTACGGACTCCGTGTGGAGGTCGCGCAGACGATGTGTCTCCCGTGCACCGGCTGCGATATAACTCCAGTTCGTGATGCATGATTTTTTTCCTCTGTTTCCGTTTCATCAATTTTTCAGATAAATGCGCGATAGGTACACGGATTCTAAAGACGTTTTTACCTTCTGCATTAGGTTTAGAGCGGCACTCCCAACCATTCAAACACCCCGATCATCCTCAGTGCGATGTAGAACATCACCGCAATGAAGAGATAGCGTAACTGCGTAGCCGGCAGCTCATGTGCCGTCCGTGCACCGATTTGTGCTGCGGGAATGCTCGTCACTGCCAAGCAAGCGCAGGCGAGTAGATTGACGTACCCGATGGAGAACGGCGGTAAATTAGGAACCGAAAGTCCGTTTACGAGATAGCCGATGGCACCGCCGAAGCTCGTGAATACGATCATTGCGAGCGACGTTCCCACAGCACGGTGCATCTTGAATTTCAAGCCCATTACCAGCACCGGAACCAGAATTAACCCGCCTCCGATGCCGAGCAGTCCGCTAAAAACGCCAATAGAAAACCCCAAGCACGCCCAGATGAGCGGTCGCTCTTTGGGGTTGTCTCCGACCTCTGGAAGTCTTCCCGCTAGCATTTGTAATGCACCGAGACTGATGACGAGTCCGAATACCGGCTTCAATAGCGCGGCACTGAGAAACCGTGACGTAATTGTGGACCCCGTAAGAGCGCCAATCGTACCGCAAACGCCCAGAACAATTCCTGCTTTCCACCAAACCGCCCCCTTTCGCGTGTGCGCCAACGCACCACTGATTGCTGTGGGAAATACAACAAGAAGACTAGAGCCGAAGGCAAGCTTAATGGCGACGTCAGGAGCAAGTCCCAGCGCGGTAAACAGCCAGAACATTACGGGAACCATGATAAAGCTGCCGCCGACACCAAAGAGACCCTGTCCAAATCCGACTGCTATGCCCGTCAATGCCAGAATGGTGACTGCGGTTATAAGTTCCATGCTGTATAATTAAGGGGTTTTAACGTTCTTTAAACCACTTTAGCTCGGCATCCTCGAGCCTAACAAAAGTGGGCTGCATTAAGAATATCCACAGCACCGTTTACCGTTTACAGCCACTGCTCGAAGCTCTTCTGCTGCGCGCTTGGTGTCTTTTGCGGTGGTGCGATCCGCTTCAGAACTTTGCTCACACGCTCTTCCGAGAAATCATGCGCTTCACAGAGGAATTCCAGTACGTTCGCCTCGTCCAGCGTGCCCCAGGTTAGTTCATACGACTCGTTCACCTCGGGCTGCAGGAATAGCGCACGCACGAGCTCGTAATTCTCTATTGCCCGCGCTTCGATCGCCGAGTCAGCAAGTAATCGTTCGATGCTGTGGTGCTCTTTGATCAGCTTGAGCGCTTTCTTGACCCCAATACCCTTTATTCCCGGATTGAAATCCGTGCCAATAAGGATTGCGATGTCAACAAGCTCTTCACGGGTTATGCCGTGCTTCTCCGCGAGTGCGTGAAATGCAATGAGTTCAGGCTGCGCCTTTCGTCGCGGCGAGGTTAGATTCCGGATCATAACCGGTGCGCCGAAGAGTAAGCAGTCGTAATCCTGCGAGGAAACGAGTTCTGCGTCACCCCTCTGGATCATATAAGCAGCCTGCGCCTCACCTTCCGTTTTCGCCTGCACGCACGGGATGCCGAGATACGTTAAGAGCGTCTTCGCATCCGCTACGATCGTGTCGCTAATGCGTGAGGACGCCTTTGCGTATTTCAACGCCTCTTCGGGAGCCAGCACCTTCGCTTCTTCCCATTTTCTGCTTGCCTCCGCCCGCCGTTCAGACCGTGCTCGGATAACCTCGGCTTTTAACTCAGACGGCTTACCGTCGAAGACGAATACCGGCCTGATTCCTTTCTCAATCAAGTTCGTCGTGCGGTAGATCAGCCCGGAAAGATGTGAGGTTACGCTACCCGAAGAATCCTGCAGTGGCGTTCCATCCGGCTGGCGAATGATGCTCAGGAATTGATACAGCGTATTGTAGGCGTCGATCGCAACGATCTTACCGGAAAGCGACTCTAAACGTGCCTCTTTCGGCTCTACCAGCTCAGCGATATTTACTCCCATTTTTAGTAGAGTAGAGGTGGCTGTAATTTTTACTATTTTGGCCCCGTTCCTCCACCTGTAAGATAAGCACGAGGACTTAAAAATGCTGTTCTCCTGTATCGCTTCGCCTTCCGCGTCGTCTTCCATAATATCATGAACTTTTATGGCCTTATTTTCTCTCAAATATTTCAAAAATCCTCTATCGTTTGTTATAGCATTTTGGAAATTTGCTCCGTCCACCTTTGTATTTTTTCATAGCCGTTCCGGTCATTTCTCCATAAAAATAGGATTCTTTTGAAAAAATTCACATCACTCCGCCATACATACCATAAAGTTTAAAAGGATACGAACTTTTTGTATATCAATCCTAACAAAAAAAGAGACGATAAGCTCTTAAGTACAATCCATTCGGGTGATAGAAATGGCTGAAATCCCAAACGCATTCGTAAAAAGGTTACTAAGGAACGCTGGAGCTGAAAGAGTTAGCAAAGATGCTTGTCATGCTTTGGCTAAACTGTTGGAAGAAGAAGCGGTACGAGTAGCAGGATTAGCAGTAAATAACGCAAAACAACATGGAAGGAAGACTACGAAAGGTGAGGATATTACATCAGCAAACGAAGCCCTAATTTTTGCTAAGACGATTGGGATATCACCAGAAGAAGCACTAAAAATAGGTGCTGCTAGAGCAGAAAGAGTTAAAATTTGGAACACTTTTTTCAAGCTTGCTTGGCAAATGGCAAAAGATCTGTACGAGAGCGATAGTGGGGAAAAATGCTCGTTTTCCTTCGAACCTCTTGGTGGGACTCTCCCTGACAAAGAGTTCCACACTCTAGCTACGCTCCTTTTAACCTATATCGCAATCGAAGCGAGGACAAACCACTTAATTGAGGAGCTAAAAGAGAAACAGATAATCGATGAAGAAACAGCAAACGCCGCAAAATATATCCCAACTCATAAGAAGTGGTTTCTGCTTCCGCTGTTTGCCGGAAAAGCAACAAAATTCGATTCAAGTAGAGGAATACATCAAGGAGTTAATGAGATATGCAAATTTAGAAACGATATTGTTCATGTAAATTTTACTAAAATAAGTGAAAAGCTTCCGACACCTGGTAAAATGCTGAAATTGTTCAAAGACTTTGTCGAGGCAATGGAGAATATGAATGTCGTTCTTGAACGAGGGGTCGAGAAAGAGCGTGATGAAGTCCTAAAATACGGAGACTTTAAAAAATTATGCGGGAAGTCTTAAAGCTCAAGATATGAGGAAATGAGGTAATGCAATAAATTCCAATCAATAAAAATAATAAAAACCGTGATCACATTTACAAAAAACCTCCAGGGAGGAACTCCCTCTGATTTCGAGAATATTTTTGAGGGGCTCATTTATCTCTAAATCCTCGCGTATTTCCCCATTTAACGTTTTTCTCGAATGTATGTGGTCGAAAAACTTTAATACGGGTCGAGCTCACTCTTCCGCCTCATCGCTACCTGCAAAACGAGACTTAGAGGTCGCCCCCCCCGTCTAACAAGTGAGTGGCTCCCTCTGATTTTGAGATTAGATAATAGCACCGTTGTAAATTATCCATTTTTATGCTTCCGTACTACACATATCTTAACGAAGAAAGAAATAAAAGAAGGTAGTAGTATATTATTTATTAAGGGTCTCAGATGTGAGTATCACGGAAACAGGATACGTCAGACCTGATACTAATGAATGAATGGAGTACGAAGCGTAAAAAAATGGACGTCGTTGAAGTCTTGATAGAAGGAGGGAAAGCGAACCCGGGACCACCGTTAGGGCCTGCTCTGGGGCCACTTGGCGTGAATATAAAAGAGATCGTGGCCTTGGTGAATGAGCGTACGGAGGTTTACGCGGGCATGGTAGTCCCCGTAAAGATCACCATTGATGGCGGCAAGGCGGATATAACCGTGGGCATACCGCCGACCGCGGCATTGATAAAGAAAGAGATAGGGCTTGAGAAGGCACAGACCGACTCCACAACCGATTACACTGGTGAGATCTCGCTGGAGCAACTGAGAGAGGTAGCGAAAATGAAGCGAGATGGCGTGTTGGCCTCCTCGTTGAAAGCAACGGTGAAGGAGCTGGTAGGCACGTGCGTGTCAATGCGGCTGAAGGTAGAGGGTAAGGATCCAAAGAAGATACAGAAAGAGATAGACGAAGGCGTGTATGACGAGGTGATAGGCGAATAAATGGAAGCAGAAGAGATAGTAAGCGCAGTGGAGGAGGTTTTAAGCACGGAGAAGAAGAAATTCGTTGAGGGTGTTGACCTCTGCATCAATTTGAAGAATATCGATTTGAAGCAGCCGAAGAACAGGATCAATGTGGATGTCGTACTGCCGAAGCAGATAAGAGAGCCGGAAATTGCCGTTTTCGCCTCGGGTGAAGTGGCGTTGAAATCGAAAGAGGCCGGTGCGGACGTGATCGACCCGGAAGAGCTCAAACGGATGGACAAGAAGACGGCACGGCAGCTCGTGCAGAAGTACGATTATTTCCTTGCCGATACCGCTCTGATGGCGCTTATCGGTAAGAGTTTAGGTACTATTTTAGGTCCGCGGGGTAAGATGCCGCAACCGCTACCGCCGGGCGCGGATCCCGCGCAGATACTTGCGCGATTGGCGAAGATCGCACGTGTGAAATCGAAAACGACGACGATCTGGGTGAATATCGGCCGTCGAGACATGGATGCACGCGACATCGCGGAGAATGCCGCTGCGGTGCTCAAAGCGGTGGAAGCGCGGTTGGAACGCGGTTGGCAGAATATCGCGTCTGTTTACATGAAGACCACCATGGGTCCTGCAATAAAGGTAGCGTAGTGAGAGGTAAGAGATAAGAATGAAGAAGAAAGTCAAACGAGCAAAGCAATGGAAGAAGGAGCAAGTTGCTGATCTCAAAAGTCTGATGGACTCGTATCCAACGGTAGGCATAGCGAAGCTAAGGGGCTTGGGCTCTAACCAGGTGCAGCGGATACGGAAAGACTTCCAGGGAAAGGCACTGCTGCGCGTATCGAAGAATAGCTTGATTTCTATCTCGCTCACGGAGAGCGGCATGAATGGTATGGTCGATTTTGTCGACGATCAGATGGCGTTGATCTTTACCGATTCCGATGCATTTGAGTTGTATAACGTCCTGGAGGCGGGTAAGATCCCGGCGCCGATAAAGGCCGGTGCCGTTGCACCGTTTGATATCCCTATAGAGAGCGGCCCGACCTCACTCAGGCCAGGGCCGATCGTTGGCGAATTGCAGAGTTTGGGCATACCTGCGGGTATCGATGGCGGTAAGGTCATGATAAAGCAGCGTAAGGTCGCCGTGAAGGAAGGCGAAACGGTTTCACCACAGTTTGCGGACATCCTGGCTCGGCTGGGGATCCACCCGGTAAAAGAGGGTCTGGATTTACTGGCCGTGTATGATCGCGACGGAAACACGCTCTTCACACCGGACGTGTTGCATATCGATGTCGAGCAGTACGTGTCTGACGTGCAGGGATGCGTGAAAGCAGCGTTCTCGATTGCCACACACCTGAAATACAGCTATCCCACGCAGTTTACCGTTGCCGATCTGTTATACGAGGCGAGCGACAAGGCTACGAACGTGGCGCTAAAGATCGCGTATCCAACGCCGGAGACGATAAAGCCGCTGTTGCAGAAGGCGTATTTCCAGGCACGGAATCTTGCATTCAATGCTGAGGTATATACGAGAGAAACGATGCCGGCATTGCTTGCAAAGGCCGGTGCACAGGCGCAACGGTTAGCGTCATATACAGGGAGTTAATCCCGATTTCTCTTTTTGTCTGTTTGCATGCACACAGAACAGACACAACACAGGGACTCCCGGAATTTATTTTTTGTTCTGTTTTTCTATCTAGTGGGTCAACTTTTGTTTGAGATCTTGGCATAGATTCGGAAGAATGCGAAACTCATAAATATCTCCTCTGTCTTAGGTAAGCTGTGCTGAAGTGAAAAAAGTGATTAGTATGGCCGTAGCATACCATGCGGAATTCCATTACACGGATGATGGGAACAAACTGACACTCATCAGAACTTTACCGGATGGCACGCAAGATACGAGTGTCATTGATGTGGAGGAGATCAGCCAACTGGAAGAGCAGACCCGGACTTTTAGCTGGAACCAGTCTGAGATCCTCTCACGAGAAATCGGAGAGAAGCTTTTTGCTCTGCTCAATGGTGATAACCAGACATTGGTGCGCGCTCTTAAAGAAGCGGACGAGTGTGGCGAAGTGCTCCAAGTGCTGATCAGCGCAGAGGGACCCGTATCGAGCGTACCCTTTGAACTGCTTTATCATAAAAATTTCCTTGTGCCGTCGCGGATACATCTGATACGGCAGGTTTCTGATCGTGGCACGAGAAAATCCGTGAGACCTGAGAATCGACCGCTCAAGTTATTGTTCATGTCGTGCTCGCCTCAAGGACTTAATCCGGTCCTTGCATTTGAGAAGGAGGAGGACACCATTTTTGACGTCACGAAGGATTTACCGGTGGAGATCGAGATCGAGGACACCGGCTCGCTGGAGGGTCTTGGTGGACGGCTTACCACAACCGAATACGATGTCATCCATATCTCGGGCCATGCTGATATTGACAAACAGGGTAACCCGTTCTTCTGGATGGAGACGGAGGAGGGTCTGCCTGTCCGGGTCTTCCCGCCACAGCTATGTGAAAAGCTGAGTTTGAATCTGCCCCGGTTGATCTTCCTTTCCGGCTGTCGAACTGGAGAGATTCCCGAGCTTGCTGCTGCTATGGCGTTTGCACAGCAGCTTGTTGCCGAGCGCATTCCGACGGTTCTCGGCTGGGGGCTGCCGGTAGCGGATTCCGCAGCGCAACTCGCCGCAGCGAAGCTCTATTTCGAATTGAGTAGAGGAAGAAGCATACTGGGCGCTGTACACACAACGCGTTCCGAGCTTGTTCGGCATCATCCAACGCAGTGGTCTTTACTTCGTCTGTTCGCCGATGGTACACCGCTTGATGTGGCGTTAGTAGAACGGGGCCAGGAAAGGCGCCCAAAGCCCCGGGAACTTCAGTATACGTACCTCGAAGGCAGCCAGGTAAAAGTGCTCAAAGAGGGCTTTATCGGTAGACGGAGGCACTTACAACAGGGCATCAAGTGCTTGAAAAGCGACCGTGAAAAAGTCGGGGTGTTACTTTACGGAACCGGAGGCTTGGGGAAGAGCTGTCTTGCGGGTAAATTCTGCGACCGCTTTAACGACCACGGGCTGATCATCGTCCATGGTAAACTGGATGCTGTTTCGCTTGGTGCAGCCTTGAAGGAGGGATTTCTACGACGGAATGATGACCTGGGGTTAGCCGTATTGAAAGCAGAGAATGAAGAGCTGCCGGATAAGATTGAACGCCTGTGTTCTTCTGCGTTCCAGCAAAAACCGTATCTCATTCTGCTGGACGATTTCGAGAAGAATATGCCGCGCGCTAAAGAGGAGGGAGTGCTCGACCTTTCTCCAGAATCCGTGCCCATATTGGAAACGTTACTCCAGAATTTACCGTACAGCGGCAAGATGACGCAGCTCATCATCACCTGCCGTTATCCGTTTCCTCTCATCGTCAACGGTACGGATCTGGTAGAGCAGCATCTTGTCTCGATTGGCTTGACCAGTTTCCGTGATGCGGATGAACGAAAGAAAGTGGCAGAGCTGAAGCATATCCCCGGATATCCTATTCCCAAGATCAAGCAGCAACTGATTGACGCAGGACGCGGGAATCCCCGATTGATGGAAGCATTGGATATTCTCGTAGGCGAGATGAAGGAGAATCTGGATTATATCTCACTGCTCGGTGAGATAAAGAACAAGCAGGACGAATTTGTGGAGGGACTCCTTTTAAGAAAATTATTTGGGCTCCAATCTGAAGCTTTTCAAACGTTTCTGCGCCGTTCTGCCGTGTACCGACTGCCCGCCCTCAAGAAGGGGATACGATCGGTTTGCAGTGAGATACCGGAATGGGAATCACATTTAGAAACCGCAGTTCGATTAAGTTTGATGGAGAAGGATAGCTCTCTTAAGGATTATGTTCGGTATTGGATGACGCCGTTACTCCGCGAAGAGCTCTTTGGCGAGCTAGGCGAAGAAGATAAGCAAAAGTGTCATCAAACGGCAGTAGCCTACTATCAGGAATTACTCATGCAGGGCTTTGCGCCCGTGCTGAGTATAGAATTGATTGAGCATGCCCTCAACGCGGGACTGGATGCAATTGCGCTTGAAGAAAGCGGTGAACGGTTGCTGCCGTATCTACGTGGAACGCTCGCCTACAAAGAAGCATTAGCACTGGGTGAGCATATCCTTTCGCAGGTTTCCAGGCCCAAGAGGAATGAGAAACTAGCAGAATTCCTGTTCGAGCTGGGATGGCTACATGGTGATATGGGAAATGCCAAAAAGGCGATCGACAATTACGAGCAGGCGCTTGCCATCTATAAGGAGGTTTATGGCGATAAACATATCGATGTGGGTAAAATACTTAACAGCATCGGCTTGGCATGGTACGCGCTCGGTGAACCTCAGAAAGCGATCGAGTATTACCAGCAGGCTCTTTCTATTGCTAGAAAAGTGCATGGCGCTCGGCATCATACTGTAGCAACAACACTCAACAACATCGGCTCGGCATGGTACGCTCTCGGCTCGCCCACGTATTTCGCCAACGTCAGCACGGAGATAAAGGCGTTAATCGACCGGGCGGGCCTTGTCGCTATCGCGAACGACCACATGTTCAAACGCAAGGTGGGTGCCGCAGTCGTTGCGGTGCGACGCGCAGGCAGCATCCACGCCTTCAACTCCATCAACCACTTCTTCCTTATCAATCAGATGATCATCCCCGGCTCCAGCTACTGGAACATGGGTATGGGCCACAGCGAAGGCGACGTGGAACAAGACGAAGAAGGCATAATGATAATGAAAACGCTGGGCCAAAACATGGCCTGGCTGTTAAAGCAGGTGCACGAATAGCCCTCTCTCTATCTAAGTAAGTATGTTAGATATAGACTAAAGTGAGTTGCAATGGTGAACCGAGAAAAGGTGTTATTTGTACTAGGTCTGGTATTGGCGCTAACCGGGGCGTTCTTAATGTGGAATGGTAGTATCCTGGGAGAACGGACTATCCCTGCCGCGATTACGTTAGGGATTGTTGGGATAAGCCTTATAGCCACATCCAAGTTCCGGTTGCTGAAATAGAACTAACTGCCTGTGGTTGCGATCTTGAATCACTGAATCATGTACGGGCTCCTGCGTCATATCACTCGCTCGCTTGCTACGCGCGTTCGACGGACGTGAACCGCTCTATCTTCAGCCCCCTACACCCGTTTTCACCGTCATCGCGAGCGCACCTCGACCGCGCATACCAATGGGGTTAGCAACGAGACAGATAACGGCAATAAGAAGCTTGAAGCTCCCGCAGGTCCACATTGCTTGGATATATATATATATGTTCTCCGCTATTACAATGGTTACTGCTGTATGGCAGAACCAATTATAGCGGCTGCGGTGACAATGCCAGCTGTAAGAACAATCATGTCCCCTCCAACGAGTGCCAATCCTGCAAACTGCGCACCAATCTTAATCATCCATATGGTCAGCATAAAATAGATTATGCCAAGCAGGATCAGCACAACGGAGGCAACGATGGTTACAGCTAGATTGCTCAGTCCTTCTCCAACGCCCATGATAGCTAGCACCCCCTCTAAATAAAGCATATGCCGTAGCTATATAAATTTTTCGTTTGAATGCCCCGTTATGCACGTGTTCAAACTTATTTAGCAATCATCAGTTGCGTCGCCGCTGGGCACGTAACGCCGCCTACACGAAAATCTTGTTGCAGTTCGCTCTCTTAACTTGAGCTACCGCTGAAAACTTCAGATGAGCTGGTATGTTAGTTTCAATCAATCGGAAAACCCGCCTTTCTCGGCGGAAGTGAAGCGCTCTATCTTCAGCCCCTCACCACCCGTTTTCACCGTCATAGCGAGCGCACCTGTTATCTCCATCGCAGCCTTTATTCGCTCCCCAGACTTACCGGGCAGTACCAGAACTGAACCGACGCCACCCATATCGTCCGAGCCGCCTGCGCCCGTTACTTTTGCGCCCAGTGCACCCAATGACTGCGAGACCTTTACGAGCTCGCTCAATCGTCGTGGCACCACGCCTATTGCGTCTAATAAGCCGTGATTGATGTTCATCAGTGCGCCCAATCTCACGAGATCCTCGGCTTCGATCGCCTGAATTGCCTGCGCCGTTAGCTCGTCTGCGGCATCAAAAAGGGGATCGAATATGCTTGTAAAAAGCGCTCTTCGATCTTTAACACCTGCGACAAGTGTTTTCGTCTTCAAGCCAAGATCCGTTGCCTTTGTGCTATCCATACTCAGCGGGATGCTCCCAATGCTTCCCACCATCAAATCCAATTCGGGCAAAGGCAATCGCTTCACTTCGTTTCGCTCCACCAGTACATAGCCGCCATAGGTTGCAATTGACGTGTCAACCGGGCTCGCAGCGCCTTGTACCTGCTTCTCAACGCCGTGTGCATCGCTTCGTATTCCCTCTAAATTGCCCTCGACGCCGAAATATTCCTTGAGCGCTGCAATCGTCGCGACACAGGTCGCGGCTGAGGAGCCCAATCCGGCAGAGAGCGGTATCTCGGACTTTATTTCCAACTCCACGCCTTCGTTTCCTATGCCGTACCGATCTTCAAGGTACTCGATTGAGCCTTGGACGTACGCAAGCGCTTTTGACGCGGTGCTGTAATCCTTATACGGTCGTACTTCTTTGGGAAGCTCACGCCCGGGTTCTAAGTCCAGCTCCAGGCCGAATGTCGGTATATCCTCTATTCTTACGTGATACCCCTTTTTCTCTCTGCTCGAGGCCTCGACGGTGAGTCGGCGGTCAATAGCAGCCGCTAACGCGCGCTTACCGTAGACCACGAAATGCTCACCAAAGAGTATCACCTTCGCGGGAACCGATGCTCGTATTGCTTTCATTGTTCACACGTATAATTTCTTTTTCTAAAAAACGCTTTCCATTTTTATTTTAACAAGCGGCGGGGTTAATGTAAAACGCTAAACAGCTCGTGAAGTTTCTCTATGTGCACGTCACCTGCCGAGTTCCCGCCCACGCCCACGACAAAACAACCTGCAGCCTTACCCGCCTGATAATCCGTTCTCGTATCGCCCACGAGTACCGCATGCTCCGGCTGCACATTGAGCTGTTCACACGCCTTCAGCACGATCTCTGCATCCGGCTTGCCCCGTTTTACATCGTCGCCGGTAAGGATTGCATCGAAATGGTTGGTGAGCCGGAACCGCTCGAAGACCTCGGTAACGTTCGCTCGCGGCGTATTCGTTACCAGCCCGACCTTGAGCTTGTAGTCCTGTTTCGTACGGCGCAATACCTCTTTTGCACCGGGAAACAGCGCGATGAGTTCTATCAATTTTATCTGCTCACGAACGCAGTAATCAGCAGCGTTTTCATCCAACTGTAACGTAGCGAGGTTGTGACCCAAACCAGGCCCCCAGTACGTCTCTCTGAACGTCTCCCGGCTCATCTCATCCTTACCGTACGCTTTCAACATTTTCGCAAAGGCTTGATACCAGCTTTCAAACGAGTCTATGAGCACGCCGTCGAGGTCGAATAAGAGTGCTTCGATTTTTCGAGTGGTCATCGTATCTACTTAGGTAGTAATAGGTTAACAACACTTTTAACTTTTCGCGCGTGAAACCGCTGCAAAAAATCCCCAGAACTCTTTTTTAAGTTCTAACCTTTTCTTACGTTTGTATAATGCCCGAGTACTTCGATCTCAATGTCCATGCATATCCGGAAACCGCTGCGCCGGTAGAGGAACTACTCCGCGTTGCGAAACGATACGGCTATGCAGGCATCGCAATAACGAACCACGATGAGGCTGTCGTGCCGGAGCCGTTGGAATCAAATACCGTCTTCACTGGGGTTGAGATACACGCACAATCGGTTGTTGAACTGAAGCGGAAGATAAAGCGTTACTGGGGTAACGTGGCTTTAGTTGCGGTTCACGGCGGCGATGATAAAATAAACCGAGCGGCGGTGGAGAATCCAAAGGTGGATATTTTAGCGCACCCGTGCGGCGAGAAAGGCGAGAGCGGCTTGAACCACGTATTGGTGAGATACGCGGCTGATAACGGCGTTGCAATCGATTTCAACATGAATGCACTGATCCGGAGCAGAAGAGGCGATCGAGCACGGGTCATTGGAAAAATGCGGGATAATCTGAAGCTGGTGCGGAAATACAACGCCCCTATGATACTGACCAGTCATGCTCACTCCATATACGATTTGCGAGCGCCGCGCGAGCTGATCGCACTTGCAACGCTCTTTGGAATGACAAAAGAAGAAGCTACGAGCGCGTTATGCGATACTCCCCAGGGTATATTAGAGAAGCGATGGAAAAAGGAACGGGATGTGGAGGTGCTCTGATCTGAATGACCGCTGATATAGGGATTATCATGAGCGTGCTGCTTTACCTATTGCCTTCACTCCGCGAACGGAGACGGTATCTTCTCTTCGAGCTGATGGGTGAGCGGGAGATAGATAAGCGTGAATTGATGAAGGAGATCTGGAACTCGATCTATTCGTTATACGGCGATGTAGGAGCAAGTGAAAGTAAGCTATGGCTGATCAAGTACCATAGATTAGAAGACCGCAAAGAGGAAGAGTCAACCCTCATCGTGGGTGTCCTGCGCTGCGCGCATAACAAAGTCGAGGAGGTTCGGGCGTCGTTAGCGTGCATTCATACGGTAAATGACGCACGGGTGGGCATACGAGTAATAAGAACCTCTGGGTCGATAAAAGGCGCGTCTCGACGGCGTTGATTCCGGTTAACGACTAGACTAACTCCCTTTCAGCATCTCGATAAACATCGCTAAATCCCGCTTCGTGATAATTCCCACGATTGCCCCGCGTTCCTCGCCTTCTACGGCCAGAATCTGCTGCTTCGTGCTTATCATTCGTTTGAGTGCTTCTACAGCTCCGTCCTCCTGCGAGATGACCTCGCTCAGTCGATCAAGAGGCCGTAGTATATCCGCAACCGTTAACGGGTACCGTTGCTCAGGTGACAGCTTCTTAATTTCAGTGAACGTTACCAGCCCCTTAAATTCATTTCCTTCGCTCACCACCGCGTATTCCGCGTTTCGTTCCGCAAGCATCTTCTCCGTCAGCTCTGTAAGCGGCATATCTTCCCGAACGCTCGCGTTCTCTCTTCGCATTACTTGCTTTACCCGTATCCCTTCTAACGAGGCGAACGTGATCGTCGCGCTCTCCTCTTCGGTCGCTGCGATGTAGAGAAACACGGCGATGAGTGTTAACCACGGATTGAACGGCAATCGCACGTTCCCGGTCGTGTAAAGGATGAACGGGTCAGGCATAAAACCCACGATCGCCATTATAACGGCGAACGTCTTGCCCACGAAGACCGCTCGTTTCGTCGCTTTGAGGAATTGCATCCGTTTCGCAAGGAACGCACGTAAAACTCGACCGCCATCCATTGGGAACGCGGGTAACAGGTTAAACGTGGCTAAAACCACATTGAGAAGCCCGAGGCTGAACAGTAAAACCGTAATCGGGTCGTAGATGGCCTGATGTGCCGCGGTTAGACTGAAATGAGCAAGAAGGAACGCACCACCAAGGGCAAAACTCATTAACGGACCTGCAATTGCTATCCGCCACTCCTTCGCCGGCTCTTTTGGTAAATCCTCCATCATGGCTAAGCCGCCGAAGATGAATAGCGTAATGCTCCGTATCTGTGTTCCGTATCTCATGGCGACGTACGAATGGGACATCTCGTGGAGCAAGAGCGAGAGGAAGAAAAGAAACGCGGCTACAATCGCTAATGAATAGCGTAACGGCGAGGATAGGTACTCCACGTCGCCCAAGCCTACCGGTTCGGGGCCCCCTGCAAACATCACGACGAAGAGAGGGAATATGATTAAAAAGGAAAAATGCAGTCGTATCGGTATGCCTATAAGTCTACCAACTTGTATAGATGTTCGCATCGGTTCTTCGTTCGCTCAATCCGTTAATTATATATAGGCATCTCGCACTACATAAATAGCATTATGGAGATCCAATTGTCATCTTTGTATGGGCAGGATTTATATACCGATAGAGGGATTTACGTCGGTAAGATCGAGGATGTCAGTGTTGATATAAAGGAGAAGCGAGTTTCGGGCCTGGCCGTGAAGAGCGTGAATCCAAATGCATTCGGCGGGGTCAAGAAGAAGGGCGTGATCATCCCTTACCGATGGGTGACTGCGATTGGCGATATAGTACTCATAAAGCACGTGCGGAGAAAAGGGATGGAACGAGAGCGCGAGGAAGAAGAAGTTTAAAGGAGCGTTCGTTAGGATAAGATCCGGGCAGAGAGCGGAGATCTCAAGAACGGGACAGGGATGACAGGTCGGAACCGCGCGAGACCTACCATCAAGGATAGCAGGGATAGAGATTTCTACGCAGAGATAAGAGCTATTCCTCCTCTGATTGTGCGTGCTGACGGCCGGAACTTCAGGCATGTCCTACGTGACACTTTTGAGAAGCCGTATGACGAGCGATTCGCGAAAGGGATGGCTGAAGCGGCGGTACGCTTCTTCGAGCAGAGCGGATTCAACCCCACGCTTGCTTACCTCTTCTCTGACAAGATAAATCTTCATTTCACGCACGTCCCGTTTAAAGGTCGCATAGAGAAGCTGGATTCTGTAATCGCCGGTTTTTTAGCCAGTGCGTTGACCATCGTCCTGGATTTAAAAGACGCGATTGCCTTTGACGCGCGGATAATTCCCGTTTGCCATGATGACGATGCGTTGGCATACCTTATGCAGCGTCAGGCAGAGGCATGGCGGAATCATATCAATGCCTATGGCTATTACGGTCTGCAGGAATCCGGACTGAGCGCTAAGGAGGCTGAGAAGCGACTGAAGGGAATGAAAGCGGCAGAGGTGCATGAGCTGCTGTTTCGTCAGGGACTGAACCTGAATGAAACGCCGGCATGGCAGAGACGAGGGATTATAATCACCAAGGAGCAGTTCGAAAAGGCAGGGTACAATCCAAAAGCGGCGGAGGACGTTACCGTTGCACGCTACAAGGTGGTTCAGCTCTGGGACCTGCCGCTGTTCGGGTCTGAAAACGGAAGAACGTTACTGAATCCACTCATAACAGGGAAAGCTTTGCCGAAAGATCATTAAAAGAAGTTCCGATGGGCCCGAAGGGATTTGAACCCTTGACCGCCCGGTTATGAGCCGGGCGCTCTAACCAGCTAAGCTACGGGCCCCTCAATTTCTCAGTAGAGTAGTATAGCACCGATTCATATAAATATAGCTATACCGAGAAATCTGATTGTAGAGTCCAGAAATTATTTCGTCAGGAAGTTTCACCAAAACGCATGGTGAAGCTCACGGACAAAAAGATCAAATGGGCGGTTAATCAGGTGATCAAG
>Ga0307379_10003639_pt1 | contig 22285 bp, 15 predicted proteins | sample UN2MG_FD_202237 | JGI IMG/M metagenome (GOLD analysis project Ga0307379, IMG submission 202237) | Soil microbial communities from Risofladan, Vaasa, Finland - UN-2 | ecosystem: Environmental > Terrestrial > Soil > Coastal area > Acid sulfate soil | place: Finland: Risofladan, Vaasa | collected... | reverse complement strand
GTCCGACACGCTGCCCGACACGCTGTACCTCAGCGACGGCTCGGTCGCGCCCGTCAATTGCGTAACCGAAGCCCAACTCAGCAGCCAGCAGATCGAAGGCGGCCTCGAGGTGCTGTTGACTGCGTCGTTGCCTTCCGGCTGGTCGTACCTGCAAATACCCGACCCGGGCGAAGACGCCTACAGGCTCGCCAGCGTCACACGCTCCGACGGCGTCGAAATACTCGTTGACGAGAATGCCTGGACCACACACCGCACCAGGCGGCTCGTGGGCCAGGACCCGTTCCGCGAACACCGGTTCTACATGCTCGATTACGACAGCACCGGCTCCTACACGCTGGAGTACACCACAAACTGGGCCGCATTGGATCACGAAGCACCCGCAAGCTCAGTGGCCGCGCTGGAAGCCGTGTCGCGAACGATGGAATTCCAGGTGCAGTGGAGCGGCCAGGACGAAGGCGGCAGCGGGCTTGCATACTACGACGTATACGTGTCGACCGACGGCGCCGAATATCTCCTGTGGAAGCACCACACCGCCTCGACCGGTGCAATTTTCACCGCGCAGGAGAAAAAACATTATGCTTTCTACAGCATCGCCGCGGACGTTGCCGGCAACGTCGAAGCTGCGCCGGCCGTGCCCGACGCCGAAACATACGTGCCCGACCTGCTCCCGCCTGCGATATCGGCATCGTTGGCATTGCCCAGCGACTCCGGCCCGGCCGGAGACCTCATAACCAAAGACGACAGCCCAACGCTGATGGGTTCGACCGAAGGACTGGCCGACGTCACAATCAGCATCCAAGGCCCGCAAGGCTATGCCCTGACCGAAACCGTCCAGGCCGGCGCGTCGGGTTTCTGGGACTACACGGTGCCGCCCGCCGGCGCACTGCCCGAAGGCAGCAACATCGTCACCGTCTCGGCGATGGACGGCAGCGGCAACCTTTCGGAAAACCCCGTCGTGCTCGACCTGTTCATCGATACCACACCGCCGGCCAGCCACGTGCTTGACCTGCCGGCGACATCGGCACCCATCTTCCGTGTGCAATGGACATCATCCGATCCCGACGGATCAGGCGCGCGAGACTACAACGTTTACGTGTCCATCGATGGCGGCAACTTCAGCCTGCTTTCTTACCACACAACCGCAACGTCGCTGTGGTACACCGGTCAACTCGACCGCACATACTCGTTCTACTGCACCACGCGCGATGTTGCCGACAACGCCGAAACGAAGGTCCCGGCCGCAGAAGCCACAACGACCGTCGACAAGTTGTGGGCGACCCCCGGCGACGTCAACATGGATTGCAAGGTCAACGTGCTCGACCTCATTTTCGTTCGTAACCGCCTGCTGAACGATCCTGAGACGAGCAACAACTGGCAGGCCGATACCAACAAGGACGGCAAGATAAACGTCCTCGACCTGATCTACGTGCGCAACCAGCTCAACAACAACTGCCAGTGAAGTGTGAAGTGTGAAGTGTGAAGATGCGGATAATGCGTTCAGGGCATGCGGCAGGTACGAGAACGCGAACGATGTCTCGCCATTCCAAGCGTACGGACGGTCGCACGGCGTACGTAGGGGCAGGCCGCACGGAATTCGGCCGACCGGCCGGATTACGGGTGTTGCCTGCCCTCCGAGAAACGACACCAGGCGGAGGGCTATGGGCTTTGCCCCGGAGGGCGGGTTTGAAACCCGCCCCTACGAGGAACAGGAATGGTGAGACTTTTGCACAGGATAGGGCCTATAGGGCTTATACGTCCTATGGCCGTGCTGAGGTTGAGGTGCCGGAGGAAGCCCTGGCGGAGATGTGAAGTTGTGAAGTGTGAAGATGAGAAACCTGCATCAGTCGTCTCATGATGTGAAATTGCCGATTGCTGTTTCGGGCGTGCCTAAGGACGATCGCATCTTCTTCGCAACCGTTCGCAGGTCGCAACGGCTTCATCTTCCGGCAAGGCGGCAATGTTGAACAGGAAGCGGCTGCCCGGGCGGGCCATGCCGCGCATTTCGATCGCGGCTGCCTCATCCAGCCATGCCTGAATGAGCACGGTTTCGCCTGCGAACGCTTCGACAGCCGGGCGTGGGCCAGGCTCTTGGAAAACGCGGTTCAACCCGCGCAGGTTCGGAATGCTGCGGAAATTGTCGTACTGGTGGTCGGCGGCCGCACAGCAGTGAACAAACAATCCGCCGAACGTTTCGCTCAGCTCGACAAGCGACGGCAGGCAGAATTCGCGGAATGCTTCCGACGACAGGCTCCCCGCCTCATCTTCCGAAAGCCACATCCCAAGCTCCGGCGGAGCCCAGGCGGTCGGGCAGTGGCAAAGGTTGACGTTTTCGAACCGTCTCATGAATTCCTTCACGAAAGCTGCAAGCAGATTATGGCATTTTTCCACCAGGCGCATCACGGCGTCCGGCGTGTCGATCATCGCCATAAAAAAATCCTGCTTGTTCCAGATCAGCCCCGCGATATCGAAGGCGCTCTGAATATCCGGCACACTCACCGGCACGCCGCTTCCGGCCTTGCGCGTGAGCTTCTCGGCAAACTCGAGCCACCTGCAGAAAAGCGGATTATCCACCCCCGGCTCCACCAGGGCGTCGGCCTCGCCGGCAGTGCAAACAAGCGGCCGAGCAGATGGCGGCAGAGCGGCGTCCTCGTACACGTGTATCGGGCATCCGAAGGCCGCCGCGAAAAACTCCGTCCCTGTGACGGCCCTGATATAGGGCACACTGTCGTCGCCGGTTTTCTCGTGATAGTGCAGCCGCATCTCGTAGTCGCGCAGGCTGTGGTCGATCCACCTGTCGAGCGGCAGTTCGCTTGTTACGACGTCGCCCGGGCCGGGTTTTTCCTCCGGCTCAGGCTCCATTATGATCCCATGCCCGGGAAATGGACCGGCAAAAAGGTCTGTCAGGAAGCGCTTGTTGCGTTCAATTGCGCCGGCCATGCTGTAGCTCCTGTGCAATCAGCCGTTCAAGTCCAGATTGAATATGCTCATCGGGTTGTCGTGCAGCAGCATCTTCGCGATCCGCTTCGCCTCGTCGAGATCGAACACTCCCTGGTCGATCTTGATCGCCAGCGCACGCGTGACGTTTTCGCGGGCGAGATACTGATGCCCGTAAACGCCATCCACGAAGCAGTAGTCTCCGCCGAAGGCTGAAATCTTGTTCGCCGGCACGGCGTCGAGATATTCCACGAGCGCGGCCACGCTCGCGGTCGGCGAGATGATATTGGCCCAGCAGAAATCGATGAAGACGTTGCGGAAATTCTTCGCGAGCGCGCTCAGCACGTGCTGGAAAGGATAGCCGATGTGGAAGATGTCGAACCGCACGTTTTCGTATTCTATGAACAGGTTCGTCAGAAGCGCGGGATCGCTGTGGCGGATGTAATTGCCGTTGCCTTCCTGCAGGCCTGTATGGAACTGGAACGGCAGCCCGCGCGTGTTCGCGCAACGAAGCAGGTGGTGCATCATGTGGTTCTGGAGCGCATCGGTCTGCACCGGCCGGCCGTTGAGCGAGGGCGAGAATATCTGCACAAATTCAGCGTCGGCGGCCGAGGCCGCAACCTTCGGATAGAACAGCGACCGCGCGTATGCCAGACCGGACTTGATCGTCACGGCCCCTGCTGCGAACTGCTTATCGAGGAACGCCTCGAGTGCCGCCTTGAGGTCTTCCAGCGAATGTATCGCAACACCGGAAATGCGCTCGAGCTGCCTGACCTGCTCCAGCGACTGCACCATGATGAAATCGTCGAGGCGGATCGTGGAGCGGAAGAACTCGCGGTCGCAAGTAACGTCGCTGTCGAGGATGCTGACGCGGATTTTCGACAGGTCCTTCAGAACGCGCCGATAGTGTCCGCCCTTCTTGCGGGCTGCGGTGAAGGCTTCGTTCAGCGGCCCGATGGTGTCGCCGCTGATTCCATCGATTCCATAGATTCCGCGCGCCGCGATGTCGAGCGACCTGCCGTAGCCTGTGAACCTGGCAGCCTCCCAGAAAGGCTCGGCGAGCTTCCACCTTTCCATCAGCGGGCGGCTTGCGCCTCGCACCACCTCCAGGTCGGCCGGCTTCAAGCCCGCCGAAACGAGGTCGCACGAGAAATAATGCGACAGGTACTCGGCGAGCACGTCCGTGGCGGGCCGGCCCTCCTCGCGTCCCGGCATGTGCTCGTGCGTATCAATTATTTCCAGGCCAGACACGTGGTTTCTGAGAGCTTCGCGGTCGGACATCTCACGCTCCTTGTGCTGGACAGAACGAAGATCGGCGGAATGAAACTGAGCAGTATTATATGGAAGACGGTGCAGAAATCAAGCCCCAAACCTGGCCCGGGCGGGTCTGAGGCCCGCATCTGCTCTCAAACGGGCGCGGGTTGCGGGCAATCGGAGCGAAGGTTTTGTCCCTTGATTACCAGCCGGCCGGCAAGTATAATCTGCGAAGGTTGAACCTCAACCATTTTGCGTTTCCATGCGAGAATGAATGGATGAAGATTTTGATCGCCGGTGCGGGAATCGTCGGCTCGAACCTCGCCCAGCAACTATCGATGGAAGGGCACGAAGTTTCGCTGGTTGACAATGACCCGGAAGTGCTCCGGCCGCTGACGGACAGGCTGGACGTGCTGACGGTTCAGGGTTCTGCCAGCAGCCCCAGCACACTCAAGCGTGCCAGGATCGATTCGGCCGAGATGGTGATTGCCGTAACGCAGAGCGACGAGGTGAACATGGTCGTGTGCGCCCTCGCCGCAGCCAAGGGCGTGCCGGTCAAGATCGCACGAGTCCGAAACGAGGAGCTTTCCGGCGACGATCCGCTGTTTGACCCCAAGGATTTCGGCATAGACAAGGCGATCAACCCCGAAAAGATCGCCGTCGACTACATCATCAAATACATCGACACGCCGGGCGCGACCGACGTCGCCGATTTCGCGGGGGGCCGCGTGCTGATGCGCGGCTTCATGGTCACCGAGAACATGCCCATCGCCAACCGCCGGCTGATCGATCTGCGCGAGATGGAAGCGGGCAGGGGCGTGTTGATCGTCGGCATATATCGCGAAGGCACGCTATCCATTCCCAACAAGGGCGACGTTGTGATCAGGCCGGGCGACAATATTTTCGCGGTGATGGCCAGCGAGTCGCTCGAGCCGTTCCTCACTCTCCTGAACAAGCGCCGGGGCGAGACCAGGAAACTCGTCATATACGGCGCCACCCTCACCGGAACCAGCCTTGCGGCCAGCATGGAAGAACACGTCGATAACATTGTGATCATCGAAAGCGATCCGATCCGCGCCAGGCAGGCGTCGCAGAAGCTTGCCGACACGCTGGTGCTCCAGGGCGAAGGCACCGATCTTGATATCCTCCGCGAGGCCGGAGTGGCCACTGCCGATTATTTCGCAGCCGTATCTGAAGACAACGAGGACAACCTGATGGCCTCGCTGCTGGCCAAGAAGGAAGGCACCCGCCGCGCGATCGTGCTGACCACCGAACCGCGATACATTCCGGTGCTCAAGTCGATCGGGCTTGAGGTAGTGATCAACCCCCGGCTGATAACCGCCGGTATCATCCTGCAGCACGTGCGCAAGGGGCGGGTGCTCTCTGCGATTCCTATCCGCGACAGCGAAGCGGAAGTGCTCGAGCTTGAGGCGACCGCCGGCACGAAAGGCGTGGGCAGACCCCTGCACAAGGTCTACAAGAGATTCGTCGGCGGTTCAATCGTCGGAGCGATCATGCGCGACGGCGAGCTGAGAATACCCGACGGCAACAGCGTGATTGAGCCGGGCGACAATGTCATCGTCTTTGCGCTGCCCGACGCAATAAGCGACGTCGAGCACCTGTTCGTGAGATAACCGGAGATGCCTGGCCGCCGGTCATTGCGTGCAGGCGGGCCATTGGATTTCTTCGCGCGGTACGGAGACTCGCCATCAACATCCGAGCTATCCTGTCGTCGCTGGGCATGCTGCTGATCTTCTTCGCCGCGATCATGCTGCTGCCGCTGGCGGTATCGTTCATCTACGACGGAACGCCCACGTGGGAAACGCCCGCAGGCTGGCGCACCTGGCTGCATTCTATCGCTCAATTGTTCCGCCTGACCGACGAGCAACTCGGCTTTGCAGTTGCCATCGTATTCTCGGCCCTTGGCGGTTTCCTGATACGAATCCTCGGGCGCGGAGCCAGCGCGAAGGAGGTGGGCATCCGCGACGGCTTCGCAGTCGTCAGCCTGGCATGGGCCATTCTCGCCTTCTTCGGCGCATTGCCGTTTTTCCTGTCCGGATTCCCCGAGCTGAGGTCGTTCACCGATTGCTACTTCGAAACGATAAGCGGCCTGACCACCACCGGCTCGTCGATCCTCAGCAATGTTGAAGGTCTGCCGCGGGGGCTGCTGTTCTGGCGCAGCTTCACGCACTGGCTTGGCGGCATGGGCGTCGTGGTGCTCGCCGTCGCCATTTTCCCGGCTCTCGGCATAGGCGGCTATCGGTTGTATCGAGCCGAAACGCCCGGCCCCACCAAGGAACGCCTCAGCCCCAGAATCCGCGAAACAGCCAAGCTCCTGTGGGGCGTTTACCTCCTGCTGACGGTTGCTGAAACAACACTGCTGATGCTGCCCGCCCTGTGGGGCGATCCGAAGATGGACCTGTTTGATGCCCTTTGCCAGACATTCGCCACGCTGGCCACCGGAGGCTTCTCGACGAAAAACAGCTCCATAGCCGCATTCGACAGCGTCTACGTCGACGTCATCATCATGCTGTTCATGTATCTGGGCGGCATCAGTTTCGTCCTCCACTACCAGATTCTGACGGGCAATTTCCAGAAAATCCGGAGCGACAGGCAGGCGCATTTCTTCACCATTCTGCTGCTCATCAGCATCGCGCTTGTTACGGTGTCGGTTTATTCCACCCAACCTTGTGAAGCCCCCGAGTACCGCGGCAGCCACACCGCCCAGGAGCTTGCTGTCGAGCGCGAAAAGGTCAGCACGCTTCCCGGCGCCTTGCGTTACGCCGCGTTCCAGGTCGTTTCGATCGGCAGCACGTGCGGCTTCGCGACCGCCGATTTCGATCTCTGGCCGAATTTCTGCCGGCTGCTGCTGATCTTGTTGATGTTCATCGGAGCCAGCGCCGGCTCCACGAGCGGCAGCCTGAAAACCATACGCATAATTCTGCTGTTGAAGATGGCCCGCCGCGAGATTGAAAGGATGATCCGCCCGCGCGCCGTTTTCTCCGTCAAGCTTGCCGGCGAGGTCGTCGAAGAAGACGTTCTCAGTAACGTATCGAGCCTGTTCCTGCTGTACCTGGCCATCTTCGCCCTGTCGACGGCGCTGATGTGCTGGTTCGTGCCCGACATCCCGAGTGCGTTCTCGTCAGTTGCCGCAACGATGGGCGGTGTAGGCCCCGGCCTGGCACTCGTCGGCCCAATGCGCAACTACGCCGAAGTCGCCACCCCCGGAAAGTGGCTGCTGTGCGGCTGCATGCTCCTTGGCCGCCTCGAGATATATTCAATACTGATAGTCTTGCTACCGCGAACCTGGCGGCGCTGAGGGGGGAAGTGATGAATGAAGAATCTCACGCGGAGCGTCCGCCTGGGAAGGCGGGGCGGAGAAGAAGTACTGAATGATGAGGAAAGAGTTTCACCCGATGCAGCGAAAAATGCCCAGGCTCGTCGAGTGTGTAGCGGATGGCGCACGGAAAGGCTCCTCGGCCGAGGCAGTCATGCAAACTGCGAACAAACCAATCAGGGAAATGATCAGGTACTTCATCAGGTGAATCCTTCTTGATCGCTATCAAGCGGTTGACGCTTGGCGTTGTTTTTCCTTTGACTCCGTGCGTGATGTGCCTTATAATGCAATGAGGTGGTCGGCACGGCTTCGGCAGTGGTTTCGCGGCGGGAGATGTCTGCCTCGGGCACCGCAGCAAGCGAGGCCGAATAAGGCGGTTTTCATCTGCCTTCGCCGGCCGCATTCCACTTGCAGGCGCGAACGCAGATAAAGATTTGGCCGTGGTACGTGGGGAACCGGCGGTACCCTGTAACCGGCAATCCGCCATAGCCGGGCGGAATTCCTCACCGAGGCGGCTGTCGCTCGGTATCTGTCGCGGAAAGTGGTGTTGAAGGTCGTCCCCCGCGCAATGGATCGGTGTGAACCTGGTCAGAGCTTGACGGCAGCAGCCATAAGCATTCGTTTCCATGTGCTGCGGGATTCGGTGACCGGAGCTAACTATCGCGGCGTGAGCCGGGAGGCGTCGTCGGAGTGAGGTCCACGGCCTTTTTTTTCTAATTCGCCCCCCGAACGAGAGTTCGGCAAGGCGACGTCTGCGTCGTCCCCCGAACGAGAGTTCGGCAAGGCGATGTCTGCGTCGCCCGACACCTTGCTGCCCAGATAGTGCGCCATGGCATACCTTGTTCTCGCCAGAAAATACAGACCGCGGCAGTTCGATGAGGTCATCGGGCAGGAGAGCGCCGCCCGGACTCTTAAGAACGCGATCGGCGGCGATCGTGTGGCGCACGCGTATCTGTTTGCCGGGCCGCGTGGCGTGGGCAAGACTTCCATGGCCCGCATACTCGCCCGCGCGCTCAACTGCAAGAACGGCCCGACAACCGACCCGTGCAACGAATGCGATCTGTGTGCCAGCATCGCGAGGGGCGACAACGAAGACGTTATCGAGATCGACGGCGCGTCCAACCGCGGCATCGACGAGATTCGCACGCTTCGCGAGAACATTCGATACATCCCCAGCCGCTGCCGGTATAAAATCTACATCATCGATGAAGTCCACATGCTCACCGACGCCGCCTTCAACGCGCTGCTCAAGACGCTCGAGGAGCCGCCGCCGCATGTGATTTTCATCTTCGCGACCACGGCGCCCGGCAAGCTGCCGGAGACGATCCGCTCTCGTTGCCAACGGCTCGATTTCAAGCGCATCCCGACGCCGAGGATCATCGAGACACTCGACCGCATCTGCAAGGCCGAGAATATCGAGATCACCCCCGGCGCCCTCCACGCCATAGCGCGCAATTCACGCGGTGGCCTGCGCGATTCGCAGTCGCTGCTCGATCAGCTCGTGTCGTTCACAGGCGGCAAAATCACTGAAGAGGACGTCTATGAAACGCTCGGCGCGCTGCCGAGGGACGACATTTTCGCGCTCGTCGACCTCATCGCCGCCCGGAATATCCCCGAGATGCTGCTGATCGTCGACCGGGCGATGCTGAAGGGAGTAAGCCCGGAGGCCTTTCTGGACGGCGTCATAGAGCATTACCGCATCCTGATGCTGCTGAAGCACTGCGGGGCAACATCGCCGCTGGTCGATGAGAACGATGAAGACCTCGCGCGCCTTCAGGAGCAGGAAAAGAAACTGAACAGCGACGCGATGCTGTATGCGGTGCAGATACTCAGCGACGCTCGCTCAAGACTTCGCGATGCAACCGAGGGCCGTATTCCAGTGGAGATGGCCCTGATCCGGCTGGCCCACCTGAGCACCGTCGTTCCGGTCGACGAACTGGCGCAGCGTCTCGAGGCGTTGGAACGCAGCCTTGCATCCGGCGGCCGGGGTCCGTCAAGCCGCCCTTTTTCACCCGCTCCGGCTAAGATCGACGAGCGTCCCCAGCCATACGAGCCACAGGCTCGGCAGTCTGCGGCTGCCAGGCCGGCTGCCGGCGACCCGTGGCAGCGGATTGTGGCCGAAGTCACCGCCAAGAGCCGCCTGACCGCTGCCGCACTCGTGGGCTTCGGACAGCGCAGCGACGACATGGTCGAAGTGCTGCACCAGCCGACGCCGGGGCTTGACGCCGCCGCCGTCAAGAGCGCGGTGCAGGCGGTGCTGGGCGACGCCATGCGCGTGGTGATCAAGCAGGCCGGCGCGGCGTCTGCGAAGGCGCCCGGCGGATCGAACGCCGGCGGCACACCAAGCGATGAACCGGCAGATTCCGATGGACCGGACGAGGATATTCCGGTCGCACCGGAAGACAAGTTTGCACGCTATTATCAGGACCCGACGGTACGCAAGATCGTGAAGGACTTCCGCGGGCGTATCGTGGGAGTGAAGGAGAATGACGATGGGTAAGGGACCAGGCAATATGGGCGGCTTCCTCAAGCAAGCCCAGCAGATGCAGAAGAAGATGGCGGAAACGCAGGAAAACCTCAAGAACCGCGTGGTGGAGGGAACGGCGGGCGGTGGGATGGTATCGGCGATGGTCAACGGCCATCAGGAGGTGCTCAAGCTCAAGATAGAGCAGCAGGTGGTGGACCCCGACGACGTGGAGATGCTCGAGGATCTGATCCTTGCGGCGATCAACCAGGCCATGAAGAAGTCGAAGGACCTGGCGAAGGAGGAGATGGCCAAGGTTACGGGCGGCCTGAGCATTCCGGGCATGATGTGACCTGCCGATATATGAGGGATGGCAGGTTCGCCGGGCGGGGATTCGAGGACTCGGGCGGGCACGGGCCGGCGCCATGGCTATGGCCCGCAAACGGAAACCGCACCCGGGGCGCAAGTTCGATTTCGCTGCGCGATGCAGGCAGCATCAGGCGAGGCGGTTTGGCGGGTGCGTGCAGCCGCCGGTTCGGCCCGTGGAGGTGCTCCGGTTGCAGTCGGGCTGCGTGGTGCCGTACCGCGAAATTCCTCTCAAGCATACTTCGGCGCGTTCCGATAAGAATAGTGAATGGTAACAAACAGTGGCTGAGTATCCGAAATCGCTGAGCAGGCTCATCGAGGAGCTTGGCAAGCTTCCCGGCATCGGAGCCAAGACGGCTGAACGGCTGGCGTTTCATCTGTTGAAGGCGGAGGCCGGCGAGGCGATGCGCCTGGCGTATGCCATCCGCGATCTGAAGAAAAGCACGGTGCTGTGCTCGCAGTGCAGCAACATCGCAGAAAGCGATCCGTGCTGGATATGCGCCGACCACGCCCGCGACCGCAGCATCATCTGTGTTGTGGAGCAGACACGCGATCTGCTGGCGCTCGAGCGCAGCAAGAGCTACCGCGGGTTGTACCACGTGCTGGGCGGCCGCATCTCGCCGCTGGAAGGAATCGAACCTGAAAGCTTGACTATCGACAAGCTTATTGGTAGAATAAGCAGTGATGTCATGGAAATAGTTCTGGCGACCAACCCGAACATGGAAGGAGACGTGACCGCCAACTACCTTGCCGGGTTGCTGAAGGCGTATCCGGTGAAGGTCACCCGACCGGCCAGAGGGCTGCCGCCGGGCAGCCAGGTCGAGTCGGTGAGTCAGGCGATCCTCACCGATGCAATGCACGGACGCCAGGAAATCAAATAGATGAAGTTATTGATGGCACTGAGAATGGAAATGGGGCTGCAGCAGAAGCTCGAGCTGAAGATGAAGCTCGCGCCCCAGATCATCCAGTCGATTGAAATACTGCAGCTTGCCACGCTCGAGCTCCAGCAGCGCGTTAAGCAGGAGTTGATGGAAAACCCTGTGCTCGAGGAGCTAGACATCAGGCCGGACGCCGGCGAGACGAGCGAGAGCGAGGCCGAGACCGAGACCGAGCAGACCACCGAGGAATCGAAGGCGCTCGCAGAAATGGCCGAGATGGAGCGGCACTGGAACGAGTATTCCGACAGCGCCGCCTCGCGGCCCAAGCAGGGCGAGAAAGACAAGAAACTCGAGGCGATGCAAAACACCGCCGCCCGGCAGGAGTCGCTGCAGGATTTCCTGTTCAACCAGTTCAACCTGCTGGATATCACGCCCTCGCAGCGCCGGATCAGCGAGAACATCATATACAACATCGACGGCAACGGCTACCTGCAAAGCAGCATGCAGGAGATAGCGGCGGCTTCGGCGGCCGAGGACCGCGAAGTTGAGGCGGTGCTGAAAATGGTGCAGTCGCTCGACCCGCCGGGCATCGGCGCACGCGACGTCAAGGAATGCCTGATGCTGCAGCTCACGCATCCCGAGCGGCATCCGCTCGAGAAGGACCTGATCGAGAACCATCTCGAAGACATCTACATGAACCGCATTCCCAAAATAATGCGCGACACCTGCCGAAGCGCCGAGGAAATACAGCAGGCGATCGATTACATCAAGACACATTTCAACCCGCGGCCCGGCAACGTCTTCGGCGGAGACCCGCCCCCATACATCACGCCCGACATCATCGTCGAGGAAGTGGACGGTGAATACGAAGTGAGGCTGCTGGACAACAACGTGCCGCAGCTATATATCAGCCCGTTCTATCACAGGATGCTGATGGACAAATCGACGTCCGAGCAGGCGAAGGAATTTGTTCGCCGCAAAATACAATCCGCACGGTGGCTCATCGACAGCATCGAGCAGCGGCGCAACACGCTCAAGAAGATAGCGACGGAACTCGTGCGCGTGCAGCGCGGCTTCTTCGAACATGGCATCTCCGCACTGCAGCCGCTGAAAATGCGGACAATCGCCGACGTCACCGGCGTACACGTTTCGACGGTCAGCAGAGCGATAGCCGACAAATACGTCCAGACGCCCAGGGGAATCTTCCCGCTCAAGTTCTTCTTCAGCGGCGGCACAGCCAACTTCGAGGGAACCGTCACCTCCAGAAAAAGCGTCAAACAACTCGTCATCGACGTCATCGGAAGCGAAGACAAGACCGATCCGCTCAGCGACGAGGCCGTGGCCTACAAACTGCAGGCGGAAGGCATCGACATCGCACGCCGCACGGTGACCAAATATCGCAAGGCCCTCAAGATTCCGTCATCGCGGCGACGCAAGCTGTACATCACAAACACAAAGGCCGCCAACTGAACAATGCTCCGGTTCCTCCGAGCAACCATCCTCCTGCTGGCCCTGCTCGCCTCAGCACGGGAGCTTACCGCCGAACCCGACAAGCCCCCGCCGCTGGACTCGTCGGCCCGCACCGACACACGTATCAGCATCACGCCCGCATTCTCCGGCTACTGCCGCCCCGGCTGTTTCCTGCCGCTCACAGTCAAGATCGAGACACACCAGAAGCCCGTTCGCGGCCCGCTTGTCGTGTCGTCCGATACCATGGTGCTCAACCGCTACATCGAGCTGCCGGCGCCTTCCGTGCGGGAGCTGCCGATGCTGCTGGCGCCGCATTCCATACATCGCGCGATCGAAGCCAAGCTGGTCGTCGACGGCTCGGTGGTCGCACAGACGCGGCTCGACGGACTGCAAGCCGTTGCCCCGAAGTCCATGCTGATTGCAGTGCTGGACGGCCCGCCGGCCCGCTTCCAGCCGCTGCTGGACAGTCTTCCTGGTGGCTCTCAACTGTGCCGCACGAGTCCGCAGGCAATGCCGCGCGACTATCGCGGCTATGAGGCGATAGACCTCATGATCGCCGCCGACCTCGCCACGGAGCTTGATCCAGCCCAGCGCGAAGCCCTCGCCGCCTGGCTCCGCCGCGGCGGCAGAATCCTCGTGATCGTCCCGGCCAACGGTTTCGCTTCCATGAGCGCCTTCTGGCGGACATTTCTCCCCGCCGAGCTTGCAGGCATCCGCGAACAGACCATCGGCCCCGAGCATATCCGGCGGGCCGGCCTGGCCGTGCTGCACGACGAACAATACCCCGGGCTTGCGGGCTTCAAGTTCGGAATGGGCCGAGTGCTGCTTTCCGCATATGGGCAGGAGCGCGGCCAGACAAGGCGGGAGCCTTTCGGCGACGTGGCCGACGAGAACGCGCGCCGCCAGGTAGCCGCGGCCATTGTGCGGCTGCTTGATATGCAAACTTCGCCCCGCACCGATGCACCGCTGCTCGCGCCCGACGTCTACGAGATTTTCGAAGAACACTCATGGCCCGATTCGACTCGGCGAAGCATCGGCCTTGCAGTGCTCGGGTACATCGCCGTGATGGCTGTTGCACTGCGTGTTGTAACACGCGAGCGGCCGGCGGTCTGCGCCGGAATGGTGCTCGGCTTCTCGGCGCTGTTTACCGGTGCTATGTACTTCGCCGTTCTGCCGCGGTCGTCGGCGGTTTGCCAGGTGGCGTCGGTGGCATCCTTGCAGGCATCGCCCGACCGCCAGGATGCAAGCACGCCCGCGGGAGCCGCAATCGACAGCTACGTCGCCTTGAGTTCGATAACAGGCACATCGCTGACCGTCGATTTCCACCAACCGGTCAAGCCGTTGTTCTATTCGGAAACCATGCTGGCCAGGGGGCCGGTTCAACTGCGCCTGCGAGGGAACATGCAGCGCTACGAGATTCCATCGGGTGCAGAGACGGGCGCGCCTACATGTTTCGAGCAGAACAGCGTGGCCGCCATTGCGGGCAGGATCGTGGTGGAAGCCGCCGGCGTGCCGCCCGATGCCGGCAGCGAAGATCAGCCGCAGGCGTTCGCCGTCACGAACAACATCGCAGACCCGCGCAGCGGCAAGCCGGTTGCGCTGGAGGACGTCATCCTCACCGACGGCGCCAACTGCGTGTATGTGGGGGGGCTGCCCAATGGCAGCGAGTGCCGCATCGATTTCAGCCGTCAGCGGCGTTTGCCGCTTGGGCGGACGATATGGGACCGATTCGGGCCGGGCAGCAGCGCCGGCGGCGGGCACCGCCAACGAATGCTGGAACGTTGGCGCGCTCAGCATCCCCCCGGCTCGGGCATCTGGCTGCTGGGCTGGAGCGATCCGGCGATCGCTTCTGCTGCGAGTGCAGCACCCGGCGGGCAATTCCTCAAGCGGATCGACCAGCCCACGCTGTGGCAGATCGAGATCGTTCGTTGAGGATCAGGAGCGGCAGTCATTCGTCGCCTTGCCCGGTTTCGACGATTCGGCGAAAATCATCTTTTACAGGCCCGGCGAAGAACTTCCCGCCGAACAGAAGGCCGATGTGCTCGCGTTCAACATGCCGTCCAGCTACGGCGGCCAGCCCGTGCGGCTTGCGAGCCTGGCACACCTGCGGCTGAAATCCGTCGACGCCGGCACTAAAGTGCTCGCACGCCACGAAAACGACGAGCCGGCCGTCACCTTCCGCAAGCACGGCGAAGGAGTGGCGATCTTCCCTAATGTGATGCGAAGCCGGCCGGGCCTGCTGCACGTGCAGCGTGCAGGACTGCGTGTCGCGTGTGGCGGGCGAATGCACAGTCAACATCTCCGCCAACGCCGCAGCCGGCAATCGCGGCCGGCTTTCCCCTTGATTTCGCGGCCGCGCCGGTGTACAACATACTGCAGAAACCGGACACGCAAAACGTTTCTGCTCAACTTCACACGCCGCAAGCTTACGCGGCGGAAACGGACATCTGAAATGGAGGACTGATCAAATGAGATCGACGGCCATTGGTCTTGCGATGCTCAACGACGAGCGTCCGCACGTTTACGAAAAGAACAACCCCGAAAATATGGCAGTGCTGCAAGCATGGGCCAAGCTTCTCCGCAACAACGTCGTCAACGCCGACGGCACCAAGCCCGACGTGGTGGTAGCGTCCGAGATCATCACCGACGTCCGCAAGGGCCAGAAGATCGGCGAGGAGCTGGTCCGGGCCGGCTGCAAGCAGATCATAATGTGCTACAACGTCTGGAACTTCCCGTTCCTCGCGTGGCCGTTCGTCAACACCCTCGGCAACGTCCCGATCCTGTCGCTGTCCAACAACAACGGCAAATTCCCCGGCAACGTCGGCCTGCTCGCCACCGACGGCGCCCTCCGCCAGGCCGGACGCCGCACACACCGGATCGTCGGCAACATCGACGACGTCGGGACACAGCAGAAGGTTTTCGATTGGGTCCGCGCCTCGCAGGCAGCCACGAACATACGCAACGAGGTCTACGGCCTGTACGGCGGCCATTCGATGGGAATGGAGACCGGCTACTTCCACATGGTCCCCACGCAGAAAGCCCTCGGCTGCACCTGCCGCCAGATCGACCAATTCCTGCTCATCAAGGAAGCGGAAGCCGTCGATCAGAAGGAAGTTGACAAGGCCCTCGCGTGGTTCGACGAAATGCTTGGCGACCGCATCCTGTGGGACGACGACATGCTCACGAAGGAAACGCTCGGCAAGCAGGCGCGCATCTACATCGCCATGCAGAGGCTCAACAAGCAGTACGGCTTCGACTTCTGCGGACTGAAAGGGCAGCGTGAGCTGACCGAAAATTACACGCTCGGCGACGTGCCCGAGATGATAATGAACGACCCGTACGACTGGAACGGCCCGAAGGAGCCGACCATCTGCGCGACTGAGGCCGACAGCTACGCCGCCGTCACGATGCAACTGCTGAAGTACATCACCGGCGGGCTGCCGATCCTGTTCATGGACGTCCGCCTGTACGTGCCCGAGCTTGACCTGTGGGACTGGTGCAACAGCGGCAACCACGCAAGCTGGTACGCGATGCAGAGCAACGACCCGAAGGAAAACTTCTCGAAGGTGCACTTCCACCCCGCCCTGAAGTACTACTTCAAGGCCGGCGGTGCCTCCGTCGAATTCGACGCGAAGCCCGGCCCGATGACATTCTGCCGCCTCGGCCTGTGGGACGACAAGCCGTTCATGGCGATCGTCGCCGGCGACAACGCCGACCTCTCCGCCGAAGAGCGCAAACGCATCAACGAGCAGACCGACCCCACCTGGCCGCACGTGCACGCCAAGTTGCACTGCGGGTTCGAAGAATTCCTGTCCATCTTCCCCTGCAACCACGTTCAGGGCGCGCCCGGCGACCTCATCCAGCCGCTCGTGTATCTGTGCGAAATGACAGGCATCACGCCCGTTGTGCTCGGGAAGGAAGCAGCCGACCGCATCCCGCCCATCTGGGAGCGGATGCAGTAGCAGCGGGCATCCGACCCGCCGGCGATGAACCCGCGGAAATTCAGCACGGCCTGCACCAATCAAGGTGCGGGCCGTGTTCTTGTTGAGTATTCATGAAGTTCTTAATATACTGAACAAAGCGACCGGCGGTTTCATCGAGAGCCACAACAGACTCAAGCAAACAAACCGTCGGTACGGAATGGAGGGAAAGGCCAGTCGAGCCAGTGCGATCCCCACGCGTTTCTTCATTCCGGTCTTCACGCACCAACGGTGCGTCGTATGATAGCCTATGGCTAAGCGAGGCGCTTCGCCGAGCGATGCCATAGGTACCGGATGCCAGACCCAACATGACGCTCTGTAGGAGCGTCGTAAGAAGACCAAACCCAGAATGTATCGCGTCCCTTCAACTCGCCGCAAATCGTCGGTGCAGGTATCCCTGCTTGTTGGCGGGCGACTGCGGCACTTAGAATCCGGTCCTTACGAAGCCCCTTCAGGGCTTCCTCATTTTTCGCGCTTTCCTATGGCTGCGCTCCGCCCTTCGGGCGTTCGCTTGCCATAGGCTATCGTACGACGCACCGTTGGTGCGTTTGATGCAAGCCCATGCAACACTGGATAATCTATCGACTGGATGGCACACTGCGCTATGTGCGGGCCGTGCTGCTGTCAGAAATGTGCGGTGAGGAGGCGCGGAGATTCCATCGGCCGGAACATCTGCCGCCAGGCAAAATCGGCCCGCCATGCCTGCCTCAACCCCGCACCAGGAACTGCATGAGTTCGTGGCCCTTCTCGAACTTGAGCTTGGCGGATGCTACGCTGCTTTCTGAGAATGGCAGCTTGTCGTCCTGGACGATGTTTGCTCCGCAGATAGCGAACGGGACGGGATCGCTGACGTGTGTCCGTTTCGCGATGGGGGTCGGATGGTCGGGCAGGATCAGCAGGCGGTATTCGCCCCGCTCCCGCAGGGCCTGGTGAAGCGGGCCGACGATGTGTTTGTCGATCTCTTCGATCGCCCGTATCTTCTGTGCGATGTCTGCGGCGTGGCCGGCGGTGTCGGGCGCTTCGATGTGCACGAATACGAAGTCGTATTCGTCCAGGGCATCTATCGCGTAGCTTCCTTTGGCGGCGTAGTCGGTATCGTAAGAGCCGGTCGCACCGGGCACTTCGATGGGCGTGAGGCCGGCGAGTTTCGCAATGCCGCGAATGAGGTCGACGGCGCAGATGACGGCTCCGTTCAAAGCCCAGCGTTCGGTGAAATTCTGGAGGCTGGGCGTGCGGCCGGGGCTCCACGGCCAGATCATGTTGGCGGGGTTCTCGCCGAGGTCTATGCGCACCTTGTTCACTTCGTGGCTTTCCAGCACGTTGCGTGATTTCTCGATCAGGTCGATCAGGACCGCCGAGCCGCGGCCTTTCGGCAGGTACTTGCTATATGGCTCGCCCATGTGATCGTGCGGGGCGAAGCAGGTCGGCTCCATTTCGCGGGTGCCGGAGTAGACCAGGATGTTGCGGAAGCTGATGCCGGGATGGAAGACGAGGTCGTCGCCGCCGAGGGCTTTCTGAACGGCCTCGATAAGTACTGCTGCTTCCTTCGTCGGCAGTTCACCTGCGCTGTAATCTTCTATGTTGTCGTCGCTGTCCACCGTGATGAGGTTGCATCGGAAGGCGACGTCGTCGGGGCCGAGCTTGATGCCGATGCTTGCAGCCTCGAGTGGGCCTCGGCCGGTGTAGCAGATGCTGGGGTCGTAGCCGAGCAGGGCGAGGTTGGCGACGTCGCTGGATGGTTGCATTCCTCGGGGAACGAGCCTTGCGGCGCCCACGATGCCGTCCGCTGCCACGCGGTCCATGTTGGGCGTTCGCGCCGCCTCGAGGGGAGTCTTGTCTGCAAGGCGCGGGATCGGGTAATCGGCCATGCCGTCGGGCACGATGATGCAGTATTTCATTGCGGCTGTCATCCTTCGGGGTATTCCTCGGCTCTCAGCAGGAAAATCTTGCTGACGCATCCGCATGACCCTATTTCGGCCAGGGCAGTGCGGAGGCTTCCTTCGTGGGCGCGGTGCGTTAGCATGACAATGGGCACTTCTTCGCCGTGCGGGCCCCTGCCGCGCTGTATCACGGATGCTATGGATATCCGGTGGCGGCCGAGTGCGCCGGAGATGGCTGCGAGCACGCCGGGCTGGTCAACCGCCATGAAACGGAGGTAGTAGCAGGTTTCGACGTCGCTGATCTCTTTCACACGCGCCGCAGGCGTGCGGCCCGGAAACAGGTTCAGCGAATCGAATGTGCGGCCGGCTCGGCCCAGCAGCACGTCTATGATGTCGGCGACGACGGCGCTTGCGGTGGGCATCTCGCCGGCGCCGCGGCCATACAGCATGCTGTCGCCCACGGCGTCGCCGTGCACCCATATCGCGTTAAACACGTCGCTTACGCCTGCCAGCGGGTGCCGGCGCGGCAGCAGCGTGGGGTTGACGCGCAGTTCGACGGCATCGGCTGTGCGTTTGCCGATTGCCAGCAGCTTGAGGACGTATCCGAACTCGGCGGCGCAATGGAGGTCGTACAGCTCGATGCCGTCGATCCCTTCCACGTGGATGTCGGCGTAGTCGAAATCGATTCCGAAGCCGAGGCGGGCGAGGATGGCCAGCTTATGGGCCGAATCGCCGCCGCCGACGTCGAGCGTCGGATCCTTCTCGGCATAGCCCAACGCCTGCGCCTTGGCGAGTGCCGCCGCGTAAGGCTCGTCGTCGTTCATCATTCGCGTCAGGATGTAGTTGCAGGTGCCGTTGACGATCCCGATGATGGTGTCGAGATCGTTCGCAAGGTAGCCGTTGAGCAGCGAGCCGATAACCGGTATGCCGCCGCCGACGGACGCTTCGAACGCGAGCGGCACCTTCTTCGCGGCGGCCTTGCGGAACAGCTCAAGCCCGTGCTCGGCGAGGAGTGCCTTGTTGGCGGTGACGATGGCCTTGCCTGAGTCGAGCGCCTTGAGGATAAGCTCGCGGGCAAACGTCGTGCCGCCTACCAGCTCGATCACCACGGCCACGTCTGGATCGGCGAGGATATCATCCACATTTGTCGTGAGGACTCCCGCAGGCACGTCCACTCCGCGCGGCGTAGTGACGTCGATATCGCAGATGCGGCCCAGTTCGATGTCCAGTCCGGTCTTGGCGCGGAGCGCTTCGGCCTTGTTCAGGAGTATCTTGGCCACTCCGGTGCCGATCGTTCCGAATCCGACGAGTGCAACCTTGTGTTTCATAGTCGCAGAACACCCCACGATGAACAGGCGGCTCAGGGCCGAGTCTTTTCGCGCCCGCGCCGGGCGGCGGATAGTATCTGTGCGGCTAATTATATCTTGGCATCCGCACAATATAAAGGGGAAAAGACGGCCTCGGAGATGTAATGCCGCGCCTCGCGCCCGGCTTTCCGGGTGCCGCTGATGGAACGGCGCAAGTTTTTTCTTGACGCCGTCGCGGGATTGGATATAATCAAGCCGGCAATTCTCGCGCCGGCAGTGCGGCTGGTAATCAACCGAAGGATTAAGGAGAGGAACATGTCTGTGCGCAAAGTATCTGTAGCGATGGTGATGGTGGCGGCTGCGGTGATGGCCGCCTATGGCGAGCCGCTGGTGGAAGTGCTGCCCGAGGACGCGCTGTTCCTGGCTTATGTGCCGGACCTGGGCAAGGCTATCACGGCGATCAATGATTTCACACCCGGGCCTCAGGCTGATATTCCGTTTACGGCCGAGATGCTGGCTGCGCAGGCGGGGCTGCCGGCGGACGCTTTCGCCGGCCCCGTGGCTTTTGCAGCGGTGGCTTCGCCTGAAGATATGGGAGGCGAGGAGCCGCCTCCGCCGCTGCCGATTTTGATCCTGCAACTGAACGCTGACGCCGTTGCCGCGCTGAAGCAGGGCGCGAAGGCGGATGCCGACGGCATCTGCGAGCTTGAGTTGAACGACGTTTTCTCAATGATGATGGAGTATCGCGGCTATGTTGCGTTTTCGGATGAACAGAAAGCCCTGAAAATGCTTGCCGCAAAAGATTTGAAGACCTGGAAGGCGGAGGGAGCCGCAGCGGAGCTTGTGAAGGAGGGCCATGCATTCTTCCACGTCAACCTTCCGGCGATCCTGAATGCCTGCGACAGCGCCATCGAAAAAGGCCTGGAGAAATTGAAGGCCGATATGGAAGCGGACATGGAAGGCAAAGACATTCCGCTTGCTGCGGGCGCCCCCGACATGATGGTCGCGATGCTCAAGGGAATAGTTGATGTTGCGAAGGAAGTGACTTCGATCGACGCCTCATACACTTTCAGTGCGGGCGGCTGGGATACCAAATGCGCGGCAACAATCGCCCCCGGCGGCAAGCTGTCGCGATACATGGTCGGCAGCGGCGGAGTGAAGGTGCTCCAGCCCGCTCTGCCTGCCATGGACAAATTCGTGATGTCTGCATGGATTCGTTGCGACCAGAAGGTTATTGATGCAATAGTCGAGGACTACACGTCGGCCGCCACCGAAATACTCGGAAAGCTGCTGAAGGATGATGCGGAGCTGGACAAGCTCAAGGCTGCGATTACGGGGATGCTGAACGACGCAAAGGGGCTTGTGGGCGAGCGTATGTCGCTCGTGTTTGCAATGCCCGAAGGCCAGATGAGGATGGCCGAAGTTTTTGAGGTGCAGAAACCGGATGAATTCAAGGCCAGGCTGAAGCGGATGACGGAATCCTACAGCAAGACCATGTCAAGCTTCCTTGGAGCGATGGAAGGGCCCCTTGAAGCGAAGCATGAGTACATCTCGGATGCGGAGACAATCGCCGGTGAGAAGGTAGACAGGATACGGGTACAGATGAGTGCGGCTGATGAGGAGGCCGATGCCGCAGTGGCTCAGGCAATGGCCATGTACGGCCCCGATGGCCTGAATTACTACATAACCGTGGTCGGCAAACTGGCGCTTGTGTCTATGAGCCCGGATGACATGGCCCAGCTTATCGTTGCGGTTAAGGGCGGCGGCGACGCCGACCTGCTCAGCGACGACCCCGACGTGAGATCGATGGCGAGGAAGATCGGCCTTAACAACGACATGATCTTCATGGTTGTTCCGGCACGACTGATCGAATCCAGTATGCAGATGATGGCCAAAATGATGGGCCAGCAGAACAACGCGATGCCGCTGCCATTCGCGACCCCGGCAGTGGTGGGCGCGCGAGTGGCCGATGCCACCACGATCAGATTCCACATGCACGTGCCGCAGTCGGTGGTAAGCGAATGCATGACCGTGGTCATGAGCATGATGATGGGCGGCGGCTTCTGACAAGGCCGGCTGATTGACAGGGCCGTAGAAATACGCGATGGGGGCGGGCACGTGTGAGTGATGAATTATGAGTGATGAATGATGACAGGCGGAGCACCTGTGGTCGTTGATCACCGGTCATGCTGTTGCCAGCCAACCGCGGCTGCACGCAGCAGTCCGTGCCCGTCCGTGTGAGTCCGTGCCCGTCATCACTCATCACTCATCATTCATCACTTCTTCCGCGTCATTCATCACTTCTTCAGCACGTCTGCCATTGCATACAGCCCCGGCTTCTTGCCGTGGAGGAACCGCGCGGCGCGGATGGCGCCGTGGGCGAACGTCTCGCGGCTTTGCGCTACGTGCTTCAGC
>Ga0307379_10003637_pt1 | contig 22292 bp, 19 predicted proteins | sample UN2MG_FD_202237 | JGI IMG/M metagenome (GOLD analysis project Ga0307379, IMG submission 202237) | Soil microbial communities from Risofladan, Vaasa, Finland - UN-2 | ecosystem: Environmental > Terrestrial > Soil > Coastal area > Acid sulfate soil | place: Finland: Risofladan, Vaasa | collected... | reverse complement strand
GAGATTCTATTGTCTCGTGCTGATCTTCCAATTTGCTTTCCTGTGCCTTTTGCTCTTTGTTATCCGCTTGCTGCAAATCTTCGGCCTTTGATTTTTCTTTTCTTTTATACTTCATCAGTGATTACCAAAGTGTTTTTTCAGTGTCTCGAAGAAGCCTACTGATTTTGGAGAAACACGTTTATTCTCGGTTTTAGCAAATTCTCTCAGCAAATCCTGTTGTTCCTTGTTCAGTCTCGCTGGTGTTTCGACCGTAATCTGGACGAGCTGGTCGCCTGTTCGATGCGTTCGAATGTCCGGCAGGCCCTGGCCCTTTATCCTGAAGATGCTGCCGTACTGGGTCCCGGGCGGGATTTTCAAACCCTTGGCCCCGTTGATGCTCGGCACGTCAATTGTTGTTCCCAGAGCGGCCTGCGTAAAGCTGATCGGGACCACAGCGATCAGGTCATTGCCGTCGCGATGGAGGAACTCGTGCGGTTTGACCCTGACATAGCAATACAAATCGCCTCTCGGTCCCCCGCTTCGGCCGGGCTCACCTTCACTTGCAACTCGAATACCCTGTCCTTCGTGAACGCCGGCCGGGATTTTGATATTGACTGTTCTCTTCTTCGGCACCCTGCCGGCGCCTTTGCATTTCTTGCAGGGATTGGTAATAATCTGCCCGCTGCCGTGGCATTGCCCGCAGGTCGAGACCATCTGGAAGAAACCGCCGCCCCTTGCGACCTGGCCGGACCCTTTGCAGACCGGACATTGGCCGGGCGCGCTTCCTTTGGCGGAGCCGCTGCCGCTGCATTCACTGCATAAATCCTGCCGGGTGAATTCAATGGTTTTCTCAGCGCCTTTTGCGATGTCGCTCAATGTCAGCTCGACAGCGGTTTCCAGATCGTACCCGCGCGCCGGCCCGGCCCGGTGGCCTGAGCGTCTGCCCCTGCCGCCTCCGAAGATGCCGCCGAAGAAATCATCGAAGCCGAACATGCTGAAGATATCTTCGACGTTCATCCGGGAGAAGTCATGCATGCCGGAACCGCGAAGACCGTCGTGTCCGAACTGGTCGTAGCGCTGACGCTTGGTGGCGTCGCTCAAGACTTCGTAGGCCTCGGCACATTCTTTGAATTTAGCTTCTGCTTCTTTATCATTCGGGTTCTTGTCCGGATGATACTTCATCGCCATGCGCCGGTAAGCGCGCTTTATATCATCGGCGGAAGCCGTCTTGCCCACGCCTAAAACTTCATAGTAATCCCGTTTGGCCATAATATCGTATAGCTTCGCACGTATCGCATATTGCGTGTTATGTTAAAGTTTCCTCAGCAAATACGCACGACGAGTCTTATCTTACGGATCCTGCTATCGGCTCCTGGTCTTTATCCTTGTCTTTCAATTCTGTAATCAACACATTGGTCGTCAGCATCAGTCCTGCCACCGAGGCGGCCATTTCCAGTGCGGTTCGAGCGACTTTTGCCGGGTCGATAATTCCGGCTTTGAACATGTCGACGAACTGACCCGTATTGGCATCATAGCCGATTTTCGAGGCTTTTCCCAGAAGTTGAGCTACAATCACATCGCCCTTCTCACCGCAGTTTTCAACGATTTGAGTCGTTGGCGCTTTAAGAGCTTCTATAACAATGTCAAAACCGATTTTTTCATCGCCTCTTGCTTTGGCTCTGGCTTTTTCTACATCGGGAATCGCACGCAGGAAAACGACGCCGCCACCTGCGACAACTCCCTGCTCGGCTGCGGCTCTCGTGGCGTGCAGCGCATCGTCGAGCAGGTCCTTGCGTTCCTTCATTTCCACCTCGGTTGCGGCACCGGCTTTGATAACGGCAATGCCGCCGGTAAGTTTTGCCAGACGCTCCTGCAATTTTTCGCGATCGTAGTCACTGGTTGTCTTTGCGATCTGATTGCGGATTTGATCACAGCGTGCGGTAACGTCTTTCTTCTTGCCGGCCCCTTCGATGATCGTAGTCGCTTCCTTGTTCACGACGATTTTCTTAGCCTGGCCCAACTGCGACAGTTCGACGCTTTCAAGCTTGATGCCCAAATCTTCGGTGATGACCTGTCCGCCGGTCGAGATGCCGATATCAGCCAGCATCGCTTTCCTGCGGTCGCCAAAGCCCGGAGCCTTTACCGCGCAGACTCTTAATATCCCCTGCAGGCGGTTAATAACAAGGGCAGCCAATGCCTCGCCCTCGACGTCTTCGGCAATAATCAATAGCGGTCTGCCTACCTGGGATACTTTCTCAAGCAGCGGGATAAGCTCGCGAACGTTCGATATTTTCTTTTCCTGCAGCAGAATATAGACATCTTCGAGAACCGTTTCGAGCGTATCGGGATTGGTCATAAAGTACGGGGATATATAACCCTTCTCGAACTGCATACCTTCGACGACGAGCAACTCGGTCTCCATGCCTTTGCCCTCTTCGACCTCGATAACGCCTTCCCTGCCGACCGCGTCCATGGCGTCAGCGAGCTTTTCCCCGACTTCTGAGTCGTTGTTTGCACTGATCGTCGCCACTTTTGCAATGTCGTCATGGCCTTTTACAGGAACGCTCACAGACTGGATGAAATTAGACGCTGCTTCCGCCGCTTTGGTGATTCCACGCTGAATAGCCATCGGGTTTGCGCCGGCCGTGACATGCCTTAAACCGCCTGTGTAGATTGCTTCTGCCAGAACGGTTGAAGTTGTCGTACCGTCACCTACGACATCGGAGGTCTTGCTGGCGACCTCATTAACCATCTTTGCGCCCATATTCTTGAACGGTTCTGGAAGCTCGATTTCCTTACTGACGGAAACGCCGTCCTTTGTCACCTTCGGGGAGCCCCAGCTTTTTTGCAGGATAACGTTTTTGCCGGTCGGTCCGAGTGTAACCTTAACTGCTTGAGCTAATTGCGACAGACCGTCTTTGAGCTGTGCTCGTGCCGCATCGTTAAACATTAATTGTTTTGCCATTTTTATTTCCTTTTTTCAATTATTGGCTATTGTCCTTTTGCCCTATCCTTTGTGTTTTCGTGTATAATTAATTGTTTTATCTTTCGACAATTCCGAGAACGTCACTTTCTCTGAGAATGACATATTTTTCCCTGTCGATTTCGATATCGCTGCCGACGTATTTCCCGTAGATCACTTCGTCGTCTTTCTTCACCGACATGTTGGCTCGTTTGCCGTCATCGAGCAGTTTGCCCGGACCGATAGCAACGACCTTGCCGATTAGCGGTTTTTCCTTAGCTGAATCGGGCAGAATAATCCCGCCGGCGGTTTTCTCCTCAGCTTCTGACTGCTTGATTACAATTCTATCATCCAGAGGTTTAAGGTTCATAACTCACTCCTTATCTTTTCAGTTCCATTTATTGATTATTTATTTCTTATCGATTTCCAGAACGATAACTGTATTAACCGGATCCGCCGCCTTAGACGGCACCGTAATAACAACCTTTTCCCTGCCCTCACGTGTCACGAGCAGCTCGGAGCGTTTCTTATCAGCCAGCAGGTAAGCCTTTTTGACCTTGTTTTCAAGGCCGGACACTTCAAGCTTGCCGTTTGTCGGCCAATCGAAAACGTGCAGATACAACTTGCCGGGCTTTGCAGTGCACCGGCCCCAGGGGACCTCGCCAAGTGGACTCGCCGTGGTTCCGTAAATGCTCTCGCTGTTAACCTTCATCCATTCACCGATGGCGGCCAAACGCTCGACACTGGGACCGGGGATAAGACCCTCGGCCGTAGGTCCGACGTTCAGCAGAAAGTTGCCGCCCTTGCTGGCAATATCTACCAGCTTATGAAGCAAATCCTCGCGTGACTTCCAATTATTGTCGTCGGACTTGTATCCCCACGTGTCGTTCATGGTCATACAGGTTTCCCAGTCAAGACCCGGCAAGCCCGTCGCGGGTATCTCCTGTTCGGGAGTCCCATAGTCGCCGGCAAATTCGTCGCTCTTGCTGAGACCCCGCATTCCCTGCCGGCCGTTACCTACGCGGTTGTTAACAATAATATCCGGCTGGAGGCTAAGGCAGTACTCAAACATGTCCCAGCCATTTTCCCGGGTCCAGTCTTTGATCCATTCGCCGTCGAACCACATTATTCCAAGCGGCCCATAATTCCGGACCAGTTCTTTCAACTGGCCCTTTAGATAGTATTCGACGTAGCGGTCAAAATTCGGATTGGATTTGCTTGTGTCGTTATATTTCGGATAAAAAGGTGCCTGTGCATCGGGATGGTGCCAGTCCATTATCGAGTGATAGAAGCAAAGTCTGATTCCCTGCTTCCGGCATTCCTGAGCCAGCTCGCCCAGGATGTCACGCTTAAACGGTGTGGCATCGACCACATCATAGTCGGTATATTTCGTATTCCACAGGCAAAAGCCGTCGTGATGCTTGCTTGTAATGACGATGTACTTCATCCCTGCGTTTTTGGCGATTTGTACCCACTGTTCGGCATCGAATTTAACCGGATTAAACTGTTTGGCGAGCTGTTCGTATTCGGAGACGGGTATGTGGCCATTTTCCATAATCCACTCACCGATACCCTGAACTTTCCCGCCTTTCCACTCGCCGGCCGGAACTGCATAAAGACCCCAATGGATAAACATGCCGAACCTGTCATTACGCCACCAATTCATTCGTTCGCCCTTACTCAGCGTGTTTTTCCCACCGGGCGAATCGAGAACGGACGTTTGAGATCCTTCCTGCCGGCAGCCCGCAATCAATAGAACGCATATTGCAGCGATCATTAGTGCCGAATATATTCTGCGGCTTATCGATCCGGCAGAGTTACATGAGCGAATTGTTTTCTCGTTCATTTTTTGCCTCTTTGTTCCATTCAACATTTTTCTGTCCTGGCAAAACTGGGCAGCCCGTATTTTCTTCATTCGGGCAGTGTCGAAACGATTCTCATATCTCGCCGGCTTACATCATTCCGCCCATGCCACCCATTCCGCCCATGCCACCCATGCCGCCCATGCCCGGGTCTCCGGAACCGCCACCGTGCATATCTGGCTTATCTGACGGTTTTTCGGTAACAAGGCAATCGGTTGTCAAAAGCAGGCCGGCGATGCTCACGGCGTTCTGCAGGGCAATGCGGGTAACCTTTGCCGGATCAATAATGCCGGCTTCCAGCAGGTCCTCGTATTTGTCCATGTTGGCATTGTAGCCAAAGCCGCCTTTGCCTTCCATTACGGTATTGACCACGAGATTCGGAGTTGTTCCGGCGTTGAATGCGATATAGTAACAGGGCATTGAAAGTGCTTTTTTCAGGATATCGGCACCGGTTTGCTCGTCGCCTTCGAGTTTCAGTTTCTTGACGGCATCGATACAGCGGATCAGGGCCACACCACCGCCAGGCACGATTCCCTCTTCAATAGCAGCCCTCGTAGCGTGCAGGGCGTCTTCGATTCGGGCTTTTCTTTCTTTCATTTCCACCTCGGTTGCCGCCCCGACATTGATTTGTGCAACACCACCTGTGAGTTTGGCTAACCGTTCCTGGAGTTTCTCGCGATCATAATCACTGGTTGTAATTTCGATTTCATCTCTGATCTGCTTGATTCTGCCCTTGATGGCTTCCTGGCTGCCCGCTCCTTCAACGATGATTGTGTTGTCGTTGTCGATAGTTACCTTTTTGGCCTGACCGAGCTGTTTGATGCTGATGTTCTCCATCTCGATTCCGAGGTCTTTGAAAATCGGCTCTGCTCCTGTCAGGACCGCTATGTCCTGCAGCATTGCCCTTCTGCGGTCGCCGTAGCCGGGAGCCTTAACGGCTACCACTTCCAGAATGCCTCTGAGCTTATTGACAACCAAAGTCGCCAACGCTTCGCTCTCAATATCTTCGGCAATGATCAGCAGCGGCTTCTTGGCCTTCGCGACCTTCTCAAGCAGCGGTATCAGCTTGGCCACATTGCTGATTTTTTCTTCGTAAACGAGGATTAATGGTTTTGACAGCTCACAGACCATCTTATCAGTGTCGGTTGCGAAATGCGGCGAAAGATAGCCGCGGTCGAACTGCATACCTTCAACGAACTCCACTGTTGTTTCGAAACTCTTGCCCTCTTCAACGGTGATAACGCCGTCTTTGCCGACCCGCTGGAAGGCTTCTGCCATAATCTTGCCGATTTCCACGTCGTTATTGGCGGATACCGAAGCGATATTGATTATATCGTTGGCTTTGGTAATATCGATTGGTTTGGCCAATGACTGGAGTTTCTTTGTTACGGCCTCGGCGGCTTTCTGCATGCCACGGTTTAGCGACATGGCATCTGCGCCTGCCGCAAGGTTCTTGTAGGCCTCTTTGAACAGTGCTTCGGTCAGAACAGTCGCCGTTGTTGTGCCATCGCCGGCGATTTTCGAGGTTTTACTTGCAGCCTCTTTGACCAGTTTTGCGCCGAGATTCTCGTTTTTGTCGAGAAGGTCAATCTCCTCGGCAACGGTTACGCCGTCCTTGGTTATAGTTGGGCCGCCCCAGCTCTTATCGATAACGGCGTTTCGGCCTCGCGGGCCCAACGTTGGCTTGACGGCTGCGGCGAGCTTTTCCACACCGGCTAAAAGCCCCGCTCGCGCTTCAGATTCAAATGCCAATTCTTTAACTGCCATAATTACTTGCCTCCATTAATTGTCTGCTTCATAAAAGAATTATTCGTTAATCCATTGATAATTAAGTACTTAAAATCGCCTCGTACTCAGTTTGTCTGTTTGTTCATGCCAATTTTCTTACAATTCAAAACTAAGCAGCAAACGATATACCAGCTTTAGTATCTAAAAATTGCTATTTTGGCCGTCTCTCGTTAAGAATCGTATTAGCAAGCATTTATGCAATATAAAAACACTTTTCAAGAAGATATAACTAAATTTCCGGAGCATTGAGAATGCCATTTTTGGCATTGATATAGACCTTGATACGCCAACATGACAGTCCCGTTAATTTGGATAATCTGTTTAAATTTCTGAAATTATTTAAAATATTTACTTTACGGACAACATGCCGCTATGTATAATATACATCAAACTAATAGGCTGAAATTACAATAAAAACAGCCTATTATAAAAAAACAGTCAATAAAAAGTGCTTCTAATGGCCGACCATATTCAAAACCTTAAAAATCGGCGTAGTATCCAACAATTCATTTCCTCTCAGGGCCCCGGCAATGCTATGGACTTATACAACGGCATAGATCTGGGCTTCCTGACCCTTGAGTGCGTAATCTGCACCAAAAACATGGACGGCTTTATATGCTTAAATTATGCAAAACAAAGCCAATTACCAAACGGCCAAAATGATTGTAAACATCTATAACACAAGGTGATATATGAATATTTACAATAGTTATAGTCAAGGATAGCAAAGCCAAACAAAGCCAATTCCACCTACACTCAAAGGGGTAAAACAGAACTCCGAGGCAGGTGGTCAGAGGCCTGTTTCTCCGTCAGTACCGACAGTTCCCTGGAGGTACATTACCAAGGGACGCCCTATATGGAGTCCCAGAAACTGCCTTTAGTCCTTTGCTCTCTGTCCATAATAGGTAAGCTCAGAATAATCAAAGCAATTTGTATTGAGAATATACCTTATTTCATCCAGAGATTTATCTTGACGTAAGGATGGCTAATTTGGTACATATAGAGTAGAAAGAAATTATGGGATTTTCGCTTTTGTGTCATCAGAAACCACCGATTTCCCAGTGTAATGAGGAGTACATGGCAAAACAGTATACGTTGATTATGTACTAAATACTTGATTCCCAATTACTGTCTTTTCTTTTGGCGAACCATGGACTTCCTTTCAAAGGAGGTGGTATCGCATATCATTGACTTATCGTGGTCGGATATAGAATGTCCGCAAGCGATTTAGAGTAACCATCTTTATTATTTTAGCCCAACGTGATTTTTGAAGGAGGATTACTATGTACAGACAGTTGGTTTTTTTATCTTGTTTTGTTTTAGTGTTGGCCCTGGCCGGCACAAATGCGGCTTCCGGAGCGATGGTTTGGGAGGGCAAAATCATTAGCCATTCTGATGATGCCGAAGAGCATCTCGATGAAGGGGACATCGATACAGGCAGCTCCGACATAGAGATGCCCTATGAAGATGCAGGTACTCCCCCCAGCGACCTCCAATTGGCAGGTATTCGCTTCCAGAACGTCGAAATTCCCCCCGGCGTAATCATAGAGAGCGCTTACATTCAATTCACCGCAGATGACGAGAAATTAACCGGCAATACTATTAATATTGCAATCTGGGGTCTGAAGGAACCGAATCCCAGCGATTTCGGGGTGGCTGCCGCTTACATGATTTCGTCAGCTCCCAGAACCTCGGCTGTCGCGAAGTGGAGCAATCTACCGGATTGGACCAGCGGCCAGGCCAATCTCGCATCGAGGACCTCGGATATCTCCAATGTCATCGAGGAATTAGTAAACCAGGCCGGCTGGGTCAGTGGTAATTCGATTGTCTTTATCATCGGAGACGATCCCGACAATCCTTCTGACGGCATTCGAAGTGCTGAGGCGGGGCCCAGCATCGGGCCGTCGATACATGTCGAGTTTTCGACTAAAAAAGCATTTAAGCCCGAGCCGTCCAACGGCTCTCTTTACAGTGATACGTGGGCGACCCTTAGCTGGTCGGCTGGAGAGACCGCCGTCTCGCACGACATCTACGTAGGCGAGAATTTTGACGATGTGAGCAACGGCACCGGCGATACTTTCTTTGGCAATCAGCCATCCACAATGTTAATTATCGGCTTTCCCGCATCTCCTATTCCGGATGGTCTTGTTCCGGGAAGCACATACTACTGGCGAGTCGATGAAGTCGAGGCCGACGGCGTAACAATACATAAGGGCTATGTCTGGAGCTTTGCAATTCCTCCCAAGACTGCTTTTAATCCTGATCCCGCAGATGGTGCCGAATTTGTAGATCCGAATTCGTTGCTAAGCTGGACGCGAGGTTTCGGCGCTAAATTGCACTATGTATATATAGGTGACAATTTCGACGATGTGAATAATGCCGTCGGTAGTGCCCCGCGTGGACCTGTAACTTATAATCCCGGCACGCTCGAACTGGAAAAGGTTTATTACTGGCGTGTCGATGAGTTTGATACCTTAAGCACGCATAAAGGCGAAGTCTGGAGCTTTTCGACTCCTGGCGCCGCCGGCAGCCTCAGGCCGGTCAACGGCGCTACCGGCGTAAAGATGACGACTACTCTTAACTGGACGCCGGGAGACAGTGCCACATCTCACGATGTATACTTCGGCACGGATAAAGATGCCGTACGTAACGCCACAAAAAGTTCGCCCGAGTACAAGGGCAACAAGCCGCTCGGCTCTGAGAGCCTTGACCCCGGAAAACTCGACTGGAATACGATTTACTACTGGCGTGTCGATGGGATTAATAGTCTCAACTCCAAAAGCCCCTGGACAGGCAACGTCTGGAGCTTCACGACGGCCGATTTCATTTTGATCGATGATTTTGAGGATTACAACATAAGCGATAACCAGATATGGTACTCATGGCATGACGGGCTCGGCTACGGCACGCCGAGCTTACCGCCATATTCCGCCGGCAACGGCACCGGCGCCGCTGTAGGAGACGAGACGACTAATTCTTATTGCGAAGAATTCATAGTCCATGGCGGCACAAAATCAATGCCGATGCTCTATGACAACAATAAGTCGGGCTTCTCGATGTATTCGGAAGTCGAGTTCGCGTTGAGCGATGCACGCGACTGGACCGACGGAGGCGTTAGTGATTTGTCATTTTGGTTCCGCGGTCTTACGGCAAATGCCGCCGAGCCGTTATATGTGGCAATAGCCAACAAAACAGGCACGCCTGTGGTCGTAACCAACGATGAACCGGCGGCGTCTCAGATCAACACATGGACCCAGTGGGTCATCCCCCTGCAGGTCTTTGCCGATCAGGGCATAAATCTGACCGACGTTGACAGGATTATTATCGGCCTGGGGACCAGAGGCAATCTGACGATACCGGGTGGAGCAGGCAAGATGTACTTCGACGACATCCGGCTCATTCTGCCGAGTGCTGTTGATGGTGAGTAAACGCCGCTGAAGGCTTTCGCAGTGACAAGTTTGGGCCCGCGAAAGCAGCAGCGGCAATTACTTCAGGATTTGCGCTAGTTCGGGGCCTATACCGAACGATTAGGTATAGGCCCCCTGTATTTCATAAACAACTATCGTTCTATTAGCCGGGCAAAGCATCGCCGGCAATGGCCAGAAAATATCTGCATGAAACACCGATTAAATATGTTTACTGCCATGTCTGCTAATGATAATATAAACTCATTGACAGAGAGAAGATGCATTTGACGAAAATAAGTACAGTAAAGCAAAAAACCTGCCGAAATACTGGGTAAGATGGAATCGTCATAGATTATAAACAGATTTAATTAGGAGATACCAGATGAAGCGGAATGTTTTTATGAGTATTTTGCTGGTGAGTATGTTCCTTTGCCCGGCGGTTATCTCTCAGGAGTTTGAGCCTGAGGATATGGAAATCCAGATGCAAATGAAGGAACGGGAAATGGAGCTGCAGCGGCTCGAAGCAAAAATGGGCATGGAGCGAGAGATGCAAAATCTCGAACTGGAGCAGCGCAGGCTGGAACTGGAAAGTGCACGCGAGGATGATAATGACGATGACGATGGCGGAGGAGCACTGGGCTTCCTGTTTCTGATATGCGCGATTGTCCATATTCTCGTGGCTGTATGGGTTTATATGGATATACGCCAACTGAACCGTGGTTCCGGAATATGGATTGTAATCGCCCTTCTGACCGGACTGCTCGGGGCGCTGGTTTACGCTGTCGTTCGCCTTGGCGAAGGTCACCAAAAGCAAAAGGGATCCTGACCGGCACGCGACTGATTTAGCCATAGCTGATGCTAACTGAGGTTTTGCCCTAACTTCAGTTGGGGGCGCCCATTCTCATAAAACAGACTTCATGGCCGTACCAGTGAAGGCTAAAGGGTATGTTGTGCTCACAAAACAAACATTTCCTAAAAAAATGATTATACCACAAGGAAAATTGGGTATAATGCTCAGGTGTTTGTTCTTAATTTATTGTTCTTAGTTCATATTATTAGTCAGGAGCAGATATGTCAGGTCATTCACACTGGGCTGGTATAAAATATAAGAAAGCGGCTTTGGACGCAAAACGCGGCAAGGCCTGGAGCAAAATCTCTCGAATGATCATCGTAGCGGCCAAACAGGGCGGCGGGGATCCCTCGCAGAACCTGACCTTGCGATATGCGATCGACAAGGCCAAAGCGGCAAATATGCCCAAGGATACGATCGAGAAGGCGATCAAAAAGGGTACCGGCGACCTGGGAGGGATGAGTTATGAAGAAGTGCTGTACGAGGGCTATGGGCCGAACGGTGTCGCGATTATGGTCGAGGCACTAACGGATAACCGCAATCGAACAGGGCCGGAAGTTAAGAGGATTTTCGAGAAACACGGCGGCTCGCTGGGAACAAGCGGGTGCGTCAACTGGATGTTCACGAAGAAGGGATTGATCACAGTGAACGCCGCCAACGCCAACGAGGAGCAGCTTCTGGAAATAGCCCTAAGTGCCGGCGCGGACGATATGCAGGCCGTGAGAGAAGTTTTCGAGATAACATGCGACCCGGGTGCTTACGAAGAATTGAAAAAGGCCCTGCAGGAAAAGGAAATACCGATCGAGGTCGCTGAAATTTCAATGGTGCCTCAGACCACAATAGACATTTCCGACGAGCACACAGCAAAGAGAATAATTTCGCTGATGGAGACTTTTGAAGACCACGAAGATGTGCAAAACACATACGCGAACTTCGATATATCGGAGGAAATAATCGCCCAGATATCGTAGCTCATATTCCTTATTATGCCGCCTTGACTATTAGGGCCAAACAAGCATCAGCTAAAACGGCGGTCAATTATCGGATTTCTTAGAAAGTTCTTCCACTCGTCTTTGGCATAAAGATATCTGTTTTTTGCCGATCCGGCTGACGATGTCCTCTCGTTCGGGGTATATCTGCCTGAATTGGGCACGATATTCATCTTCGATCTCGATTGCTTTGATGTACTGCACGATTGCAATTTCAGCGTTGCCCATTTGGTCGGCAACTTGCGCCTGGTTGAAATGCAGCCGTCCGCAGCCGGGATAACGCTCGACCGCAACCGAAGCCGCACTAAAAGCCTTATTCAGCCAATCGGCTTTTTCCTGCTGTGTCGAGGTTTCCGCGAGCTGACGATATACGTCCGTTAACCGCTCGAAGTTTTTGAAGCCGGCGTCGTTTCGCCCGATTGCACTTCGCAAGCATGTTTCGGCACGCAGCAATAAATCGCGATTTTTATCCAGTGCCATCTCATACTCGTGCTGATACAACCGGCCGTCAAGGGACAATGCCGAAGAGCTTAGAACATCGTCGCCGGCAGCCTTCTTCAGGAGTTCGTGAGCGTACTCGAATTGTCCCGAGGACATAGCCGTATTGGCCTGTCGTGTCCGAAAGGTGCTTGCGGCTACGGGAACAAAAACATAACTCAAATAAACCAGGCATGTCACCAGGGCGGCGACTGCTATCGGTATCTTTACAAATGGCTTAGGTTTCAGTACAAGCAAAGGTCGGGATTTCGTATGCGAATCGATCGCGATAAGGCACGCAATCAAAGCCCAGAATGCGGTCAAAACGCCCGGCTCGAAAATCGCAAAGTCAAACAAGTTGTGCAAAGTCACGCCCAGCACGGCACAAAAAACAGCAGCGGCGGTATTCGTATTGCGTATCTCAGATTTCGAATCTCGCGTTTTGAGCAGCGGGCCTGCGAAAAGTACGAACGCGATGACAAAAACCGCCGAGGGCGCAACGTACATCGTGACCATTATATAGATTATAACGTCAAGCGTCTCGGCAAACGTTTCGGGCATAAGAAGCGGACGAATAAGCAGCAACGCCGTCGATACGGCAATCATGACAATTATGGCCTGGGTTCTGAATGCCGGCCTGAGCCGGTTAATTTCTACAGAGCCGGCAATGGACGTAGCAGCGATCATTCTCCAGAGCGGCACAACAAGCATAGCCAAAAAGCCGAGAAGACCGAGCGGGCCGTATTGAGTCAGAATGCTGAGCGGAAAATTGTGCGGATCGGCAACGGATTCCAATGCGGCGGCCGGTTTGTAATGCGGATAGAAATCTCCGAAATTGCCGGGCCCGACGCCGGTAAGTGGATGGTCGGCGTACATTTTCGCGGATGCATGCCAGTACTGCCACCTAACGAGCATCGAGCCTCCGCCCGGAAGCCGGCCGTGATTCAATCCGTACGAAACAACCGCCCAACCGCCTGCGACTGCCAGCAACAGGCAGACTGCCAGGATAACTCGTTTGTGAGCTTTGAGCCAGTTGCCAAATAACAGGAACATGCAAAACGCCGCCGCGGCAAAGAACAAGCCGATCACCGCACCTTTGCTGCGCGTCAGACCGATACTGAACAAAATGACCGCAATTCCTAAACCGCAGCCAAAAAGGTACCAGAAACCCGATGTGTCGGACTGGCGATTTTTCAACTTGTCGATTAACAAAGCAATGGCGGCAAATAGCGACATCAAGGCGAACGAGCCGGCGGAATTACGAGTCGTGAAGAAACCGCGGACACCTTTGGAATACAGGCGATGCTCAAAAAGAAACTGTTGAAAGGAACCGGGCTTAATGCCGAGCTGGTCGAGCAGGCTTTGCGGGTCCTGCTGGTACTGCTCGATCGTCATCTGGTTGCTGACGAAGAACTGCTCGGCGCATTGATAGGCTGATATAACGCCGAGAGCGGCAATTACGGCAAGCATAAGCTTGATTTTCGACTGGGAATCAAGTATCTGGACCAGCAAAAGAGCCGTCAGTGCCGGTGCCAGAAATACAGCGATATCTGTCATTGCCAGTCGCTTGTCCGCTGCCGCCAGGCCGGCAACGAGAGTGCCTACACAGAATATGCCCAGGCCGATTTCCATGCCGGTACGCCTGTAGATAAAGTTCCTGCTGCAGAAGCTCCATATAACCCACAAGACAAAGGCCAGTATCAGCACCGTCGATACCGATAAGCTGTAAAGGCTATCGTTGAGATTAGCCGCGGAAGTGGTCGATTGCGTAGCAGGGCCCTCGACAAAGGTCGTCCGAAGTGCAATCACCGCCATGCAAAGAGCAAGCAGCACATATTCAAAGTACGCCAGGGCTCTGCTCTTGGACGGATTAGGATTAGGCGGCTTCTTTGTCATTTTTGACGGTGGTCTCAAAGACTGCGATAATTGATAACACTAAAATTGTCTGTATAAAAACCAGAATGGCGCCGGTCAAATTGACCTGGGACAAAAAAGTCGCTCCGAGGCCGGTGCAGAGCGTCGCCAGATACAACGTCAGAACTGTCTGGGTATCGGTCAGGCCGTGCCTCTTCAACCGGTGAGAAAAATGCTGAGTGTCACCGACGAACGGGCTCTTGCCCTGGCTTATACGCAGCAGAGTGACGCTGGTGAAATCGTATAGCGGAACGGCCATGACCAGCAGCGGCATAAACACCGGATACCATTGGCCGCTTTGTGCTTCGTGATAATAAGTTATGCGCAGACTCAGCAGTGCCACAAAAAAGCCTACGACGAGCGAGCCGGCGTCACCCATAAATATTCTGGCGGGCGGGAAATTAAAGACCAGAAATCCCAGCAATGTCCCGATAAAGACGAGTGCCAGGCCGCCGACGAGGATCTGACCGCTGAAAGCGGCGGCGATAAACAGAATGGAACTTGCGATGGCTGCAATACCGGCAGAGGCACCGTCCATATTATCAAGAAAGTTAAAGGCATTAATAATCAGAACGATCCAAAATGCTGACAGAACAGAAGCGATAATCCGGCTCTCGATAAAAAGCTCGACCCTGATTTCCGCAAAAGCCGCCGCGATGAATGCAACCGCGAACTGAACACCAAGTTTGAAGAACGGACCAAGATGCCTCTTGTCATCCCACAGGCCCAGCACGAACAGAATAACGATACAGAGCAATATCACAAGAAGCTCATCGATTCTTGCTAAAAAATCGGCGGGATCGATTTTAGCACGTTCGGTAAGCCAGCCAAAATGGCCCGGAACAACGAGAAACTTTACAACGATTATGGCAGTAAGAATCACTATAAAGATTGTGGCAAATATGGCGATTCCGCCGCCGAGCGGGATAATATTTTGGTGGTACCTGTCAGCGGCCGGGCGTGCGACAAAACCGGTGCGAACGACCATCTTTCTTACAACGGCTGTTAGAACAGCAGACAGAGCAAACGTACCTATCAACAGAGCTATCGCCAATATAGCCAAACTGACAACTCCCTAAGAATAAAATTTAATGACCCCAGGACAGACCTGGGAACAAAACTATGCTTATTTGCGACGAGACGATTTTAACTGCTCCAGCAGTCGGATTCTGACTTTTTCAAAGAAATCGAAGTAACATTGCTGCCTGTAGTCCGGGTATGTATGATCCAAAGGCTTCCAACTACCCTTATCAAAAACCAGCGTCACTTCGGCGTACATTGTCCTGCCAATATATATACGATGCGAATAGTTTTTTGTTGTGGCTAAAACCAGCTTTGAAGGCTCGATAATGCCGGGATCCAGGTTGACCGGTCTTGGCAGAGGGATGCCTAAAACTTTGGCCAATTTTTGCTCCAGTTTGTTTGTCCGGAGTTTGATTTTTGCCAGCCTGCCCGGATCGATGAGCTTTTCGATACTCAAAAACTGCCTTAATATCCGAGGGCCTGCCTGGTCCTTGTAATAATCTGTTTTGTCAAACGGCCAGACATCGCTCGTGAAATCGGCATTACCGAACTTATCGGTTAGTATATCGGTCGCACTATGCAGGCACTGATAGTTGGCGGCCAAAACACCTATGACAAGCTTTACAGAATTAGGCTCTTTCAGCTTCCACATCGTTAAACATCGCAGATTCGCACGGCATATGCAAGGGACGCGATCTGATCCTTTTTCTTCGGGACAAATTCGTGCGCTACATACCCTTTGTACCCGGTCTCGACAATGGCACGCATAATCGCCGGATAGTACAGCTCCTGCGTTTCGTCGATTTCGTGTCGGTCTGGATTGCCGCCCGTATGGTAGTGGCCGATATAATCCTTATTATCGCGAATCGTGCGGATGATATCACCTTCCATAATCTGAGCATGATAGATGTCATAGAGAATCTTGACACTCTCGGAGCCGACCTTCTTACAGACCTCGACACCCCAGGCCATGTTGTCGAACATGTAATCCTTGTGATTGACCTTGCTGTTGAGATATTCGAGACAGATGGTAACGCCTTTCTTTTCCGCGTATCCGGCAATTTTCTTCAAAGCGATGACCGAGTTTTCAACACCGACGTCGTCGGGCGTGCCTTTGCGATTGCCGGGAAAGGAAATAACGTTCGGATATTTATACTCGGCGGCGGCATCTATCGCTGTGCGAATTTTTGCCAGACATTCTTCATGATTTTCTTTCCTGTTGAGCCCCTTAGTCAAGTTGTGCGTGTTAATCATCGAGCAGGCAAGACCGTATTTTTTCAGGGTAGGAAAATCGTTCGGTCCGAGCAGATCGATCGCCTTGAGGCCCATTTTCTTACCAACCGCACACATCTCTTCGAGCGAGAACTTACCATAGCACCACTTACTGACGGACTGGTTGATGCGGCCGTTTTTGACGATCCGTTCGACGTCGTCCGCGGTGACGGCCTGCCCGGCGCGAGCCAATGTGCCGGCAATAGTCCCGGCAGCAATTAGAGAACTGCTGCGCATAAAGGTTCGCCTTGAAAGTTTATTGTTGTTCATCATATCATCTCCTTTTCAATATCAGACGTTCAACTGTTTTTTGAGTTCATTAACAAGTTCTATGACTTTGGCTGTCGCATCCTCGACGCTCACCTTACTGCTTTCGGACTCCGATCGCAGCTTTACCTCGACATTACCTTCTGCCAGGGACCTCTTACCGACAGTCACTCTTACCGGGATACCGATCAAATCGGCATCTTTGAACTTCACTCCGCCGCGCATGGACCTGTCGTCCAGCAATACATCAATGCCTTTGCCAAGCAACTGCTCATAGATGTCGCCGGCGACCCGGGCAACTTCTTCATCATCCTGATTCACAGAAGTAATAATTACCTCGCAGGGAGCGATGCTGATGGGCCAGATGATGCCGTTCTTGTCATTGCCAAGCTCGATCGCCGAAGCAAAGATTCGATTTATACCAATGCCATAGCAGCCCATAATGCAGGGCTTTTCGTTCCCTTCTTCATCGAGAAACTTTGCTCCGAGTTTGTTGCTGTATTTTGTTCCAAGCTTAAAGACCTGCCCGACCTCGATACCCTTCTTAAAGAGCAGCTTTTTGCCCTTATACGTATCCCCCTGCCTGGCTAAGCGGATGTCGGCAACAACAATATTCTCACCTTCAAGCGGGAAATCTCTGCCGGGCACAACATTTTTAATATGATAGTCGATCTTATTAGCCCCGGCGATACCTACTGCCATCGCCGCTACAGCGTGATCGATAATCATTTTCGAGACCTTACCGGTTATACCCACCGGCCCGGCAAAGCCAACTTTGGCACCGGTCACTTCTTCGATCACCAACTCGCTGGCCAATTCTACATATTCGCCACCAAGCACCTGAGTAAGTTTCTCCTGATTCACCTCGTGGTCACCCCGAACAATAATGGCATACCCTCTTTCAGGATGAAGCTTTGACGCTATGGCCGGTCTTCCATCATGCTTTGCTTTCTCGGCGTGAATTTCCTTTATCATGTCAATTTTGCCTGTAGAGTAAATCAGGGTCTTAATCATATCGTTCGGCCGGGAACCGAGAAAACCGCAGACCGCATCAATGGTGCCGACATTCGGAGTGTGAACTTCTTTTGGCCGTGGAATTTCTGCATCGGCTTCTTCTTTCGGCAGCGGATCTACTTCCGCTCTTTCGAGGTTTGCCGCATAGGAGCCGTCTTCGGTGTAGACGATTGTATCCTCGCCGGATTCGCAGGGTATGGTGAATTGATGTGAGCCTGAGCCGCCCATCTCGCCGGATTCGGCCTCGACGATAACGTATTCAAGGCCACAGCGTTTGAAAATCCTGCAATATGCATCGTACATCGATTGATATGATTTATCGAGGCTTTCAGGATCGGCATCGAAGCTGTAGGCATCCTTCATTATAAATTCACGGGAACGAATCACACCAAACCGGGGCCGAAACTCATCGCGGTATTTCGAGCTTATCTGATAAATGTTAATAGGCAGTTGCTTATACGATTTTACCTCGCCGGCTATCAGGGTCGTAAAGACTTCCTCGGCTGTAGGACCGAGCACGTTCATCCTTCCGTGACGGTCCTCGAAGCGGAACATCGTGGGGCCATAATCAACACTCCGGCCCGTTCTATCCCAAAGCTCAAGCGGCTGCATGGACGGAACGAGAATCTCCTGGGCACCTGCTTTATTCATTTCCTCACGGACGATCGCGATAATTTTTAGCAGGCTGCGCCAGCCGAGCGGCAGATATGTATATGTTCCGCTGGCGACCTTCCGGCACAAACCCGCTCGAATCATTAGTTGGTGACTGGCTACTTCCGCATCGGCAGGAATTTCTTTAACCGTAGGTATCAACATCCGGCTGTATCTCATATTTCGTCCCTTATGGCCTGTGAATCATGGATCGTCTTATCATCAATTCAAAACTCAGTATGTTTAGAGCGATTTATAGTCCAAATAACGAAGCTTTGCAAGCATATTTCACTTCCATCGGAGAACACCGAGCAACATGTGGAAATTTGTGGCTATTTTTCTTGCAATATCATCGCTGCGAGGATAAAGTGTCTGCCAATCGATTTCTATAATGCAGAAATCAGGGCGATTAGCTCAGTTGGTAGAGCAGCTGACTCTTAATCAGCGGGTCGCAGGTTCGAGCCCTGCATCGCTCATTACATAAGTCTTTGTGGGGGCATGAGTAATGTGAGTATTAGTTTTTTGAGATTGCTGTAATTTCGGTTCTTCCGAATAATGAATAGGTGGTCTTGCATAAAAAAAGACATGGCATTACACTTAATGGAAAAATCCGAAAGGTAAAACCATGTCTACAAGTGTTCTCTATCATACTTTTGGAGTATCCGGTGTGCAATACAAGAAAGTGGTTTTTTTGACAAGACGGTATTCTATGGAGATGTTCATCCGAACACACTGAAGTGCCCGAACTGCCGATCTCGCCGAGTCATCCGGTTCGGCCACAAGCCGAGGGTCTTCAAGATGCTTCCTGTCGGTCGCCACAAGGTCGAATTGGTTGTAAATATCCCGCGGCTCTACTGCAAGGATTGCGGATCCATCAGGCAACCACACCTTGCTTTTGCGAACCCTAAAAAGCATTACACCAGATCGCTGGAACGCTTTGTCATTGATCTTTGCCGGATTACCTCTATCCAGAATGTGGCGGAACTGACAGGCTTGGGGTGGGATGCCGGCAAGCGCCTTCCACCACGCCACTACCAATGGGATAGCCGGCGGATAGATACGTATCATATTTCATGAAACGACGATTGTTTTCCAAATAGGTAATCGCTTGAGCCAAGGCCTTTTGTTTACTTTTACTCAGCTTGTTTTTGACGCCCATTTGTTTGATGCCACCTATGACATACCCCACCTTACCTTCCAGAAGTCTTTCGAGGCGAGTTGTTACAAATGCCTGGGCTTCCTTACTGCCTTCGGCATGAAAGCAATACGCCACGGTCCACAACCGCTCCAAGACATGATAAATATCCAGGATACAAACAACGCCCAAAAATAGAGATTTCAAGATTCGCCAGAGCTTACGCTCGCCATCCATGACACAAACAACAGGGTGACGCCCCTTGGGATTGCGTTTCGCAACTTCCTGAACAAACCAGGGAAAGATGAATTCCGTCCCTTTGATTTCTTCACCTTCATGCCGTTGCGTCAGTTCGGCACGCAAGCGTTTGTGTTGAGATCGAGGACGCTGGGTTTGCTTCTCGTGACGCATCACTTCATTGACCACATCCTGGGCGGTCCGGACAAAAGGCTCAATGGTGTAAACGCCTCCCACGCAGGCCATTTTCTTCTTGCCGGGTTTCTGACCTTTCTTCAGACGGCCCTTGGGGGGCAGGACCATCCTCTTGGACATTCCGACGCATCTTGACGCCTTTGTGATCAGCCGTCAACACAATGACCGATCCCTTGCGAGCAGGTGGCGGTGGGGGTTGCTGCTCAAAGAATCCCGTGACCTCTTGGGCCATGGTTTGACTCATCGCTTCCAGGCTACCAACGGTCTGTCCAAGGCCCAGTATTCGCTGGACACTCTGACGAGATTGATCATACGAACCCTGAACACAGAAAGATTGATCCCAATCCTGTAACAGGTTGGAGAAGTCACTGTCCGGAAGTCCTAAGCGACTGTCCAAGGGGAGCACTTCCAGCTTCTGCGTCGGTCGACTACCATAGGCGGTTCGCTGAATGAGCAGTTCACCAAAAACGGAGACATACCGTCGCTCATACAAGCCCTCTATCCGTTTGAGTTTCCGGTTATCATAGGTCAAGGTAGGTCCCACGTCGCCAGTGCCTTAACCATGGATAAAACTGCCCAATGTGATCAGACCGAGTCGAAGTAGTCGATCCCAAAGATATTGCTCAACCAAATCGATACGTGTGCCTTCTTGAGCGGCTTTCTGAACCATGGCAATCATGTCATCGAATTCAGTTTTTGCCTTGAGAATATCCATTTCTTTCAATACGATCATGGTTGGGCCTCCTTAAAAAGCTTAAACATCGTTTTTAACTGTCAGTGTTTTAAGCTTGGAGGCCCATAATATCAAATACAATATCTTTAAGTACTTTAATTATAAGCTGTTAGCTGCTCGCTCGACTGGTTGCACCCAAATGGTATGGAAAAATTCCCCAAGACAGGAACAGCAAGTCAATTCCCAGAAACCTGTGGCCCAAACGCCGCAAGTACAGTTGGGAGGTCCGTTGGTACAGTTCAGAGGGGAAAAGGTATTCCAAGAGTTTCAAAGACAGAAAGGAGGCAGAAAAGCACGCAAATACTGTTCAAGAAAAGGTGGATAGAGGTAAATGTGATAGACCCAGAAGAATTACTCTTGCTGAGTTCATTATGGAGCATAGCCAGGTAATGGTTGGTCAGAAAGCTCATACTACACTTAAGGACCACCTCCGGGCACTTAGGTTGTTTGCTGAGCATGTTGGCTGGCAAACCATGCTTGAGCGAGTTTCCCCACGTCATGCGGAATCCTTTGTAGCCAAAAGGCTCGCAAGTGGATTAGCGACCGGAACAGTGAACAAGGATATTCGCACACTAAGGGGAATATTCAATCTCGCAATCGAGCCTCGTGGTTATTTGGTAGAAGGCACGAATCCATTTGCAAAAATTAAGGAAAGAAGAATCGCTGCCAAACCACCGAAATATGTGCCCTCAGAAGATCTCAATAAGATTTTCGAGGCATGCAAGAATACTTGGTGGAAGGCGTTTCTGACATTGGCCTACACAAGCGCGGGCAGACGCGATGAACTTCTGAATCTCATATGGTCTGACATCGATTTCGAAAATCAAAATCTTGGTTTCTACCCAAAAAAGGCCTCGGACACCATACTGGCATGGAAACCGCAAGAGAAATTCAGTCCAAACTTATGACCTCATTTACGAACTTTTGACGAACTTTTGCCGAAATCCGGCCTAAATCGGTTGTTTTTGAAACCTTGAGCAAAGATCCCCCCAATGCAACTCCTTGGTGAAAAAGAAGTTAAAAAATCACGCCCGGCAGGATTCGAACCTGCGACCTACGGATTAGAAATCCGCAACTTTCGCTTGTCAATAAAGGACTTATGGAGGTGTTGGTAGCTCAGTTGGTAGCCGGATTCACACGGATTCACACTTTGGTTCATCGAAAAGCAGTCAAATCTGTTATAATACAAGGGTAAATTTACTTATTGGGCAGTGCAGAGGTGACAGGCTTTTGACTCACCTGTCTTTCTCCTGTTGCCCTGCATTGCTCATTTTTAGAAAGAACAGGTGACAAAATGACAAACGAAGAAATTGCTAAAGAGCTTGAAGAAAAGGCTAAGCAGGATGATATAAAAAGCCTCATAGAAGTCGCAAAAGAGAAAATCCCTGAGCTTTACCCATCACTAATTGACCACCCTGATATGGAACGACCTTTGTCAACTGTGATTTTTCTATTTTTGTTTCATTATTTTTTTTGAAGCTTAATAGCGTGGGCTGCTTCGACAATGAATCAGTCTGATATTCGTGGATTATCCTTT
>Ga0307379_10003636_pt1 | contig 22303 bp, 44 predicted proteins | sample UN2MG_FD_202237 | JGI IMG/M metagenome (GOLD analysis project Ga0307379, IMG submission 202237) | Soil microbial communities from Risofladan, Vaasa, Finland - UN-2 | ecosystem: Environmental > Terrestrial > Soil > Coastal area > Acid sulfate soil | place: Finland: Risofladan, Vaasa | collected... | reverse complement strand
TTCGCTTCATCCCAGGTTTCTACGTCAGTGCAGAGGGTGTTGATGTGTCTCATGTGCTTACTATAGGTTCGGGGTGATAGAGGTCAAGGGGGTTTACGCGATTCTTTCGATGCGGAACTTGATGCCGAACTCGGGGGCGATATGCTCGCCTACTTGCAGGCCATCGATCCGGCGCAGGAGGAACTCGGAGACCTCATCTTGGTTCTCCAAGAACTCGTCCACCGACCCCTCCCAGGGATCGGTGTCTGCGCTCGTGACTCGGAGCATCAGACTTGCCCCCAAATCTGCTTCTCGCCGCCAGCACCCAGAGCCTCATCGGCCTGCTCGCGCCAAGCGTTCTCGTCACCCTTGAAATGAGCGACTGCCTCCTCGGGATCAGTAACCCCGTTCTCACGAAGCTCTTCCAGCAAATCAGAATCGTCCATGCACTCGTCAATCATCGCGCAAGTGCCTCGCCCAATCTTGGGGTCGCTGCGGATCGCGTCGATCATGGCTTTCTCGGTCTCGGTCATCGGGGTCTTGCTCATGACTTTATTATGGGGTCGCTGTGATAGATAGTCAAGAGCCCCAGTCGAAAAAATCAACCGGGGCTCTTGGGGGCCGTCCTAGCTCTTGGGGGAACTTGCTTCGTCATCACCCAACAGGTCTTTCAGTTGGAAGAACGGAGTCTCGTGAGTTTCATGCACGTGCTTGATCCCGTATTGCAGGTGAAGGTAGCCGTCCGACCCAACGCAAAAGTTTCCGAAGTCTCGTCGCATTCGCCCTCCGAGGTTTTCGGGCAGCGTATCCACCAGTTCCATACTGTCGTCTTCGTAGCTGGCGGCTTCACAATCGTCGCTTTCGTACACGTCGAACCCGTAGAAAAAGAAGCTCAAGTTAGAAAACTCGCTGTCCTGATCTTTGAGACCCTTTGCCAGTGCGATCCGGCTCTTGACGCTCTCCACCAAAGCAGGGGTCACTTCGACCACTACAAGGTAACTGAAATGCTCGCCCTCGGAACGTAGAATCAAATGTTTGTTGCTCATGTGGCCCACTATGGGGCCGGCGTGATAGGAGTCAAGGGAGAGCGGACGATTTTCGTCTGACTCCGGTATTTTGCTGATACTGGACGCTATTGCAGATGGGCACGACACGACTCAAGACGGCAGACTTCGACCTGTTTGCCCCGCCCCCATCCGACGGAGGTGCGTCCCAGGACGCCCCCGAAGGACCAGATACTCTCTTTGGGGACCGCCCGCCCGGTGCTCCCCCACATCCCCGTGGGCCGAAGAAGCAGGACACTCCGAAGTCGGCTCCCAAAAAGCAGAACACTCCGAAGTCGGCTCCCAAGAGCCTGGACGCCCCCAAACCCGACACCCTGTTCGGTGACCGTCCCCCCGGAGCGCCCCCACATCCCAAAGGCGCCCCCAAAAAGCAGGACGCTCCGAAGTCGGCTCCCAAGCCCGAGTCTCCCAAGCCCGAGTCTCCCAAGCCCGACACCCTGTTCGGTGACCGTCCCCCCGGTGCCCCTCCACATCCCAAGGGAGCTCCGAAGAAGCAGGACGCCCCCAAACCCGAGTCTCCCAAAGCAGACACCCTGTTCGGGGATCGGCCTCCCGGAGCTCCTCCGCACCCACGCGGAAAGAAACCCGCTGAGAAACCTGCGGAGGCTCCAAAAGGAGACTCGTTGTTCGAAGACCGTCCTCCTGGTGCTCCTCCGCACCCACGCGGTCCCCAGAAGCCTGCGGAGGCCCCGAAGGCCCCTGCACCTCCCCCAGCCCCGAAGGCCCCCACACCGGCTCCTGTAGCTCCTCCCAAGGCACCTACTCCCGCGCCTCCTGTTGCACCCGCTCCCCCAAAAGCACCTACGCGGAAAGAACCCGATGCGCCCATTGCGCCACAGGCTCCTGGACAACCCGAACCCGCTACCGGAGATATGCGCAAAATGCGCGAGTTCCGTGAGTTCGTGAAGCAGAGGTACGAGGGTGGCAAGAAGGAAGTCCGTCATCCAGAGCCCAAGCCCAACCGTCGAGAGTTCGTGAAGTTCTGGACGGGTATGCGCTACCGGCCCTTCGTCGATCAGATCAAGCGGGAGTTTGCGCAGTGGCAACAAGAAGCCGAAGCCCTGAAGCCCCGACTCAAACCGGACGAAAGAATCAGATCCCTGGACGGTCTTCGTGTAGGGGATGTGATCGGGAGCCGTTACGGTGCCCCTTTCAAGATTCTTAGCTTCACGCCCAAAGGTGTGAAAGCCGTTCGGGTCAGCAGTATCAACGGGCTTCCTATCGATGAGAAGGCGATCAAAAAGTTCTCTCTTAGGCGCATGGAGAATGATCGCTTCCGACTACAGAAACCGATCAAACGGAAAACCCCGACTCCAACAGACGTGGATCGATTCCTTTCGATCCACACAGACCCGCCTCCAAGCGTCAAGAACCAGGACCAGTACCGAAAATGGTTGGAGGAAAAACTCATTTCAGAGAACCGCTCCCCATACCATGCGCTCAACGAAGCGGAAGGGCCCGAGCTCCAAAAACAGTTCAAACAAGACGTGGACCGTATCCTGGAGAACCGTGGCATCGGAACCGACTGGGAATGGACGCCGCCGAAGCGTGCAGAGATCGGTGATGTCATCAAACACCCGTTCCAGTTGGAAGATGGCGATTTCTTCTACCGAGCGGGTCGTCCGTACCGTGTACTGGGCCAAGAAAAAGACGGAATCCGCGCTCGCGCGGTACGTGACGATGGACGATTCGTCGACTGGATAGACTCTCGCCTGTTCGACATGCTCGCGTTCAAGCGGGAACGCGCTAAACGAATCCCTGCGATAACTCGGCCGGACGTTTCCTATATGGAGGCCGAGGGATTTGCCGACGAAAACTTCAAAAAGCCTCCCAAGAGAGTCCAAAACGCCAAAGCCTACCGAGAGTGGTTGGAAGAAGGGTTTCGTACCCACAAAAAATCCCCTTACGAAGGTCTCGCAAAAGATGAGACCGAACATGAGGAGGCGATGGCCAAACAGATCAAGAAGATCCTTGCCGATCGCAACGTCGGCCCGGATTGGGCAAGAGCATCCATACAATTGATCAAGTTCCCTTCCAAACCCGATTGGGAAAAAGAAGAAAAGGCGCTCCTTGACGTTGCTCTAAAAGGTCAAAAGAAAGGTGGCGACCGCGGGTTGGGCGGTGGGGTCAACGATCCTGTTCGTCGAAAAATGGAGCATGGAGGCCGCGAAGAAGAATTCGTCTTCAAGTCCAAATACGGCGAGCCTGGTCAACCGGGTTCGAATTATCGCACGCAGCTCTCGAACAAAACCGGAACCCCTTCCGGTCAAATGCACAATCGTGAGGCGGCGGCTTACCAGTTTGATCGGCTACTCGGAGACGGCGTGATCGTCCCCGTGACCGCGACAGCAGGAGAGGGCGTTGCTGGACTTGGGGCCTACCAAGCCTTCGTGCCGAACCTCAAGACGGTGCACCAAGCCCATTCCGAGCTCAAGCATCTTTCAAACGAGGATCTCCTTCGGAACCCGGACGTTGGACGCCTTCTACTTTTGGATGTGCTGATGGGCCATCAAGACAGACACTATGGCAACATGGCTTTTTCTTGGAGCGATCCAAAAGGGCCCAAGACTGCCGAAAACCTCCGGATTCACGGCATCGACAACGGGTACGCATTTGCCGAAAAAAAGGCGGGCCAAGCCCCGCATAACTGGGACATCCGAGACGACTGGCACGCTACCGGCGGCAGAGAACGTGGACAGCTCGTCAAACAGTTCTTCGAGGAAATCCCCGATCAGCTCCTTGAGAAGATCAAGGACGTAACGACGAAAGACCTCACCAAAGCCCTTGGGGGTGTCGGCTTGACAAGCAAAAGCGCCATCGAGAGCATGGCCGTACGTCTCGCAGTGATGAAAGCAGATCCTGAGCTCCTTGGGCGAATGATGGAGTCTGATGGCTCTAAGGGCGCCCAGGCGCGGTTCCAATACCAGAGCACCCACAGCCCAGGAGAGTTGTTGAAACAAGCGGGCCTTCCGGAATCCACACTTGACGACATCAAACGTGAAGTCGTCGCCGGTCTCAAAGGCTCCTAGTCTTCGATGACTTCTGTGTGCGAGTACGTGCCAGTCGAATGGTTCATCCCAAGCAGTTCGACGAACTGAGCCGCGTCAGATTTGAGGGTAACCCGGGCTCCGTCAATGAAATAGCCCTCTTCGGTTCGTTCTTGGATGGGGCTAAACGTAATTGTGGAATCCACGAGCTTTCCGTCTTTGATGACAAAGGTAGCGAGTAGCTTTTTGTCTTCGGGGTCGGAAGGGTTCAACGCCCAGAGTTTGGTTGTCTTGTTCACTTTGTTGTTTTCCATGTTCTTACTCTACCTTCGATAGCGGGATAGGAGAATTACTCCGGCCACGCCCATGAGACTCCTTGGGTCTTGTTGTCGAGGGCCACGATCTTAGAGAGGGGTAGTGGCACGTCGTTATCGGTGCAGAACGTCGCCAGCCCACGGGGGCCTTCCCCATTGTAGCCCCAACCGAGGCCGGTGAACGTGTGCGTGGAGCCGTCGTCGTAAAAGACCTTGGTTCGATACCAGTCCATGCCATCCGGGTCCATGTGTAGCTCCAAACGAATGGGAGGCCCTAGCGCTGCTAGGAGCTTCTTACCATTCGACAGGGCGATCGACGTGATCCCGCCCTCTTTGTCCAATTTAGGCTTCATCCTGGCACCTTGTCAGGATCGGGTTGGGTCCAGTCGGGCTCGGGCATTTCGTCAATGTTCACGAGCCGTATTTCGTTGTCCCTTGCGAAAACGACGCCCGCGTCCCCAGTATCCTCACCGTGCCACGTGATGCGGCCGTTGATCTTGATACCCGTGGGGTTGAAAAAGTGCTCGCACAGGTAAACAAGCCACTTGTCCCAGTTGTTCATCTTCTCTTCGCCAATATCTTCGAGGAAAGTGCCCTCGTCCCCGGTGATGCGCCAAGGGCAATCCGATCCGGGTGACTTGTCGTCGTGCTCCTCAGTGAGTGCCTCCAGGCGTTCGACAAAACCACCGGTTCCAGAAATCGCGTTGAAGGTCTCTTGCTCGGTCACCGTGAGGCGTCGGCTGAGTTGAAAGACTCCGGAAAAGTACGTGCTGTATCCCATGTCTCTACTATGGTGCCGGTGTGATAAGAGTCAAGCCCTAGTCGAACGAACGCGTCGCTTTTTTCTCTTTGCAGGTTTTGCAGGTCTTGCCGTCGAAGATCCAGCGCCAAGCGGTACCGTCTTCCCCCAGCATCTCGATGTAGCTGTCGGGCTCAACGAAAGGCGCGATGGCGTTAAAGAGTTTCTCTTCGTCACCTAATTTCTCAGCCATGAACTCGATGTTCAGGATTCGTTCGATCTCGCCGGTCTCTTCGTTGAGGTCCAGATCCAGGTCCCATCCCCACGCCCGCATCATCTCTGGAAAACTCGAAGCTTTGGCAAACTCACGAGCGTCCACGAAACGGAAGTGCGCGCCCGAAGCGTCATTAACCGTCTCTTGGCCTTTCAGGGTTTTGATGGCCGCCAACGCTGGTGCGAAGTTCGACGGCTTGATGTTGAAAACAGCGGCTTCTTGTTCCATGCAGTATCCCATACCTCGAAAGCCCGCCCGCTCATCTCTCGACGCGGTCACGGGCAGGCTCTCGGAGCGGCTAGGGCCTAGCGCCTCTTCGTTTCGTAGTAGAGGGTGGCAGCCGCAACGGATTCCCGAAGGATTTGCTGGTGGGTCTCAACCGCCGTAGCCGCTGCGGCAGCGAGCTTCTTGGCGTTGAACCGGCCACACGGTTCAATCAGGAAATAGAGGCTCGGATCTTTGAACAGCTCGAAGCTCTCGAAGGTTCCGTCGTACGCGTGGCCCGACAAGCTCAGGTAAATGCCACGGCCCTGGCCTCGGCCCATGCCGTCCTTCAAGTACTGCACAGAGACCTTGAGGCGATTCTTTGCGCCCTCCCGCAAACCAGGATCATCCGGCATCGGGAGGTTGCCCAACAAGAAACGCACCTTCGTCACGTGGCGTGGCGGAGACTCAAAAGCCACGGGGGCAAGTTCAGGGGCGGAAAGGACTTCGGCGATTGCGGCTGCGTTGCTCATACGCTTACTATAGGGACGGGGTGATAAAGGTCAAGGTCCTGGACAAGAAACCCGCCGGATTAGGGCGGGTTTCTTTTGGTCAAGCAGCCTTCGCAGGGTCGCCCGTGAGGTAGACCGTGGTCCAGTCTCCTTCGGTAGGTTCGATCTCCAAAAAAGGCGTAGCGCTTGCCCAGCGAATCACAGGGAACCCCTCACGGTCCTGCTTGTCGCAGTCAATCTCGTAGACATACTCGATGTCGCCGTGGTCCTGCATACAGGGGGAAACTCCCAGGAATTGAAGCGGGTGCGCCGGGCCTCGGCCATCTTCGTCCCGGGGGCCCTCGGCAGGGTCGTAGATCCGGCCGTACTTGGTGAGCTCCTGGCTTTGCCAAACCAGGTATTTCGCCGCCAGTTGCTCCGGGCTGTTGAGCCGATTATCAGGAACCTCGGCTTTCAACTTTCGGAAAAACTTGAGCAAATCGCCGAGCACCCCGCCTCCCAGAACCTGGCCCTCTTCCACATTGCCGGGGTAGCCGTCCGAGTGGCGGTAAATGTTGGCGGCGATACCGTGTTCGTCAACGAAATGGATGTTGCTTCGTGTGCTCATGTTCTTTTACTCTACTCCTTTATCACACCGTGTCAATAGAAAAGCCCCATCTTTCGACAGGGCTTTCGTAGAGGTCCCGTTAGGGACTACGGCTTCAAGTGGCCTTTGCCACAATCGGGGCAGACGTAGTTGCCATCCTCGTTGGCTTTGAGATCTCCGCCTTGGAAGTCGGTATCCCCCTCAACGGCGACGAAGTTGTAACCGCCATCCTCGGAATCCCAGTAAGCCTCACACTCAGCGTTGTCGCAGTAGACTGACACGGTGGTGTAATCGAAGACCGCACCCCCGTCGTCGGTGACCTTGAAGATCTTGGGCATGGTGTAGCCACCGCGCACGTCGCACCCACCGTGAATCTGGAGAGCCAGGTAAGGCTGGTCTCCCATTTCAAAATAGTGGAACTGGAGAGTTTGGCTCAACGAGCACTCACCGTTGTAGGTGTTCACCGTGAACGGCTGACCGTCACCGTACAGGCCAGTGGCCTCGGGGAGGTGCTCTTCGACAAACGCTTCCATGCAGGCCAGGCCGCACTCGCGCTCCATCTCAGGAGTCTCCACAAACGCCTGTAGCCTAGCGTCCATTTCAGGATCGAACGCAAGTCGCTCCTTCAACCAGTGGTACACGTTCAAGGTCGGAAACAGTCCGTACTTGTCGATGGAAGTGGCAGGCTGACTCTCAAAGTCAACACCCTGGTTGCTCTCATAGTTGCGGCCGTAGTGGTCGCCACTGTCGAGCATAGACCGCCCGGTGTTCTCCTTCAGCATCTCAGCCAGAACGGATTCGGTGGTGATGGGGGGCTCAGGAGTCTCGATCTTGGTTGCTGCGTTGCTCATGGCTTTACTATAGGTCCGGGGTGATAGGGGGTCAAGTGGGTGTTTGTCGAATTAGTGATTTTGTCGAACTGCGAAGACTTTGCCTTTTCCGTACTGGCCTTCCAGCAGGCGCTTCGCTGCGGTGATCGTGCGGGCGGTGACCGTAGTCTCTTCGACCACGCCCCCCACCCGTACCTTGGCGATCCAAGTCTTCATGCTGCGTTCTCTTCAACAACGAACTGGTGCGAGCAGTCGTGGCAGGTGATCTCCCACTGGCCTTCGGTGCAGGGGCCTTCATTAGCGACGTTCGAGCTCTCGCACTTAGGGCAACGGTCACCCTCGGCGATGTCTGCCTTGATGATGTTCCGCATGGATGCAGGGTTGTCGTGCACTACGCCCGTCAACCGGTCTTCTACCATGTGGGCCTCGTCGAGGTTGTCGGCCAGTGCGATAGCAGCGTCGGCCATTTCGGAACCATCCCCAACGAAAAGGGCAACCACTTCACCCGAATCGCAGTTCGTCACGAAATGCACGTTGGGGGTCTTGCCGTCACCCACCAGGGTGCGGGGGAGTTCTCGAAGAAGGTCGGAGAGATTGTCTGCTGTGTTGCTCATGTTCTTACTATGGGTTCGGCGTAATAGAAGTCAACCCTAGAATTTCAATGCGATGGTCTGCACCGCGGTCTCGATGCCTTCGAGGTACTTGGGATCGGTGATGTCCACGCCGGCCACAGCTTGTGCCAGCACCATCGCTTCGAGCCCGTCAATGCACGCGTCGTACAACACGTCGCGCGGGTCCGTGTCCATCCCTGGCTCGTCTCCCAGCTCGTGTAGATCCGACGTGATCGTCCCTCCGTTGTCTTTGAGGGTAACGACGATGCCGAAGCAGTGGGTCTCGATGATTTGTGTTTTGCTCATGTTCTTACTATAGGACCGGTGTGATAAGAGTCAAGCCCTAGCTGGCCAGGTTTCCTCGAAGTTCGTTCAGGTAGTCCGTCACGCGCTGGTAAGCTTCCGGGCCTTTGACGTGGGTTCCCGCGATGTCCATCGCGGCACTGTCGCAGAACAGGTAGTCGTGCACGGCTTGTCGCTCTTCCTCGTTCAGGCCAGCTTCGACAATCTCCCAGCCGGCGGCGCGAATGTTCCTTTTGAGGTCTTCCATCGCCTCTTCTTGCATCTGAGGGAGATAACCCCCTTCCGCAAAATCATCCTCGTCTTTGTAGGAACAGCATCCCAGGTGGTCCGATCCCTCGAACCCTCCCCACGAAGCCGTCACCTTCACGCTGCACCAGGCCCATTCGCTGTGCTCCATCTGCTTCTCAATGGCCGCAATCTGCTCTTCATCCGGGCTCCCGTCCGAAAGCTCAAAGTTCCCGTCGCGCACACTAATGTGCTCCGGCTCCGGGGTGATCGTGAAAAGAACGTCGCTGGGGTGAAAGATTCGGCTCATGCACCTACTATAAGACCGGCGTGATAAGAGTCAAGGGTCTTTTCACGAAAGGTCCTGGACGGTACTCCGCCTATCCCGCACTCCTAATTAGCAAGGAGCTCGAACCACCATGGCTAACCGAATTCTACCCTCTGGACGTACCACCCCTGTTCCCGCCTACATTGCCCTCCGCGATAACAGGCCCTTCGGCAACAGCAACAGGACACGTGGCGTGACCGTGAACAACCCTGCTGGACCCCGCAACACAATGGGCGTCGGCTCAGCAAAAGTGGGCGGCCCCAACGGCGTCACCCTCCAAAACAACGGTCACCTGTAACGCTCAACCCAGAACAAAAAGCCAACTCCTGGACACAGGGGTTGGCTTTTCGATTTAAGCTTCTTCGTCTTCGATGAAATCTTCTCGACGGAACCCGGCCGCAGAGGTCTTGCGGACCAGCTCCTCGTGGGCCACCGCGAGCTCTTGGTGAGCTGCTTCGCGGACAAACGCGGTCCCTCGACGGTTCTTCTCGTAAAAATGACGCGCTGTGGCAAACAGCCCCAGGACGGCCCCACCCAAGATCGCGATCTGATCCGCGTCCAGCCCGATCCAGTCGAAGAAACCAAACACCGCCAGGATGGTGCTCAGGTACCCGATGGCCGCCGCCGCAGGGTCCGCAGCGATCATCGCTTTGTCGACTTTCGTAGGTTGGATCATTCCGCCGGCCATACCAAAGGCAGGCCGATAGCCAGATACGCGGAACTACACCACCATCGCGTCCAGAAGCCTGTTACGCCCGCCCTTCACTCCACCTACTCCACGGGCACGCAGCTTCGCGTACCGCTCCTTGAACGCAACAGTCCCCCCCTGCAACCGACACCCCTGGACGGCGAGCTTGATGAGCTCCTTCTCCTGCAAACCCAGGCGAAGCACCGACTCCCCTCGATGTACCAGCTCCACCGTCGGCACCGTCACCTTGCCCACCAGCCTGTCGAACTCCTTCACGATCAATCGAGGCTCCACCAAGACACATGCCTCGTGCCACTCCGCGGTTCGTGTTGAGTAATAACGCAGCGTGAACTGCGCGGTTTTTGCTTTGGCCATCGGTCTTCTCCTGTCTCCTACACGGAGCCTTCCGACGTTTTACACCTTGGGGGCCCCAAAGAGCTCAAAGAAGACGCCACGCGTGACCGTATGAGCTCCTGGACGTACGGGAGGGGTGAGGGTGCCCTGTCATAAAAACGGGGCTCTCAGACCATTCTGAGAGCCCCTATGAGCAGACAAACACCAACATCCGTTGGATACTTAGAAATCGTGGTCCCTGGGGGAGCAGGTCCCCGCCCGTGTGGGGCGGGGGTCCCCGGGAGGGACCGGGCCCGTTAGAAGACCGGGTTTCCCTGGAGGCCTTCGCGCACTTCATCGTGGCGACTGTCGAAGGTGCTGTCCTCCTCGAAGTCGAAGTCGACCTCTTGGAAGCGGTCCGGGTGAGCCACCTTCCAACGCTCGATGTCACGGCGCAGGTAATAGGAATCATCATCCGAGGTCAGAAGATCGAGAAGCTCTCCGTACAGCTCTTCGCGCGCCTCGTCATCCTCGGGGTAGGTCTCAGGCTCGATGCCGAGCACCTCAACCCAAACGCTGGGCTGGAAAGAGCACAGGTGCGTGTTCACGCTGTCATCGAAGAACCCGGAGTAGAAGAGTTTTCCGCCGCATTTGGCGAGAAGCTCGCGGCCTGGCTCCGTATCAGTGAAATAGCTGCTGATGTCGATCAGGCAGGCCAGGAACTTCGGGGGAATCTCGGTGGGGCGGTTTGTTGCTGCGTTGCTCATGAACTTACTATGGGGTCGAGGTGAGAGATGTCAACAGGGTTTCGTGAAAAGATTTAGAGCCGTACCGTCAGGCCTGTGGCTTCGGCGATGAGATCAGAAAGCATGTCGCAGTAGACTCCAGAGTGCTCAAGCACGGTCTTCGTCTTCACCGGGCTGTGCGTCATCGTCTTCCTCATGAAACGCCCACCGGTCACCTTCTCCGCCAGGAACGTGTACGTATCGTTCGCGTCCAGCGTGATCGTGATGTAGTTCGCTTTCGTTCCCCGGCAGCTCACCCGGAACTTGAGACCGTTCTCGACAGCCGCCGGGTGCTTGGCACCAATCATGAACATCTCACGCCGGATCTGGCCGCGGATGATGTTCGCGATCTCCACGTTGCGGGTGGATTTCGTCGAAATGGCTGTTGCTGCGTTACTCATGAACTTACTATGGGGTCGAGGTGATAAAAGACAAGGGCCGATCGTCATGTTTCAGAGGATCGGCCCAGGTGAGGATTAGGAGGCTTCGGCCGCCTTCATGGTTTCAGCCATGTGGCGCTCCAGGTCTTCGAGGGCACAACTCGCACGGTCGCGCCTGGCTTCGAGGGAGAGCTTGCAGGCCGCCATGATCATGCGGTCTTTCTCACTCTTGCCGCTGCCGCCCATGCGGGGGAGGCTGCCGGCACACTCTGCCGGGGGCAGGTACCCGCAGCGAAGGTACGTCTCGCAGATGTACCAGGTCATATCCATGCCGCCGCCGGTGAGCGCGAGGAACTGTTCGCCGTCCACCTCAACAAGCGTCATGTTGCACATGGCACGGTGCCATTCGTCATCATCACACCGAACCCCGCCCGGCAACGGGTGCAGGTAGTTCATCATGGGGTGCCACTGCTCCTCAGCCTCCTCACCATCCTCGTCGAAGATGTCGGGGTTGATCTCGCAGAGCTTACAGAGAGCCTCGAAAGGGCCGTCCGTGTTGTCGACCTCAATGGTCTCGCCGAGCTCCTCCACTTCAGCATCAATGCCGAACTCCGCAAGCTTGGCGCGCACCGCCTTCAAAAGGGCTTCTTCGCTCACCTCTTCGTTCTCGTGCTCCGGAAGGGAGACCGTGAACTCGCCCTCAGCATCACGCACCGTCAGCTCTACGCTGATGACGTGCCCGGCAACCGGAATCTCAACGATATCGAGCTCCCCAAGCTGGGCCTCCACGTTAGGGTGGTAGGCAACCCTCCAACCCGCATCCCCACAGCCCGCGTCAGGGTTGTAGTTCTCCCCGAAGTCGTAATCGCGCGAGGTCGCATCGATCGCGTCGTAACTGAGAAAGGTGTGGCCGAAGAAGGCAGCCAAAAGAGCGGTGGGATGTGCTGTGTCGGTCATGTGCTTACTATAGGGTCGGGGTGATAAAGGTCAAGGGCTAATCTTCGAAAGATGCGCCGGTTTCCGGGTCGACTTCGAAGGTGTCCTCGATGTGCTGTTTAGCCGCTTCGAGGGTCTCGAAGACGGACCAGTCCGTGCAGTCCATGTAGCCGGGCGCGCTCAAACGAGCTCCAATCCCTTCAACCTTCTCGTGAGACTCATAGTCCCCCTCGCAGAAGTCGGAAAAGTCCTCGGGGCTCGGGTCGTTGCCGACCAGGTCAGCCGGGATGGCCACGCTACCGTTCGAAGTCTCAACTTCGTACCAAAAGCCGGGCTGGTATTGGGGAATCATGAAAGGGCTTTGTGTGCTCATGGGTTCACTATAGTTTCGACGTGATAGGTGTCAAGAAGCTTCGGGGAAAACAAAACCGAATTTTCCTCGATTTTTGTAAGTGTCTCTTGCCACGAGAATGGTCTTTTCGGCTCCGTCCGAAACGCGCCTGCCACGTACCTCCACCATTCCTTGAGGGACGCCTTCTTTTGAGTCCCCCCAGGCACAAACACCGATGAAACGGTCGTGGGTCTCGATCTCAAAGGCACGCTTGCGGAGGGTGTAACTCTCCTCGGTGGGGACTTCTTCCCCAGTGATCAACGTGAACAGATCAGGGTTCCAGTCTTTGCCAGACACGCGAGCCTGCTCCAGTTCCGCAGGAACGAACATCTCAGGCATCGACAGCATTACGAGGGCATAGTCACAATCCTCCTCGAAGAAGTAGTAACCGGAGCGCTTGATGGCCGCAGCTTGGACTTCGGGGAGTAACTTTTTCTTCGCAAGCCCCTGGCTCACACGAAAGCCGCCATGGCCTGCGGTGGATACGAAGGCCACGCCTCGGCCGTAGGACTTTGAAAATTGAACGCGGCCCCACGGGGATGAGGGGCCTCGGCCTTCTTGGTACTGTTTCTCTGTGCTCATATCCCCATTATAGGCCCGGAGTGATAGGGGTCAAGTCCTGGACTTCACTATTTTGGCATCAAATGGTGGATCGCCTTGTGCGTGAACGCGTCCCCCTCGGGGCTCTGTGTCAGCAAGTCTGGGCGTATCCGCGAGAGCAGGCTGTTCAGCACAATCCTCCGCACACAGTCCGCCCCACGAGTCGTATTCACGTCGACCCCTAGTTCCAGCAGCCCCTGGACATCCTCTTCTCGTAAATTCAGAGCCACGTTGATTTGGGTTGTCATCAGGGTGTCTCGCTCCATTCGCCGACATGGAAATAAGGGATATCGTGCATGTAGCAGTCGCTACGATTGTTTTTCGGCATGACGGTCCCCACAGGACCGATCTTCCCTTCAAGGGCCATCCGCTTGTGGACCCCACAGAACAGGTGCTCTTCCCTGGACGTATTCGTCAACTTCGTTTTGCCCTTCTTCATGCAGCGACCCGACTCGTTGATTTTGAACCCCTGGATCGTCGTCTCCTTGTGGAGCTCCACCGTCACGCAACAACGCTCCTCATCAGGAATCTTGCAGGCGCCCTCTCTGGAGTTGTTGCTCCTCGAAGGCCCCTGTCGCTTACCGCGCCCTGGTCCGCGGCGGGCCATCTACGCGGCCCCCTCGTACACGCGGACCGAGTGGTATCCCTCGTCGTCGATGTACACCTCCACCGGGCTACGCAGATCGCGGCAAGTGTTGGTCTCAACGATCTTGCTCATCACCTCGTCCACTCCGGGCTCTACACCTTCGAAACACTCCTCCACCATCGAGCTCCACTCCTCGTCGCTCATGCTCTTGATGGCTTGGTACACGCTCACCGGCCGCTCTTTGTCGAAACTGTCTCCGTCAAGGTCGAAAGGACCGATGAAAAACTCCGGGGAAAAACTGAGTTCGAATGCCATTGCCTACACACTATAGGGCCGGGGTGATAGGTGTCAACCCTCTTTTTGCGGAAGACTCCTGGACACCTACTTCGGGCATCGCATGTCCCCCAGGTCCGCATCGATGTGGCTCCAGCGGTAACCGAAAATGTCGCTCAACTTCGCGATCATCACGCGGTCCGGTTCCTCCAGCGTCAAGTTCCCCCGGTCTCCCACCAGCGTGATGCGCGGGTCATCTACACCTAGGGCGCGGCGGACCCAAGCGTCATCTGCGCGCTTGTAGACCATCTCCCCGGTGGGTTTGCGGACATCCGTCCCCGTCGGGGTCACAGACAGAACTACACCTACCTCGCAGTCCTCCTCTATCCCGAGCTCCCAGAGTCGGTCCGCGGCATGCGAAAGCACCTCCCCGTCCTCGTCAAACCAGGTCTCGTCAATGATGGGGACATCAACCGTCTTGGTCTCTCGATGCTCAGGCACGTAAGTAACTACGCGGGCCTTGATTGTCTTCGGGGAATTCATGCTGCCTCCCTTTCTGAGAAGAACTCCTGGACATCTTCAACTTCCAGATCATCGGGGAGCTCAGCTACGAAGGCCGAGCAGGCTTTGTAGGGGTCGTCGACCGGATACCAGTCCTTGAGTACTCGGACCCAGTGCTGCTCCTCTCCGTCCACGTAGAGGAACCGGCGTACCGTTCCGTACGCGGTCCCTCCATCAATGTCGCGGATGAGGAGCTCTACGTCGTAACGACAGTGTGTGCGGATCATGCCTCACCTCGCTCTCGTCGACAAATCTCTCGGCTGATGATCTTGAGCTCTTCACGAACCTCTTCAAGCTTCAGGACCTGGTCCTTGAACTGAACTCGCGCCTTCTGGAAAACACCGTCCTCCTGCGTGTAGTAGTCGCGACCGTGAGGAATGGGCAACGCGTTGATCGCTTCGCTGATCTTCTCAATCGCCTCTCGGTACTGATCGCTCAAGTTCTTGAAGCCGCTTCCGTTGAGGTGAACGCTCGGGGCGACCGGGGTGGGTTTGTTTGCCATATCTCTACTATAGTTCCGGTGTGATAAGAGTCAACCCCATCTTCGTGAAAAGATGGGGTTGGTGTTGGATCAGATGGGGCCGCAGCTCTCGCCGTAGGCGCCACTCGGGAGTTTCCACTCCTCCACGAAGATGGGCTCGTCGTACTCCCGGCTCATCGCGATTTCCGCCTCCTCCTGCGTCATCTTGTAGGCCTTCCCCTTGGCAGCCAGCACCGGCAAAGAAACCTTGCGCTTCAGGGTCACTCCAAAGTCCGCCTCGTAGCCAGCCAGCTTCTCGAACCGTGCTGGGTCAAGCTTCTTCACCGTGGCCCACTGATCGGCATTGCCGAAGATGCAGGGCATGCAGCTACAGCGACTGAAGCCGACTCGGTAGCAGGGGTGCGGGTTCACCTTGAACGCCTCGAAGATCGCCCAGACCTGCTGCTCAGTCCATTTGTGCACGGGCCTCCATTGATCCACGTGGCGCTGGTAGCGCTTCCCGTTGCGAAGGTCCGACTTGTGCGGCTCCAGCACCTTGTACTTCGCGCGCGCCGAGCTCTCCTGGGCGCGCTCACCGGTGACCAACAAGGTCTTCTGCCCACGGAACCGGGGCTGGTTGTTGATCGCCGACGTGCACACGTCGATCTTGAGGTACGCACTGCACCAACGCGTCATGAGGTTCGCAGTCACCTGCGGGAACTTGCGGCGCGTGTTCAGCTTGCCAGTGGTTCCACCAGCCTTGCCGATGGTCCCATCAGGCTGCTCGAAGCGTACGGGGCGTGTCAGCGCGTCTTGGCGAAGCATCTCACCCTCGAACCCGCCTTCCTTCCAAGAGAAGTACAGGGGCAGCTCGAACGCCTCAGCCAGTTTCTTGCAGTAGTCGCGGGTCACGGGCCAGTCCATCAACTCCGAACCCTCGTTGCCGTCGATGTCGTGGTGCCACAGCTCCAGCTTCTCTTTGGGGACCCCCAAACTCAGCAGATGCAGAAGACAGGCGACCGAATCCTTTCCGCCGCTCATCGCGACCAGAATCGTGTCGTAGGCCATCAACTCATCAAGCGTGATGCCGTCGGGGGCCACAGGGTATGCCGGGGTTGGTGGGTTGTTGCTCACACACCTACTATAAGACCGGTGTGATAAGAGGCAACCCTTTCTCAACGAAAAAAGACGGACCCCACCATTGGGGTCCGCCATGAGCATGAACAACACGTAATTCTTAGGCGGCGTCTTCGTCGGGAGCGGTCAGGTAAGAGACCGCGTCGCTGACGGTGTTGTCGAACATCCAGCTCTGGGGGTCCAACGCCTGGAGTGCTTCTCGCTCAGCGCGAAGTCGAGCTTTTCGCGCTTTCCGGAGTTTGGCTACGCGCTCTTCCAGGCCCTCGGTCAACAGGAGCTCCACCCGCCCGTTCACCACTCGCATCATCAGTTGCAAGAGAGGGTCGAGGTCCTCGAAGTCTTTCCCGAATCGCGACTGTTTGAGCGCGGTCAGGTTGTCGACGATCTTCCGGGCTCGCGTGATGTACAGCCCCTTCGAAATCAGCTCGATGTCCGTTCCGTAGGGGATGCAGTAACCGAACGACTCAGCGTAGTCGTACGCCTGCCCTCGTTTGATGACCCGCATTGGATCAGCCAGCGACGCCTCGTACTCCTCCTTGCCCAGGCCGACGACGTGGTTCAGCAAATCCCCGAAACCATCATCCCCACATCCCGAGCTCTCCCCACTCCCCTTCTCCTTTGCCTCAACAGCCAGGCCCAACGCGGAAATGAGCTCGTCCTTCATCTCACCAAACTCTTCGAGAAACTCCCCGGTCCAGCGTCGCAGAAGGCGGGCCTTCGCTTTGTCGTAGAAACCCTTCTCGGGCTTGTCCGTCCACCCAATCAGGGCGACTTCGTTCCAGAACTTCTCAGGGGTGCAGGGGGTGTCGATTCTTGCCATACACTCACTATAGTGCCGGTGTGATAGAAGTCAAGAGGTCCAAACGAAAAAGACGCACAAGAAAGCTAGTTCCGACGGAAGAGGTCTCCCACCTGGTTCCGGACCGCAGCCCACAGAGTTCCCAGAGAAGCGCCCCCAACCAACACCAACATCAGCGTTTCCAGAATGCCTCCACACCCACATCCCAACAACATCAGTTGGTCTCCTTCGCCCGCAGCCACACCTGGTAATACCCAAACAACTGCTTCAGTTGTTTGTCGTAGGCGCTCCCCTCTACAAAGAGCCCTCCAGTCAACACGGTGAAAGTTTGAACCGAGAGGAGTTCCAGCTCGATCATCGCATCAATAAATTCTTTATCCCCCAACATCAGACCACCTCCTTGAACTTCTCGGGATCGTGCTTCGCACCGCAATCGATGCAGCGGTCCTTCTCCCAGTACTTGCACCCGCAGGAACAGCGGTCGCATCCGGAGGCTGCTGTCTTGTTGCCCAAATCGATCGGCTTGGCTCGATCTCTCCGCGCTTTGGCAGCCTCTTGAAACAACGCCCCAATCGCCCGATCTACCTCGTGACGCTCCGGAGCTGAAAAGCTCGACAACGCCTCCCAAAGAAGGTCGAGCTCCTTCTTGCTGAACTGTGCAAATCGATCGACCATTACGCTGCCACCTCCACCTTGGGGTACAGGCGCATGAAATGAGGCGCGTTGTAGATGCCCAGCTTCGATTTCGCCCGGCCGAACGCCAGCATCGCGTCCCGGTAGCTGTCGAAATTCTTGGGCTCGAACTCCCCGGCGTCGATGCGCGGCTGGAGAAGAACCCGTCCGGCCTCCTCCTTGGCCCGCCTCTCCAAGATCTGCTGCTCCATGAGCATCTTCGAAGTGACACCCGTCGCCGCATGCCGGTAAATCTCCGCGCCACAACTCTGACGAGTACTACGCGCATCCGGCTTCACCCCACCTTTGCGACCTACGCGGTGCTGTTGGGTCATGAACCACATCGCCGCTTCTCCTCGAAGTCGACCGTACTTCTTCCCACCGTAAATCCCCCAGTACATCGCTTCACGCTCAGTCTTGCTGACCGATCCATAGACATCGTCGGGCCCCACCAACACAACCGCGAACTCAGTCTCGACTTCGAGGCAGCGCGTTCCGGCCCACCCCTCCCTCTTGCCAACAAAGACCTCCTTCTCGGAGATGATCGCGTGACCAAATGCGCGCCTCCACCTTGGTGTCGCACAGTCCGTCGAAATCACCTCGTGACGCGTGTGCTCGGCTTTCGCTATCTCCCGAGCCTCGTAATCCTTGGTGGCCATCACCTTGAGGGTGAAAACATTCTCAGGCTCTCCCCTCGGCCTCATCGTGACCGTGAACTCAAACTCGGTTGTTGCGTTGCTCATACACCCATTCTAATGGCCTATCACGCCACGTCAATAGGTTTTCTCAATCTTTTCGTGAAAAGACTCCTGGACGCCTTTAGACTCTGGATACGACGTACCAGCCCGGGAGCCACTCCTGGACACCAGTCTCTGGATCGACGAGCTCCCATTCGAAATGGCAGGGCGCCGGACCCTCGTAGGTCCTGGACACCCCCGTCGTCCGCATCACCCGCGGCTCCCTGTCGTACGGGTAGTACACCCGGACATTCAATTTCCCAGGGTAGGCCGCCACATGATCGAGTTTCTTCCTCATCAGGGCCGTACTTTACGCGCCTTTGACGAGCTTCTTCGAAGCGATTCCTGGACCCCACAGCATGATGACTACGCGGTCACCAGCCTTGAGCGGATCCTGCGTCCGCGTGTTCTCTACACCGTGGATGGTCCCGTCCAACCCGCGGATCGGGACCCTCCTCCCCAGCAACTCAACCGGGGCAATCTGCGTCTTCATCTCCACCTCGAAAAACCTCTGGTTCTTCCAAGACCCACTACGCGGATGCTCACCAACTACGCGGAAAAGAACACTCTTCTCCACACGGGATGAGGAACTACGCGGCTTCTTGACCCCTACCTTTTTGCTACGCGGTTTAGGCGTGGCAGAGCTCGTGGCTTTTTTCGAAGTGCCCCTTTTCGTAGCGGGCTCCTGGACACCGGCCTTCCGGAAAGCGGTCGCAGCGTTCCATCGCCGGTAATCCTCCACCGACACCGTCTTGACCTCCGCTTTCTCCAAGCGCTTCACCTTCGAACGCGGCCACCCAAGCTTATTCGCCAACGAATACTGGCTGTGATTAGTCCGTAAACGCCGCTTCAAAAGCTCCGTAGCCAACTCCGCGGTCAGTAGTTTTTTCGTTGCACTCATCCTGTTTTCTCCAAACCTGAAAGTCCGCCTTCAGCAAGCCACTCCCGGACATGTTCCGCAGATCCGTAACACCCCGTCGGACAGTGGTTGTGCAAGTAGAGAACCATCCCCCATACGTCACTCACCGTGCCCTCCCCACCCCGGCGACACATCTCGTGAAAATCCCCTTCAATGAATGCCATCAGGAAACTCCCAGCCGGAGTCCCGTACACCACGTACCTGTGAAAACCTCCCCAGAACTGCTCCGGAAATCCCTCCGGCATTTTCGTGTCTTTGTTGATCATGTTTCCTCCAGGAGCTGCTTGCCCCACTGCACAATGTCTTTCTTCACCTGGAGACCGAACTTCTCCGGCCCCTTGATGCTCACGAAGAACGTGCTCTCGAACCACCCCTTCGACTCCCTCAAGTCCAGATCGTAGTCCCGTATGAAACAGTACCGCTCGATCTCCTTCCTCAAAGCGCCCCTTCTCAGAACCCCCGCTTCTATCGTGAACTTGAGGCGGAACATCAGGAGTCCCCCTCACCCAAAGCAGCAACTCCGCTTTGAAGAACTCCGCCCTGCATCACCGCCGACGGCGCCCATCCCCCTCGGCACACCCCGAGCCATTGCTCGTACGTCGCCGTCATCTCACCAAATGAACTCGCTCCGTTGTCCGCCAACCAGCGCGCCAACTCCTCCGGAGTCTCAAACGCCGGGGAGATCGGGGTCCCCTCCGATGTGTTCTGGTACATCATGATGTGGGTCTTCTCCTCCTCCGTCCAAGACGGCATGTAGTGGTCCGGGTCCGGCGCCCCACCGTAGTACTCCTCGAAGTACTCCTCGAACGACATCTTGTCGTAGATGTCGTCATCCACGTACTCCAACGCCCGCTTGTCCCAGAGCTCCTTCTGCCCCTCCAATTCCGCCTCGTACGCCTCAATCGCGTCCTCAATCGGACCTTCGTACTGAGATTTGTATCGAACCTCCGGCTCCAAATCCTCAGCCTTCAACAACCCAAGCCGAAGCACATGCTCTTGCGCAAACCGTTGAGTCTCCGACATCGGCTGCGAAGGCTCTTTTGGATGCTGCCAGTCAGCAGGTACTCGTCGAATTTCTCGTCCCATGGCTTATTGCACGAACCCTTCAAACGTTTTACGCATCCCCTACCCCTTCTTCCTTCACAGGCGGCAGCAACAACCCCCACAAGACCAAATTCGCCACCATCGCAGTGATCCCACCACCAACCGGCCCCATCACATGCACACACAAAATCGCTGCGGGGACCGCCATCGCCAAGTACAGCGGCATCCGGTTCAAAACACGATCCATTAGGCTGCCACTCCCTTCTCCGACAACTCCACCTTCCAGTGCGTGGTCCGCCCAGTTATCGCTCGCGCCATCCGCGAAATGTAACCCAGGTCTTCGAGTTCTCCCAAAGTCCTCCCACATCGCATGTGGAGCCGCTCCCCACGCTTGATGCGCTTGAGCATGTTCTTGTGGGTCGCCGTCAACGGACCCGAAAACTTGACCGCCGGAGGAATCACCATCGCGGCCGGCTTCGAAGACAGGTTCCGGATCACTGGGAACGTAAGATCCCTCCCCTTCGGGTCCTGCCCGAACAAGGCTCCTCCTCCATTTCCCTCGTCATCCATCGATGGGAACAACATCGTGCCGTCGTTGAAGATGATCACCAACACCGACTCGCTCCAGCCCAACCCCTCCATCTCCACCTTCGTCAAATAACGCGTCTCAACGACCGTCTTGCCGACGAGGGCGTCCTGCGCTTTCACTGTCCAAGGGATTCGGGGATCTTGCTGTAGAGGCATATCTTCACTATAGGACCGCTGTAATAGAGCGCAACCCCTGGACGTTCGATTTTTTACGAAGAGACGCAGTCAGGGTGGAAGACGCCCTTGTCAGCGATCCAGATGACCTGGGCTCCCTTGGGCATCCCCTCGCCGCACTTGGTGCAAGAGGTTTGTCGGGAGAGCTCGGCATTCTGGGACACCATCCCTCGAAAGGGGCGTGGCCTCGCCGCCGGGGTGCCCGAGCTCCTGGACGCCATCGGCTTGTACGGAATCCCCACCAGTTCACCAACTACCTGACGCCCATCCTCGGTGCAGCTCCAGGACGCCTTCTCGATCAGTCCGAGCTCCCGGAGGCGTCCAATCGCATAACGCTCCCCGCCAAACGGCAACCCAGCCTCGCATCGGACCAACGCCGTGATGTTCTGCGGGCTAAATTCCCCGACCAGCTCCTTGATTCTCTCTTTGGTCATCATCTCCTCCCCTACACGAGCTCCACCAACGTTTTACACATCCACCCCCTCATCAACTACGCGGTAAAACAGCCTCCTACGCAACTACGCGCTCATCAACTACACGTAATCACTACGCTTTTTGCTACGCGCTTTGCGAGAAAATAGTCTGAAGCGCGACTACGCGCATAGGAGAAGGTACGCGGAAACTGATCTACGCGGCTCACCACGCATCAACTACGCGTAATCACCCAGGTGTGCTCGATCTACACCCTTTGATCTAACAACTCCTGGACGTTCTTCGAGATCGAACCCCACTTTCTCCACCCGCCCTGTCCGAGAACCCCTTCGAGCTCGGCATTAGTTCGTGATGCCCTGTCGTACACGCCCTCGATCCGCCATGTGTCTGGTGAAGGCCCGCAACTACGCGGTCTACGAGCTCCCCCATCGCGAGCTCGGCCTCAAAACCACCCATCAACTGGGAACTACGCGGAAATGAGCACCCTAAACCCACCCCTGGACATCGAAAACTCTCTTCCTGGACATTTGAGGGGTTCAAAACCTCCCTGGAAACCAGTTTTCGAAGGCCAAGCACCCGCACCAAGAGATAACGACTCCTGGACGTGCCTCCTCGGCCCACTTCGCTTCGAACTCTACGCCTCCGACTACTCCTGGACCTCCACCAACCCCAATCCCGGCTCCCTCACCTTCGAAATGCTCCTCATCTACGCACCAACCGACCAGCAAACCAACTCCTGGACCAATCTCACCCTCGAAGAAGCCTCTCAGATCGTCTCCAACTGGCCAACCACGCCCCAACCACACCAACTACGCGGTCCACAGGGCTCCTAAACTCCCCTCAAAACCCTTT
>Ga0307379_10003633_pt1 | contig 22319 bp, 19 predicted proteins | sample UN2MG_FD_202237 | JGI IMG/M metagenome (GOLD analysis project Ga0307379, IMG submission 202237) | Soil microbial communities from Risofladan, Vaasa, Finland - UN-2 | ecosystem: Environmental > Terrestrial > Soil > Coastal area > Acid sulfate soil | place: Finland: Risofladan, Vaasa | collected... | reverse complement strand
GGAGATGCACCTGTTTCTCCCCGGTATCAACAATGACGAATTTCCTCCGCGCTGCGTGCTGCATCGCTGCTCCTGGACCAAAGAGAACCCAATGGCCCGAATAGCCTGGGAACAGACTTCGCTGCCCTTTCTGATCAGAAAATCGGGGCTGGATGTCCTGCATTCGCCGGTGCACGTGCTGCCGGCGGTTTGTCCCTGCCGATCCGTGGTTACCATACTCGATCTGACCTTCATTCGCTTTCCGCAGACCTTCCCGCTGTTCCAACGCCGATATCTCGATTTCTTCACCAGGCGCGCTGTGAAGAAGGCCGACGCCATCATAGCGATTTCCGAGAGCACCAAGCGGGACATCGTGGAGCTTCTCGGTGCGCCGGAGCACAAGATATACACTACGCTGCTTGGCGTGGATCCGCCCTACCGGCCGGTGTCCGATGAACGCAAGGAGCGAGTGGCGAGGGAACACGGCCTGGGGCATAGTACAATCCTCTATCTGGGAACGCTGGAGCCTCGCAAGAACATACCTGCCCTGCTGGCGGCATTCAGTCAGGCAAGAAAGAGTAGCCCGGCGAAAGACTGCACGTTGGTTCTGGCTGGCGGGAAGGGCTGGTTTTTCAACCAGACCTTCAAGTTGGTTGAAGATTTGGGCCTGAAAGAATCTGTTCGCTTCACGGGGTATGTTCCGGCTGAGGATCTGCCTGCTTTGTACAGCGCGGCAACGGTGTTTGTGTACCCCTCGCTCCATGAGGGCTTCGGGCTGCCGCCTCTGGAGGCCATGGCCTGCGGGACTCCCGTCATCACGTCGAATGCTTCCTCGCTGCCCGAGGTGGTCGGAGACGCTGGCATCATGGTGGATCCGTATAACGTAGAGGAGCTGGCGGGAGCGATTCTCAGGGTGCTCTGCGACCCCGACCTGAGGCAGGAAATGAGCGCAAAGGGCCTCGAACGAGCAAAGAAATTTTCCTGGGAGGAAACAGCAAGGCAGACGTTGAAAGTCTACGAAAGGGTTCACAACGAGACAAGGGGCTGAACGCCGGTGAAACTGGCAATAGTTCATGATTACTTGACACAAATGGGCGGCGCTGAGCAGGTCGTCAAGATATTCCAGGAAATCTTCCCGGAGGCTCCGATCTACACCTCGATCTACGTTCCGTCAGCCGTATGTCCTTCCTTTCAAACCGCCGACATCCGCACCTCCTTCATGCAGCGCCTCCCCTTCGTCAAAAAGCATGCACGCCGGTATCTCGCCCTCTATCCCTACGCATTCGAGCTCTTCGATTTTTCGGAGTACGAAGTCGTCCTCAGCAGCTCGTCCGCATTCGCCAAGGGCGTGATCACCCTGCCGCACACCTGCCATATATGCTACTGCTATACTCCTATGCGGTTTGTATGGAACTATCATACCTACATCGAGCAGGAGCCGTTCTCGCGGCTGACGAAGATATGCCTGCCATACCTGATCCACCGGCTGCGAAGATGGGACGAGATTACCGCCGATCGGGTGGATCACTATATTGCAATATCAGGCGAGGTCAGGAGGAGAATCAGGAAGCACTACCGGAGAGACGCCACGATCATCCATCCGCCGGTGGACGTGTCGAAGTTCGCGGTAAGCGAAAAGGACGCGGGCTACTACCTGATTCTATCCAGATTGCTGCCGTACAAGCGCATAGAGATAGCGATCGAGGCATTCAACAGCCTGCGGTTGCCGCTGAAGATAGTAGGAAACGGCCGGGACCTGGAGCGCCTGCAGAAGCTGGCAGGCCCCACAATCGAATTTCTCGGCAGGCTGCCTGATGACGAAACGCAGAGATGCCTTCGCGAGTGCAGGGCGCTGGTCTTCCCCGGGCTGGAGGACTTCGGACTCGCGCCCCTGGAGGCCATGGCTTGCGGGAAGCCCGTCATTGCATACGCGGCCGGCGGAGCGCTGGAGACAGTTAAGGACGGCGTCACCGGAAGTTTCTTCTACGAGCAAACTGCGGACTCCCTGATCGGCGCGATAGCCGATTTCGATGCGTCCAAGTTCGATCCTCGGGAGATTCGCAGGCACGCGGAGTTGTTCGACGTCTCAGTGTTCAAGGAGCAGATACTCCACTTCGTCCAGCAGACGTGTCGCGCGTTCAGATCGGCATCTGGGTTGACCCCCGACGAGCGCTTCGGTATACTGGCTAGGGTGAACGAGCGGATTCTCCACTCCGACAGGCGGGCATCCGAGACGGTTGACGGGCACTGAGCTCCCCGGCGTGCGCTCCCCTGCATCCGCGTGTCCTTGACCTACAATCACCAATCCGGAGCCTGATATGATAGACGGCGCAATAATCAAAAAGCTGCATGGAAATGCCGACGAGAGAGGATGTCTGACCGAGATACTCAGGTCGGATGACGACATCTTCGAGCGCTTCGGCCAGATCTACGCGTCCCTGAACTATCCCGGTGTGATCCGCGCATGGCATTACCACAAGAAGCAGGACGACTTATGGGCGGTTGTGGAAGGGATGGTCAAGGCCGTGCTCTACGATTTGCGCGAGGGCTCGCCGACATACGGCGAGGTCCAGGAAGTCTTCCTCGGCGAGCAGAACATGGTCCTGCTCAAGATACCCAAAGGCATCATCCACGGGTACAAGACCATCGGCCTCGAGCCGTCGCTTCTACTGAACATTCCCACCGAGCTGTATGACGCAGCTCATCCCGACGAGTACCGCCTGCCCTACAATACGGACGAAATCCCGTACGACTGGGAAATCAAGATGAGATAGGGCGCATAGGGAGTATGGGAGTATGGGAGTATGGGAGTATGGGAGAACGTCCAACGCCCAACTTCCAACCTGGAACTTGGAACCTGGAACTCGCAGCCTCATGCTGCGGGCGCCGGAACCGGCAGCATAGATGCGGCGTATTCATAAACAGACGGCACTCTAGACAGGGATCACCAGGATGAAGAACATCCTCGTTACCGGTGGAGCGGGCTTTATCGGCAGTAACTTCTGCCATTACATGCTGGACAAGCACCCCGAGTACAGCATTACCGTGCTCGATGCCCTGACATACGCCGGCAATCTCGACAACATTGCAGACCTCCAAGACATCCCCCGCTTCAAGTTCGTTCACGGAGACATCCGGGACAAATCGCTTGTTGATGAGCTGGCCGAGGACGCCGATGCCATTGTCAACTTTGCCGCCGAGACTCACGTGGACAGATCCATCACCGATCCCGGAAGCTTTGTCCTCACGGATGTCTACGGAGTCTTTGTCCTACTCGACGCCTGCAAGCGATTCGGCATCGAGAGATTCGTCCACATCTCGACCGACGAGGTATACGGCAGCATCCAGGACGGCTCGTTCAAGGAAGGCGACGCTCTGGAGCCGAGCAGTCCTTACTCGGCCAGCAAGGCGGGCGGCGAGCTGCTGGCCCGATCGTACTTCGTGACTTACGGCCTGCCGGTTCTCATCAGCAGAGGCTCCAACAACTTCGGGCCTTATCAATATCCTGAAAAGCTGATCCCCCTTTTTATCACAAATGCCCTGGAGGACAAGCCGCTGCCCGTGTACGGGGACGGCCGGCAGGTGAGGGATTGGATCTACGTGCTCGACCACTGCGAAGCCATTGACCTCATCCTCCACAAAGGAGAAGCTGGAACGGCATACAACGTCGGCGGCGGCAACGAACGCACGAACCTGGAGGTGACCAGGCTCGTACTGGGTATACTGGGCAAACCGGAATCGCTGATCAATTTCGTGGCCGACAGGCCGGGACATGACAGGCGCTACTCGCTCGACTGCACGCGGATACGGGAATTGGGCTGGTCTCCGCGCTACAGATTCGAGGAGGCGCTGAAGTACACGGTTGAATGGTACGTGCAGAACGAAGCCTGGTGGCGCAAGATCAAGGAACATCAGGCTGAATACCGGGAGTTCACCCGGAAGTGGTACGAGGAGCGGTGAGGCGCTCAGGATTGCAGATTGCGGGTCCGGCATCACGCATCACGAGTAAGAGCAAGAGTAAGGGCGGTTCCCTGGACCCCTTCCCTTATGCATCACTGAGAGGCGGAGTAGACGGTAAATGATTATCACCCAAACCCCTTTACGAATAAGCTTTGGGGGAGGCGGGACGGACCTCTCTGATTTCTACAAGGTTGACGGCGGCTGCACCATCTCTTCCGCCATTGATAAGTACATCTACGTAATCATCAAGGAGCGGTTCGACGACAGGATACGCGTGGGCTATTCGAGGACGGAGATGGTGGACTCGGTTGACCAGATCGAGCACGAATTGGTCCGCGAGTGCCTGCGCAAGACCGGGATCACCCAGGGCGTCGAAATTTCCACGATGGCCGACATCCCGTCCGAGGGCTCGGGACTCGGGTCTTCCGGCAGCGTGACCGTCGGCCTGCTGAATGCGATGTACGCGTACAAGGGCCAGTTGCAGCCCGCGAGTGTTCTTGCGGAGCAGGCATGCGAGATCGAGATTGATGTCCTGGGCAAGCCGATCGGGAAGCAGGACCAGTACATCGCGGCGTTCGGCAATCTCCGCCTCATCCAGTTCAAGTCGTCCGGCGAGGTGCAGGTGGATACCGTGGAGATAAACCCTGAGAAGAAGCTGAGATTCGGCGAGAGCCTGATGCTCTTTTACACGGGCATGACCCGCCGAGCCGATAATATACTCGCCGAGCAGAAGCACAATATACCCTCTCACATAGCGACGCTTCAGGAGATGAAGCGCCAGGCATATGAGATTTACGACACCCTAGTGAATGGCAGCGCAGACCGGGTGGGCGATATCATGCACCAGGGCTGGCTGTACAAGAAGCAGTTGGCCGGGAAGATAACCAGTGATGAGATAGACAAGATGTATGAATCTGCGCTGGAGGCCGGAGCGCTGGGCGGGAAAATCGCCGGCGCGGGCGGCGGCGGCTTCATGCTGCTCTACTGTCCCCCGGAACGCCAGGCCGCCCTGCGAGACTGCTTCACGCGGGCGGGGCTGAAGGAGCTGCCATTCCACCTCGAACGCGATGGAACTAAGGTGATATTCAACGTCAGGAGATGAGCGGTGGACAGGGTTAAGGATTATCTGGACAGCGTCGCTGGACTGCTCGCTGAGGCCCCGCGCGAAGACATTCGAAAGATAGCGGAACTCGTCGTCAGCGCTTACAAGTCGGGCAAGCAGGTCTTCATCATGGGGAACGGCGGCAGCGCGGCCACCGCGTCCCATCTGGCGTGCGACCTTCAGAAAGGCGTAGGCAGCATGGGAGACAGGAAGTTCAAGGTCATGGCCCTGACCGACAACATCCCCCTGATCACGGCCTGGGCCAACGATACTGACTACTCGAACATCTTCGCCGAGCAGTTGGCAACCTGGGTAGAACCCGGCGACCTGGTGATGGGCATAAGCGGCAGCGGGAATTCGCCGAACGTCATAAACGGCATCGAGGCAGCCAAGAGGAAGGGCGCAGTCACGGCGGGCCTGTCCGGCTTCAAAGGCGGGCGACTGGCGCAGGTCGCAGATCACAACGTAGTGGTCGCCAGCGACGACATGCAGCACATAGAGGACGTGCACCTGATCCTGGGCCACCTGATATTTCGCTACGTCTTGGAGGAAATCGCCGCTTGACCGTTGTACTCTTAGACAGAGACGGCGTCATCAACAGGAACAAAGATGACTACGTCAAGACCGTTGACGAATTCGTCTTCCTACCGGGGGCACTGGAAGGGCTGGCGAAGCTGAAGGAAGCCGGGATCACCGCTGTCGTGATCTCCAATCAGGCCGGAGTCGGACGCGGATTGATCGAGCCGTCCGAGCTCGAACGCATCAACCGGAAAATGCTCTGCGCGGTTGCCGAGCACGGAGGAGAGATCGCAGGCTTATACTACTGCACGCATCGCAAGGACGAAGGCTGTCACTGCCGGAAGCCGCAGATCGGGCTTCTGCAGACAGCAAGCGCGGACTTGGGGTTCGACTTGGCCGAGGCATTCCTCGTCGGCGACGCGTGGAGCGACATCGAAGCCGGACGTAGAGCGGGATGCAGGACAGTCCTCACTCTGACCGGCAAGGCATTGGCAAAGGATGTCGAAGCCTGGGACTGCAAGCCTGAGCACATCGCGGTTGACCTCCCTAGTGCTGTGGACTGGATTCTGGCCCAGTGCCAACACTAAGGTCAAGCGCAGTAGCTGCTTCGCCCGTATGATCGAGCCGAGCCTGCCCTGGCTCTGATGCCTGCGGATACGGCGGCATCCATACCCCCGCCTGAGATTGCCGCCGCTCCATTAAGAGAGGAGTCAGGGTGATGGGTAAGCACGCCGCGAACAGGATGCTCGCTCTACTAACCATCCTCGCCATATCCCTCGCATTTGCCGCGACAGCCCAAGCAGGTTCCAGAACCATTGCCTCAACCGATCGCGTCCCGTTCGGCGATTGGACCTACGACGTCATGGTAAGCCTGGCGTCAGACGGCCTTGTCCCGGGAATGTCCGCAAGGGTCTTCGAAGGAGACAGGTTCTTCAACAGAATCGAGATGGCTCAGGCGGTTGCTTCGATCATCGAATCGAGCGGGGCCAAAGAACTGGGATTGAAACAGACCGCGCTGATCGAGCACCTGGTCTTGGAGTTCAAGCCTGAGCTCATGGAGGTCGCGCCGCAGTCTCTGCAGAAGTGGTCCGAGCGAACGACCGGCATAAGCCTCCCGATGGGCGGAGAGGCGTTCCTGCTGGGGTACAGGAAGATTGCTGCGACTGAAGACACGGGGGACAACGCAGACCATACCAGCTTCACCGTACCCTATCGCTATTCCGGATTCCTGAACCTGTCCAGCCAGGTCTTCGGCATGGCCACCCTCGCCGACAAGGAAGAAAAGTTCTTTCATGAGCGCCGCCAAGAGCCCGAGAAAGTGTTCATCCGCGGATTCGACAAGAACTTCGTCTGGTCGGTGGGGTACGAATTCCTGAATTGGGGTCCGGCCTATTCCGGCTCGCTTATTCTGTCGGACAACTCCGCGGCCTTCCTGCAGTTCCGCGGCACCAAGGACATCAATTTCGGCAAGCTGTTCGGCAAAGCCAAGATCACTCAGTTCGTCAGCACGTTCGAGGACAATGATAAGACTCTCTATCTATTCGGCAGGAGATACGAGAAGCGGCTTTCCGACCGCTGGCATGCAGGTGTCAGCGAGACGGCCAAGCTGAGCACCAGGCCGAATCCGCTTATCCTCGTCCTGCCCTTCTATCTCTACCAGCACCTGTTCAATGAGGTGGACACGGAGTTCAACACCCTCTATGCCGCCGACTTATCATACCGAACCAGCAGCGGTTTCCAGATATACGGCGAGCTGGTCATTGACGACATCACGGCTCCGAGAATATTCGGCGACTGGTTCGAGCGGCCGTGCAAGACAGGCTACACAATCGGTTTCTATGCTCCCAAGGCGTTTGGTGGCACGCGGCTCTCGACGTTCCGGGCGGAGTATACCTTCTTAGACCGCCTGACGTATGAAGCCACAAGGCCGTATGTTCCGGAACTGGCCTACACGCACGACGGCGACATCATAGGTCACCCTATCGGCCCGAACGCAAAAGCCCTCTACCTCAGGGGAGAGCAATTTCTATCCAAGAGGGTCAGCGTCATCGCCGAGTATCTGAACCAACATCAGACTGATCCCGGGCCGCCTGAACGAGACCGGCGAAGAATCCTATCTCTGACGCTCGCGTACGACGGGGCTCCAGATAAGTCCACTGCGCTCCGCGTGACACCCTATGAGATCACGCCGCCCGGCCAGCCGGCCCTGGATGGCGTCAAGTATGAACTTATCTTTTCCTGCGGGTTCTAGCGGCGTGGCTGTTGAAGCTGGCTGCGCTGGGTGCGATTTAACCGCTTGTAAATGGGAATAATACGTCTGGCATGGAATCCGGGCTAAGGGTTGGTGAGGCTATGATTAGGGCGTCTGCGCCCGGCAGAGCGGGGATAATCGGAAACCCCACCGATTTGTACGGCGGGAGCGTGATATCCTGTTCCATCAGCGAGCGGGCCTACTGCGAGCTCTCACCTTCCGAGCAGTCCGCTGTTCGCATGGATGCCGATATCATCGCATTGACGGGTCCCGAATCGCTTGCGCTGGACAGCAGCAAATTCGATCTGGCGAAAGCTGCTCTCCAGGCTCTCGAGATAGATCCCTCGGTGCACAAAGTTTCCATTTCCCTGCGGACGGATGTACCGGAGCAGGCCGGCCTTGCCGGCTCGACAGCGATGCTGGCGTGCGCAGTCGGATGCCTTCTCGCCTACGTGGGACTCGAGCTGAACAGGTATGAGGTGGCGGAGACAATCAGAAAGATCGAGGCCGACGTCATGAAGATCACGACCGGATACCAGGACCAGTACATGGCCGTGTTCGGCGGCCTGAACTACATGGACTTCAGGGGCAAGGAACTGATGAGGCAGACGAAGGATGAGCCTTTCGCTACGCTCGAGCCGCTGTCCGAAATTGTCGGGGAGCTGCCCATGATCCTCGCTCACACGGGGGTCAAACGGTTCTCGGGCAGTGTGCACAAGAGCCTGAGAGAGCGCTGGCTCGAGGGTGAGAAGCAGGTCATAGAAGGATACTTGAGAATCGCAGAGCTCGGCCACATGGGCAAAAAGGCGGTGCTCGCGCAGGACTGGGAGACGCTCGGCAAGCTGATGAACGAGAACCACGCCATACAGCGCGACCTGGGAGGCTCTGGGGAATCCAACGAAAGGCTGATCGAGGCAGCGCTCTCGCACGGCGCGCTCGGTGCGAAGCTGGCAGGCGCCGGCGGCGGCGGAACCATCATAGCGCTGACCGAAGACCCCGATAGTCTCGCGAAGGCCCTTCTGGACGCAGGGGCGAGCAGAATCCTTGCGCCAAAGCCCGCGGAGGGTTTGGTGACGGAGAGGGAGTGGTCTGTTGATTATCACAAGCAAGGCCCCGGTACGCATTGACTTTGCGGGCGGCTGGACGGATGTTGACATCTTCGCCAAGAGCGTCGGAGGCGCAGTCCTCAACGCCGCCATAGACAAGTACGTGACCGGCAGGCTGGAGATACTGGACGGATCAATAGGGCCTGATGGAGAGCACAGAGACGGCATTACCATCTCTTACCGGTCGGAGCTTCCCGCAGGCTCGGGCCTCGGCACGTCGTCTGCACTGAATGTGGTATGGCTGAGCCTGGTAAAGTCTCACATCACCAACACCGAGGATAAGAAAACGATTGCCAACCTGGCCTACGAGCTCGAAGCCATGCTGGGTATACTGGGTGGGAAGCAGGATCAGTATGCGAGCGCGCTGGGCGGCTTCAACCTGATGACCTTCAAGGACAAGGTGGAAGTCGAGGCGCTGGACGTGCCTCCCGACATCGTGAAGGAATTGGAAGACAGGCTGGTCCTCTGCTACACGGGAAAGCCGAGGCTCTCCGGCGATATACATGAAAACGTGTGGGGCGCGTACCGGCGCGGAGCTCCCGAAACCGTGAACGCCCTCTATAACCTGCGCGACATTGCATGGCGAATGAGGGACGTTCTGCTCTCCGGCAAGCTGGACGAGCTTGCGGAGCTGATGAACCAGAATTGGGAGCATCAGAAGAAGTTGGATGCGTCCATAACGAATGACCAGATTGAGGAGCTGTTCAGGGAGGCCTTCAGGCACGGAGCCGTAAGCGGAAAGGCATGCGGCGCCGGCGGAGGAGGATGCGTGCTCTTCCTCACGAAACAAAATCGCCTTGAGAACGTACGAGAAGTGGTAGAGCAACTTGGCAGCCGCGTCATCCCCTTTAGGTTTGAGTTCACCGGCCTTCAGATCACAAACTCTGTGGGATGATCGCGGGTCCTGCGCCTTGTGCTCGATTCACACGCATAATCGAGCATTGTCTCTTCGGCAGGTGGTGCCACATGCAACGATTGCTGCTCGTGCTTGCACTTCTAGTCCTGCTGAGCGGCGTTCTGGGCTGCGGCGCACACCGTCGCTATACCATAGAAACCGGCGCGAACGGATCACTGGCAGGCGTGAGGACCATCCCCAGAGACGGAGATTACGACATACCCGTTGACACATGGATACGGGTCTACTGGCCTGTCGGCTCGGAGCCGCCTCCCGAGTTCACCTTCGTACTGCGCAATGGAAGCGACACCAGGGTGCTGACCTACCTGCACGACAGCGACCAGAAATACGAGTGGTGGTTTGAGCCATACGAGGACTTGGATCGGTACACCAGGTACAAGATGGAGATCAAGGCAGGAGAGGAGAGGGTAGTCTCGTATTTCTGGACTGAAGAAGAGGATACACGCGCTCCCTCGTCGAACATTCCGCCGGGCGCCGGCCCGCGAATCACCGAACCCCTGGACGAACACACGGTGCGAACGGCGCAGTAGACCCGATGAATCCAGAATTCCCCAGGCGGTGACCGATAGCCAGACATGTTCTTCCTTATGCCCTACGGGAACGACAGGCCGAGCTCCCGATTCCCGGCTGTCACCTACGCCCTGATAGCCGCGAATCTGCTCGTGTACGTATGGATGCGCGTGCCTCCATTCGACCACGAGGCGGCGCTGCGCAGCATGGGTCTCATCGCCGCTCATCCCTCGGTGAGCAGCATTCTCACTTCGATGTTCCTTCATGCGGACCTGCTTCACCTCGCGTGGAACATGCTGTTCTTGTGGCTGTTCGGCCCGAGCGTGGAGGACGTGCTGGGCCGCTTGGAATACGGAATCTTCTATTTCGGGAGCGGGTTCGCCGCAGCCCTCCTGCATGTCGTCGTGGCGGAGGGATTTACCCCCTTGGCTGCGGACGTCCCGATGGCTGGCGCCTCAGGGGCCATCGCCGGCATACTGGGTATTTTCGCGATACGTTTCTACAAGACGAAGATCCGCGCCCTGTACATCGTGCTCTTTCTCATGTTCATCGGCTGGGGCAGGTTTATCATACCGGCGTGGTTCGCCCTCTTGCCCCTGTTTATTCTCACCCTCCGGGGAAGGTACACAGTCCCCGCGTGGATCGGGCTGGGAATCTGGTTCGTTCAGCAACTTGTCATGGGACTGCTGGGCATTGTCAACCCGCAGTCGGGAGGTGTGGCTTATTGGTCGCACATCGGCGGGATGCTGTTCGGCATGGCTCTGGCCTACGCGCTCCGCATGGGCCTGGAGGGAACCAGAGAATACCTGATGTCCGACGCCAAGGCCAATATTGCACAAGGCACGACTCTGGGCGCCATAGAGAGCCTGCTGTCGCTCCTGGAACGCGACCCGGAGAGCGCGGATGTCCATCGAGCGCTGGCTGGAACGTACACCATACAGCAGAACTCAGAGCGGGCCATCGCCCACTATTTGAAAAGCATCGAGCTCTACCTCCGGAAGGGCGAACGCGCAAGAGCGATTGAGGGCTTCTGCCAATTGAAGCAGCATTACCCGAACGCCCGGCTGTCTCTCAGGTCGGCGTATCAGGTCGCCAGGTGTCTAGTAGAAACAAACAATCACTTGCCCGCGCTGCTTATGCTGGAGGGTATAGCCGATACGTATCCGGCCACACCGGAGGCGGAGATGGCATTGATGATGTCGGGCGACATATACCTGAACGTGCTCGGCCACCCCCAGGGCGCGGTCAAATGCTACGAGCGATTCCTCCGCGAGTACCCGCAGAGCTCATACCGCGCGATGGTCGAGAAAGCGCTCGCCGACGCCCGCGCCAGGCAGGCCGGCGACGCCGGACGCTAGATGCTGGATACGTAGCAAGCAAGGTGAAGGTTTCAAGTTCCAAGCTTCAGGTTGCATGCTGACGGCTAGCTGCTGGATGCTGGATGCTGGATGGAGAGGCCGGCGCTAAGGCAGCAGCTTGATCGCCTCCACACAGGCTTTGAGCTGGTCCACAGATTCCACGTACCGGAGTTCGTCCGCCCGGACAGCCGATGCCAGGCCCGCGTCAACCTTGTCAAGCTCAGCGATGTACTCCGAGGCCGCCTCCGATTCGCTCTTGTACTCGTCCACCGATCTGATGCGCTCCTCGGCCTTGGGGTGCGTCCGCATCCAGCTGGCGATCTTCGGACTGTTCGCGAGTTCCATGTCCTGGAGCTTGCCAAGCAGCGTAGACATGGCTTCGGGATCGTAGGATGTCCGGCGGGCGTATATGTAGCCGCCCCGGTCTGCCTCGCTCTCATAGCGCCTGTCGTACCCGCGAAGGACCAGCTCCCGCACGAAGTCGGCGAGAATGCTGAGGTTCTGCCCTGATAGAATACTCACGAGTATGCCTAAGGTGGCAGCCTTCTGCGCGCGCCTGTACTGCCTGAGGCCGTGCTCCTGCTCCACGTGGGCAATCTCGTGGCTGAGTACGGCAGCCAGCTCGTCATCCGACTCGATCGTATCAAGCATCCCGGTCGTCACGTAGATGTAACCGGCAGGCGCGGCAAAAGCGTTTATCTCGTCGGAGTTCAGGGCTGTGAAGACGTAGTTGCGCTTGGTGAAGTGATTGTCGGCGAGCACACGGCGGCCGACCTTCTCAAGCCTGGCGTGCTGCTCCGGATCGCTGGATACGCGGTAGTAATACTCGACGAAGCCGGCCACCTCCGCGCCGAGCATAGCCTCCGTGCTGTCGGGCTTGATGCGCTTCCGCGTCTCAGGATAGCAGATCAGGCAGGGCTTGTAGCCCGCTTCCCGCGCCTCGGCGTGCGACATAATCTCCACAGGTACCGACTTCGCAGGGAGATGGTGGCAGCTCGGCGAATGGAACAGACGGCTCTGCGTATTGCAGACGACATTGTCGTCCTTGGGTGCAGGCGTAGCGGAGGCCTGCATGCCCGGCACCGCCCGCTGGAGCTCCTCGATGATCCGCCCTGCCGCAGCCTGCAGGAAGTCCTTCCGCTCGGCCCCGCCCCTGAAATCTACCGAGCCGATGTCCAGCTCCTCGCACGCGCCATTCCGGAAATCGTAGAAGGTGAGATCGGCGCTCACATAGTAGCTCTTGCCCGATTTCCCGAAGAGGTCAATCCGGGTTATCAGGAGGCCGTCCGCCTGGATGTTCCGACGCACGCGGTCACTCCTCGGGATCAGCTCAGGGAACGCGAGCAGCCGCTTCATGCTATCTCCCTTGAGTGCGGACCTCGCCGCGGGAGACAGCGCCGACGGGAGGTCCAGGACGCCGGCCTTCGCCATCTCGGGAAGTCGCGCAGCGAATGCTTTGTCCAGATCGTCGGGCGCCTTCTTGTCATCTAGGTCATCCGACCTCGTGAAGATGGCGACGACAGACGTGAGTGGCTTCGGCGAGGACGCATCGTCCGCGGAGACGCGATATGGAACAAGGATGAGCGCTGCAAGAAACAGCACAAGGGTCACGCGGGCAGGCTTCGTCATCGGGGAAATCCTTCCGATTTCGAGAGATTGCCGGTGCTATCGCCATGCGCCATTATAGTCGCGCCGATGGGGAGTGTCAATGCAAGATGAGCCACTCAAGCGCGGGTGCTACCCCACCTCAGACGGAAGTGGAGTACCCCTCTCCCAGATTTGGGAGAGGGGTATGGGCTGAGGGCAAGGCTTTATCCGGCCGCGTTACCGGCTGAGGACGGTTATCGTATCCGAGCCGTGGATTGCCTCTCCGCTGTTCAGGCGTCCGGATAGGGAAACGCTCGTGTCGCCGGGAGCAATCCCGCTCTCACTGCATAAGAAGTGGAGCAGCAGGTCAATCAGGCCGTCCCGGTTGACATCCTCCCAGTGCCCTCTGCCGTGGACCTCAACAGCCCTTCCAGGCCCGAAGACGACGCTCGTCGGGGCGATCCACCGGGCATCGAAGGTCGAATCGCTGAGGATTGCCACCAGTATCAGCCTGTTCCGCAAGCGGATGATATTCGCGCTATCTCCCGGCGCGACATCAATCGTCACTGGAATCGGCTGGTACTCGTATGCGCCGATATCTGTGATCGCCAATCCATCGCCGTTTCCGTCGGCCGGCCTGGGATTGCCGTCCAGGTCGGTGGATGGAGCGCCCTCGTTCGTCCCGGCATCTATGCACGGCGAATCGAACCGCAGATGGTAGTCGCCGTTCTCCTTGTCCACGAACAGCGGGTCATCGGGGATGTCTCCCGCCCCTTTGGAGATCCCCGAGTAGTCGTAGCCGCCCGGGTTATGTACGCAGTTGTTCCGGAGAGCAGGTGCGCCATCAAAGTTGTATATCCCCGACCAGTTGAACGCGACGACGTTGTTTGATATCGCAGGCGAGGAATGGTCGCAATAGATGCCCGTGCCGCTGTTCCCGGTGATCGTGTTATTTGATATCTTGGTGGGCGAAGACCAGCCGCAATAAATGCCGCCGCCGTAAATTGCGCCGTTCCCGGTGATGATATTGTTTGATATTGCAGCGGAAGAACCGGCGCAGAAAATGCCGCCGCCCTGGTAAGCGCTGTTTCCCGTGATCGTGTTGTTTGATATCACAGGCGAAGAGGAGTCGCAGTACACGCCACCGCCGTATTGTGCGTTGCCGTTGCGAATGGTGAACCCATCTATCCCGCCCGCACGATAGCCAGCATTCGGCGTGACCACGCTCCCAGCAGCAGAGCCATCCAGCACCGTCAAATTCGATACCCAGTTCCGCTCGTCCCTGGAGTTCTCCGTGCCGGCAAATCCGCCATACACATAAGCATACAAGCGCAGCGTTACGCATTCGTTGTACGTTGCAGCCGCCACCCATACCTCGCCGCCGGCCGCTGACGCAGCATCTATCCCTGCCTGCACAGTCTGCTTCGCCGACGCCCAGCTCAAGCCATCGTTTGCGTCATTGCCGGAAGTGCTCACCCGTATGATGACATAAGGTCCCGCCTGCCACTGCTCGCCGTAGGACTCGTCCGCGCCTATATCCACATGTGCTCCGTTGATCCGGCCCTGGCCGTCCATGTCAAGCCAGCCGGGCTGGACTACGCTGTCGTAGCCTGCGTCAATACACGGCGAGTCGGGCTGGATATGCGCGTTCCCATACTCCACGCTGCAGAGCTTGGGATCTACCTGAATATCTCCCGCCCCTGGGGATATCCCTGAGTAGTTCAAGCCATCTGGATTGTATACGCAGTTGTTCCGGAGAACAGGTGCGCCTGAATATCCGTATATCCCCGAGGAGTTGAAGACGACCACGTTGTTTGATATTGCAGGCGAAGACCGGCCGCAACAAATGCCGCCGCCCTGGCAAGCGCTGTTTCCCGTGATCGCGTTGTTTGAAATCGCAGGCGAAGAGTAGTAGAAGCAACAAATGCCGCCGCCCTGGCAAGCGCTGTTTCCCGTGATCGCGTTGTTGGAGATTGCAGGCGAAGAATGCGAGCAGTAAATGCCGCCGCCCCACCCCGCGCTGTTTCCAGTGATCGTGTTGTTCGATATCGCAGGCGAAGAATAGTAGCAATAGATGCCGCCGCCGGAGGTCGCTCTCCCGTTGCGAATCGTGAACCCGTCAATTGCGCCCGTCGTCACGTTCGAGGCCGTCACCACGCTGCCGGACTGCTGGCGGTCTATCACGGTCTCGTTCGAGCGGAAATCCCTCTGCCCGCGCTCGGTCTCAGTGCCGGCAAAGCCCCCGTAGACCGACACGCCGTCCTTGAGAATTATCCGCTCAAGGTAGGTCCCTCGCGCGACCCAGACCTCTTCGTTGCCCACGTCCGCGTCGTTGATGCCCTGCTGGATCGTGTGGTAGGCGGTCGCCCAGGAGTTGCCGTGCTGCGGGCCGGGCGAGTCCCACTTTACGTAGACCGTGCCTGCCGCCGCACTTGATGAAACGACCAGAAGTAGAACGAATGCGTAAACCACCATAGGAAAACTGCGGGTTCGAAGAAGCTTCACTGCTGATCCCTCCTGCCCTGAATTTGTGCGTGGACTACTAAAACTGCGGACTCTTCGGGGGGTTTGTCTCCCTGCCGACGGCCGTCGGAGATTGAGTCACGGTCGGCTATCGGCAGCCGGCTCTAACTAGCAGACGAATAGCTTGGATAAATTGTTCCCGAGCCTGGGTGCGAGTGACCTCTTGAAGGGCAGATTGGTGACACTGGCGAAACTAACCCTGAGGTTACCCGTTTACAATAACGAGTGAGCGGAAGGGGTCACAATGCTGATCGGCAGCGCACTGCAAGCGATATTGTCGGCGTTTATGGTAAACGTTCTGCTGAAAATCGTCATTGCCGGTGTAGTCGCACCGATTATCATTTGCACGTCCGTCTATCCCAAACCTACGGCGAAAGCAGTCCTTCAAGCGACGCTGATGATAGCCGTTGGCGGATCCCTCGCCTTCCAGCTCCTGGTGCGGTTTCCCGGCGGGCTAGTCGGCATTCTCGTAGGGCTCGTGGCATTTTGGTTTGTGACTTCGCTAACACTGGATCACTGTTTCGACGTGGACTTCGATAAGTCGTATTCGTTCACCGGGACGATTGTGGTGGCTACAGCTCTCATCTGGCTGGTCGTCGGGGCTGTGATCTATATCCTAGGGGCGGTTAAGTAACTGCTCTCCGGCGCCTCTCACTCCGAGCTTTCTTCGGTTACCAGCGCGGAGCAGCCCTCCGAGGAGAGGTCATCCGCAACCCCTTGGGCGTCCTCGCGCGTCTTGTATTCTCCGACTTCCACCCGGTAGACGGTGTGGTCCTCCATCTGCACCGATTTCATCTCGGGCTTGTAGCCGCGGGACTTCAGGTCGGCGGCGAGGGTTTCCGCATTTGCCTTATTGGCGAATGTTCCCGCCTGCACTCCGAAAACGCGCTTTTGGGAGGACGTGGAAGCCGGGCGACTTCCGCCTTCGGTGGACGCCCTGGGGCGCTCCACACCACCTTCGGACGAGGGCCTCTTGGCCTTGCCGGTCCGCTCCGGCTCGGCCGTGGACGTCTTGGGACGCCTGCCTGTATCATTCGGTCCCAGCTTCACCGTCAGGCTGCTTTCATCTTGGCGTATATCGTCCGTAGCAGCGCCGTGGCCCTCGCCTCGCTCCGTGATTTCCAGATCCAGAATTGTCCCTTCCTTGGGTTCCTCAGGAGCGGGAGCCTCCCGATGCGGTCGAGCGGGCGGACTGAACGTCGGGGACGGCCTGGCCTCGGGCTGAGGGACGAAACGCGATCTGAGCATGGGTCCAAGGCAGAATGTGCCCAGGCAGAAAAACAGCCCCGCTAGGACCACGAAGCCGACGACGCCGAGGGCCGTCATGCGCTTATCCAAGTTCCGATCGTTTGGGGCAGGCTGTGTGGATCGCTTCTCCATTTCATATCCCTACAGTCATTCTCAGTGTACGCTGCAGCAGCGGTAATGTCAATCGCCGTTCGGGAGATCATGCTCATCTATTAGTACGTCCCCACCTCGGCGGTTGTTCCAATGCAGGGCATGCGCGAGCGCTCCAGCCGCCTGTCCGCTGGGACGGGAAAGGAATCCTGCAACCTCGTGCCGAATCGCAAATCGGGAGATACGGGCAACATATCCCAACGCCGGAGGAACTTCAGATGCAGCGAATGGACATAGGCCGCGCTTTTGAACCTGCGTTCAGGTACATGGCCGATATGCTGTTTCGACCGTTCATGCTGCGCATGTGGCTCGCCCTCGGTTTCACGTTCACGGTGGGATATGGGCTATCATCGAGCACTGCCACGCCGAACCCGGCCAGGTTTTGGAGGTGGAACAGAACAGAAGGGCTTTGGTGGGCAGGCAGGATGGCATCCTGGTTGGCGCACTACTGGCCGCTGCTGCTCACGGGCTTGCTGGCCCTGGTGGCTATTGGACTAGTCTTCGTGTGGCTTTCGTCGGTTTTCCAGTTCGTGTACATTGACAACATCACGCGCAAGTCCGGCGCGGTCGCGGAGCCGTTCGCCAGACTTATGCGGCTCGGTGGCTTGTACTTCCTCTGGCGGATGGCCTTTGGAGCCGTAGTACTCGTTGCTGTGGGAATACTTGCTGGACTGCCCTTGTTGGTGGTCTTTGTCCCGGCCACAAGTGTAGCAACTAAAGTAGCGGCCGCTGTGTGGGCGGGGATGATAGGCATACTGCTGAGCATACTAGCGGCGATCATACAGATTCTGGCCAAGGACTTCTTGGTTCCGGCGATGTACGTGCGGCAGGCTGGAGTCATCGAGGGCTGGCGCACGGTATTGCCCGCCCTGACGGCCAATGTGGGCCAGACGCTGCTTTACCTACTGATGCTGGCCGCTCTGGGGATCGGCATCACTGCAGTCGGCCTAATCGCTGCCCTCGTCCTGCTGGTGGCGCTCGCTATTCCGGTCGGGCTTCTGGCGCTGCTAGGCTATGTGGCAGGCCAGGCCGCGCATCTGACGTGGTCGCCGCCGGTAATCGGCATGGCGGGCGCATTGGGTCTCATCGTACTCCTGGGTTACACGTACCTCTTCCAGTGCGTGATGCAGCCGGCATACGTTTTCCGGCGATGCTTCTCCCTCGTTGTACTGGGGCAGGCCGACCCGTCATTGGCGACCATACCGCTGGAGACTCCGCCAACGACGCCTCCGGAGCAGGCGTGATCCCCAAGCGACTATTGCCTCATCACCGGCAATGCAGTATACTATTACTGTCGCATGCGTATTCGGCCGCTCAGATAAGGGTATCGGTATGCTGTCAAGGGTAGGCAGAGTCGCGCTCTCAACCATCATGCTCGCAGCAGTTGTGCTCGGTTCGGCAACGTTGTCGCACCGCTCATTCGCGGGCAAGGAAGGCATGGCTCCCCACAAGCTGACAATACTCTTCACCGGCGATGACTGGGGACAGGTAAAGCCTTGTGGGTGACACGGCCGAGAGGGCCTCGGCGGGGTCCCAAGGCGCGCAACCTACATAAAGAACATCCGCGCGGGGGAAGGCGACGTGCTTCTCCTGGAGGTCGGTGATGCAGCGGCCAGCAACCCAGACCTCGCGAATATGAAGGCGGATTTCTACTCCAAAGCCCTCGCGTACCTGGGCTACGACGTCGTCGGGATGGGCGAGTGGGAGGTTCGATTCATCAAGGAAAGCGGCAGAGCCATGCCATATGGCGACTCCATCCCGATGATCTGCGCCAACGTGGTTGACTCCTCCACAGGCAAACCGCTCGCGCCGAAGCCATATATTGTGAAGAAGACCCCATCCGGGCTGAAGGTTGGGATCATCTCAGTGGTAGGGCAGACGTTGGTTATGCCGGAAGTTCAGAAGAATTTGGCGATACGCATAATTCCGCCCGCCGAGGTGCTTCGCCAGTATGTCGGCGAACTTCGGGAGAAATGCGATCTCGTGGTACTACTGAGCCACACGCAGCGCGAGGCTGCCAGGCAGCTAGCGATGGAAGTTCCAGGCTTCGATATAGTGCTGGGCGGCCATTTCTCATACCAGGCTGTGGACACTCCGGAGCGGCTCGGAGAAGCCATATTCATGCACACCAAATTGGGCGGGACCCACGTGGGCAAGCTGGCGCTGGACATCAATGCCGACCGCAAGATTGCCTCTTTCGCAGGTGAATATGCGCCAATGAGCAAGGAAATCGAGGGCGATCCGGAGATGACGAAGCTGGTTGCCCAGCTCGATGCGGACATAGCACAATACTTCAGTCGTCCGCCCACGGAGCGCGCTCCGGCTCTGCCTCCGCAGCCCGATCAGCGCAGGGAGCCTCAGCCATTCGTTTCCGCGCTGAAATGCCGCGAGTGCCATGTGGAAGAATATGACTCGTGGTCTCGCACAGCCCACGCGAAGGCATTCGCGAGCGTGACGAAGGATAACTGCGCGAACAACCCGGAATGTCTGAGCTGCCATGCTACCGGATTCAAGCCAAAGGGGGGCTTCAAGCCACCGGTCGCAACCGTGCAGCTCGAAGGGGTGCAGTGTGAGGCGTGCCATGGTCCCGGCGTGGCGCATGTCCGGAGGCCGGGAAAAGGCTACGGAGCGGTGCTCCAATCGAGCTGTACCCAATGCCACAGCCCGGCGAAAAGCCCGGATTTCAACTTCAAAGCTTACAAGAGCCGGATCGCTCACTCGAAGCAGAAAACCGGCAGCCGGTCATCGGCAACTGGGAAGGATTAGGCTGGACATCGGCACATGCACTGTCACAGCGGGCGGTCGAAACCATCCGGCGGGCGCCAACGTCTCTATCTAGGGGACAACGATCTTCTCAGGACGCTGATGGCCCGATTCCGGCGGAGAAGTGGAGGAGCAGACTAGATGCGCTGCGGTATGTTGGAAAAAAGCAGGATAAGCGGCCTCCGTTCGCGGGCATTGCGGCTGCTGGCCGTGATGCTCCTTGCCGGAAGCCTTCTCGCACGGCCCCTGCCTCCCGTTTATGGCGCGGACGACCTGGACGAGGAAGTCAAGATCGGCAGGGAAGCCGCCGAGCAAGTAGCCAAGGAAAGCAAGTTCACCGACAATGCTGCGCTCGCCCAGCGGGTAGAGGCTATCGGCAGCGCCATAGCCAAGGTTGCAGTCGAGAGGGAAGTGCCGGCAGCATACGGCAAGTCCACGCTGGCGAAGTTCAACTACTCATTCAAGGTCATCGAGGATAAGGACGTTAACGCATTCGCCCTGCCGGGAGGGTTCATCTACGTAAACACGGGCCTGTTCAACTTCGTGCATTCGGATGACGAGCTGGCCGGCGTGATTGCGCACGAGATTGCGCACGTTGCCCACCATCACGCGATGCACTTCCTGAAAGTGCAGCAAAGGCAGATGCTCGGACTCGCGGTGGCAGTACTAGTTGGAGCGGCGGCGGGCGCGAGCGGCGAGGATCTGGGGGGAATCGCCTACTTAGCCAACCTCATCAACATCGCCAGGCTGAGCGACTACGGCATGGACGCGGAGTTCGACGCAGATCGGACCGCGGTCGCATATCTCGCCGAGACGAAGTACAACCCGGTGGGCATACTGACCTTGATGGAACGGCTGGCGCGCGAAGAGCTCCGAAAGCCGGAAGTCAACCTGGGAATCCTGGCCACGCATCCGCCATCCTACAAGCGGGCGCCCAAAGTGCTCGACGAGCTCAACAAGCGGGCTATTCCCATCAATCGCCGCCTAGTCACCAAGTACCTGGCGGTCGAGATCAAGCCGATCGAGAACTCGCAGGCTTACTCAGTCTGGATAGCCGACACCGAGGTAATCCGGCTCGCAGACGCCGATGGAGAGAGAGCCGCCGCCAGAGCCGAGCGCGTCGCCAAGAAGCTCGGCAGCCTGCTCCTGGCTGGCGCCCGTTTTCACGACGTCAAGGTAGGCGGCGGCGGACAGTACGTAGTCGTGATGAATGAAGTGCTCGTTTCCCCCACGCCTGAGGATGCCAAGTTGGCGGGCACGTCAGTCAATGAGGTCGTGACGTCTGCGGCAAACGCCATCAAGAAGGCCCTCCTGAAAGAGCGCCTGGGCTAGACGAACTGACAACCCGCAATCCACTTCTTGATGTGCAGGAAGGTTCTCCCATCGCCCGAACGCCTCCGTTACTTACCTCCAGACACGCCGATTCCGTGCATGGCTCCGTGTGTCTGCCGGGTATAGACTTATGCCGGTAGCTGCGCAGGAGGAGACCACCAGCATGGATCGAGATCAAGCGAGAAAACTGATCGCCAGGGTATTCGACCGGGCCGCGGACGATGTAGGCACGGAGCGCCTGATATCGATGAGGAATGAAGTCGAGGCGCGGATGAAGGCCGCGCGCATGAAGGGCCTGTACAGCAAAGTGGCGGAAGCCCTCGATACGGAGATTGAGGCGCGCCGAGCTGAAGAGAAGCAGCGCGCGGCAGCCCTCGAACACGGCTAGAAGCCGGACCGCCAGGCATCGTAGGCGCGGTCATCCTCTTTCTGGCGACTGGACCCCGCGGTCAGGCGTGCTTGTGGAGCGCGTCTGGGACTGACAAGCCTGTCTCCCACGCAGTTGTGCGGCCGTCCTCTCTGCCCAGGAGCTCTGGAGGATTTCACCCGTCAGCGGTCGAACTGCTACCTTGCCCAAGACCTGATGGGTCCCCAATCCAATTTGAAGCTGCAGGTAGAGAGGGTGATCCCGCGTGAACAGGATTCTTTCTGGCACATCCGTGCTCCTCGTCATGCTTGCCATTTTGATTTTGAGCGGTTGCGGCAAGAAGGTCGCAGAGAAGGGCAAGATAGAGGTCGAGGTTGCCGTCTTCGAGGGCGGCTATGGCCTGGATTTCTTCCAGTATGCCGCTCGTGAGTATGAGAAGACCCATCCCAATGTGAAGATCAACGTCTGGGGCAATCCCAGGATTTGGGAGCAGCTCCGCCCTAGGTTCGTCGCGGGCGATCTGCCTGATCTCACATGGCCGGGCTGGGGAATGGACTACTGGGCGCTGGTGGCAGAGGGCAAGGTCATGGAGATGGACCGCTACCTTGAGCAGAAGGCTTATGGCCGGGACAAGAAGTGGAAGGACAC
>Ga0307379_10003631_pt1 | contig 22324 bp, 18 predicted proteins | sample UN2MG_FD_202237 | JGI IMG/M metagenome (GOLD analysis project Ga0307379, IMG submission 202237) | Soil microbial communities from Risofladan, Vaasa, Finland - UN-2 | ecosystem: Environmental > Terrestrial > Soil > Coastal area > Acid sulfate soil | place: Finland: Risofladan, Vaasa | collected... | reverse complement strand
CTGGGCTGGACCCGCTGCCTCGAAAACCGCACTCCCTCGAACTGGGAGCTAGAGACATACGTCCCGGGCGAGGTGCCCACCGTCTTCTTTGCCCAGACCTTCTGCCCCAAGAACATCATCGCGCAGCAGCTCGCGCGGGAGCGCGATGGCCTCCATGTGGACGTGGACGCCGTCCTCTCCCAGCCCGTGAGGGCGAAGATCGAGGCTTTTCTCCACTTCAGGAACGTGCGGAACTGATGGCCCTCCTCGGAGACTTCGGTACAACCTGGACCAAGCTGCTCGACACGGAGACCGGCCAGCGCTGGGTGCTCCCGACCCGAGAGGCCGCTGCCCGGGGACGGCGCGCCGACATCGCCACCGGCCACAACGCTCGGCGGTGGGCCCCCAGGCATATCAACGAGCTAATCGCTCTCGCCCAGGGCGGCCAGCGCCTCATCGACGAGTCCGAGTTCCTCCTGCTCGACGTCGGATCCCGAGATATCAAGTACGTCCGCATGCGAGACGGAGAGCTCCTGGGCATGGACTGGACCGCCACCTGCGGCGCACTCACCGGGTTCACCTTGGAGCTCCTCGGCAGCTACTACGGCATCGACTACAGCCGGGTCCCGCCCACCGACAAGTCCGTGCCGGTGACCTGCGGCATCCTCGGCATGGAGCAGCTGTTCGACCTCGTCTCCCGGGGCGTCTCGGAAACGGAAGCCGTGGCCCGCTTCGCACGCGGTATCGCGATGAATGCCTACCGCTTCATCGGCGAGCCCGAGCAGTTCTATCTGTCAGGGGGGATGTGCGAGAACCGGCTCTTCCAACGCAGCTTCCCCGACCGGGCGGAGGTGCGCCCCCTCGGGCGCTTCGTCCTCGTCGAGGGCCTCCTCCCCGAGCTGCAGGGAGCCAGTCCCCAATCAGCACCTGCCGCGGAGGACATATCCGATGGAACGTAACGGGGCCAGGAGCCTGATGACCGCCCGCTGGATAGTGACGATGATGTACATCGGGCCGTTGGTGGTGTTCCCATTCGTTGGGCGAGCCGTCAAATCGCCGATCTCGGTCGATCCCCAGGCCCTGAGGATGCTGGCGATCATCCTGGCCGTCGTCGGCCTGACGGACTACGGCCTTTCCCTCTTCCTCGAGCGATGGCTCCTGGCGAGGGCCCGCTCCGGCTCTAAGGCGGGGGCCGACCCCGTTGTTACCGCCGCCCTCACAGTGAGCGCTCTCGGGATCAGCCTGGCGGCCTACGGGCTCGTGCTGACATTGCTCGGCGCCCCGCGGTGGGGCGCCATGTTCTACGTCGGCTGCGCCCTCCACGGCTTCCACCTCATGCTCAGATGGCCCGGCTATTCCCGCGCGGCCGAACGCGCTCCCTACTCATAGACTCAGAAAAGAGAAGAGGAGGTATGGATCATGGCAATCGATGTCCACGTACACACGAGAGGTGGCGAGAAGGGCAAGGCAATCCTGAAGGCGATGGACGAGGTGGGGCTGGAGCGCGTCGTCCTGTTCGGCGTTCCTCCCCATCGCCGCGAAGGTGACATCCCGAAGGACGCGCACAAGCAGTCCATAGATGAGATCGCGGGTGTCGTCGCGGCCGACAGCGACCGGCTCATCGGCTTCGCCTGGATCGAGCCGACCCTGTCAGATGCAGTCGAGGGGATAGACTACGCCCTCGGTGAGAAAAGCCTCCGCGGCATCAAGATGATCCCGAACAAGTGGTATCCCGCGGACGAACGAGCTCAGGCCTGCTTCGGGAAGATCGAGGAACACGGCAAGCCCATGCTCTTCCACACCGGCATCCTTTGGGGGCGGAGCGACACCTCCCAGTACTGCCGTCCCGCTTTCTTTGAGATCATGCTGCACTATCCGGGGATCAGGTTTGCGATGGCGCACATGAGCTGGCCGTGGACCGATGAGTGCATGGCGGTCAACGGGAAGTTCAAGGAAAACCAGGAGGGGGAGTGGACCAGCTATGTCGACATCACCAGCGGCGCCCCCCGCATCTGGAAGGTGGACGCTCTCCGCAAAGCGCTCGCCTACCTGGGCGACACACACCTCATCTACGGGAGCGACTGCCGCCTCCCCGAGGGCGCCGACTATGCTGCCCTGCGCCTCCGGGAAGACGAGGAAATGCTCCGCGAGGCGGGGGCCTCCAGCGAGACTGTCGAGCGCATCCTCACGAGCAACACCCTCCGCTGGCTCGGCATCGGCTGACTTCATTCGCACCCCATCCGGAACAGGAAGGGCAGGAGCGGCGCTCCTGCCCTCTCTCTTGCCGCCGGCGCGTTCTCCCTACTCCCCCTTCACCCGCTTCACGTGGGTCACCAGCTTCGCCCCCAACATCCGGCACGCCGTCAGCTCCTCCTCGCTCGGCTCCTGCACCGCCACCGCCCCATAGTGCGCCGTCACCCCCGGCGCGCTGTAGTCGGTGATGCCAAACACCAGCATCCCATAGTTGATCAGCACCGAGAGGATGGAAAGGCACGTCATCTCACTGCCCCCACCCATCCCTCCCGCCGTGCTGAAGGCACACCCGACCTTATCCTCCACCTTTCCCCAGACACAGGTCGACTCGTCGAAAAACCTCTTCAGCTTCCAGCTTAGACCCCCACACCACGTCGGTGAACCCACTGCAATGCCATCGTGCTCGAACAGATCCGCCGCCTGGGCCTCATCCACGCGTTTCAGCGTCACGTCGACACCCGGCATGGACTTCGCACCCTCGGTCACCGCCTCCGCCATCGCCCGCGTATTCCCTGTCTGAGTATCGTAGAGCACGAGTATCTTGACCATCGACCTCTCCCGCCGAGCCTGAATTGCCCAACACGCCGCCCCGTCCTTCGTCTTCGAAGACCGCGGCCTGGCTCCTGCCGAAACCGGCAGGCAAAGCACGGGGTCAGACGGAACGTGAAGAGCACAAACCGTACCGATGGAGATGCAAGACAGATGACTTCGCGCGAACGCGTGGCAGCATCCCTGCGCCACCAGCAGCCCGACCGAGTTGCCATCCACGAATCCTTCTGGGAGGCAACCGCCAACGCCTGGCACGAGGGCGACCTCCCCGAGGGCCTGTTCCCCGACGACTACTTCCAGACCGAGATCCGGCTGATCGCCCTCGACAACTCCTTTGGCCTCCCCTACCAGGAAGTGGAGCGGACCGGCGAGCACATCACGGTCCGCGACGAGTGGGGCATACTCAAGCGTGACTGGGTCGATCACCGATCGACCCCCGAGCTCCTCGAGTTCCCCATCGAGTCCCGCTCCGGGTGGGAGGAGCTCAAAGCTCGACTCACCCCCGACCCCGCTCGCGTCGATTGGGATGCTGTCCGCAAGCAGCACGCGCAGTGGCGTGAACAAGGCAAGTTCATCGGCCTCGCGGCTATCCCCGGCTACGAGGCCACTTGGCGGAAGATCGGCCCGGTAGCTTTGCTCGTTGCCATCGTCGACGACCCCGACTGGGTCATCGAGATGTACGACTACGATGCCCAGATGATCCTTGGCATGGCAAAGCTCTACCTCGACCGAGGAATCGACTTCGACGGCCTCTGGCTCTGGGACGACCTCGCCTACAAGAACGGCCCCCTCTTCTCACCCCGCGCCTATCGCGACCAGCTCATGCCGTACCACAAGCAGCTCTGCGACTTCGCTCATGCCCGCGACTGGCCCGTCATCCTCCACTCCTGCGGCAACATCACCAGCCTCGTACCCTACCTCCTCGAGGCCGGCTTCGACTGCCTCCAGGCCCTCGAGGTCAAGGCCGGCGTAGACCTGGGCTCCTTGGTCAACGAATATGGCGCGCACGTCTGCTTCATGGGCGGCGTGGATGCCCGCGCGCTTTTCGCCGACGACGAGGCCGAGATGGAGGGCGAGGTGCTCGCCAAGCTCCGCATCGGTATGGGCAACCCCGGCGGCTACGTGTTCCACTCCGACCACTCCATCCCACCCCAGGTCACCTTCGACCGCTACGCCAAGGTCGTCGATCTCGTCCGCAAGCACGGCCTCTACCGTTAGGCCGACGGCTGGCCGGTGATCGGTCTCGCGATTGTCTCAGGGTGCGATGAGATGTAGTGTCGCCCCGCTTGGTGCGAGACGCGGATGTCACTTGACCTCTTAAGGCTGGTCTGGCCGCGGGGGGATGGGGGGGGAGAGGGCGTTAGGGGGCGGGCAGTTCGAGGCGGGCCAGGTCGAAGGTGAGGTAGATCGCCTCGTCGCCCGGCGAGAAGGAGTAGACCAGGCGTATTTGCCCGTCAGGCAGCCTGATTTCGCCTACAGGGTCTCGGAGGCGGTCCCATTTGCCGGTCATGTCGCGGGCGTTGAGGAGCCACCAGCCAGGGGGGAGGGTGACGGTCAGGTCGGCCGGATCCGGCCGGGAGGGGGCGGCGGTGACGGCGAGGTGGAGGAGGCGGCGCTGGGGGTCGGGATCGGCTTTGACGGTGAGTTCGGCAGCGGCGGCTTTGAGGGTGGTTTTGCCGCCGGCGAGGTCCAGGCGGCCGCCAGCACGCCGGAAGCGCGACACGGCGGACACCTCGGCGAAACGGTAGGCGGAGGAATCGGCGGCACGATCGGCACGGCCGGCACGATTTTCGGCACGGCCGGCAGGCGCGCCGGCAGGCTCGGCAGCCCCTTCGGTGGTGGTATGGCCGTCCGGGGAACGGTCTGCGGCGGCGGGAGCCGGTTGGTCTGACGGCAGCCAGCCGAACCGCGCGGCGAGGGCGAAGTCGGCATCCGGGAAGGGCAGCGGCTCCGCGCGCTGGGGCGCCAGATAGAGAAGGGCGTCGGTGAGTAAGGGGTCGGTATCAAGGTAGACGTGCCCCTTGTTGCGCACCCAGAGCTGGGGCGGCCCGGACCAGTCGCGCACCCAGTAGCCGCGGGGGAGGGCGCGCCACCCGGCGGGGGGCGGGGCGCGCGAGATGATGATGGCGGAGGTGTCGGCGGGCGGCTGCCCGGTGAAGTCGGCGATGGCGACGGGCTGGCCGCGCTGGCGGAGGAGATCGCGGGCGACCCGCGCGGCGTGCTCCGGCGAGTCGGAATGGAGGAGGAGAGCAGGGCCGGACCGACGGAGGAGCTTCTCGGCATCGAAGGAGGGGGCGGGCCCGTCGGTGCGGGTGGGGATGCGCGCCTTCGGCACGAAGGTTAGGCCGTCATCGCTGTGCCGGGTTTCGAAGAGGGCGTGAACGAGTCCCATGAGGACAACGGCCGAGTCCCAGAGCCGGCGCTTCTCGCCGCCCCAGGCCGGGTCGTACATGTCGTGGAACTCCCAGACGCACCCGGTGGCGGAGGCGAAGTCGGGCAGGCGGCGGGCAAGCTCGGGGAGGAAGGTGCAGCCGGGGCAGTCGGCGGCCGCGTAGAGGACGTAGCCGGGGGTGCCACCGCTGATGGTGGCGCTGCGGGGGTGGGTCCGGATTCCCCGCTCGTAGCCGAGGCGGTACCAGCCGGTGATGAGGCCGGCGGCGAGGTAGGGCTCGGTGGCGGGCATGACGCCCAGGACCGCGCCGCGGGCGAGGACGCCGGGGCAGAGGGAGGAGTCCAGCGACCCGTCGGCGCCGCAGCCGACGGCGAACCATTCGGCCTGGTTGATGCGGGGGAGGAAGCTGTTGATGGCGAGGCGGGCGCGGGAGGCGATGCTGTGATAGCGGGCGGAGCGCTCGGCGTCACCCATGCGGGCGGCGAGATCGGCGCCATAGGCGGCGGAGGCGGCGAGGAGCCAGGAGTTGTCGAGCAGGGCGTCGAGCTCGCGGACGGGGGCGGCGAGGAGCCAGGTCTCATCGCCGTTCATGGGCTGGAGGCCGTTGGCGGGGACGGCGGCTTCGTCGAGGCAGCCGCTGACCATGTCCCAGTAGGCGGCGCCGTCCACGCCGGCCATCTGCTCGGCGTCGCGAACCATGAGGACGAGGTAGTGGGGAAGCTCGACGCCGTGGTAGCCGTAGGCGGTGGAGCTTCGGTCCGGGATCTCGTAGTAGGAGGCGATGCCGGATTGGCGCCAGGCGCGATGGAAGAAGTCGAGGTTGAGCGTGCCCTCTGCGGTGCGACCTAACTCCAGGAGGGCGCGCTGAACCCAATAGCTATCGCGAATCCAGGCGCGGTTGTGGGGGTAGCGGAGGGACCCGGTGTGGATGGCCTGGGGGCCGATGTGGGAGCGGACGAGGCAGAGGAGGGAATCGAGCAGGTCGTCGAGGCGGCGGTCGCCGGTCTTCAATGGGAGGGCCGCGCACCAGGCCTCCCAGTCGGCCTTCGTCTGATCGAGGAGGTCGAGCAGGTTGGGCAGGGCGGCGCGGGCCTGGGCGACATGCTCCTTCAGGCGAGCCGTGTCGGCGGCGACCAGGAGCACGGCGGCGGAGGCGCGCTGGCCGGGCTTGAGGCGGCCGAGGGATATGTCGATTCGGTCCTGGCCGGTGCGGAGGGAAGTATCGGAGAGAACCGCGAGCTTATCGCCGAGCTGGTGGGTGTTGGCGTCGATCTCGGTCCACTCGCCGGGGGCCATGAGGTTGAAGGTCAACTGGAGGCGGCGGGAGGCGTCGCCGGTGTTCTCGACGAGGAACCAGCGGCAGAGGAAGTTGTGCTCGGGGGCCATGGGGGCGAAGTCGATGCAGGTGACTTTGAGGTCGTCGCGGGCGCTGTCGGAGACGGCGATGGAGGTGTGGGTGACGCGACGGAGGGTCTGGTCGGGGAAGCCCGCGAGCGGTATCGCATCGCGGGCGGCGGGCTGGCCGAGGCCGCGCCCGCGGAGGCGGAGGGAGACGGTGAGGGGCTTGGCGAGGGGCCGGAGGGTGCGGCTGTCGCCCCAGAAGATATCGAGTGAGGTGAGGTCGTCGGGGTCGGTGCCGATAGCGGCGAAGACGTTGGGGCTGCCGAGGGTGAGGCCGTCGGGGCTGGGCGGGTATTCGGGCTTCTTGCCGGTGTGCTTGAAGGTCTCGAAGCTGGAGAAGGTTTGCTGGTCGAGCCAGGCGGCGAGGGCGTCGGCGTTCTGGCGGCCGACAGGGGAGCGGCCGGCGCAGCCGGGGAGGAGGGCGAGTGCGAGGAGTATTGGCACTATTGGGTTTCGCACATTGAAGTAATGTGCGAAACCCGGTAGCCGGCGTCGTGTGCGTTCTGAGAGCTTCGCCCAGTTACTTCTTTCGGCGAAGCTCCGTAGTTGGATATGACGTGTCATCGGTCCCTTTCGCGTCTTACGGCACGGGGTCGAGAAGAATGTAGCGCGAGGGCGGGGATTCGTCAATGTGCGGATGCGCAGGGGGCTCCGTGCCCGAAGTGTACCAGAACTAATCTGAGGCATCCAGGAGGCCAGGAACCTCGGTTTCGGGATGGCTCTGGCAGAACGTGTTGTGCGCGGCCCAAAGGGCGAAGCGCAAGGGCAGGCGAAGCAAGCTAGGCCCAAGGGGAAATCACCATGGAAGAAGCCGTAGCGTCGCCTGGAGCGCCCTACATGTCTATTATGGGTATTGACAGGTGCTGTATGGTATGATAGGGTAACAGACGTGACGGAGAGAGCGGGATTCGAACCCGCGAGGGAGGTGCTAGCTCCCTACGCCGATTTGGAGTCGCGTGCCTTAGACCACTCGGCCATCTCTCCGCAAGGGATTGGTGGACCCGACGGGAGTTGAACCCGCATCACCACCGGGCCAGAACCGGAGAGCTCTACCATTGAGCTACGGGCCCACCCAGTCCAGGTGGAGCAGGAGGGACTTGCACCCTCGGGCGGCAGGATCTATAGCCCTCGCCCACACTATGTCTGCCCCACGCGTTACCTGATTGTTGGGGACTCGCCATTACCCGATGGCGAGTCCCCACCGTCTATGTGCTCTCCCTTCTGGTCGTCTTGCTCGGCCAGTTTCCACATTCCACTCCTGTCTCCATGCTTCACGACAGCACCCTTGGAGCGGGCGGCGAGTTGACGGATAGACTCCGACGGGTGGTTCCACTCAAGGTCAGGAAGGCGCTCCTGCATCCGCTGGTGGATCTCGGTGTAGTGCAGAGTTCCCCCGGCCTCTTTGAGTACCGCGATGAGAGCATCAAGGGTTCTGCTGCGGCGCACGTTCGCCCGCATAACCGTCTTTCGTATCCTTTCCACAGCTTCGGGCATCGAACCGGAATGCAGCCCGCGGAGCGTATACAGACCGGTGCTCGGGCGGATGATCTCGTCAGGGCCAGAGTCCTGACCGCGGATGAGGCTTCTCATCACCGATCCGGGCGACTTCCATTCGGCACCCAGCTCCTCGGCGATCTCACCTGCCGTCAGGGGGCGGCCTGCTCGCCGCAGAACTTCGGCTATCTGCTCCTGCCTCTTCGGGCCATTCCGCCTCCGTAGCCGCTTCCGTGCGGGCTGGAGCCCGCTAGGTGCTTGACCATCCAACGCGCCAAGCTCACGCAGCGCGCCGCGGACTCGCGCAAGCTGGCCGAGAAGTTCACGCTCAACCCTGCGCAGGGCACCAACTGCGGTTCCAAGATTATCGGGTGCGATGTTCATGGGCACTCTCCTCGCTCGTAGGAGAGTATATAGACCATTTTCTGCGCTGTCAAGGGGTCTGGGGGCGAGAGCCGAGGGATTTGCGGTGTTTTCTTGCGGAAGTCCCTTGGTCTTGCATCGCCCATCCATTGGGCGGTGCTTCGCGGTTCAGCTTATGCAGAGAGTCTGGGGAAGGTTCCGACCTACAGAGGGGCTACTGCGTGAAGTATATTATTGCCTTCGGGAGCGAGCTCCCGAAACAGGGATGGAGACGCGACGGACGCTTTGCGCCCGCTTCCACCCGGACAGCCGGTGTGCTCCCACGGGAGGTGGGGCGGCCCCCACTGGACAGCGTTGGGCGCGCCGCTGTTCGTTAGCGTGTCCCCTTGCGGGCGCAAAGCGGGGGTGGGAAGGAGTCAAGGAGGGCGGAGAGTTGTGCGGGGACAAAGTGGTGGAGCAACCGACCGCTCAATGCGGGCCGCGGTATCGGCGGAGTGAGGCTATAACGCTCCGTATAGGCATACGGACTTGCCTCAATCGGTTCCCCGGAATCCTTTGGGACCGACGGCTTGGCCACATACGGCCTGGTGTACTCCCAGCGCGGGAGTACCGTCGGAGGCAAGCCAATTCCTACTCGGGGTCCTCAGGCTCCACTTCTGAGGTAGTGCCCCCCAGCCCCTGCCTTTCGAAGTCGTCGTAGACCTGCCGCGCGCGTCCCAGATCTCCGCGCCGCACGTAGACTCTGAGCACGATGTCAAGAGGGTTGCTGACCGGAGCCGGCATGGCGGCGAGGTAGTAGGGAGTGTCCCGAATACCTCCGAGTTGCGCTCGCGAGGGGATTCCCTGCGAGCGAAGCCTATCCCGCAACAGGCCCGCCTCGATCTCTCCCTGAACCGTGCAGAGCAGGACTTGCACAAGCTCCCCCTCACGCAATGGCTCAGGCTCCACAGGCAACTGGGCTACAAGGTCGCTTCCGCAGTCGGGACAGCGGCGGATGGTCGATCCGTACTCGGACTTGCACGTGGGACAGAAAGGCATGGTGGTACCCTGACCGGCCTACAGAAGTACGTATACCACTGAATTATATCACATCTCCACCGGTCCCAGACGTGCCGCGAAGCGCCGTTCTCGGCCGAACGGTTGCACCTCGGTCAGCGCTTCCGACGGTCGAAGTGTACCAGAACTAATCTGAGGCATCCAGGAGGCCAGGGACCTCGGTTTCTGGATGGCTTTGGCCCGCTACGAAGACGGGCCTGGGCAGGGACCGGCTTAGAACGTGGCTAACAGTCTGGAGTGCCGCCATCCAAACGAGCGGGCGAGAGGCGAGGACCTGGCATGGCCGCGACCTTCCGAGTGCACATAGACGAATCCGGCGATGAAGGCTTCTCATTCGGAGGGGGAAGCTCCGAGTGGTTCGTCCTGTCGGCGGTGGTCACGCACCGCAACGAGGACCTTGCGGCCGTGAAGGTCGTGGACGCAGTCCGGTCTCAGCTCGGCAAACCGGAGAAGAAGCCCCTGCATTTCAGAGACCTGCGGCATGAGCATCGCCTCGTGCTTGTGGACGCGATCGCGAAGCAGCGCCTGCGCGCAGTGAGTGTGCTCGTGCACAAACCCTCGCTGAACGAGCCGGAGAAGTTTCGCGAGCGGTATCGGCTGTACTTCTACGCGGCCCGGTATCTGCTGGAGCGGGTGTCCTGGTACTGCCGCGACCACCGACACGCCGGGGACGAAGGGGATGGCAGCGCTCAGATCATGTTCTCGAACCGGTCGGGTATGTCATACCAGGAACTGCGCGACTACCTGCGCGTGCTGAAGGAGCAGACCGGCATGTTCGACGTGCGCGTCGACTGGGAGGTGATCCGGGGGAACCAAGTCACCGCGTTGAGCGCAGGCCGGGCGATGGGGCTGCAGATAGCGGACGCCGTAGCGGGCAGCTTCTTCTATGCGGCGCAGTCCAGCCAGTACGGCTTCACCGAAGATCGGTACGCCAGGATGCTGAAGCCCGTGGTCTACCATCATCGGGGGCGGTGGGTCGGGTATGGTGTCAAGCTGTGGCCACGAGAGGTCGAAGCGCGGCTGCCGGCTGATGAACGACTGCGCTGGGTGAAGGAAGCGTACCAAACGAAAGCAGCAGGCTCCGGGTCATAGGATCCCACCCATTACGGGCTGCCGTCCTTGGCGGACGACCTATGAGAAGTCCCGCGCACGCCTGCTATACTGATTATACCTCGTACCGGGGCAGGGTCAATAGGCCCGCAGAAGAATCGTTGGCCGATGACGGACGAGTCTGGCATCTCTAGAAATGCTGTCCGGGCATTCCTGGGGGAATTCCTTTATCTCCGAGTGGGTGCTATCCTGTGCGCGTCAAGGGCCCGTGACACCGGCGTGAGTGGGCCGGTATCGCTCCTTCCGTTCCCGCATGCCGTCGGTACACGCATGCTGTCGCAGCACTCTGGCGAGCGGATGAGTTCTTGCAGACTAGGACAAACCCAGGAGATTCCTACAGGTTTCGGACGGGTCAGGTCATTGTGGGATAGTACGAGCGCGGGGCCCGTGTCCAAGGCGGCCCCGCGCGGCGGGAGGGGCGCGACGGACGCTTTGCGCCTGGACACCATAGACGGTGGCGCGCGGTGCGACGTTGTACGGCCCCTTCATAGACGGAGGCGCGCGGTGCGACGTTGTACGGCCCCTTCATAGACGGAGGCGAGGAAAGATGCTGCTCGGGGTTTCTATCCGATGCGGCCCAGCGCGGCGGGAGGGGCGCGACGGCCGCTTTGCGCCCGCTTCCACCCGGACAGCCGGTGTGCTCCCACGGGGGGTGGGGCGGCACCCACTGGACAGTGTTGGGCGCGCCGCTGTTCGTTAGCGTGTCCCCTTGCGGGCGCAAAGCGGGGGTGGGAAGGAGTCAAGGAGGGCGGATGATCGGGGGCTGCCGCGCCCTGTCAACCCACGCGGGGGAGGTGGGGTTTGGGGAGCCCTTCGTCTACGGATTCTCTTGCATTACGGTTACGACCGTAATGCAAGAGAATCTGCTGTGTGAGCCTCACGCCGTGCTCGGTAGAGTTGCTTGCATTATGGGTGCTCCTAACCATAATGCAAGAAACTTTATAGGCTCAGGGCAAGCTCGCTCCCGAAACAGCGAAACGCCGCAAGTGGATTCGGCTCCTTCATTCGACCCGCCACAGTCTCACGGTCCCGTCCTTGCCGCCGCTGGCCAGGGTCTTGCCGTCGGGGGACACCGCGACAGATAGCACGGCATCAGAGTGTCCACTCAGCACACGGCGCGTTTCGCCCGTTGCCACATCCCACACTCGCACGGTCTTATCGCTGCTCCCGCTCGCCAGGAGTTCCCCGTTGGAGGAGAAAGCGACTGATCTCACAGCACCCTCGTGTCCGGTCAGCTCCCGCTGCAATTCCCCTGTTTCCGGATCCCAGAAGCTGACCTTCCGGTCGTCGTTGCCTGCCGCCAGTGTCTTTCCGTCCGGGGAGAAGACAACCGAGTAAAACTCCCTCCTGCCCCCGCTTCCACTACCCTCCAGAATCCTGATCTTGTGAGTCGACCTATCCATGAGATGGAGGCCCCCTGCGCTCATGCCGATGGCGAGCTTCCTCCCGTCGGGCGAGAAAGCGAGCGACTCAGCCCAGGCAGCCCCGCAGCGCCAGGTGCCCATGGGCATTCCGCCTCTGCTCCACAGATTGAACTGCTCCCATGCCCCGGTGGCCAGCGTATCGCCGCTCTGCGCAACTGCGAGTGATCGACTCACATACAGATCGAGCCTGCTCTCTATCGTCTGCGTTCGCTCACCAGTCTCGACGTTCCAGAAGATGACTCGGTTCTTCCCCACGGCTGCCACGATATTGCCATCCGGCATGAAAGCAACAGACCAAGGGCCGTCGGTGTGTCCTTTGAGCGTCTTCTTGAGCGCTCCTGTCTCACGGTCCCAGATCCGCACTGCGTGGTCCGCCCCCGCGCTTGCCACAGTTCTACCATCTGGTGCAAAGGCGACCGACGCTACCTCGCCGCCATGCCCTGAGAGCGTGCGAATCAGTTCGGGACTCTCCACAGATGGAAGGCGAGATTGGGTGGCGGCCGGAGCTGACATGGTGGCCAGCATGAAGAGTAGGACGAGAACGGCAACTACCAGAGCAGAGGCACGTCCAGTAGTACGGACCAACTGCAGAGCGCGCATAGGAGATCCTCCCCGATGGGTTCTGTCTGCTACGGATTCTCTTGCATTACGGTTACGACCGTAATGCAAGAGAACCTGCTGTGTGAGCCTCACGCGGTGCGCGGTAGAGTTTCTTGCATTATGGGTGCTCCTAACCATAATGCAAGAAACTCTATAGGTGTGCTCGCTTGCGCGGGGGCTGAGGTGGGGGGGCAGGGTAGGTCACCCCTGCCGCGAAGCAGCGCGTCCTATCGATGCTCGGACAAAGAAGTGACGGCCGGCCCGCCTCGTGCGCCCGTCCGCGGCTCTGCTCGCTGGGTTTCGCCATCACTTCTTTGGGCGAAACTCGTTAGACGCTGTGGTCTGGGCCCACTGCCCAGCATGTCGCACCGTCATCCCGGTTCCCCAACGCTCGCGAGAAACCCTTTGGCTAATAAGCAACAGGGGCCACTAGCGCGCCCAGTTGCTCGCGCGGCCAGATCGGCAGGTGCGATACGGTGAATGCGCTTCGAGAAGACCGGTTGAGCCGGTCTGCCGGGTATGCTAGACTGAGCGCGGGCGGGTGCTCGACCGCCCTTTCATGTCGTGCGGGGGAGGTGCAGGCTTGCGTTCGGGGATCGTCCGCTTAGCTGGTGTACGCCTGGGCGTCGTCGTTCCGGCGGCCGTTGTCGCGGCGCTGCTCGCGGGGGTGGCGGTGGCGCGTCCGTGGGCGGACTCGAAGCTGCGAGCGACGATTTCGCTGGCGACCGACAAAGAGGGGGTGGTGGCGGAGCGGGCGGTGGGCATGCTGTTCCGCAGTGGGGAAAACCCGAAGCCGACGGTCAGCGTCGAGTACGATGTGGGGAGATGGGCGGGAGAGCTCGTGCGTCTCGAAGTGCGGGGCGAGGTCGAGCGCAGAAGCGGGGAGGGATCGACGGGATATGTGGCCTGCGCGGCCGAGCTGGTCGCGGGCGGGGAAGCGAAGCCGCTCGAGTTTGTGGGATGGCAGGAGGGGATGAGGGCCGGGCTCCACACGTATCCGATCGGGCCCAGAGCGTACACGGCGAAAGGCGGCGGCCGGAGCGGGTTCGCCTTCGCAACGAAGGGGTCCCTGTGGCACGTGTTCCGCGCGCCGCCGGAAGGCCGGGTGCGCCTCCGACTCACCTCCGTGTCCCTGGCTGACGGCAACGCGCGGCCCTTGCCCTGTGTCCCCTCCGGGGAGCAGCGCCCCCGTGCGATCCCGGCGGCGACCTCGCCGCCCTCGGGTGGGCGGCCCGATGTCTTCATCTATGTCATCGACGCGCTCCGGGCGGACCATCTGGGGTGCTACGGATACGACCGCGGCACTTCGCCAATGATAGATGCCTTCGCGGAAGAGGCAACGCGATACGAGCAGGCGCATACCGCGGCCACGTGGACGCGCCCCTCGCTGGCGGCGATGCTGACCGGGCTCTATCCCAGCGTGCACGGGGCGATGCACACGGGTGAGCGATTAGGGAAGTGGCCGGTGCTTTTGCCGGAGATGCTGGAGGAGGCGGGATACGTCACGCGCTGCCTCACCGCGAACGTCAGCGTGATGGCGAAGGGCGGATTCGACCAAGGGTATGAGGAGTTCGCGTACGTGCCGTGGGCGACGGCTGAATTCCTCAATGAAATGGCACGACGAAGGCTGGAGGCGGAGCACCCGGGGGAGGCGGTGTTCATGCTCGTGCATACGATGGAGCCGCACGGGCCGTACACACCCCGCCCGGAGAGCCGGCGTCGTTTCGACCGAGGGTTCGAGGGCCGGTGCGACGGTTCGACGGAGGCGCTGAACTCGCTGACCTATCTCCACCCCGATCTGTCGGAGGAGGACGTCGCGCACCTGATCGACCTGTATGATGCCCAGGTGTACGAGGCGGATCAGGGGTTCGGGGAGTTCTTGGACACGCTGCGCGCAACGGGGCGCTACGACAACGCTCTCATCATCCTTGTCTCCGATCATGGCGAAGCGTTCCTGGAGCACGATACGCGCGGGCACGGGTTCGATCTCAACCAAGAGACGATGCGGGTGGCGTTGATCGTGAAGTATCCCCGAGGACGTCGGGCGGGGATACGGGTGGGGGGGCGGGTCACGCTCGTGGATGTGGTGCCGAGCGTACTGGCGGAAGTGGGGATCGACCCGGAGCTGCCGTATGCGCTGGCCGGCGAGGATCTGGGGCGGGCGGCCGCCGGGGGCAGCGGTGGCCGGCGCATCTACGCGGAAGTGGCACGGTGGGACAGCAACGCGCTCGATCTGGCCGGGGTGATCGATGAGGACGGGTACAAGCGGGTGATCGATGTGTCGGTGCTGCCGCGGGAGACGGCGACGCGGAACTCGGTGGGGCTGTGGGACACGAAGTCCGACCCGGGGGAGAAGAGGGACCTGTCGGCTGAGATGCCCGTGCGGGCCGCCTATGGGGAGCAGCTCCTGGCACGGTGGCTGGTGCAGCAGAGCCGGTGGCTCGAGCGGCCGGTGGAGGAGGAGCGCTTGCGGGTGGAGCTGTCGCCGGAGGAGCGCCGGGTGTTGGAGGCGCTCGGCTACCATGGCGGCAGGTTGGGGGATGGGTCCGGGGAGGCTTCGGGGAGCGAATGACAGCGGCGCTCCGGGGCCGGGCGGCGCATATTCGGAAGGGTTAGCCGAGCCTCATGGGAGACACTGTGAAAGGCGCTTTGCGCCCGGTTCCGCCCGGGCTCTTCTTCGCCAAGGCTTCCTGCTTCGCCAAAGGCCACGCAGGACGAGTCGCAGGGCAGGCAAGCGTGGGTGCGACCAGGCGGGGTGGGGTGGTACCCGCTGGAGAGAGTGGGAGGCGCCGGTGTTTGTTGATCTGCCCCCGTGCGGGCGGAAGACGCGGGTGGATCGGGTCGGTAGGTATCCGTTCCCGTCTTCCCGAAGAAGAACTTGTGGTCTTTGCGGAGGTTGTCCGCAATGGAGCGGCGTTTCAGGTCGTCGACGTCTGTGGTCAGGAGCACTCCGCGGGGAAGGTACTTATGGGGACCCCGCGAGTTCGTTTTGCTCCTATGTGGGAATCATTCGTTCATCGGAGTCATTGTGTCGATCAACGTCTTTCCGTCGGAGGTGTTGTATGGAGAGTAGTTGCGGACCGATAATGCCGTCTCTGAAGATCGGTTCGCTCGAGGTGAAGATCCCGATTATCCAGGGGGGAATGGGGGTTGGGGTCTCCCGAAGCGGGTTGGCCTCTGCAGTAGCGAAGGCCGGTGGCATCGGTGTTATTGCGTCGGTTGGGCTCGGATTGCTCACAAAGGGCGTGAAGCAGGGTGTCATGTCTCCCAACCCGGAGGTGCTCAGGGAAGAAGTAAGGCGTGCCAAGGAGATATGTCGGGGTCCGATAGGCGTCAATGTGATGGCGGCCGTTTCGGATAGCGCCAGGCTGATCGAGACCGCGGTGGAAAACGGTGCCGACATCCTGTTCCTTGGAGCCGGGCTGCCCAGACTGCCGCATTCGGTGGCGCGAAGACTCAATGAGCTGCCAACGCGTTTTGCGGTGATAGTCTCGTCGCTTCGAGCGATGAAGCTGATCTTCCGATTCTGGTACAAGCGCTATTCTGCCGTGCCGGACGCAGTTGTCGTGGAAGGACCAATGGCCGGAGGGCACCTGGGCTTCCGGAAGGAGCAGTTGAGCGACCCCGGGTACTCGCTTGAAGCAATCCTTCCCGCTATTGTCGCCGAGGCAGCGCGTCTGGAAATCGACCACGGTAAGTCCATTCCCGTTATTGCGGCGGGAGGGATATTCACGGGTTCCGACGTCTACAAGATGTTCTCACTGGGCGCGCAAGGGGTGCAGATGGGAACCCGGTTCGCGGCGACGGTTGAGAGCGACGCTTCCGATGAGTTCAAGCAAGCCTATGTGAAAAGCTCGAAGGAGGATATCGTCATCATCGACAGCCCGGTAGGTCTCCCGGGCAGGGCGATAAGGAATCGTTTTACGGAAGATGTCGCATTGGGGCTGAAGAAACCGTTTGTGTGCCCATACAAGTGTCTCACAACCTGCAACCCTGAGACCGCGCCCTATTGCATTGCGAGCGCGCTTGTCAAAGCGATGCAGGGAGATTTGGAGAACGGTTTCGCCTTTGCAGGTGCCAATGCTTGGCGGGTGGACAGAGTCATCAGTGTCAACGCACTTATCACTTCCTTGGTCGATGAATTCGAACTGTGTGCAGATGTCGCTGTCAAGGGCGCGTGAGACGGGCCGAGCGCACCTTCGAAGTTATCGCTCCCTGCTGCTGTGGCTGTGACCATGTCGAGTGCTGCGAAGCCTCGACACCCGCATTCGGATTCATCGGGCGACGGTCAGCGGCGGAAGACTTTCCAGCCGTCCCCGGCCTGGATGGCAGGGAGGTAGGTCGCCAGGTCCTTGGCGACCTTAGGGTCGTCGAGGTCGATGGTCGCGCCTTTCTCGGCGGAGAGGTAGGAGGCCATCACGAGGCGGGTGATCTCCCGGCCGTATTCCCAGTCGAGAAGAGCGCTGCGCTGCTGTGAGAAGGCGGCGGCCGCATCCCGCCACTCGTCGACGTAGCCGTATAGGTCGGCTTCGTTGGGCTGAAGGACGAGCGCGCCGCGGCTTGCCTGGGACTTCTCCAATGCCATCTCCGCGTCTCCGACGGAGGAGGCGGCCTCGTCGCTGATGAAGAGTCCAGCAGGAGACTCGAGGCTGTTGACGGTGTAGGAGTAGCCCGGCCCCAGGGCCTCCATGAGCAGCCTGAGACCTGGAGCATCATACATCCAGGAATCGGTGAACTGCGCGACCACTTCCTGTTGGGTATCCGGGTGCTGGAAGGAGATGGCGCCGGTGGCATAGTCTTCGGCCGGGGTCTTGGTGTAGTCGACTCCGCGCGCCATCAGCTTGCTGCGCCACTCTTCGAGGCCCCATTTGAGAAGCATGGTCTGGGCCGTGACTCTGCGGGGTGAAAGGAATCGCGGTTCCTTCCCGGAGGGGGTGAGCATGTACCATCCCACGGCAATCGAGTGGCAGCCCATATCGCAGAGGACGCCGCCGCCCTGCCGGGTCGGGTCCCAGAACCAAGGCTCATGGGGCCCGCCGTGCTCCTCGGCGGATCGCGTGAGATGGACGGGACCCATGGCCTGCTCGACGCCGGCGAGCTGTGCTCTGGCGTTGCGGACAGCGGGCATGTGGATCTGGTTTTCGAAGTAGGCGGTGGGGAGTTTGGCCTCTCGGGCCATTGTCACCAGGGCTTCGGCTTCCTTCATGTTGCGGGCGAGGGGCTTCTCACAGATGATCCCTTTGAGGTCGGCACCGGTTTTTCGAGCGTCGGCGATCATCTGCATGACTTCCAACCGGGCGAAGTTGGGAGCGAAGATGGCCGCCACATCGACGTTCTCGCACAGCTCGCCCACGGTGGGGAAGACGGTGCCGCTGCCGACTCCCATATCTCGGATCTGCTGGGAGAGCGCTTCGGCCCCCGCGAGGGCCGTCACACCGGCGACCTCCACGCCGCGAACCGACTGGAGCGCGGTGGCATGGAACTTCGCCACGAAACCTGCTCCGACAAATCCAACCTTGAGCATCTGTCCTCGCCTCCTGGGTCTCGTAGGGTACAGAGGGCAGTCCACCAGCACTTTCGGCAGGGCGGGAGTCAGACCCTCTGCGGGTGGCAGGCGATTGTGGGATCGCACGGGCCGGCCAAGGGGCGGGGCGGAGGGTAGTCGGTCAGTTTGAGGGGGCTGGGTTGTTGGCGACCCAAAAAACTCCTCGCCGGGCAGTAGGGTCAGATTAGGCCATGGTAGAATATAGGAGATTGGACCTTTGTTGGCATCACCATCCGACGGGGCGGAGCCATGTACTTCCACTTCGGCACTAGGAAGATTATAGAAGCGGCGGCTGTGATGCTGCGGTTGTCCCCATGCCAACGCATGAACTACATGCGCCTGCTGAAGCTGCTCTACATCGCCGACCGCGAGAGTTTGCGCGAGACTGGCAGACCGATCATAGGAACCAAGCCCGTTGCCATGGAACGGGGCCCGCTGCACAGTGAGGTCTACGAGCTGATAAGGGGGAGTCACTACGATGCACCCATGTGGGCCGAGTTCATCGGCACCGACAGATACGAAGTGGAATTGGTGGGTAATCCTGGGGTCCTGCACCTATCGCAGTACGAGATCGAGAAGCTGACAGAGACAGTCAGGGCATACGAGGATATGGATGAGTGGGCAGTGGCGAGGGCGACACACGACTTTGAGGAGTGGATCGCCAATCGCCCGGAGGGGAGGTCCGCACCCATCCCAATGGAGTCCATCCTGGAGGCGGTGGGACGCTCTAAGGACAAGGATGAGATACTCCGAGACGCAGAAGAACTGAGAAGACTGAACAGGCTCCTTGGCGTCCCCGCATAGATGGAAGAAGGCTACACCTTCACGTTCTATGGCAGCCGAGACGACCATCTTTGGGTAGTCATTTCCGACCCCCTCATAGACGCGGACCAGCCGGTTGTAATCGTGAGCTTCACGTCCTACAGGGAAGACAAGGACCAGACCTGCATTCTGCAGCCGGGTGATCACCCGTTTGTCCGCAAGCCCACCGTAGTGTACTACGAGGATGCGAGGGAGATTCCCAACGCCCACCTGGAGGGACTGGCGGTTAAGGGCATGCTGGTGCGCCAGGAGAATGTGACGCCACAGCTTCTGAAGAAGATCAGGCAAGGTGCTGCTGACTCCAAACGCATTCCGTTGGGTTGTCGCAAGATACTTGCCGAACAGGGTCTTATTGAATGACGTTGCCTAGCGGTACGCGCGGCTGCAAGTCGGCCGGTAGACAGAGTCGGTCGGATGTGCTATTCCCTGTCTATGCCTAAACGCTCAAGCAGAGGAAAACAGGGACCCGAAGACGTGAACGAGATTGCCTTCCGGGTGACGCAGGAGGCGACGGGGGAAGCCCCGTCAGAGCCGGAGCAGAAGAAGAACCCTGCGGCGGTTGCCCTGGGAAAGCTCGGCGGGGCCAAGGGCGGTAAGGCGAGGGCCGCCAAGCTAACGCCTGAGCGGCGCTCCGAGATCGCGAAGAAGGCGGCCGCGATCAGGTGGAAACATCAAAGGCGAGCCACCTAGCCCTGTCTCTTCGGCCTCAGTCCCGACCAGTCTCCCTCCACTGCCTTCTCAACCCACTCTGCACTGTACTCGAATGCCTCACTCCAGGGGAACCCAACAGGGTCGAGTGCGGATTCCCCCGATAGAGCCTTCTGGTATTCCTCCTCGCTACGGATGTAGACCGCCTCGGCGGTCTCCTCCCAGACCCTACGCACAAGCGGCTTCCCTTCACAATCCCTCACCGTCACCATATCTCCTCGCATCGCAGGACACCTCCGGGTTGGTGACACGCTAGCGCATTCCATGATTATCCGCCAGGGTTCACCAGACGCTGAAGACCACGCCAGCCGTGGCCGCCGGAGTGACCGACCATGTTTGGTCAGTTGAAGAAATTGTGGGATTGCTCGATTCAAACTGACCCACTGCCGGGCGGAGGGTGTGCTTGAGGAGGGTGGGGGGCTGTGCTACACTCGGCTGTGGGGGGTGGGGAGGCGTGCGGGAGGCTCGGTTGCGCCGGAAAAGGTGGCTGTGTGAGCTGGGATAGGGTCCGAAAGAAGGCGCTGTGGCGCTTCGCCGAAAGAAGTAACTCGGCGAAGCTCTCAGAACGCACACGACGCCGGCTACTGGGTTTCGCACATTACTTCAATGTGCCAAACCCAATAGGGTGGCGCGTGATCGGCGCGCTTTCGCTGGTGGGAGCGCTGGCGCTGGCGGCGGCCTGGCAGCGGCCGTGGGCGGATTCGGTGATGACGGCGAGGGTCTGGCTTTCGACGGATGAGAGGGGGGTTGTCGCCGAGCGGGAGGTGCGGGCGCTGTTTTCCGAAGGGAGCGATCGGCGGCCGGTGTGTCGGGTGGAGTTCGATGTGGGGCGATGGGAGGGTGAGCTGGTGCGTGTCGATATCGGGGGGAGGGTGAGCCGGCGGGAGCTGCCGGAGGGGGAGACGGGATATGTGGCGGGCGCGGCGGAGCTGGTGGAGGGGGAGGAGACGCGACCGCTGGAGTTCGTCGGCTGGCAGGAGGGGCCGGAGGCGGGCCTGCACATCGGCCCGGTGGGGCCGCAGTCGCTCGCGGTAGAGGGCGATCCGAGGTTCGCGTTCGCCATGAAAGGCGGGTTGTGGCAGGTGGTGAGGGCGCCGGGAGGGGCGCGGGTGAGGGTGCTTCTGCGGCCCGTTCCGACAGCGGACCTGGGGGGCCGCCCGAAGCCGCTGGTGGCGGCTCGGGTGGAGGAGGAGGGGGGGAGGCGGTGGCCGGTGCGGAAGCCGGATCGTCCGCCGGATGTGTTCATCTACCTGATCGACACGCTGCGGGCAGACCATCTGGGATGCTATGGGTATGAGCGGGGGACGTCGCCGGTGATGGACGCGTTCGCCGGGGAGGCGACAGTGTACGAGCGCGCCTTTACGCCGTCGACGTGGACGCGGCCGTCGGTGGCGACGATGCTGACGGGGCTTCACGCGAGCGTGCATCGGGCGATGCACGAGTCGGAGGTGCTGGATGAGTGGGCCGTCTTGCTGCCGGAGATCCTTCGGGAGGCGGGGTATGGGACGATCTGCATCTCGACAAACGACCAGGTGGGGCCGCAGGCGGGATTCGAGCAGGGGTACGATCGATTCCTGCTTACTGAGCCGCCGATCGCAAGCTGGGTGAATAAGGTGGCTCGGAACCTGCTGGAGACGTGGGAACCGGAGCAGCCGGTGTTCATGTATCTCCATACGATGGAGCCGCACGAGCCGTACAACCCGCGCCCGGAGCACTTTCGGCTCTTCGATCGCGGGTTCAAGGGGCGGTTCGACGGGTCGGTGGCGCACATGAAGGAGGTGCCGCCGGTGCGGCCGGGGCTGTCGGAGGAGGACTACGGTCGTCTGGTGGACCTGTATGACGCCGAGATCTTCGAAGCGGACCAGGGGTTTGCGCTGTTCCTGGATACGCTGCGGCGGGCGGGCCGGTTCGAGAACTCGGTGATCATCCTGGTGTCGGACCACGGGGAGTCGTTTGGGGAGCACGATACGTGGGGGCATGGGTGGACGCTGAACCGGCAGGAGATGCAGGTGCCGCTGGTGATTCGGTTTCCGGGGGGGAGGTCGGCGGGGGTGCGGGTGAATGGGGGCGTGAGCTTAATCGATGTGATGCCGACGGTGCTGGCGGAGGTGGGGCTGAGGCCGAAGCTGCCCTATGAGCTGGTGGGGAGGGATCTGTCCGCGGCGGCGCAGGGCGGGGGGGAGGGGAACCGGCGTTTCTATGGAGAGACGGCGTTCTGGGACAGCAACGATCTGGACCTGGTCGGGGTCATCGATGAGGATGGGTATAAGCGGGTGATCGATGTGTCGGTGCTGCCGCGGGAGACGGCGACGAAGGAGTCGATCGGACTGTGGGAGACGGGGGCTGACCCGGACGAGGTGAGGGAGGTCTCGGGGGAGAGGCCGGTGCGGGCGGCCTATGGGGAACAGCTTATTGCGAGGTGGCTGGTGAAGCAGAGGCGGTGGCGGGAGGAGCTGGGGGCGAAGCCGCCGCCGCAGGTGACGATGACGCCGGAGCTGCGGAAGAAGCTGCTGGTGCTGGGATATCTGGGGGGGCCGCTGCCGAGGGGGAATCGGGAGAAGTAGGCGGGGGGAGGTGGAGGGCGTGGCGCGGGCGCCCCCCCCGGCCCCGGGGCGCGGGCCCGCCCCC